>Ga0208127_1000014_pt1 | contig 76024 bp, 70 predicted proteins | sample ETNtaG_6_FD_185751 | JGI IMG/M metagenome (GOLD analysis project Ga0208127, IMG submission 185751) | Marine microbial and viral communities from oxygen minimum zone, Eastern Pacific Ocean - ETNP201306SV45 (SPAdes) (version 2) | ecosystem: Environmental > Aquatic > Marine > Oceanic ... | reverse complement strand
CAGCCGCCTTCCAACGTCGTATTGGATTTCAGTATTGGGGCGTGGGTCGGTGACCATGACCGCTCAGCGATCAACACCACACTCGGCACAGACCTCGTCATCAAAGACGCTGGTGGGAACACCGTTACCCAAGCCACGTTCACGAACGCAAATTGGAACACCGCTCAAACGTTCACCGTCGTTCCGGTGCAAGACAACGTGATCGAGGGATACGAGAACGGGGCGATTATCGCCACAGTCAACGATGCTGCGTCCGACGACATGTACGGAATTATGTCGGTGCAGAAGAACGTGGTGATATGGGATGACGATCACAACGTCACCGCTGGTTTCGATCACGTCAACGGTGCTGTAGATGGGTTAACGCTGAAAGGGTTCCCGTCTGAAATCGTCATGACCGACTACATGGAAAAGGGCGAACAATATTTGATCGACCCGAAAGACGCTGTCGGATTGCGCTGGTACTGCATCGATCCCACTGCTCTTACGAATCACGGTGGCGATATCGGCAACTACGTTCGGTCGCTCGGTGAGGCAGGGGCGTGGGCGTCACAGAATTGGGTCGGCCAACAAATTGACCATGACGGCAACACCAGCTTTTGGTACAGCCAATTCGGGAACAAGAACTGGGTTTCGTTGTCCAACATGGACTTCCCAACGAACCAAGTCAAATTCCAACGTTACGTGTGGGGATCAGACGGCAAACTTCGATGGTCCGACGACAGCGAGGTACCAAACGGGGAAACCGCAACAGCGTGCACTGGTGACGACCGTCTCTATTTAGGGTTCGCAGCTAAGAACGCAAGCGACCGGGTAGCGATCGCTCCGGCAAGCGAAATAACCATCAGACCTGTTGCCAGCAACGACCCTGAACACACCCAAGGAACCCCAACCATTCCAGAAGGATCCTCGACGACATTTGATGTGAAGCTCGGAGCACCAACAGCAACAACCGAAACAGTGTCGTTCTCCAGTCCATATGCCGGAGCTTCGTTCAGTCCTAGCTCGATCACCTTCACCAACGACAACTACAACACTGCCCAAACCGTGACCCTGTCGATCGCTGACAACGACCTAGAAGAGGGCACCACGTTCGGGTCGACCGTGGTGTGGTCGGTGTATGGAACGACTGGAACGTTCGCGTACAACATCACCGATAACGACACCGCAGCCATCGTTCTATCCAAGAACACGACATCTGTGTCCGAAGCAGGAACCACTGACTCGTTCACCGTTGTGCTGACTACCAAACCCACAACTGACGTAGATATTTCCGTGGTGTCGGCTGACACGGGTGAAGCGACTGTGTCTGCTGCTGAGTTGGCGTTCACGACTAACAACTGGAACGTGCCTCAGACCGTGACTGTTACGGGTGTGAACGATGGGGCTGTTGACGGGGATATCACGCACGACATCACGTTGGCGGTGATCGACGGACAGTCCGACGACACATATGACCCGGTTGCTGACGTGGTGGTACAAAACACCACTGCTGATAACGATTCCGCAGGGTTCACCGTCACACAATCAGGAGGCTCGACCGGAGTTGCTGAGAGCGGTTCAACTGACACGTTCACTGTTTCTCTGACAGCTCAACCAGCAACCGATGTCGTTCTCAGTGTTACCTCTGGTGATACCGGTGAAGCGACCGTAGATGCAGCGCAGCTGACATTCACCAACGGAAACTGGAACAACGCACAAACCGTGACTGTCACCGGTGTCAACGACGACCTGGATGACGGCAACATTTCCGTGACGCTCACGTTGGCTGTCGTTGACGCAGACTCCCATGACTCTTACGACAATGTGGCGAACCAAACCGTCGCAGCCGTGAACACCGATAATGACACTGCCGGTTTCACTATCGCTCAGTCTGGTGGAGCGACCACTGTCACTGAAGGCGCTTCAACCGATGACTTCACGTTGGTTTTGGACGCTCAACCCGCCTCAGATGTTGTGTTGAGTGTTGTGTCTTCAGATACCGGTGAAGTAACCACCGGGTCGGCGACGGTGACGTTCACTAACGCCAACTGGGACACCCCTCAAACCGTGACATTGACTGGAGTCGATGACGACGTAGACGATGGGAATGTGAACGCGACGATCACCATCGCTGTGGTTGATGGGAGTTCCAGTAATGAGTTCGACAATGTCGCCAACCAAACGTTCACTGTCGCTAACACTGATAATGATGACGCAGCGTTCGTAGTGACACCCAGCTCCACAAGTGTGACTGAAGGATCAACGGTCACTGTTTCTGTGCGTTTAGAAACAGCCCCAACGACGAACGTCATGATCGACATAACTACTTCTGATGAGACTGAACTGGCTCTCAGCACCATCACGGTCACGTTCACAGCAGGTAACTGGTCAACCACTCAACAAGTCACTCTCACAGCGGTTGATGACACAGAAACTGATGGAACAACCAACGTCAACGTAACGACAGCGGTGAATGACCCGGCATCAGATAACACCTATGACCCGCTTGGGAATCAGATCGTGGAGTTCGCTGTTGTCGATAACGACAATGTGGCTGTTGCTGTTGATCCGGACTTCGATATGGATGGGATCTATAACTGGAATGAACAACCGGGGTGCGAAATGCTCCCTGACTGTGACTTCGATGGACTGTTAGATCCCGATGAGTTGATCCAATGTGTCACCAACCCTGATTGTGATGGGGACTCGATTGGTGATGGCGCCGAGTTGTGGGCGTGCATTTTGATGGCTGACTGTGACGGGGACGGGATCAACGACCCCTACGAACCCAAAGTTGGTTGCATACAAGACCCGAAATGTTACGCAGAAGTGCTCGACACCGATGGTGACGGAATCAACGACAAGAACGAGTTAGACCAATGCATTTTCGACCCAGACTGTGACGATGACGGGGTAGGAGACGCCGCCGAGCTTCTGGCCTGTATTTTGATGGCTGACTGTGACGGTGACGGTGTTAGTGACGCTGCAGAACAGCCTGAATGTCTTCAGAACCCACGGTGCGGCAAATCAAGAACTGACACTGACCGTGACGGACTATCCGACTCGTTCGAGTTCGGCATTTCAGAGAAATGCGTCACCAAGGCCGATTGCGATAATGACGGAATCTTGGATGGCAAAGAAGTCTTGGCATGCATCCTTCGCCCGGACTGCGACTTCGACGGCGTTCTCGACCGGTACGAAAACAACAAATCTTGTATGACTAACCCATCTTGCGTTCCGGTGGGGACGAGCAGGGAAGAACAAGCAATAGGCCGTTTATTCGACCTATTCGATGGATAGCTATGACAGAAATAATTCCCTCTTCTACGAAGTAATGCTTTTGCGCTATTCCCCTAGACGCGATTGCCCCATATTGCGACAAAACACACATTCTTACAATAAAAATCAACCGAGACAGAGGACAAAAAGATGAGGAAAACCCTTCGAGTTCTAGCAGCAGCAGCAGTGCTGGCAGTCGTATTTCCTCTGTTCCCACCATCCCCTGCATCAGCTAACTCAGCTGAAGGTATCGAGTATGAATTCGCTGACGCTGCTCATTACACACCTATCGAAAGCAGACATTTAGGGAAGACCCAGGCGGTAACGGTCGACGAAGAGGGGAACATCTACACAGCTTCAAAGGCGTATCAATCGGTTGACACTCTCGCCTCCCGACAACTAGGTGTAAGCGAGTCCTATGTCGCTGGCAGAGGCCCTGTAGAAGGCGGCAACCTCATCATCACCAAGGTCGACAGGAACGGACAGCTGCAGTGGGTGTGGGAACTCCGAGCCGCAGTAGCTAATACGTATGGCTCTTGGAAAGACATAGCAGTCGCCCCGGATGGAACAGTTCACGCTGTCGGTAGCTACAAGGGCTTAGGGCACGCTTGGTATTACAAGCCCGGAGACCCGCCTCGCGATTCAGTCAACGCCAGCGGTGGTCTTGTAGTGGGTGACTGGAAAATGCCCTTCGAATACCCGAAAGAGAACGGTCACATCATTTCGCTGAACCCCGACGGAACCACCAAGTGGAATAAGCGCTTCAAGTCTCTCTCATTCTCCGACATCAGATCAGTGGACGTTGATGACAACGGCAACATCTTGCTTGGCGGCACATACAGCGGGAAAGCTTGGTTCGACGTCAACGACCATTCAGATAAGGGAATCAAAGAAGATTGCAGGAAGTCATGTCCATGGGTGTCGATGCTCGGACCTAAGGGTGGATATATCTGGCACGAAAGATTCAACCATTGCGGGTATGCAGCGGGACATAACACTGGTTTGTGGTCTGCGAAGTTCTTAGACGACAACCGCATTGCTGTTGTTGGTGGCTATGACAACCGACCTATCTGGCAGTGCGAAACAGGTGGAGACCCTCGTTGGGGAGGCAAACAAGTTGGGGTCGACCAGGGTAAATGGTCACCGGCTGTGAAAACCCGTGATGGTTCGTCCAGTTACATGGTGTTCATCTCTAAGCCTGATGGAAAGATCATGTATGGGCGAGAGTTCGGTTCAGCAACCCAGTTCAGCAACGCAACAGACGTCGTGCAGCATCCAACTACAGGTGATCTCTACATAGTTGGGGTGTGGGAGAACACTAAAACCACATGCACAGATGCCGACAAGTGGTATTTCGCGCCAACGGTCCCTAACCCGAAATTCCAAACATATGCCGACGCCAAAGACTTGTCTTCGGGACGGATGCCGAAACAATGGCAGTTCACGAAGCCGTCTGGTTCGAGTGGAATAAAGAACGGAGTCTTGAATTGCAATCTTCACCAAGGCTTCGGTGGTGACCGCAACGGTGATACCTACCTGCTACACACAGACTCGATCGGCAACTTCAAAGCCATCAAGCCGCTTCCCGCTTACGACACCAAAGATGCTCGACCGTCAATAGCTATCAACAGCGACGGCTCTGAGATAGCGATCGTCAACACCACGTTCCTTGCCGAACACGACTCATTTACAGACACGTCCTACGGCGCCAACGGCTGGGTAGCCACCTACAGCACAGCTGGTCTATCTAAGAACTGGGAATGGCAGAACAAGAGGGCGTGGCATGGAGAGAACGCCAAGAAGTATCAGCTTTCAATGATCGCCGATGTTGCCTACGGGCCAGAAGACAAGGTGCATGTTGCCGGCAGCACCCTGTGGTCAACATGGTTCGGAAAGACCGTTGAGAAGAAGGTTTACTACGGCACTGGCTACGTCAATCAGTCCAAATATGGGAAAGCTAATACCGATGGTTACGTGGTCCGATACGACCTCGCCGGCAATGTCGACATTGCCGAACCAGTAGAAGTTCCTCAAGTAGCTCCAGATGGTTACGGAATCATTACCGGTGAAGTAATCCAAGACGACGACGGAACGTACCTGATAGGTCCGGGTGGTGAAGTTATTTGGAACGAACCACTCTGCAAGGGCGGTCGATGGGAAGTAACCCCACAACCGGGAATCGCTGTTCGCCAGTACATGATCCAAAAGGCGATGTTGACCTCACCTGTGAACCTCGGTGATGGTTCTGGTGGAACTCCGAACGAACCAGCTGGTGTGGTGAAGACATTCCATTCTGGTCCTGATGGATCCATACCGAACTACAACATCTTGTGGCAAGACGGGTACCAGTTAGACGCCGACGGCGGTTCCGCTGACAACCCCGATCGGTTCAAACTTCTTGGTTGGGACGACGGAATCTCCAATGTGAGCCCCAACGATTTGCCTGTCGGTTTCTTCTTCCGACAGAACTTGTTTACCTATGCACCCAACAACCCAGCCCAGGATCCTGCTCTCCCTCCGAGATACATGCCTGAAGATGAGATAAGCGGTCACACCTGGGATCTCGATACCCATGACGTGTTCTTAGCGTTCGCTCACCCCGGTGGGTCAACAAATCATCAGACCTATCCGATCTTTGAACAGAAATGCCCAAATCCTGCTGGGGTTGAGATCTCTAAAACTCAGGTCACTACCGATGAGAATGGGGCGTCTGAGTCGTTCCGTGTTCGGTTGAACACGAAACCAACAGCGCCAGTGAAAATCGTTCTTGCGAACACGGACACCTCAGAAGTGTCGATCGACAAAGACGAGCTGTGGTTCTATCCGTTCAACGCGAGAGAACGCCAAACAGTCGTAGTTACTGGACTTGGTGACGGAGTCCCAGACGGCGATATCACCAGTTACGTCAACGTGTCGGTTGTTCATGACGAGTCGTCATATGAGTACGCTTCACTCGCCAACAAGATCGTTGATGTTGTCAACGAAAATATCGACCTGTTACCCCCGCCTCCTAACCCTGACCTTGACGGCGATGGGATAGACAACCAAGACGAAGTCGACGGCTGTGTGTTGCTTGCTGACTGTGACGGGGACGGAATCAACGACCCCAACGAGATACCTGCCTGCGTTCTTGTCGCTGACTGTGACGGTGACGGGTTACCAGACAACCAAGAACTACCTGGATGCATCCAAGACCCACGTTGCACTGACAACAACAACGACCCGGTCGAGGACGAAACACCAATAGTCCCAGAAACCAAACCAATCGAACCAGCTAACCCTCCAGCACCAACTCCCCCACCAACCTCCACTCCAGATGAACCTGACAACCCTCAAGACATCGTCATACCCGAGGTGGAAGAGGACCCCAATCTCGACTCTGATGGTGATGGGCTACCCGACAACCAAGAATCACCTGCTTGTGTGAACGATGCTGACTGTGACGTTGACGGCATCCCTGACGGCCAAGACGCCAACCCTGAAAACGACGACGTTGACGGTGACGGACTCATCGACGGGTCCGACCCGGACACATCGAACCCCGATACCGACGGTGATGGGATCCCTGACGGAGAGGACGAAGACTCCGATGGAAACGGGATCGCTGATAGCGAAGAGCAAGGGTTGCCAGGCTCTGGGATTGCTTCGCCTGAGGAATCTTCAAGCACTCCAGACGACGGAGATGGTGAGGGCACCGACGATGATGCTCTTGGTTCAGATGACGATGGTGAGGGTGTGGCTCAGGCTCCTCAAGCAACACCGGCAGTTTCTAGTTCCGACAATGGATTCATTAACGCCATAGGTGATTTACCCCCAGCCGCTATCGCCGCCGCAGCCCTTGTTGCAGCAGTTGGTTTAGCGGCAACAGCTGCATCTTTAGCTGGCCCGGGTCTTCTGAGTTGGCTATTGCGCGGTGCATTAGGGATCTGGCTATTCGGTTTATTATTTGGTCGGAGAGGTGTCCGATGCGATGTCTGCGATGCCCTCTTAGTCAAACGCGATGGGGTGTGGGTGGATAAAGACACTCATTGGCGGATTGGAATTAACGAGCACATCCATGTACCCGCTGATTTCTCCGATAAAGACCGAACTAAGTACCTAAATTCACTCAAGGAATCCCAGATTTAGGCACACAAAAGGACCGGTATTTTAAAGGCTTCGCGCTACACGAATAGACGCTCCAGGCCCAACTCGACCATCCAGTACCCAGTTCACCCATAACGTTGAGCCGATAGGCGCTAACTCTCGCGGTACCACCAACGTGTTCTGGGGCACTGGGGTCGGCTCAGTGACGACTTGGCGTGCCATGTCGTTTGGGCCTTGGACCGCTACCGCCAACCGTAAACCTGCTTCAACTAAAGGTTGGGGTGGTGCCGATACCCGCAACTGAAAATGCTTCTGGTCCATATCGGTGAGAGACAGACCCCTTACCTTGGGGACGACTTCTAATTTCTGTTGCTTGCGAATACGAAACAGTCGACGGGGAAGAAAAATTATCGAGTTCACTAGCAAAATCAAGGCTGCTGCTAAGAGCACTTGTCCCCAAGTCGTTTCAGTCCAATTCGTATTTGTCGTAGCAGTAAGAAGGTGGTTCATCTCTCAGAGCACCGGGAGGCACTCTTCGGCGGTTATCAGCTCATAGTGAATTGCTGTCGCAACCGCTGACGCCTGATTTTTAGCCCCCAGCTTTTCGAAAACTGTTCCAAGTGTCGCTCGTGCGGTGTTGTAAGCGATACCAATCTCTGACGCCGCTGCCTTTAAATCGCCTTGACGCGCCGTTTCTATAAGGATCTGTTTCATCCTGGGAGTGAGTATCGGTCGTTGGTCTCTGTTTTGTTGGACTCGCATGATGTATTGGGCTTGGATACCTTCCCATTCCACTTGCCTGTTGTTGATGATGTCTCGAAGCCGGCCCGGAAATTCGTCGAGGTTCGCCACAGCCGCTTTATCGATCCAACCGATCGCTCCAAGTTCAAATGCTTTGACCCAGTCTCGCTGCTGCTGACTTGCTGACAGCATGCACACTTTCGCTGCATCTTGGGGAACTCCACCGCAAAAGTCGATGATGTCACTTAAAAGGTCAGTACCTTTTTCGCCACCCTGTAACTCCTGGTCTAATAGGACCAGACTCGGTTTACGATTACGGTCCTCACTGGAGTTATTCCACATGTCTACGAAAATTCTCATTCCTTCGGCCTTCGTAGAGGCAGACGAAAATTCGATGTCTGTAGTTTGACCCAATGCGCTTTCAAGCCCCAGGCGGAGAAATGGGTCGTCGTCTATGCACAACACCCAATAGTTAGGGTTTTTGTCGACTGAGTTTGCCACGGGCGTCGCCTTCTAAAAACAAATCTGAGCGAAATCGTACTCTCATCGCAGAGCGGGTCTAGTCACTAATGATCTTTCGTTTTGTTGTGAGTCGCCCGGCTAACTGGATCTCCCATAGATTCAATAGAGGACATCGTTCGAAGGTAGGGGCTATGGAATTAGGTATCTGTATGCGGGATCTTCCAGTGACTCAAGTGGTTGAGTTAGGGAAGTTCGCTGAAAACCACGGATATTCTTCGATTTACCTCCCTGAAACCGGTAATCGGACCCCCGAAGGAGGCTTAGCGGGGCGAAGCCCGTGGATAAGTCTCGCCGCGATGTTCGCCGAAACCGAACACGTCGGGGGAGCAGTGGGTGTCGCCGCCGCACCGTTTCGGTCACTACCTCATCTCGCTCTTTCCGCAGCAACTCTCCAGGAACAATCAGAAGGAAGGTTTTCGCTGGGAATCGGGGTGTCACATCGCGAGGCCGCCGATCGTCTAGGTGTTCCATTCCCCACCTCACCATTGCGTTGGACAGAGGTCGCGTGCGACGAACTGATGGGTCAGGCGCGCTTCGGAGTGACCTTCGGCAAGGGGTTCCCTGTGCTTGTCGGAGCGCTCGGACCGAAAATGGTTGAGTTGGGTGCAGCTCGGTCAGACGGTTTGGTGTTGAACTGGTTAACCCCTCAACACGCACAAGAAACCGTTGAATTAGCAAGGAACGTTGGCCAGGCGAATGGGCGCACCCCGTACACAGTCTTGTATGTGCGTCTCAGCCCCGATGAAGCGCTACACACAGACGCTGTGAACTATGACGCTATGGCCAATTATCACCATCATTTCGTACGCCAAGGTTTGATGACACCTGAAGATGTGGTTGCCGGAACTTGCTTACGCAGCGATGATCTCGGTCACGCAAAAGACCAGTTAAATGCCTGGGCTGAAGCCGGGATTGATTTGGTGTGTGCCTACCCCCACGGCTTAGAACAAGCCGAGTACGAAACAGCATTAGCGGCACTCACGACTTAATCACTCATGTGTCGTCTGTGTTTAGGTGTTTGAGTAGCAGCTGCATTTCTTGGTCGACGTTGTCAGGCACCACGTAGTCATCTTCGTCACATATTTCGTCTATACGTTCCGCAACCGATTCAAGGGTTAGGTCTTCTTCATAGATTCCCTTGGTTACGCCCATGAACGCTCGACCTACTCTGCCTCCCGAAGCGGACAGCGTTTCACCGTTAAGCGAACATGATTCGTGTGCGAGGTAGACCACAGCGGGCGCAACCTGTTGTGGGCCTAGCTGCATCATGAGGTCTTCTCCGGTGAGGCCGGTGATGTCGGCGATGTCGCCGTCGTCGCCGAGAACGTCGCCGGTCATTCGAGTCAATGCTCCTGGTGCTATCGCGTTCACATGTATGCCGTACCGAGATCCTTCGATCGCGAGTGTTCGGGTGAACCCGTAAATAGCGGCTTTGGCTGCTGAGTATGCGCTTTGACCGAATGATCCGAACAGCCCCGACCCTGAGCTGGTGTTGATGATTCGTCCATAGCCGACTGATTTCATGTGTTCATATGCAGGGCGGCTGACGAAGAAACATCCTTTGACGTGAACATCAATAACCGGTTCGAATTCATATTCGTTGATATTGAGGAATGTTCGATTGCGGATGATTCCAGCATTATTAATAACAATGTCGAGTTGACCAAATTCTTTCAGCGTGTCCGCAACCATGGATTCAGCGCCTTGGCGTGTGGCTACAGAATTGCTGTTTGCGACCGCTACACCACCTGCCGCCCGTATTTCTTCGACGACAGCTTCCGCTGGGCTTGGGTCATGGTCTTGGCCTCCCATGGTTGGTGATCCCAAGTCATTCACCATCACCGCCGCGCCTCGCGACGCAAGCAGGAGTGCATGTTCTCGGCCAAGCCCACCGCCGGCACCAGTTACCAATGCGACTCTGCCATCAAATCTCAATTCACTCATAGCTTCACCCTAGATTGCGACACGCGGTACGAGTAGTGACAAACTCTTTGCATGATTAGCGATTTGGACGAACACGTCATCGAAGGCAATGGAATACAAATCCATTACGTAACCAAAGGACAAGGTCCAGCAGTCGTGATGTGCCATGGCTTCCCCGAAAGTTGGTACTCGTGGCGGCACCAAATAGACGCTCTAGCCGAAGCCGGATATCAAGCAGTTGCCATGTCCATGCGAGGCTACGGAAAAACCACTGCGCCGCAGGCAATAGAGGCCTACGACATCAACCACCTCGTCGGCGATGTCGTCGCTGTCGCTAATCACCTAAATCAGGGGCCGGTAGTCGTCGCTGGTCATGACTGGGGTGCGCCCGTTGCTTGGTTTGCCGCTCTTATGCGACCTGATTTGTTTCGCGCTGTCGCTTGTTTGAGCGTGCCTTACACAGGTCCAATAGGGGCTCTACCCGAAGGTATCGACCTGAACGGGTTGATGGCTCAAGCAGCGGGCCCTGAACGGGACTATTACCGGTTGTTCTTTCAAGAACCAGGCAAAGCAGAAGCAGATCTTGAAGCTGACATTTATAAAACTATGCGTGGTTTCTTGTATGTAATCAGTGGTGACGCTCTCCGCAATGGCGACATCAGTGAACCATTCGATGGTCACTTCCCGGCTGGCGAAGCTATGACAGATCAGCTCGTGTCACCGGGCGAACTACCTTCGTGGCTGACTGAGGAAGATCTTCACTTTTATGTCGAAGAGATAACTCGGACAGGTTTCCGAGGTGGTCTGAATTGGTACCGAAACATCAACAGACTGCCGGCTATTACGGCTCCTTTCCTCGGGTCAACTATCAACCAGCCTTCGTTCTACATGGGTGGTTCAACCGATTTGATCGCAGGGAACACTCCCGAAGCGATCAGCGGCATGCAGCAAGCTTTAGGTGACCTACGTCACTGCGAAATCATTGAGGGAGCGGGTCACTGGCTACAACAAGAATGTTCATCAGAGGTCAGCTCTGCCATGATCAGCTTTTTAGAAGGGCTTGACTGACTTTCTTCTGTGGCGGTTGCCGCTTACGCTGCTCCTATGAGCGAAAAGCCCCAAGTAGAAGTTCCCGCAGGCGACCCGACCGGCAAACAGCTAGGCATAGTCGACATCATCAACGGTGATGGCGATCAAGCCGAAGCCGGACATGTCGCAGAAGTTCATTATGTCGGTGTTTCATGGAACACGGGCAATGAGTTCGATGCTTCTTGGAATCGTGGCCAGACCTTCAGTTTTAAACTTGGAGGTGGGCAAGTTATTTCAGGTTGGGATCAGGGAGTAGTAGGTATGCGCGTCGGAGGACGTCGTCAACTCACCATTCCTCCAGCATTGGCTTACGGGAGTGCCGGCGCGGGTGGCGTTATTGGACCGAATGAGCATCTGATCTTCGTCGTGGACTTAATTTCGGTTCACTAACCCTTCAGTCGATGACCCGTCGACAAATCATTCGAGCTTCGTGCCGGTCATCGAACCAGTCTTCAACATAAGAGAGTGGTTCGAAACCTGGGATTAGGTCTGGGAGTTCTCCTGGTTCAACGAGGTAGCGTCGGCTGGGTTTTTCGTGGCGTTCCAGATTGGTGACGGTCGCTACTTTTACGAACAGCACTCCTTTGGGAGTGACGTAGTTATGAAGTATCGAATACAACGGGCGGTCGAGAAAGTTGCAGCACACCGCTATATCCCAATGGTCATCAAGCTGAGTAGACGATTCGAGGTCATGGTGACTCGTCAACAGCTTGAGTTGTCGACGAGTCGCTTCTCTTTTGGCTACGTCTAAAGCCGCTTGAGATATTTCCACAAGGGAAACCTCATAACCGTTGGCGGCTAACCACAGAGCGGTGCCGCCAGTTCCTCCCGCAAGATCCACCGCTCGAGCGGGCGGCAGTGGGAGAAACTCTGATGCGGTTATAAAAGGGTCAGGTTCTCCAACGGTTCGATGTTCGCTGTAGATCGCGTCCCATCTGTCTTGAGTTCCCTGACGGCTCATTTACTAACCCCATTAGGAAGGTATTCATTCAGCATGATCTAAGAATCCTGATCTCCAAAAACGCCAGCAAGCAATCGCAGAAATAACAGCCACGACCGACAATACGGCTACTGACGATCCGAAGTCAGCCGAGTTTTGTCGGGCAATTCCAATAACCCAAGGGCCCGACACTCCCCCAAGTTCTCCAGCAGTGAAAAACAATCCTCCTGCAGTTCCCATTCGAGCATCCGGGACAGAGCGACTGGACATCAACATCAACATCGCCATCGGGACACTGCACACTCGAACGGTCCCTATAACTGCTATCGCAAAGATATGGAGTGTTTGTGATGAGGCTGCCAAAGCCCAAACACACACAGCCATCGCAACGAACATGGTGATCAGAAATTGTGGTCGCTTATACGCGTTCACGCGTCCAGGAATAATTAGGGACCCGATAACACCGATCGTTATTCCACCTGCAGTTAGCCACGCAGCGCCACGAGTGGACCATGGTCCCGTCCGTAACATCTCGGGCATCCACCCGTTAAGTGCGTGTCCAACAAAGAAGATGGCGAAAGCTAGAAACAAGATTCTTCTCACTGTGGGGTCCCGCCACAGTCCTTCGCGCTGATCGTCAATCAGCTCAGGTTTGTTACGGAGAGGATTCTGACTGCTCACAACCACCCACAACAAGCCGCTAGTAAGAGATACGGCTGCGAAGATCGCCATCACCCAACGCCAATGTCCGGTGGCTACACGTAGAGGGTCCGCTATGACTAGCGCTGTAATCGCCCCAAGAGAAGAGGCAGTGCTGTACAACCCAACCGCAAGTCCTCTTTCCTCAGCGGCAAACCATTCGGTCACCAACTTGGGTGCCCCGATCGATATGAACGGGCCTCCGAGTCCAAAGACTGCGACAGCAAACCATAGAGTCGTGCCAGATTGGGCGCCAGCGCGAAGTAACGCCGAGGCACTTATTAACACGGCCCCCGAAGCTAAACCAACGTGCAACCCGTAACGATCTAACAGTTTCCCCGCGATAGCCGACACCGCTAAATAGACAAACGGCCATGCGCCCAGAGCGGCTCCCATAGCGGCATGAGACATTCCGAGGTCTAGCCGAATCTGGCTGAGCAGCGGGGCTAACGAACCAGCCACTAATCCAAACGAGGCGTAGAGCGCCCATAAAGACCCAAGGACCAACCACCTGCTACGTGAGGTATAGGCCATAACTAGCTGGAAGCCCTTATTCGGTCATCGCTGGGTCCATGCCTCAGGTTGTTCCGATCCGCCAATTTGTTCATATCCCCGCTAGCTTCCAATAGGTGAGCATAAAAGGAAAAGCGTTCATCGCCGGCGTGTACGAGCACCCTGGGCGACATTTACCCGACCGAACTCTTCCCCAGATCCACGCAGACGTTGCCCTTGGCGCCTTAGCTGATGCAGGTCTCTCAACATCTGATGTCGACGCGTACTACTCAGCGGGCGACGCACCTGGTTTCGGCGTGCTATCGATGGTCGACTATTTGGGATTGGACTGTCATTACGTAAATGACACCGAGACCGGCGGCTCCTCATATCTGGTACACGCGCAGCACGCAGCGACTGCCATCGCGGCCGGACATATAGATGTGGCATTAATCACCTTGGCCGGCAAGCCTCGCACCGGTGGAGACGCTCCTGGTGGAAGTGGCCGTGCAGGCGGAGCGCCCGAAGCACCGTTTGAAAGCCAATGGGGTATGTCAGTCCCAGGCGGATACGCATTAGCTGCTCAACGCCACATGCACGAATTTGGCACAACCTCTGAGCAACTCGCCGAAATTAAGGTGGCGGCGTCAACACACGCACAACATAACCCTCAAGCATTTCTGCAAGATGTGGTCAGCGTCGACGAGGTTCTGGAATCACCAATGATCTCAGATCCGCTGCATCGCCTGGATTGTTGCGTGATTACCGATGGTGGCGGAGCCATGGTGATCGTCAGCGAGTCAGTAGCGAATCGCTTGACCCGACACGCGATACCTATTCTGGGAACAGGATCTTTCGTGAAGTCTTCCCAATCAGGCCGAATCGACTTAACCCACACTGGAGCTGTTCGATCGGGTCCTCTGGCATTCGCCGAAGCCGGCGTCACTCCTAACGACATCGATTACGTATCGGTGTACGACAGTTTCACCATTACGGTTTTAATCACACTCGAAGATTTAGGGTTTTGTGAACGCGGAGCGGGAGGCCAGTTCGTTGCTTCGGGAGCTTTACGAGCACCTCATGGAGAACTCCCGTTTAATACCGACGGGGGTGGCTTATGTAATAACCATCCCGCGAATAGGGGTGGCATGACAAAGGTGATCGAAGCGGTCCGTCAGCTCCGCAATGAAGCAAACACCGAGGTGCAAGTCCCCGATTGTGAGCTGGCTGTTGCTCATGGAACCGGAGGAAGTTTGGCAACCAGGTCAGCGAGTTCGACAATGGTGTTGGGAAGGTCGCTATGAAGTTGCCAGCTAAGGCTGCTCAACCAAACTCTGAGAACTTGCCCTTTTTCGAAGGCGCCGAACAGGGAGATCTCGTACTTCCTCGTTGCAATGATTGCGAGTTTGTTATTTGGTTCCCTAGAGAAATATGTCCTGAATGCGGTTCCCAGAATGTCAGTTGGTTTAAAGCATCGGGGAAAGGCTCTATTTACAGTTTCACGGTGACACGACGCATTCCTGGAGGTTGGAGCAAGGTCACTCCTTTTGTGCTGGCCTACGTGGAGTTAGATGAAGGTCCGCGTGTGATGACCAACATTGTTGAATGCGATCCTGAACATGTTTCGATCGGTGACCGTGTGGAAGCTGTGTTTGAAGAAGCCACAAACCGGGACGGGGAAAGCGGTGCTCCTCTGCTTCGTTTCCGTGTGTTGGAAAGTTGAACAAAGTGGAACGAACTTCTTTTCTAGTCGACAACCTCGATACAGCAGATCGGTACAAGCTCACGACGGGGCTTATCGTCCCTCGTCCTATTGGTTGGATCGGCACTACGAGCGTTGATGGGGTTCCTAATTTGGCTCCGTACTCGTTCTTTAATGCTGTAGCTACAAACCCTCCGGTACTCATGTTCTCTACCGGTGTGTTCGACGGGGTGATTAAAGATTCCTTGCAAAACATTCGAGACACTGGCGAATTCACAGCAAGCCTTGTGGATCATGATTTGGCTGTTGCGATGAACGATTCGTCTGCGACGCTGACGCCCGATATTGACGAATTCAAAAAGACGGGTTTGACCGCAGCGAAATTCGGTCAAGTTGAGGCACCGGGTGTGCAAGAAGCTAAAGCAGTCATCGAATGTAAGGCCATCAATGAAGTCGAATTCGGCGATCCTGACGGTTTACATCACGCAGTGACCTTTGGTGAAGTGATCGCGTTTCACGTTGATAACGAAGTCTTGGATGGAACCCGAATTGATCCAGTTCGGCTTGATGCCTTAGGTCGTTTAGCCGGTATGGACTACACAACTACTCGCGACCAATTCCGACTTGATCGACCTGATTGATACCTGTCTACATCAATGTGGGGTTCCGTCTGGCTGAAGATAGTCAAGATGGATGTGGCCGTCTTGGACCAGAAGTTCGTAGTCTGCGTCGCTCATCCCCAATAGGTCTTTGAAAATTGCTTCGTTATCTCCTCCTAGAACTGGCAGAGCGTCGAATCGCATGTCGGGTCCAGTCCAACGCCAAATATGTGTTGGATATTCGTGCATCCCAGCGTCGGCGTTGCCATTGAGTGCGAAGAGGCCTCGTTCGCGAAAGTGCGGTTCGGCGAATGTTTCATCTTCGTGCATGACTGGTGCCGCAGGGATACCCGCTAGTTGGCATGTTTCAAATATTTGGTGGGCTGCGTGTTGGGCAGTCCATGCACTCAAATGTTCGTCGATTTCATCGTGTCGTTGCTGTCGCCCTTCAACCGATGCAAACGCCTCGTCTGTAGCCCACGACGGAGACTCTAAAATTTCTACCAACGCTTGCCATTGCTGATCGTTGGTTACAGATATAACCACCCATTGGTCATCACCCAAACATGGGTAACAACCTTGTGGTGCATAAACCCGATGTCGATTGCCCAGTGGCTGATGAACTGTTCCGGTTCGTCCTGCATCAATCAGGAGCTCGCCGATGTGGTTAAGCATGTTTTCTGCCTGCGAGATTTCGACTAATTCACCAACTCCAGTTGTCTCTCGCCGGCGAAGGGCCATAAGCGCAGCGAACGCGCCTGCCGCTCCTGAAGCTGCATCCATATGATAGACAGCTTCGTTTTCAGATAAATCGGCGTCTTGGTACCCCCGAATTGCACCCAAACCACAGAGCGCTTCAAAGTTGACCCCAAAACCAAGAAATGATCTGTATGGGCCCTCTAAACCAACCGATGGCATCCGAATCATGATCAATTTCGGATTTCGAGCGTGGAGTTCCTCCCACCCAATTCCTAATCGATCCATCAAATCGACAGAGTTATTTTCAATGAGTACGTCGCTTATGTCGACGAGCTGTAGGAATGCTTCTTTACCTAGGTCCCGCCGAAGATCCAATGTGATGCTTCGCTTGTTTCTGGCATGAGCGTTAAAAAGAGCGAATCTGTTCCATGGACGTTCTCCTGGTTCTGCGTCGGGGTAGCCACCGCCGATCCCACCTAAGTTGGCAATCATCTCCTTGGTTGGACGGGGGAAATAGCCTCTAGTAGCAGTTGGGAACACCCACGGGTTATCTACGCGGACTACATCAGCTCCGAGGTCTCCAAGTATCTGAGTGGAATAGGGGCCAGCCCAAACAACCGTCATATCGAGTACTCGAATCCCTTCCAACGGGAGTTCGTCATCAATTTTTAGTGTTGCCTCTTTTGTTCTTGGAGGCTCGGCTGCCAGCTCGATTTGGTGCTGACCGATCGTGGGCGCTGGGCGTTCAACGCTCCACCCTCCTGCCACCCGAATGGGGCCACCTGGTTGAACTGTCGGACCTGCGCTCGTTTGGTCAACCTCAACAAAGAAGCCTCTCTCAACAAAGTGAGGGTCTGTTAGCAAATCAATGGGTCGATTAACTGCGGTGATTGGCCAACCACCGGCTTGCGCTTCTTCCATTGCCTCTTGCCTGTTGCGTCCAAGAGTCCAGTCCAACAAACGCGCATCGGCCATTTCAGGGAGATCTTCGTTAGCAATCCATGTTGGGTCTTCATAGAGCGATGACATTTCTGGGTCGTTCATCACGCCCAACATCCGCGGTAGCCAGTTCATAAGGGTGGACACTTGGACATGCCCATCGAGCGCCGGTCGGCACCCTCCTGGGAAAATAGAAGTGGCATATCCGCCACTTCTTGGCACATTATCGCCACGATATGAGTGATAGAGAAGGTAAGTCATGCGTCGATCTATTGAGGTGACTTGGGTGTCAATGTTGCTCATATCAACATGAATTGAACGACCGTTACGACGCTGCGATGTAACTGCGGCAAGCGCTGCCGTAGCGGTGTGAGTTCCACATTGGTACTGACCTAGATCGCCCCCCATTTTGATGGGTTCTCGTCCGGCTTCTCCGCTAGCGGACATCGGTCCACCCATCGCATAATGAACTATCTCTTCTCCGTGGCACCAGCTGTAACGACCTGTTAAACCGAAAGAAGTGACACTGACCAGCACTAGTCCTGGATGGCTTTCTTCAATATTTTCAGGGTTTATTAGTTGGCTGGATTGCAAGACAATGTCAGCTCCCCTTATCAGGCGGTCGACAAGTTCATCGCCAACGTCACCAACAACGGAACGTTTTCCGGTGTTCAGATGTAAATGCAACGCGCCAGTTTCTGGATCCGGTCCATCAGACGGAAAGGGTCCCATTGATCGGCAGCGATCACCGGTGGCTGCCTCCACTTTGATGACGTCAGCCCCATAGCCAGCGAGAAGCCTACCTGCCCACGGGCCGGCTATTCCTTCACATAATTCAACGACGCGAAGACCGTGGAGTGGTTGCGCAACCATCAGCTCATCAGCGTTTCGTGTATGTGTTCAATAAACCCAAGGGACTCATCAACCGAGCGAGCTCCTGAAAGCAATACGAGACGATCAACACCGAGTTCGCCATACCGTTCGATCATCTCGGAACCTGGGCGCATGCGGGGGGTCACCGTAATTTCGAGTTGTCCTAGTTCACTGGGGCGATCATATTTCTCTTCGGCTTCTGCTAATCCCACCAAATTTTGACTTGTCGCTTCAGGATCCAACATAAAGCCGTACCAACCTTGGCTATGGGTGATCGATCGCCGCCATGCTGGTTTTGAGTGTCCTCCCATAACTACTGGCGGACCTAAAGGTTGTATCGGTCGGGGAAAAGCTTTGACTCCTGCAAATGACACGTAGTCACCTTCATACGCTGGGTCTTCGTCATTCCAGATCGACCGCATCGCTTCTATATATTCAGTCGTTCGGCGACCGCGATCTTCCATCGGAATTCCAATCGCATCAAACTCAGGTTCAAGGTAGCCAACCCCAACCCCAAATAGCATTCGGCCATTAGAGAGAACGTCGACACTGGCAAGTTCTTTAGCCAGCACTAAAGGGTTCCGTTGCGGAAGAATGATGATGCCGGTCGCTAATTTTATGTCGGTCGTTACTGCCGCGATGTAGCCCAATGCGACGGTCGGGTCCAGTAGTTCAGCATTCGGTGGCAACGGCGACGGCGGCACCTGAGGGTCAGGCAACACAACATGTTCCGCAGTCCAAACCGACTCGAAACCAGCTTCTTCCGCAGCTATAGCTACTGTCGACAACGCTTCGGCGTCGACGAGATGGTCGGTGTTGATGGAGAACAATCCAATATCAATGTCATTTGCCATGTCTGCAAGTTACGCGATTAAGCGAGCGTTGCGCGAATGTGCCAATCTGACAGGGTCCCTGCGCTCGCAAAAGCTCCTCCTGCGCTTCTTTTCAATTTGTTCAGCTACCCCTGTTACATACACCCTCGTGACCATCTAACCCTCAAATTATGAGCAACGAAATCGACGTCATCCGTTCACTATTGCCCCAGGCTCGACGCCCTGACCGTTCGCGTCGCGTTGACGTTGGCGGGATCGAAGTATCAGTTGTTGAGTGGGGAGATGAAATGTCGCAACCACTTCTTTTGGCCCATGGGGGGTTTGATTTTGCCGGGACGTGGGATCTATTTGCTCCGCTGTTAGCGGATGAAGGTTTCCGGGTCGTCGCGTGGGATCAACGTGGCCACGGCGATAGCGACATGGCCGCTCTCTATACCTGGGAAGCAGATATGCGCGACGCTGCTTGCGTTATCGAGTCTCTCAATACTGAAAAGCCGATTCCTGTTTTGGGTCACAGCAAAGGAGGCGGGATGATGAATCAGCTAGCTGAAGTTCTTCCTCACCGAGTAAGCGCTGTAATCAATCTTGACGGCATTCCAAATGAGCGAGGTTTCACAAACCAAGTTGACCGGTCCGATGTCAACGCTCTTGCTTCCGAATTGAGTGGCTGGCTTGACCACCGCCGCAAAGCCGGTCAGATGAGTCGACGCGCAGACACGATCAAAGGTTTAGCTGAACGACGCAAATTGATGAACCCCAGATTGTCAACAGAGTGGCTCCAATACTTGGTGACCGTTGGAGCTAGATGTGATGACGACGGGTGGCGTTGGAAAATTGATCCAACTTTGCGTTTCGGACCATCTGGAGCTTGGCGACCTGAATGGGCCATCCCTAGGTTGCGTGGCCTCCATGTTCCCTACCTCGGAGTGATCGGCACAGTAAAAGAAGAGATGGGATGGGGCACAACCCCTGAAGAAGCTTTCCAAATCTTGCCCGAGGGCGCTGAGTTTCACGCTTTGGCAGATACCGGCCACTTCGTTCATATTGAACGCCCTGATTACGTCGCCGAGATAGCAGTCGAATTTCTGGGACGCGTCTTATGACTACAACCTTTCTGGAGCATGTCCGCAGTCGGCTCGCATTGCACGAACTTCGCGACGGTACTGGTCATCCTCTGCTAATCCTTCACGGCCTAGGCGAGGAATCACCTCAAAAAATTCCAAAAGTTGTTCAGGGTTGGCGGGGACCTATATGTGCGTTGGATTTCACTGGGCACGGGGCGTCATCAGTTCCTGTAGGGGGCGGCTATACCTGTGAGGCCTTGATGTCTGATGCCGACGCAGTACTGGCCCAACTAGGTCCCGTTACTTTGCTCGGTTACGGGTTAGGCGGATATGTCGGCTTATTGTTGTTCGGGTCCCGTCCGACTGAAGTCAAAGGTCTAGTCATAATGGATGGTCCAGGCCTAGACGGTGGCGGCGGTCGACCAGTCTCTCCAAAGCTGCTACACGTTTCATCTTCCAGCCTTGACGGATCTACACCAGATCCGTGGGCGATGGCAGAGTTGGCATCAGATATTCGTCCACCAAGTTATGCAGCCGATCATGCCCGACAAATTCAGGTGCTATCCGAATTGGATGTAGCTGTCTGCGTTGCTTCTTTGGGTCGGCCTGAATGGCTAACAGCGGCACTTGAGTCTCCAGTAGTAGTTGAATCCGATGTCTCTACCGCGTTATCAACGTTTACTTTGCTTTAACCGGTTTCGTGTCTTTCAAATCGACTACTGAAAGTTCGTTCTCTGTTTCGTGGAAAGCTTCATCTAACTGGTGTAGGAAGTAACGAGACTTCAACAAGCTAGGAGTAGCCATGTCCGGTGCGCCTTTTTCTACCGAACCACTTTCTAAAAGTTACAAAACTGTTTTAGGCAAACAGATGGCGTATCACGAGATTGGAGAGGGAGACCCGATTGTCTTCTTGCACGGGAATCCGACGTCGTCTTATCTATGGAGGAACATCATTCCTCATCTTTCGGATAAAGGTCGTTGTATCGCCCCAGATCTCATCGGGCAAGGGGATTCCGACAAACTTGATGACGTAAGCCCTGGCACCTACCGATTCGTGGATCATCGCGAATATTTAGATGGTCTTTTAGACGAACTCGACTTGGGGGATCACGTGACCTTTGTGATTCACGATTGGGGCTCTGCGTTGGGTTTCGATTGGGCAAACCGCCATCGTGATCGGGTTGCTGGAATCGCCTATATGGAGGCAGTAGTCGCCGATCTTCTGTGGGAAAACTTTGATGAGGGTGGTCGAAGAGTCTTTCAAGGATTCCGTTCACCTGCCGGTGAAGAAATGATCATCGAAAAAAATATCTTTGTTGACAGGGTTCTCCCAAGCGCAGTCTTACGGGAACTTACAGAAGAGGAAATGACCGAGTATCGGAGACCATTTCTAGATCCACAGCATCGTCGCCCAACATTAACCTGGCCTCGTGAGATCCCTATCGAAGGCGAACCAACTGACGTCGTCGCAATCGTTGAAGATTATGGCCAATGGTTGAGCAATTCAGACGTACCAAAATTGTTTATCAACGCTGATCCTGGCTCCATACTGACCGGGCCACAAAGAGAGTTCGTACGTACTTGGCCCAACCAAACCGAAGTTACCGTGAGTGGGAGCCATTTCATTCAGGAAGATAGTCCCAACGAAATTGGTCAAGCAATAGCCGATTGGTTACCAACTCGGTAGTTCATCGGCTTGGTGCTTGCATCAAGCTGTCATGCTGTGATGCATAAACAAATGCTATGGATATCGCCCCAAAAGCAGCGGCGCCTATATACGCCATGGAGACATTGCGTTCGAAGATAGGCACCCACAGCAGTGGTCCAATTGCATGTCCTAAAAACCTGTGCGATAAGACCATCGACACGCCGCCGCCCCTATTGTTTGGAGATCCCATAGCAGCAAGCAGTTGAAACCCGGTCGATATGCATTGAACCGCCGCGCCCGCCAGCGCCCACACCAGTACCAACGGGATCGTGGTATCGATCTGAGACAGCAACAACGCTGCCACCATCGACAAAAGCAACGCCATAGCTGTTGCCTTTCTGGCTCCTATCCGATCAATGAGTGTGCCCCAGTGCGGAGTAACTAACGCAGCCATGAGAGATCCTGATATCAGTAGCGCGCCAGTAGCTGAACCGGAGAGGCCAATTACATCTCGACCAACAAGCGCAACGAGAAGTTGAAGCCCTCCCGGGCCGATGGACTGGGTAAGCGCCACGAGACCCAGCGTCAACATTCTCTTATTAAGCACCGAACGAATCCCTAGCTTCTGCGGACCAATACCCATTGGTACTTGAGGGAATTTCACCGAAAGGACTAATGAAACTGCGGCGACAACCACAAAGGCCCAACGCCACCCAACGTCAGCAGCAATCCCTCCGAACAACATGCCAAGAACGCCGCCTATGGCTTGGAAAGACGCGTAGGTACCTATCGTCCGTCCAACACGATTGGCCGGGGCTGCATCAGTAAGGGCCGCTATTAACAGCGGCGTCATAAAAGCATTAAACGAGCCTTGAGCAGCACGACCAGCGAAAAAGACCCAAAGAGATGGGCTGGCTGCACAAGCTAGTGATGCTACGGCGTAGAGAGAGACAGCAACTCGGATTGTTCTTTGCCTCCCCCATCTCTCTCCGAGGGTTCCAGATACCAAAAGCAGACCAGCAAAGGGAAAGAAGAATGCTCCGATACCCCACGCCACAGTTGCTGTACTGGTATCGAATGAGTCACGCAACTCGGGGATCATTGGCGACATAACCGTTCCGCCGAAGGGACCCAAAATTCCACAGAAGTAGATCGGTACTAGTAACCGATAAGCACCCGATCTGTTTGTGTCACCCCGCCAAAACTTCATTCTGTGCAGAAGATACTTGCCTTTGGCCTATACGACTTTCTCAACTTGATGCAATAGTCCAGTATCTACGTCGTATACGAAACCGGAGGCATTGCTCGCATCGACAAACGGGTTCTCAGTGAGAAGTCGCATCGACTTTTGAGTATCAAGGTACGGGTCCTCGAACCCTTCGATCGCCCAGTTAGGTTCATCTCCATACTCTGCTCGAAGCTCTGAAACAAAGTCCGTTTCGTTAACTTTTTGCATTCCACAATCCGTGTGGTGCAACAAAATAATTTCGCGGGTTCCTAAAAGTCTCTGGGAGAGGCAGATTGAGCGTATGACATCATCTGTCACCACCCCTCCAGCATTTCTCAATATGTGAGCGTCCCCGGTTCTTAACCCAAGTATTTCAGGCACATTCATCCGAGCATCCATGCAAGCAACAACGACTAATTGCATATCCGGTAGGGCGCTCATTTCGCTGTTATCGGTTCCCGACGCAAACTGCTTGTTACTCTCAATCAGATGATCGACAGATGGAAGGAATTCTTCAGCCACAACTGTCGAAGTTACCGATCTTTAGGTCAACATTTGCGTCAAATTTGATCATGTACCAGTCTAAAACCGTTGAGGTGGGCGGGACTTGGAACCATAAGTCTCTTGGCAGTCGCATAACGGGGGTTATTTATGCATGTGAGCATCGCCGGTTTTTTTGGTAATTCACCGCGTCGAGATTTATCGTTCGCTCGCGATTTCGCACAAACGATTGAGGGTCTGAATTTTCGAACGCTGTCTTTACCTGAGCATGTTGTCTTCTTCCCTGCCTATGAGTCCGATTACCCCTATACCGATGATGGTGAACCGAACTGGGGACCCGATACCGGCATATTTGACCCACTCTTTGTGGCCCAAGCTTTAGCTCATGCCACTACAAAGCTACGTTTCATCACTGGGGTTCTAATACTGACCCAAAGGCCGGCGTTACTCACGGCCAAAGAAGTTCTCACCTTGGACCACTTCACCGAAGGGCGTTTTGAGTTGGGTGTGGGCTCGGGCTGGTCTTGGGAGGAATACCACGCACTTGGTGTTGATTTCGCTAAGAGAGGTCGCCGGCTCGATGAGTACATTGAGGCTCTTCGCGTGGCATGGAGCGATGAGCGTGCGACGTATAGGGGCGAATTTGTTCATTTTGAGAACGCTGTGATGAACCCGAAACCGATTACTCCTGGTGGTCCGCCGATAATTATCGGCGGTGATTCGCGGGCTGCGATGCGCCGTGCAGCCTTATTGGGAAATGGGTGGTACGGCTGGTGGGCTCAACCAGATATTAAGGGCCACCTAGGTCTACTTGGCGAGACTTTGAACGCTCATGGTCGCGATCTGAATGACCAAGACTTTGATTTCAAGTTGGGCTTGCCCCTAGCAGAAATCAACCCCCAGGAAATCGAAACGAAAGTCGAGTTGGCAGCGTCTCTTGGGGTTGATGAGCTCGTCCTTGCACCGCCTATTCCCTCGAAGGATTTCACTACTCACTTGGAAACGGTGGCTCGCGCTGCCGGTTTGGTTTAGTTAAGGACCTTCGGTTTTGGGCGGCGCCGCCTTGTCGTGTGCCTTCACTATCGATACCCGATTAGCGACGCCTAACACGCGATCGTTCCAGTCGAGAACTGGCAACAAATCAGTATTGCCGTTCTCTAACATTTGCATTCCTTGTTCCAAAGTTGCTCCGGGGTGTGCAACTGGGTGATCTTCTCTAAGAATCTCCGAAACTTTAGCTGTCGGGGTTTCTGTGAGTTTTGCTTGAGCATCTTTGAGATACGCGACTCCTTGAAGAGCGCGGTCTGCGCTAACGACCAGCAACATTTCTTCGCGTCCTCGCTTCATTATCTCTATTGCTTGCTGGATCGAAGCGGTCTTTTGAGTCGCTGCGTATTTAGCTTCAGCAGCTCCCACTAATGGGACCAGACTCATCAGTTGATCATCATCCGAGGTTTGAAAGCCCAAAGAGTTCTTCCGACGCAATTTGACTTCGTATATTGAGTCTTTTTTAATTGCGGTGTACGCAACAGTTGCTGCTGCGCAAGCCGCCATAAGAGGCATGATTAATCCGAAGTCGTTGGTCATCTCGAACACGATGAAAATGCTCGACATCGGAGCCTGAGCTGCTGCAGCGAATACAGCCGCCATTCCTACAACTGCATAGGCACCGGCAGGTGCAGTCGAGTCAGGGAACAATTGATTGACGATCTCGCCGTACGCGGATCCAAGTAAAGCTCCTATAAAAAGTGAGGGAGAAAATATTCCTCCTGATCCGCCTGAACCCAAAGTCAACGCAGTGGCCAGCATCTTTCCGACTAGTAAGAGAAGCAGCAGTCGGAATGCAAATTCGCCAGCCAGAGCTTTATCGATGCCAGCCAGACCCGATCCAAGCAGATCAATTGAGATGGCTCCCATTAGTCCGACTGCTACAGCTCCAATCGCAGGCCGTAAATCAGCAAGTACTGGAAGGGTGTCGAACTGATCTTCGACAAAGTATAAAAGTCTCACAAATCCCACAGCGACGATTGCCGCCACGATTCCGAGCACGCCATACAGGATCAGTTCGCTGGGATGAATGAGTTGGTGCACTTCTGCCGTGAGAACTGAATCATCTCCAACTAACACTCGCCATGTAGCGTTCGCGGCGACTGCCGAAATGACGACAGTTGAGAACCCTCGAGCAGTAAAAGACCGCAAGATAACTTCTAGAGCAAAGAACACCCCAGCTAGTGGGGCGTTGAAGATCGCAGCGATTCCCGCTGCCGCACCAGCAGCGACGAATGTAGATCTGCGTCGATCGGACATTCTGAACGAGCGCGCAAGCGTTGAACCCAGCGCTGAACCAATTTGTACAATTGGCCCTTCGCGTCCGGCTGAGCCTCCTGATCCAATCGTGAGAGCGGAAGCTACTGCTTTGACTGACGCGACACGACTTCGGATTCTGCCACCTCGGCGATTAACCGCCTCCATTACTTCTGGTACGCCATGCCCCCGGGCTTCCGAAGCTGCTCTGGTTACCAGTGGGCCGACAAGTAAACCTCCCAAAATAATCCCAGGCATGAATTTGAACGGACCCAGTCCCTTTGACCAGTTCGCTATTCGTCCAAAAAGTTCTTCGTGGAGGTAATCGATCAGATAATGGAAGCCAACGGCCGCCAAGCCACCCGCGAGACCGACAATCAGAGCCATAAAGGCAAAGGTTTGATTTTCAGTTAAGCGAATGCCAGCTAACTGCCGTCCAAAGGTGCGGGCCTGAAAAATTCGTCCGAGGAAAAAGCGGGCACGTTGGGGCATCACTTGATGACGGTATCTGTTCGCCGTTTCATCTGCCCCGAGAACTAACTATTAATACCACCAGATTGTTGTTAAGTAACCTTAACAATTACTCGTCACGGTTCGAACAAACGGGCTGATAAGGTCTTTGCGTGGCATACGAACCAACCGAACATCATCCCGCTTTCGAGGAATATAGCGAAGCCATTTTTGAACTCGCTGAGGACGGAGTACCGGTCATTCAGGCCAGAATTTCCGAACGCCTTGAAGTTTCACGACCCGCAGTAAGTGAAATGGTGCGGCGAATGGAACGAGAAGACCTCGTCGACGTAAAAGCTGACGGCGAGATCACGCTCACTAACGACGGAAAGACGTTGGCTACGACGATTGTCCGCAGACATCGACTCGCAGAATGTTTCCTCACCGAAGTACTTGGCTTGAACTGGACCGACGCACACAGCGAAGCCGGTCGCTGGGAGCACGTAATTTCACCAACTGTTGAAGCAGCAATGCTGAAAGTGCTTGGCGAACCCGAAACTTGCCCACATGGAAATCCAATTCCGGGAAGTGGCTATGAAGAACCTACCGGCGCGGTCGTCTTGTCCAAAATCGACGCTGGTGACCCTTTTACGGTAGTGCGAATACCTGAGGAGTTGGAATGGGAAACTGGGCAACTTGAGTTTCTGGAGAACACCGGTCTCATGCCCGGCCGCTCTGGTGTTGTGTTGTCGTTTGCTCCCGATGGAACCGCCACGGTCAATGTGGGCGATGCCCCATTTGGAGTCGGCGGCCCAACAGCTGACCGCATTGTCGTTACTCCAGGCGCATGACAACTTCCGCCGCGCGCGGGGTCAAAGTTAAAGACCTTGAACACTCTTACGGCGAAGAACCAGTACTCCATGGTGTAAGCCTTGACGTCTCACCCGGCGAATCAATCGCTCTTTTAGGTCCAAGTGGCTGCGGGAAAACAACTTTACTGAGACTGATTGCAGGACTAGAGCGACCTTCATCGGGCTCCATCACTATCGGAGACGACCTCGTCGCGGGCGAAACCTGGGTACCACCCGATCGTCGCCGAGTTGGAATGGTATTTCAGGATTGGGCATTATTTCCCCATCTGTCAGTTGGCAAGAACGTCGCTTACGGAATCTCAAAGTCAACTTCCAAAAACGACGAAGTCTCCGCTGCTCTCGAAATGATGGGCTTAGCGGGACTAGAAGATCGTATGCCCGCAACGCTCTCTGGCGGCCAACAACAACGGGTTGCTTTAGCTCGAGCCCTCGCCCCGCGACCAGGAGTTCTTCTCCTAGACGAACCATTCTCCAACCTCGACACCAGCTTACGTATCGAAGTCAGAACTGAAGTTCGGCAGCTCTTAGCCGACTTAGGGATCACATCGATATTTGTGACCCACGACCAAGATGAGGCGTTTATTGTCGGTGACCGTGTCGCTGTTATGCGCAAGGGTCGAATCGTTCAAACTGATTCACCGCAAGGTCTCTACCACCACCCCGTAGATCAATGGACTGCAGAGTTTGTCGGCACAGTTTCGTTATTAAAAGGTGAGGCACAATCCGGGTTCGCCAAATGTTCATTAGGTTCAATCGCGATAGACCCTCAACTCAACGGATCAGTGGACGTAATGATCCGGCCGGAGCAGCTATCGATTACAGAAGGCGGAGATGCTGAAGTTCAAGCGGTGGAGTATTACGGCCACGACTCAATGATCTTCGTAACTATCGGCAGTGACCAGATACGTGTCCGTTGTGGACCTTCAGTCAGGTTTGACCGAGGCGACCACGTGCAACTTCAGTTCACCAGCGACCGAGCCTTAGCGTTCAGTTCAAATTAACCAGAATCAGGCAGCGTTAATCTCGCGATAGACAGCGGGAACTACGTTTCTCAGGTACCGGCCAAGCTTGATGAAGCTTTCGCCTGTAGTTCGAAAATGGTAGCTGATCGGCACTTCGTGATACCGAAAGCCTTTTGCTAACAAGTCCAAAGTCAGCACCTGCGCGTAATTAAAGTCGTGAATAATTTCGGCGCTTTGAGCAGCTTCAAAAGAAAGCGCCCGATAGCCCGATTGACCGTCAGTAATACGTTGACGGGCGACGAGTTGTAGTGCTCGCGTCAGAACATGATTACCGAAGCGCCGATGCGGCCTCATGTGATCAATACGCCCCAAAAATCGACTACCGATTACATAGTCTGCTTCTCCGTCAAGTATCGGAGCAACAACATTGGCGAGCTCTTCGGGGGGATATTCCCCATCAGCATCACAGAAAACTACTGCTGCAGCCTTACGCTCAACTCCAATTTGAAAACCTACGCGAACAGCAGCCCCTAAACCCTGGTTGTCTCCCAGTTGAACAACCTCAGCGCCACTTTGCTCAGCACGCCGAACTGTTTCATCTAACGAGCCGTCGTCAACAATCACTAACTCAACTCGGCGCCCATGGACCTCTTTCGGAACACGGTCTATACAGCCTGATACTGCTTCTTCTTCGTTATAAGCGGGCATAAACAAAACCACCGGAGCTTCAGGTGATATTGCTCCAGAAAGTAGTTTTTCTTGAGGTTTATTTAGTCGAAACCTACCGATCAGCGAAGGAGTGGGAGCGAAGGCTGCGATTACGCCTACCAATATTGAGTACGCAGTTTTTAGAGCATGAGCACCTAATGCGGCAATTAAGGCTGTTTCAGCGTCGTACCCCAAGACAACATAAGCAGCGACCGCTGCTGCCTCATAAGTACCAAATCCTCCCGGAGCGATGGCGGCGATCTGCGCAGCCACTGCAACGGTGGTTACCAAAATTGCTTCAGACCAAGACAGGTTGATTCCAACCCAAGTAGCTACCTGACGAACAAGGATTGATTCGGCAATCCAGGCAAGTGCAGAAAGACCAAGGGCTACTGCACCGGGTCGCACAACATCAGGACGTCGTTGAGCGACCTTAGATAGCCAGCGCCAACCCACGAGTGCAACAACAACAACCAAAGCCAGCAAGAGCCATCCTGCTATTCCCACGAGCCCGAAAAACGCAGTCGGAGCAACTAGTGCGCCTAAGGCAACGACTGCAAGCATGTCAGCTGAGCGAAGTGTGATCGTCGACACTGTCGCTGCTTCAATTCCCACTCGGTGACGACGAACGACACTTACCACTCGCAGCGGTTCACCCAACCTGAACGGCAGCACATGGTTAGCTCCCAACGATAGGTGGATACCAGCCAATGCCTGCCCAAACGGTAGTTCGGGTAGAACCCGTTGCCAGGCAATCGCTCGCAACACAAATGCAAACCCGAATGCAGCGAGAGCGCCGATCACTCCAGCTGGCTGGTCCGCCGCTTGCTCTGCTGCTTGTCTAAAAGCTGCTCCATCCACACTTGGTACAACAACAAAAGCAGCTGCAAGACCAACGATAATTCCTACCAAAATCACCGTCTTAGTTGATAAACGAGTTCTTATCGTTGACAAAAAGTTCACGTAACACACTCTACGACGTAAAGCAGGCTTTACATCTTTCCTCAAGAGTGGATAGGTTTAGAGATTATGCTGAAACGCTTACTCCCCCTACTTATAACAATGACCTTCGTTGCCGCCGCTTGCGGTGGTTCTGAGCAGCTACAAATTGACGGGTTGGCCGCAGAGATCAACCCCGAAGAATGTGTGGATGGCTCAGGGAAAGAGGTGACTATTTATTCAGGTCGTACTGAGAATCTCATCGAACCTGTGCTCGAAGCCTTCGCGTGTGCGACTGGCGTGAGTGTTCAGGTTCGCTGGGGCAGTTCGACACAACTAGCTCTTCTGATTGACGAAGAGGGCAATCGCACTCCTGCTGACGTCTTCCTCAGCAGGTCGCCCGGACCAGTTGGCTTTCTTGAATCTAAAGGTCTTCTTGGCACCATTGATGACTCAGTCCTCAGCCTTGTTGCTAGTGAAAATAGATCTGCCGAAGGCTCGTGGATCGGATTTTCAGGCCGTAAACGAGTTCTTGTACATAACGTAGACATGGTTACTGACGCTGAGCTACCGACTTCTGTCTTTGACCTCACCGAAGAGAAATGGCGGGGCAAAGTAGCAATCCCGGGAACTAATGGATCCTTCGTTGATTGGTTCACTGTGTTCCGCGACCAATACGGAACTGACGTAGCCGCTCAGTGGTTGAACGATATGGTGGACAACGACGCGCGTTACTACCCAAATAACCGTTCGATCGTCGAAGCGGCAGGTCGCGGCGAAATAGAAATGGGTCTTGTGAACCACTACTACAACTATCAAGAAGCTGCTGCTTCCGGAGATGGGCACAGAGCGCGAAACCACGATCTTGATGACGACGATATTGGTTCTCTTTTGATTATCACGGCGGCCACCGTTTTGGATTCATCCAAGAATTCTGAGGCGGCTAACGACCTATTGGCGTTCCTCCTAACCGAACCAGTACAGAGCTACTTCACCAATAAGACATTCGAGTACCCGCTTGCAGCTGGTGTGGATCCCAATCCAGCGTTACCGGCGCTCACAGCGTTAGAAATCGGTTCGGTTGACTTCGACGCTTTGGGCGGTGGGTTCGAGGAAACAGCGAAGATAATCGAAGCGAGCGGTATCCAGAATCAATGACCCAAACGCGAGCGCCAAGGGAACTTCGGACTATTGGTCTGATTTGTTCCCTGGCGTTCGCTTTTCCGGGCTTGTACCTCATTTGGAGAAATTTCACTTCTGGGGCCGACCCACTTGGTTTGCTCTTTGACAGTCGCACCTTGGAACCCTTCTGGCGTACTGTCCGCTTGGCCGTCCTCGTTTCCTTATCTGCTGCGGTTCTAGGCACAGCACTCGCGTGGTGCACAACAAGAACTGATCTTCCTTTTCGGCGATTGTGGCGGGTACTGCTCCCGATACCTTTGGTCTTTCCGACTTTCATCGGTGCAGCAGCGTTTATTAGAACCCTAAATCCAGGTGGGTTAGCCAATGACTTGTTGGGCGCAGTCGGCATAACTGAAACACCCGAGCTTCGAGGCCTCTTTGGGGCCTGGCTCGTGTTGACTCTATTCTGCTACCCCTACGTCTACCTGCCCGTTGCTGCTCGCCTGCGTCAGCTTCCCGGTTCGTTCGAACAAAGTGCGCTCATTTTGGGTGACACGGCTCCTCAGGCCTTTAGACGAGTGGTCTTGCGTCAAATATCCGGCTCGCTCACCGCCGGCACACTATTGGTATTTCTCTACACAATTAGTGATTTCGGCGCCGTACAGCTGATGAGGTACGACACCCTGACTCGAGCGATCGAATCGAATTATCTGGCTCGCCCACCTATGGCATTTGCCTTAAGTCTGATTCTCCTGATTTTTGCCGGGCTGGTCGTCCTAGCCGAGCGCGCAGTAAATCGCCGATTGCCAGAAGTGACCAGTCGACGAATTTCGCAGCCGATGATCTACACCTTGGGAAGATGGAAAACAGCGGCAACACTACTAGTTGGCGGAACGCTTCTTTTCGGAGTAGTAGCGCCCAGTGCAGCACTTATTGACTGGGCGGCGGATGGTTTACTCCGGACACAACGCGGCGGCCGACCCTTAACGATCAACTTTTCGAAAGTAGTCGAGGCGGCGACAAACACTCTCTCGTCCAGCGTACTTACAGGCCTGGTAGCTCTCTTAGCTGTAACTCCGATCGCCTTTTTGGTCGGTCGCTATCGAGACCGGATTGGGCGGGTTGCGCATTCAGTGGTGATCGCAACCTTCGCAGTGCCGGGTATTTTAATCGCGCTTTCACTTCGGTTTTGGACACTTAAATCAGGTTTCTTCGGGGACCTGCTCTACGACTCCATGGCACTACTGATCTTCGCCTATGTAGTTCGCTTCGGGTCACTAGCCATGGGAACTGCCCTCGTTGCGGTCCGAACAGTCCCAGATGGCTTACACGACGCCGCTTCCACATTGGGCGCTGACAGGTGGAAACGTTTTCGTAGCGTCGACCTGCCAGTCATGCGGCCAGGATTGTTAGCAGCTGCGGGGTTAGTCATTTTGTCCACAATGAAGGAATTACCGATAAGCCTGATAGTCGCACCCATTGGCTTCCCGACCTTGACGACCCGTATCTTCGGCTCTTTTGAAGATGCCTTCGTCGCTGAAGCGGGGATCATGGCGGTGGTCCTTGTTTGTGCTTCCGCGCTCCTATCGTGGTTCCTCGTGCTCCGACGTGCTGACCACCTTTAGAGACATGATGAACTCTCGAGACGGTTATCTCATCGGCCCTATGCTTCTGGTTGCATTGACGGTGACCATTGTTGCCGCACTCGGCATCCAGGCTCGATCGACCTACAACGCTCAAGTAACTGCAGACGAACCTCAGTATCTGATCACTGCACTCAGCCTTGCAGAAGACTTTGACTTAGATATTTCAGATGAACTCGAAGACGGAAAGTTCCGAGATTTTCACGAAGTGAATCTGAATCCTCAAACAATTGCTCTTGATGACGACGGTCTGAAGATCAGTCCCCACGATCCCCTACTGCCGTTATTGCTCGCAATACCGATGAAGATCGGAGGATGGCAATTAGCAAAAGCAGCTCTTGCCTTAATTGCTGGAGTAACAGCCGCGGCAACCTTCTGGCTAGCAGTGCGACGATTCAACGTTGGACTCCCAACCGCCGCCGGAGTGGTGATCGCTCTTTTTTCTGCGTCTCCGCTATCCAGTTATGGATCTCAGGTGTATCCCGCTATGCCCGCTGCTCTTTGTGTTGTCCTAGGAGTAGCTGGCGTTACTTCCGAGTCATCTAAGTCTTGGTCGTGGGTCGCTGTATTGATGATGGTTTGTTTACCGTGGTTGGGAATCAAATATGTTCCCTTGGCAGCGGTACTTGCCATCTTCCTTGTCTGGAACAAGAAATCATTAAACGACTTAACCCTCAACCTTCAGCTTTTAACTCTCGTCATATCCGGGTTGATCTATTTAGTCGTACACCATCGCATCTACGGAAGTTGGACGGTTTACGCCACCGGTGACCATTTCGTCAACAGTGAGTGGATAGTAGTGGGTAGTTCACCAGATTATGCGGGCCGAACAAGGCGACTTCTGGGTCTAATCATCGACCGCAGATTTGGCATCGCAGCTTGGACCCCTGCCTATCTCGCAATTCCCTTAGTGATCACGCGAACAATCCAACGCAAAGAAAACCATTGGCAACTGATGATCACCCTGTGCGCTGTGTGTTGGGGCATTGCCACTTGGGTTGCTTTGACCATGCATGGGTGGTGGTGGTCTGGTCGACAGATCGTTCCCATTCTCCCGCTTATTGTGGTGTTAATGGCAGTTGCGGTGGATAGACACCGTAGGGCTTTGCAGGCAGTCGTTTTGGCTTCCTTGATCGGAATCTTTTCTTGGCTTTGGCTCGTCTATGAAACCTCTACCGGTAAGCACACACTGATCGTAGATTTCGAACGAACATCCAATCCTTGGTACAGGATTTGGCGGTTATTGCTGCCTGATCATCAAATCATGTCCACAACGGATCACGTTTTGACGGGTATTTGGACTGCTGTACTGGTTTTTGGCTGCTGGTCAATTTGGACTCGGTGGAGCCCGAAAACCAACTCTCAATCTGCGACTAAAATCGGCGCTTCCGATGACACGCGCTGACGATGCCATTCCCACTGCTGCCTAAGACCCGCAACTAGGTCGACCTCAGGGACCCAACCAAGCAATTCCCTAGTCTTACTTGTCCGAGCAACAGTTATAGCTGGGTCGCCTGCCGGCGCCGCAGTGGTCTCTGTTCGCATCCGTCTTCCCGCTAACCCCTCGACCAAAGACATCACTTCTTGAAGAGAAACCGAAGATCCGCCTCCAACGTCAAAGGTCTCATCAGCAGCCTCAGTGACGAAGCCGGCTGCCACTGTCGCACTAACTACATCAGTTACATAGGTGAACTCGCGTCGTTGCAAACCATCGCCTCTTCGAACGAAGACGGGTCCATCAAGTCTGGTTGATTCAAACATCCGGTGCATGGCCATATCGGGCCGCTGACGGGGTCCATAAACAGTGAAATAACGAAGATTTGTGACTTGCAGGCCACGATTTCGATACACGTGGGCTAGTTGTTCACCTACCAGCTTGCTCACACCGTAGGGACTTATGGGCTTCGGGTCTGGTGCTATTTCAAGACCGGTGGCACCTGACCCATACACAGATGAACTGGAGGCGTACACAACGCGCGAAACACCACACTCGACTGAAGCCTCTAATACCTGTTGCGTGAGTTCAACATTTCTCCTTGAGCTTTCAACAAAGCCCTGACCCCAGGAATCCTGAACACCAGGCCGACCAGCTAGATGAAATACAATCGATGATCGACTAAATGCCGCGGACGCTGTTTCATGATCTAAGGCGCCATCAACTAGTTCAAAATTTGGATCTTCGACCACACCTAGAAGATTGTTTTTCTTCTGCTTTAGGTCGTACCACGGATCGAAATCGTCTATCCCAATAACCGAACAGCCCAACCGAAGTAACCGTTCGGATAAGTGAGATCCAATAAAACCCGCCGCGCCGGTCACTGCAACAGTAGGAGATCCAAACGCCTGACGAAATTTTAAAGTTCCACTTGGCCCAAATGTATCGGGAGTCTGTACGGTCATAGTAAGGACTACCTTACGTCGTTACTGTGGTATGCCGTCAATCCCAATCTTGCAGAAACATGCTTCTATTGTCAGCGAAGGGGCAAAGACATGAGTGACATCGCAGTACTAGGAGCCGGACCTGCCGGAATCATGACCGCGCTAAAGGCCCGGGAACAAGGGCACGAGGTCACAATTTTTGAAGCTTCTGAACGTGTAGGGGGCATGGCTGCGAGCTTCGAAGTCGCTGGTCAACGTGTTGACTTCGGGAGTCATCGACTCCACCCAGCTACTGATCCCGAGATCATGTCCTTAATCAAATCTTTATTGGGTCAGGATCTACAAACTCGCGAACGGCATGGACGAATACGTCTCAAGAACAAATGGATCGGATTCCCCTTGCGGACCCTAGATATGGTGAGGCATCTACCCATCAAGTTCAGTGGCGCCGTAGCTATCGAGACTATTACCAAGCCACTTAGATCAAGCAATACGTCTGACTTTCAAGCCGAGATTCAACGACGACTGGGACCGACAGTGGCACGAGAGTTCTACGGCCCCTACGCCACAAAACTGTACGGGGTAGATCCGGCCCAGCTCACTACAGAATTATCGGACCGTCGTGTCTCCGCCGGTGGTCCAGCCCAAATCATCAAAAATGCTTTTCGGGCCTCAAGGCCTGAAGGTCGTGTGTTTTATTACCCGCGGCGGGGATACGGACAGATCGCTGAATCTCTTGCTGATGCTGCTGTAGACCGAGGAGTCAACTTGAAGTTAGGGGCCCCCGCGCAGCAGGTCCTCGTCAAACAAGATCACGTGGAAGTTACCTGCGGTGACTTATCAGTTGAAGCCGCGTCATTATTTTCGTCTATCCCACTTAATGCGCTGATACAAACGCTGGATCCTCCCCCACCAGCCAAGATAGTGACCGCTGTTAGTCAACAAAGAACTAGGGGCATGATCATCGCTCACCTAGTAGTTCCTCGAGGTCAATACACAGAGTTTGATGCCCATTATTTCCCAGGATTGGAAATCACCACTGCGCGACTATCCGAAGCTAAGAACTACAGAGATGGAGATGACCCCGCAGATTTAACCGTCTTGTGTGCTGAGTTGGCCTGTTGGGTCAATGATGAAATCTGGAACCTATCTTCAGAAGACATCGGTCATTTAGTCGAAGAAGATTTACAGCGAGCAGATTTACCGCCGACTGGTCATATTCACGTTGAGGTCCGGCGGCTTCCTTCGGTCTATCCCGTCTACGAACATTCAACTATTAGCTCTAGGGAAGCAATAGACAATTGGCTGCGCGAGCCTGGTCGAGTAATCAGTCTGGGGCGTCAAGGTCTTGGAGTGCCCGACAATCTTCATCATGTCTTGGCAATGGGCTCTCGCGGGGCGTCGTCTCTTGATGCATCTGGGCTGATAAATCAGACAGCCTGGCAAAGTTCGCTAAAGGATTTCGCTCAACATGTCGTGCAAGACTGAGCAGTCGAAAGCCAACCTATTAATTTATTCTGAGGGAGACCTATGCCCATTATGGAAATCAGTTCCATAATGATCCTGAAATCAATTTGTTCCTACTAGCAACTATGGGCGACTCTAGACACATGAATGAACGATCCACCGAGCACTTCGACGTTCTGATAGTCGGTGCGGGCATTTCAGGTATAGGGGGCGCATACCACCTACAACGAGACTGCCCTGATAAGAGTTTCGTGATCTTGGAAACCATGGACAGTTTCGGAGGCACCTGGAAAACCCACAAATATCCAGGCATTCGTTCCGACAGCGACCTTTACACATTCGGTTACGGCTTCAAGCCTTGGACTGGGCCTCCGATAGCGACGGCTGAAGAAATCTTGAGCTACATAGGCGAGGTCATCGAAGAGAACGACATCTCCTCTCATATTCGCTACGAACACACCATAGAAACCGCTGAATGGTCAAGCGACGACAAACAATGGACGTTGAAGGTTCGCCAACCCGGTGCGACTGCGCCAATGATTTTCACATGCGGCTTTCTGTGGATGTGTCAGGGCTACTACAGACATACAGATCCCTATACCCCTGAGTGGCCGGGCATGGAGCAATTCCGCGGAACCGTGGTGCACCCTCAGACATGGCCAGATGATCTTGATTACGAGAACAAAAAAGTTGTCGTAATTGGCTCTGGTGCTACAGCTGCAACTCTGATCCCTGCGATGGCAGATAAAACCGAACACGTCACCATGTTGCAAAGGTCTCCAACTTTTTTCGTGGCTCGACCAAACAGCAACGAACTCGCAGACACACTTCGGCAGCTAGATATTCCTGATGAGTGGACTCATGAAATTGTTCGACAAAAGATTCTCTTTGATCAAGAACAAATTGTGGAAATGTCATTCAAGTACCCAGATCTTGTTCGGGAGGAGTTGTACAAGGGCATCAGAGAGATTTTGGGTGATGACTATGACGTTTCGGAACACTTCGAACCCGCATACCGGCCTTGGCAGCAACGCATTGCCCTCATTCCAGATGGTGATCTTTTCCATTCGATAGCTGCAGGAGATGCATCAGTTGTGACCGATGAGATCGCAACTTTCACCGAAACGGGCATCGAAACAGCCAGTGGCCAGATACTCGAAGCGGACATCATTGTCACGGCAACCGGTTTCGATCTCAGCATCCTTGGCGATATTTCATTCACCATTGATAACGAACTCTTAGATTTCTCCGACACCATCGGTTATCGCGGGATGATGTTTACGGGATTGCCAAACATGATCTGGGTCTTTGGTTATTTCAGGGCAAGTTGGACATTGAGAGCTGACCTCATAGCCGGTTACGTTTGCCGACTGCTGCAACACATGGACACCGTCGGTGCAAAAAGCGTGGTCCCAGCCTTGCGGCCCGAAGACAAAGACATGGAACTGCTTCCTTGGGTTGATCCGGAAAACTTCAACCCTGGATACTTAATGCGTTCCATTCATTTGATGCCCAAACAAGGAACAGTTGATCCCTGGCGACATACCCAGGATTACTGGACTGATAAGGACGAGTTACCGATAATCACTCTTGACGACGATGCTCTCCGCTACGAGTAAAAGTCTTCTCAATACCCAGCAGCACTAAGTTCTCAAAGCCAATTCGTATTTTGTATACAGAACGACCGGTCTTCGCCTATTGTCTCGCCGCTTAGCGGTCTATCGGAAAATTAACTTGGTCAGGGAAAGCACTACCACCCTTGTAATAACCCTCTGGGATTAGTAACCCTCTTACGAGCTGAGCCATGGGGACGTCAGATGCCTGAGTCAGTCCGTCAGCCACTAGTAACAACGTTTCTCCGAGGACTGTTTCGCTAAATATCCATTGATTGAGAGCATCGTGATTAGGTGCACTTTCACCCGGCTGCGCTGCGACTGCTTCGTGATAAAAGGTTCGAAGGTCATCCGCCATATGTCGCAAAAGTAACGGCATTTCGAATGCCCAGCTGATCCCATCAACCAGCGGTTCGGAAAGAACGTCGCCTGAATCAGCGATTGTCGCCAACGCTCGAGCCACGGCATCAACCTGATCTTCTCCAGCTCCCGTGACGCCGAAAAGGGTTCGGCCTCGTCGGTGTCTGGTCTCAATAGCCCATGGACGCAGCATCGCCACTTCTGCCAATAGTCGTTCACTCAGAGAGTCCGATGTCGCCAAAGAGAGGTTCACAGGGCATGCCCAATTTTCGCTTAAGTCTTCGTCTGGTGTCTCTATTGCATAGTCCTCAATAGTCGGTTCGACCGCCGTATCCAAAAGCCGGAACGCTCTTCTCAACACATTCTTTTGGAACTCTGGATCGTTGACAGCGCCCAGGGGCCGGCCGAGAGGAAAGGGCACCCATAAAGCTCGTGGAGGCACAACCGCTTCGGACATTTCGCGAATCAGACTTATTGATGTAGTGGCTACTCCGGCCCGCTCTATGTAATTGGCTAAGGCGCCGACCGCGCCCGTACAGACGGGTCATATCGGAACTAAGAAAGCTATATCAACTCCATCCTGAGCCATCAAGCGACCGATCTCTTCACCTGTTTTCTCGAACTGGGAGGGGTCAGGCATCGCTCCCATAAAGGAGTAATGCCAGCGCGCTACTCCGCCTATTTCTCCGGCAGAAGCGAGTTCTCTGAGGTGGTCTATTGGAAAAACGATGTTCGGATCTTGGCCAAATGCGCTGCGATCAAAATTGGCGCTGATGTGTGAGAGCACTAGATCGTCAAACTGAGTGTCTCCAGGAATGATCCGATAATCCAGCGAACCGATAGTAAACGGTGGGTCTATGCGCCGGTGAAGGCCCGCTGTAGAAACGATCGCTACCGTTGCCTCCTCAACAGATGGGGGGTTAACCCAGTCACCGGGACCTATAGCTGGCATGTCTTTCGCGCGCTTAAGAAGGTGTTCCGCCTCAACCGGGTGAAGATCACTTAACCGGACCATTTAGCGATTGTAGGTCGGCAATTAGGGCCCTCACACCCACCTACATGCCGACGAACTGATGTCTAACCCCATTCTGATTGATCTTGAAGCTGTTACAAGATCAACATAGATAGCGACTAAAGCTAGCTTAGAAAACATCAAAGGTCCGGCCATGAAGGCCGGACCTTTTTACTTGGTGGCGGGGGTTGGATTTGAACCAACGACCTTCGGGTTATGAGCCCGACGAGCTACCAAACTGCTCCACCCCGCGGCGATGGATCATTAGTATGGCCGTTCTATATAACAATCTGCAACTTTGAGCGCGAAGAACAGCAAATCACTGCAGTTATCGCCTCAAGGGTCGAGCCAATCTTCGAGCTCCATCAGAGTTTCATCAAAAGCAGTCATTGTCGCGGCGAGACCGGTTCCAGCTGTCAGCACCCCAACTGGACTCGCGCCAGATACATCAATGTCCCCTGAGGCCGTAGTGGAAAACAATGTCAAAACTAAGAACGAGATGAGGCCTAGCCCTAAAGCGACCAGAATTGGCATGTTGTAACCACCAGAAACATCGATCATTCGCCCTGCCATAGGCGGACCAAGTAATGCTCCCAAACCACAAGCTGTGTAAAAGAGACCCATAAGAGAACCGAGTCCTACTACGCCAAACAAATTGGCGAGCACAAGTGGACTGACAGCAACAAAAGATCCGTACCCAATTCCCATAATGAGCATGAACACAACCAAAGTCACAAAAGATGATCCGGCTAGAAGCCACGTGATGAGCGCTATTGGGCACAGTGAAAAGCCAAATCGGAAGATACGAAAGGTACCAAAATGGTTGGTCAGCCAACTAAACCCGATCCGGGAAAGGACACTCGATCCGCCGAGTAATCCGACGAGAGTAGCCGCTGCGACAGGTGAGATTCCTCGTTCTTTCGCATACGGAACTGCGAAGACAAAGGGGATGAATAGGGCTGTCGCGTAGCAGAGGGCAGCTATCCATAGCTTACGAAATGTGGGTGACTTATAAGCCTCTCGAAGTCGTGACGGGGCGGCACCGGCTTCTCCGGGTGCTCGCGCCATCATAAAAACACCAAACAAAAGAATCAGAGATCCCCCAACACCGAAGATTCGATATGTACTTCGCCACCCATAAATATCGATTAAGCGGGCGGCGAGAGGGCTCATAACCAGCGTGCCCACCCCGATTCCGGCTGTCGAGATACCAACGGCCGCAGCACGAGATTTTTCGAACCAGCCTCCGACATGTGCAACCATCGGGACGTATGCGCATGCTCCGGCAATTCCAGCTCCGACCACAAAGGTGATATATCCCATCCCGATCGAGTCAACGTAACTAGTGGCCCACAAACCAACGAACAAGGCAACCGCTCCTGCAGCGAGCACTGGGCGAGGACCATAACGGTCCGAGAGTCGACTTGTGATCAAACTCAACCAGAAGAAAGAAAACGTTGTCAATCCAAAAATAACTGCAGTTGAGCCCTTCCCTGTTCCAAAATCATCAGCCATTGACTGGAAGAAAGCACCGAAGCTATAGACCGTGCCTAGCGCCACAGCAGATGAGAAAAATGTGGCGATAACGGTAAGCCAGCCCCGCGGTGAATCAATTAGCTGTCGTTCGTTCATAGAACCCTACTTGGCTGCCTTTGTAACTTTACTCGGTGTTGATCACTCGAAAGCCTTCAGCAAGACAACCGGGTTCCATGGGTGCACTCGCGGCAACACCTGCAGCCCACTCTCGCAACAATTCCTCTAAGTTTTCAATTCGATCTGTTTGGCTTGAATGACAACGCAGCGCCTCGACTTTCTTGTCGAAGGTGGCAGTGATATCAACATGCATCATTGTTCCCTCAGCTGCCGCCATCCACATCATCCAAACTTCACTTACGGTGTGCGGCTCGTGACCTTCGGATAAAAGTTCCGGGTGTGACCGTGGGTTCCGTGCATCAGGGTAGACGGCAGCCATAGTTGCCCATGCGGTTGCTAGGTGATCTGGGTGAGCTCCATAGATTCGGTCCCAGTTGGCAGTAGTCGGCTGGGTCACCACGACATCAGGCCTTACAACTCGTATAACCCGCGATATGTCGCGTCGGAGTGCGAGACTATTTTCTACTCTGCCGTCCGGATGATTCAACCAGTGCAGATCTTCGACACCCACCGCTAGCGCCGCAGATGTCTGCTCACTTTGCCGCAAGGTCGCGAGATCTTCGCTAGTCCGGGTTAAATCGTCATCTCCAGCGTCACCACTGGTCACTAAACAGTAAGAAACATGTGAACCAGCGCTCACTAGCGCTGCCATGGTGCCCGCGGTCCCAAAATCAACGTCATCTGGGTGAGCAACTACAACAAGAACCCGCGCTGGCGCGATCTTGTCACCTGCGGCCGTGGGAATTGTTCCAGGCACAGCGCTATGCAGCGTCAGCGTCGTCTCGAACTGGAGACTGCGTCAACATTTTTTGTGCCTTCGATATATAGCCAGCAGCGGCTTCGACCCATCTTTGATATCCGGCTAGATCGCCGGCGCGCAATGCGGCGTCAGCTTGATCAAACGCTTGTCGGGATAACGCCAACAAATCTTCGACGGACATCCCATCAGAATCGCTATCTTCTTCAGGTCCAAGGTCAGGCTCGTCCAAAGGATCATCTTCTTCAGGACGTGCATCATCGAAATCTGGTGGAGCGGGTTCCGACTGTAAATCAACATTGAGTCCAGGGATTGCACTCGCCAAAGCTGCTTCGAAACTATCGGCGATGACGACTTCTGGACCTACGCCAACAATCACTAGTTGTAGTTCAGGCACTGCCGTCGTTCCGGTAGCTTCGATATACAGCGGGCGGACATAGAGCAGGGAGTTCTCAACTGGAATAAGCAACAGGTTCCCCGGAACAACGGTAGATCCGTTCTGATTCAAGAGTGTCACTCGTTCTGAGATCTCTTCCTCCGTCTGAATATTCGAATTGAACAAAGCTGGTCCGTCTACCGGAGTCGAAGCACGAATCTCGTAAACCTCTATCTCGCCGTATCGTTCAGGGTCGTTGTGGACCACCATGAAACCTTCGAGGTTCTTACGGGAATCATCATCAGAGAATGGGACGAATGGCCGGAAAATAACGAAAGACTCGTCATCATCTCCCGGTAATCGCATCAATAGGTACTGTGGAGCAATCCGCACCTCCGAGCTACTGATGATGTTGCCTGACGCGTCAATAACTGACTCGACAGCGGTTTGTCCAATCGAATTTCCTGGGTCTTGAGCAACACTCCAAGCTCCTGCGGCATCATAAAATTCCGATGCCTCAGTAATCCGATATCTACCCCACATATCGGTTTGCATTCGGAACAGATCTTCGGGATAGCGAAAATGCTCTGCAAGCTCAGCAGAAGGCGGTACCTCACTGAACAAGTTAGGGAATTGCTTTTGGTAGGACTTCGCTATGGGATCTTGCTTATCAACGATGTAGAAGTTGGGGGTTCCGTCATACGCATCCACGACGACTTTGACTGAATTTCGCACATAGTTTGCTTCCGTACGCAGGTCACCCGATCTAACGGCTCGAGGGTTCACTCTTTGCGCGTAAGGGAACATCTCAGTCGAGGTGTAGCCGTCAAGAATCCACATCACCTTGCCATCAATAATTGCTGGATAGGGGTCCCTGTCGAATTTTAAGAACGGAGCGAGAGTTTTTGCTCGATCAACTACGTCTCTTTTGTACAGAATGCGGCTTTCTGAACCAAGTTCTCCCGAAACAACAAGGTTCGGTTCAGCAAATTTCAGGGCGAAAGCAAGTTTTCTCGGAAGCGAATTGATATTCACTCCGTCGGCTCCGTCATAGCGAGTGACTTCAGTTTGGTCATCGTTGTCTTGGAAATCGACTTCGTCGCGTGCTGCGCCAACGATTGCATAACCCTGCAAACCTTCACCTACATATAGGCCTGGCATGTCAACGTCCAACGACTCAGCACCCGGAATTGCCGAAACCGGTATGTCAGACAGTGCATAGTCGGGGCGACCATTCGCATCGATTGCGTTTGCAGGAGCTGCGGCAATCCCATATCCGTGCGTAAAGGCTATGTGTTCAGATTCCCAAGAGTTATTAGGAAGATCGGTTTGCTTTAGTTCTCTTGCCGCCAAGACGACTTGGGTTGTTCGTCCATCGATTTCGTACCGATCAACATCTATGTCCCGGAAGTCATAGAAACTCTTAATGCCTTGGGTCTGTTGGAACGTATCGCGCATTACCGCCGGATCTAAGAGACGCACATTACGTACAGTCGCAAGATTCTCTTCTATCTCGCTGGCGGTAAGGGTTGGTTCGTAATCAAAGTTTCGGGGCGTCACCTTGTCGAGACCCATGGCGATACGGGTCATCTCAATATTACGTTCAATGTAGGGCGCTTCTTTTGTTGACTCTGAAGGCTCCACTTGAAAGCGTTGAACCAGTGCGGGATAGATCGTTCCGGCAAGGCTGGCGACTAATGCCCACAACCCCACAGCAATTATGGGATAGGTAAATCCTCGACGCCAGATGTTGAAAATAAGCAACCCAAAACAAAACACACTGACAATCATGAGCAGCTGAAGTGCTGGCAACTGTGCTTTGACGTCGGTGTATGTTGCTCCCGTGACAAAGCCTCGTTCGGAAAGAGTCAATTCGTACCGGTCGAGGTAGTAGCCGGCGCCTTTGACTAACGCTAGAAGCCCCAACAAGAGAGACAAGTGAGCTTTAACTTGTGGCGTGACTCGGGATCCGGCTTGACCTTGAAGACGGATGCCACCGTTGAGATAGTGCTGGACAGTTACGACTACAAAGATCACGATTATCGCCGCAAACGTCCAATTAACGACAAAGGTCAAAAACGGAAGCTGAAAAACATAAAAGCCGACGTCAATGCCGAATTGCTGGTCCACGATTCCGAAATCGACTCGGTTCGTAAAGAAAAGCCAGCTTTGCCATTGCGAGGAGACCCCTGCGCCAACAAGCAGAGCAAACAAAAGTGAGATGGAGGTTCTGATGAGAACAGTTCTCGACGACGTAAATTGCTGCCACCGCCGAGAAAGTTCGTCTTCTGGTCCTGGCGGCCGCACCTTAGGCGCAAGGCGATCCGCTATATATAAGTTCACCCAGAGCAATACAAAAAAGACGGCTGTAAACAATAGTCCAAGGCCAATTTTGGCCCAAAGCACCGATGTCCAAACAGATGACAACGAGAGACTGTCGAACCACAAATAATCGGTCCAGAAGCCAGCTAGACCCCTAATTGAGGTGAAGAACAGAAAGATGGCTAAGCCTCCGAAGCCGAGCAGTGCTCGTCCTCGGTTGGTTCGACGCCGGCGTGATTTCATTTGCTCAGGTGGTCGCATATACCTGAATCTTACTGGCGTTCCGGCACGACCAGACTGCGACATCCAGCACTAACTGGGGGTAACAGATGTCCAGAGGGGAACGCATCGCCTTTTTCAAGCATTGACGCCATTGCATTGACTCGACAAATATCGCCGCAACACCCTTCAACCGGTATTTGCCACTTGACGTGACTATCTTGTGGGATCGTCGCATACAACCCCAGGGCAAAGGCTTCAGCAATCGCGTCGGTGGCGACAAGATCCACTGCTGACCTCTTCCACTCCCGATATACAGCCCGGAGTCGAACTTCGATAGCCACGTCATCATCTAAATGAGCCTCGAGCCGGTCTCGTAACCAATCCCCCATGATTCTCGCTACTTTGCTCGGTATCCCGTCAACATTGATCTGAATTCCACCAGCCCCAAATTTTGCGGCAGCTGCTACGAAAGGGGTGAAACCGTCGACAAAGTCATCGTCCATCGCTCTTGGCACCAAACGAGACATCTGATGACTATTTGATAGCGAAGTCCTTAAATCCGGCAGAAGACTCTCAAGGCGGGTTGCTAGGTTTCTTTTTAGTTGGCCAACAGCGGGTCGGGAAAGCTCGGCCACTGTCCTCCGAAGACGATCATGATGGTCCGCTATAGTTTCTGCTTCTCCGTGAAGCGACTCATACGGGGATTGAACGACAACGGGAATCTCTCCGGTCCGAATAAGCACCTCTTTAGCCCACTCGACATCATCAAGCTGCGGGGGCCCGAGTCGCGCGAATAATTCGTCAATAACTGCCCTTCTCTGAGGCGGAGCAGCGCTGGGGAACGGTACGACATGTCGTTCTTTCAATCGATCACCATCTCCAAAAATGTCCGGAGACGTCTCAGAATCGAAGTCGTCAAAATTTTCTTGGCGCTCAATAGTCAGGCGATGGGATTGCAAATCAATAACCGTGCCCGGCCCGACGGGGGCTGTGGCCTGATCCTGTGTTTGTTGACTCAACTTAGGTGAGTTTGTAGCTGCCTCTTCGGCCACACGCGCCTCAGCAAGTTCTCTGTTCAGCCGACGTAATTCACTTCCGACGTCTTCCAAAAACGAACGGACCTCTTCAACGGAATAGCCGCGAAAGACGTGGCTGAATTCAGCATCCGCTACCGCATCTGGATCAATGCCAAACGCCCCTTCGGCGTACTGAACCATGATCATTGAGGGTACCGATCGTTCTCGGCTGAGCGCGGATGGTAGTTCGAAAACAATTTCTCTTATTGATCAACCAACTGGATTCCGGTTAGGTCTCCACCTAATGAAGCGAGTTCAGACAGTGCCTCATCGAGTGTCTCAACACCAACTACTTCAATCATGTCCCCGATCACGGCTTCTGCTTCCTCTACCTGGCTAGCGGGAACCAAAAATAGGTCTGCCCCATTTCGCATAACAGCATGACTTTTCTGTTCGACACCGCCTACCGGGCCGACTTTGCCCAATGGATCAACGGTGCCGGTCGCCACAACTTGCATACCGCCAAGAAGTTCTCCGGGGAGCATTCGTTCCAAGAGTGCCAAGGTCAGACTTAACCCAGCCGAAGGCCCCCCAACCCGTTCAACTTGAAAATCGATGTCGAACGGCAAGTCCTCCATCTCGACATATGTGCTAATCGAAACCCCGAGAAATGCTCTTTCGTTTCGCTCCCCAAGTTTTACTTTTTCTTCGCGAATCGTTCCATCTATCTGAAGAACCGAAAACACAAACTCATCTCCCGGCGCTTTGTTGCGCACCAACTCGCCAAGGTCAAGCGACGTTTTGACATCAGTATTTTCTGCTTCGACGATGACATCGCCACGAGCCACGGTCCGGAAAGCCGGAGTATCAGGAACAACCTGAATTACTAACGCTCCCGCTTCAGAAATTACGTCATACCCAATTTTCTCTAACGCGACCCGAGCAGCGATGTCTAGACTTCGTGCCATTTGCTCCTGACCAAGAGTGCGGTTTTGTTCAACAGTTCGATTGCCCAATATCTCGTGGCGCTCTGAAATTTTTATCGAATCGTCAAGCCACCCACCAACGACCTCCAGTGCTGAGGGTTGAAGGTTGGATTTCACCGTGACCATTCCTATTTCACCTTCAGCGTCGAAGGTGTTGGCGGGATCCACCTCTAACATCGGGCCGATGTCCCGGGTCGCTCCAGGACTTGTCAACACCTTCGAAGTGATAGTGATGCGGTCAAGCGCAACAACCACTAAAAATCCTGTTGCCAAGATGGCCGCGATAACAACCAACCACCCTGGGACCCGACGAGGAATCAATGGTGGGTCGCTGAGGGGAGAACTATTCTCATTGATGGTCGACTCGGACATTGGTTATAAGCGTGCCACGATGTACCCCTCAGACCGCACGCGGCTTGGATGAATTTAATGAACGATATGAACCCTGACCCAAATTTGACAGCTCCTTTAGATGCGGTACCGCTATCTGCTTCGCAATCTAAAAATTTCGCTAACCCCGATCACGACCAAGAACCTCCACGCCGATCTAATTTGAATGATCCACGGCGGATTTTGCCGCCCCAAACGCACAAAGCTGCTTCTTTGTGGAAAAAGTTGATCGCCCTTGTGGGTCTCGGTGCTTTTTCTATTTTAGGGGGCTTAATAATGACGCTGATCGTTGGTCTGTTAGCCATCGCAGCAGCGCTGATTTTGCAGGCAGCAATCAGTTGAGCGAAGAAGACCTGCGATCAGAGCGCATAAACGCAGCAGTGGCAGGTCATCGAGGAAACGAAAATGATGCTCGCTTTTTGCTGACTGCTGTCGATGTTGCTACTCGACGCATAGCTCTTGGGGCTTTGGATCGGATGGGTTGCTTGACTACCTCGGAGTTACAGTCAGCACTCGCAGATTCCAGCGGAGCGGTAAGACGTCGAGCCGTGGAGATCTCAGCAAAACGACCTGACGTCGAAATTGAAAGTTGCTTAACGGACTCAGATTCTGCGGTAGCTGAAGCAGCTGCCTTCGCTCTTGGGGAACGCGCCGAGAGTTCTGCGATCCCATCACTTATCCAAATGGCTACCCAACACGATGATGCTTTGTGTAGGGAAAGTGCTATTGCGTCTTTGGGAGCATTAGCAGACGGATCTGATGCGGCTCGTCACAACATTTTGGACTGTCTATTAGGAGCAATGAGCGACAAACCACAGATCCGTCGGCGAGCGGTACTCGGTCTTTTCCAGTTTGATGAGCCTGCAGCCCAACAGGCACTCAATAACGCACTAACCGACAAAGATCGGCAAGTACGGGCCGTGACGGGAGATCTTCTAGGGGTTGTGACCGACTGACTAGTTAGCTGTTTCAATGGCGAGCGCCGAAACATTTTCAGGACGCAATGTGCGTTCAAGCCTCCACCCACGGGCGTCTGCTCCATCATCATCACTAACTTTGATTTGGACATTGATATTTCGCGGTAGAGGCGGCTCTTTAAGCGACATATCTATCTCTTCGGCAAGACCAAACATTTGTATTTGAGAGTGCGTTTGAGCAGATTCAAATAAAGATGACCGTCTCAAGTCACCACTTTTCACCGCGGCTTCTAAGAGTCGATGAAGTCGTATTTGTGACACATAGCCATCACGGATTCTTGTATCGGCGCGGGCGTCTGGCGCATGACGGAGCAACGCTGCCAAAAACGGGCGCATCCCATCTGCTGAGTCAACGTCCCACGAGGGACCCGAATCAAGATATGAGAAGGTCAGGTCGCTACGCTCAATTGTCGAGTCCGTTAGTCCAGCGAGTCGGTACACAATCCGATTAGGTGGGAGCGAGCTGACGAAGTTACCCTGAAATTCTTCGGATACTTCAGCTAAAATATGTTCACAAGCTGCCGCCGACACTGCCGACGCCAAGTTCTCATCTATCCCAATCAGCGTGACAGTTTGCGCTTTAGCGATCTGAGCTGCTTGAGACGCGAACCTTCTCAGCCCCACACCGAGAGGTGAGCCGTCTGTGATGACGCACCATTTAGCTAAGGGATAGCTTTCGAAAAGCGCTAGGACCACTGCCTCAATTGGAGGACTGTGAGTTAAGAAGCGACTATCTGATTCCCAATCCAAAGTTGATGTTGCTACTACTCCAAGCACTTGACCTTCGACAAGAAACGGGTGAACCGCTCCAACTGCGGTCTCGTTTATAAATGCCAACGAAACAATCTCATCTAACAGGCCTGGCGTGAACTCTTCCGCCAGCTCCGGATTGCCGAGGTGATCAACAATCTTCAGTTCGACCGCATATCTCCCGCCTACCCCTCCTGACGTGTTGACGTCGGACCAATAAGCGGCGACTCCCGTCAACCGCGCTCGATCAAGCGACGCACCAGACCCCGTTAAATTCGCAATAGCTCCAAGCCTGATGATGTCTCCATCAAAACCAACTGATCGCTCAACTGACGGCGGTTGTTGATCCTCAGGGTCGGAGAAATTCTCTCCTTGACCGGAACAGCCGCAAGCTAATACAAAGGCTGCTACAAACAAGATGAGGCAATATTTTGGTGACTTATTTGCAGTCACCTTAGAACTACCAACGGTTGCCATATGTATTGAACGTTGCAGAAAGAGCTTCGAAATCATCGAGGGCACGACCTGCACCAAGAACTACTGCTTCCATTGGCGTTCGCACGGTCCTCACAGGCACTCGTGCGTCATTTTCAATCCGTTGAGCAAGTCCTTTTAGTAAGCCTCCTCCCCCAACTAAATGAACACCGTGCACCAGCAAATCCTGAGACAACTCAGGCGGCGCTTGGCTCAGACAATCAACGACTGAGTCAACAACTGCCTGCACCGGCTCATCTAACGCAGATCGGACTTGGTCGGGAGTCAGTATGAATGTGCGAGGCAACCCAGTGGTAAGATCACGCCCCTTTACTTCAGCATCGAACTCATCATCTACCGCCCACGCGGACCCGATCTGAACTTTGATTTCTTCGGCTGTCCGTTCGCCGATAGCTACGCCGTGCACACGCCTAGCATGATTCTGTAACGCTGAGTCGAAATCGAACGAACCAACTCTTATAGCTTTTAGCGAAACGATTCCGCCCATTGAGACCATTGCAGTTTCTGCCGTCCCACCACCAATGTCGATGACCATATTTCCTATTGGCTCGTGAATAGGTAATCCAGATCCAATCGCCGCCGCCATCGGTTGATCAATCAGACGAACATCGCTAGCTCCAGCTCGTCTCGCGGCGTCAGTAACTGCACGACGCTCAACTGGGGTGATAACCGAAGGTACGCATACCACGACCCGGGTCTTCCCAAATCGGCCGACACCAACTTGTTGAAGAATCAACCTAATCATCCGCTGTGTCGTATCAAAGTCGGTGATGGCACCTTTCCGTAATGGACGGACAGCGACGATATAGGAGGGAGTTCTTCCAATCATTTGCCATGCTTCACGCCCAACAGCAAGTACATCGCCGGTGCGTTCATTCATAGCTATTACAGACGGTTCGTTGAGAACGATGCCGCGTCCGCGTTCGTACACCAACGTGTTAGCGGTGCCGAGATCAATCGCTAAGTCACGTGCCAGCGGAATTCCCCCCTTCACCGCCAAAGGGGTTATCAGCTATGGGGCTAACAACCTGACCTTCGTCTGGTGCCAAAGCGTCTAGTCGTTTTTGGAACGCATTAATAGTCGAATCCCATGGCGTCCGTTTTCGACTTCCGATCAAAAGAAACAACGAACCAACAAGAGTGACTGCAGCGGCTAGGCCGAGGAAAGCAAGAGGCGTCATGATGGTCTTTCCTGATTCTGTTGCGTCGACGGGACCTCTTGGATGTCTTGAGCTGCTAGGGCCCAGTCTTCGCCATCTCTCCACACTTCCCTTTTCCAGATGGGAACGGTCGCTTTAAGCGTGTCGATACCGAACCTCGCAGCTTCAAAGGCTTCCGGACGGTGCGGTGATGAAACAGCTACTACCACCGAGCTTTCCCCAATTTCGAGGGGGCCTGTTCGGTGGACTATGACCACACGCAAAATATCGGGCCATAACCTCCGCATTTCATCAACTATTGCGTGCAGGCGAGGTTCGACATGCTCTTCATATGCTTCGTATTCAAGCAGTGAAACATCGTCTCGGCCCTCGGCATGGTCACGCGCAGTTCCAGAGAAAAGAACTACAGCTCCACCCGATCGGTGGAGGCACCAGTCATATATTTCGCCAATCTTTAATTCATCGGGAGTTAGTACAACCCATGAATCACTACTTTGATGAGGGAACACATTAGGTATGGTACGCCCATGAAGGGGCACCTCCCTATCGCTTAGCTGGGCCGCGAGTAAGAACAGTAATTCGCTATGTACGTTTTGAGGTGTGGGTACGACCAATAACCCTGGGCCAGACCCGGACGAAACAGCGAACGAGGGTAGTTCAGAGGCTTCTTCTGACAACTTTTCGTCTGAAGAGTGGGCGTTAGGGAATTCGATTGATTGGTCCCAAATTCCGGACGATCCAAATGCGACGACAGAAGATACCCCTACAAGTAAGTATGCACTTCACCCTGACGATCGAATTTGGCGACACCCCAGCGAACTTCAATATTTAGCTCCTGATTCGAGGCAACCTGCAGGCAAGCGAAGGCTGTGGGGAGCGGGGCTTGTCGGAGCTATCATCGGCGCTGCCCTGATGGCCGTCATAGCCGGATTCACCCTTGGATCGTCACCAACAGTCGTTGAACGTGTTATCGAACGCGAAATCGCTACCGCTACTATCTCGACTTCAGGGCAGCAAAGAAATGGGTCTCTTCCGATCGTCGAGATCGCGGCGAAAGTAACTCCAAGTGTGGTTGGCGTTCAGGTGGTCCGGTCTGGTCGTGTTATCGGTTCGGGTTCAGGTGTCATTTTTCGAGATGACGGACACCTCATAACAAATTCTCACGTGGTGGAAGATGGCGAGAGTTACCGTCTGATTCTCGCTGATGGAACAGTTATTGAAGCCACTCTGGTTGGATTAGATCGACGCACCGACGTTGCAGTACTAAGGCCTGTAATTGACCAAAAGTACGAATTTGTTCCAGCGACTTTGGGTTTTTCAACCCTGCTTCGCGCCGGTGAGACTGCTATCGCTATTGGTTCGCCCTTAAATTTACGGGGCGGCCCAACCGTGACCGCCGGGGTAATTAGCGCCACAAATCGGAGGCTTCAATCACCTCAAGGGGATTGGCTGTATGAGCTAGTTCAGACTGATGCCCCAATATCCCCTGGATCTTCGGGTGGGGCATTAGTTGATTCTCGTGGAGCAGTGGTTGGTATCACCACAGTCATTGCTGTGACTAACGTTGGGGCAGAGGGTTTGGGCTTTGCAACTCCTATAGAAATCGCTCACGATGTCGCTGCGGATATTATTCAGTGGGGTAAGGCTAGACATGGGCGACTCGGCATTCGCGGTTCGAACGCTCCAACTCAACTGTTACCTCCGAGCCACAAGGCCGGAGTTTTAGTCGAGTCCGTTGATTTTGGTGGCCCTGCAGCGAGAGGTGGGGTCGAAGTGGGGGACGTAGTAGTCGAACTTGACGGTCAACTTGTTCAAGACATGGACGGTCTTGTAGTAGATGCCCGGATGCTCCAACCCGGTGATACTTCGTCACTGAGGATTTGGCGAGCGGAACGGCTGTTAGTGATTGACATCGAAGTTGGAGAACTTGACTAGGGAGTTTTTCGCGCCACGGTGTTTTTTAACCACCTTCCAAGTCCATACACCAGAGCCATAATTACGGTGGCTCCTATACCGAGCGACACATTTTGTCGCTGTTTAGCGTTCATTGAATCCCATGGCATTCCAGCTTCCGCAGCTACGAAAACTTGATCATTCCCGTAGCGCGGCACCCAACCGGTGCTGCGCAGACGATCGTTAGCAACAACCCAGGGATACCGGGTGTATGGCAGCAGGCCAGTCGGGGCTTGATGTCCGACGCGTCGCGCTACATATCGATCTAGGCGCCCCGGCAAAGGAATAGGTAATCGAATAATTGGTCGAGCTCCTACTAAGTCTCTCACTTCTCGAGCTGTCAACCATCCGTCAGGGGCGACATTAAACACTCCCGAATTATCGAGTTGAGCGACAGTCGCGACCGCCGTTGCGAGGTCATCAAGGTGAACAAACTGTTGTGGGGGGTCATCTCGTCTTGTTCTGATTGGTGCAGCGGCAAGCAGCGCTTCACCGATCAGCCCGGAAGCATTGGGGGAAGCAACGGCTGTCGGCCGCAAGATGGTTACCCGACGACCAGGGTCGAGGTCAGCCCATTCAAGGGCTGTTCTTTCTGCATCAGCTTGATGAACCGCGAACGCAGATTCAGGGTTAGGTCGAACCGCCGCATCTTCCGACAGGGGAACAGAGTTGTTGGGCCAAGCCCCGTACACCATTGCGCTGGAAACAATGATTACCTGCGAAATTTGGGCTTCAGTAGCTAGCTCTAGCACTCCTATCAAGTTGCTTTGATCTGAATCATCGGAAAACGCTAGATGAATGATGGCTTCAACATCAACTAGAGATACATCCCCTGCATCAGATGTAAAGCTGATCACCTCATCGAAAATTTGGGTTAATGCTTCAGAGATTCGGGACCGTAATGCGCCGTCTACTCCGGAGATTGCAACTGATGTCATCTATTGTTTCTCGCTCCGATTATTTCATCTATTCAGTCAACTAGTGTGAAGCCGTACACGCACCGGCCTACCATGCGAGCGTGGCAAGTGACGACCCTTTTGATGAAGATAACCCCTTCGGAGGTCTTCCATTCTTCGGTGACCTTGGAAAAATCTTTAGTAATCAAGGACCAATCGCGTGGGATATGGCAAGGCAATTTGCTCATCAAATTGCTACCGAGGGAAAATCTGAACCCAATGTAGATCCAGTTCAAAGAGCTGAAGTGGCTGAGCTAGCCAGGGTTGCAGAATTGCACGTGGCGAATATCACGTCCTTGCAAGCGAGTGCTTCGGGGCGGCCTCTTTCGGTGGAGGCTGTGACTCGGGCTGAGTGGGCCTCAACAACGTTGGACGCGTATCGGCCGTTATTGGGTCGTCTCGCTGAACGATTGTCAAAGGGTTCGCTGCCTTCCGACGTTGTTGACGCAGATGCGCAAATTCTTGATGGCCTCCTCAAAGCCCTTAACCCAATGATGATGGCCATGAGCGCTGGGTCGATAGCTGGGCACCTCGCGACTAAAGCCTTCGGGAGTTACGCCTTGCCAATTCCCCGGCCTGAGGATCGAATTCTTATATTGGTCGACAACGTTAAGCTTTTCGCTGAGGAGTGGTCGCTTCCTTCGAATGATGTGCAGTTGTGGGTGTGCATAAGCGAGATAGCGACGCATTCGGTGTTGTCTGTACCCCACGTCAAGACGGCTTTTGAGCAGGTACTACAACGCTATATCGATGGCTTCCAAACTGACCCGCGTGGGTTCGAAGATCGATTTATGAATTTGGACATAGGAAGCGGAGATCCTGCAGAGTTACAAAAACAATTGCAAAGCGCGTTAGGTGACCCAGAAAATTTGTTAGGGGCGTTACGATCCGATGCCCAACTCGCCGTTATTCCCGATCTCGAGGCGCTCTTGGCGGTAGTGGTGGGTTACGTAGATTACATAGTTGAAAAGGCATCTCAGGATCTACTGAGCTCCTATCACTCGCTTTCAGAAATTGTTCGACGTCGCCGGTTTACTTCAAGCGCTGGTGATCAATTCGTTGAGAAACTATTTGGTGTCGAAATTACCGCAGAGCTAGTCCAACGAGGTTCGACCTTCATTTCCGGTGTTCTAGATCGAGCAGATGAGGCGACGTTGACGCGCCTCTGGAATGACCCAACAGCCCTGCCAACCCCAAATGAAGTAGATGCCCCTGGTCTGTGGCTAGCTCGGATTGATTTACCAGATCTAAATCAAGATTGAGGTTTTTCGCGTCTCGACGGGTCCGGGATTACTCGCGCTACCCATTGAGGTAATCGCCTATTTAGATTTTCGTATCTCTTTTCAGTCCAAACTTGGTCTGCAATAACTCGCGAGGGAGTTCGTTTGCCTCGAGCTAACGCTATGAGGCCTCCTAGGTAGAGAAAGGCCGCTGAACCACTCGAAAGAGCGAGAATGAGAAGACCCGCTCGGAGAGGCAGCACGCCATTGGGCGCAGTAACAGGGATAAGCGCACCGAGAACCCAAAAGAGCTGAAATCTCGTTTCGAAACGAGCAAAGGAGCGGCCCTGGTTTACCGTCGGCGCATCTCGTTGAACAATGGCATCAAAGGAAAGTTTCCCGAGCCCTGCAGCAAAACCTACAGATAGGACAAATGCGAGTACAGCCATCCGGTCACCTGGGAAGGTCGAGAAAATTCCGACCGCAGCAGCAATTGTCAACACTCCACCGAGTAGATACTCCTCTTTGACAAATCGACGTAATTGTGGCGCTGCGACGGCTCCTATAAACGCTCCTAGGGCACTTGATGCAACCATTAACCCGAACCAGATGGTGGCTGCTTCTTCTCGTCTTAGCCAAAAGGCGACTAAGAAAAGGGTGAAACCCGTCATTCCACGCAAGATCGCCATGGCTGATGCTGCGAGAACTATGCCGGCGCTACGCAGATCGCTTCGTTCATCTTGAGGAGTTGGTTCTCGCGCGATCGAGGTTTTCGGTAGCCGAGCACCAAGCGGTGCTACCGCTCCGAACACAACCATCGCTGCTCCGAGTACCCATTTCGATCCAATTAGAGCTAGAAGCAACCCAGGACCGGCTGCGAGTGCGCCGCCAACTCCGCTAAGTAGGACCAGTTTGGAGTTAGCTTCTACGAGGTCTTCGTGACCACGGACGAGCCCTGGAACGATTGCACTTTTTGCTACGTGGTATGTCTTACCTAACACAAGCGCTCCGAAAGCCTCCGGGAAGAGCAGCACGGAATCAAGGTGTCGGATCATTAAAAATGCCAAGAGGGCTCGTCCTATGCCGCTGACGATCACCATGGCTCGCCGACCACCACGGAGCCGGTCAATCATGGGACCGATAAGAGGGCCGACGATTGCGAATGGGGCAATAGTTAAGAGAAGGTATAAGGCGACTTTTGGCCTAGCAGCGTCGGGATCGAGATTAAAAAACAAGGATCCGGCGAGCGCTATCGTGAAGAGCGCATCCCCGGCCGCGGATACAAGTTGGACTCTCGCTAGTCGAGCAAAGGGGCCGAGAGGGGCGCGTTTAGTCGGCGGTTCAGTGTTATTAGCCGCGCCTTCGCCGATTTGGGAGGCCGCATTTGAGGAGTGTTGTTCCTCGTCCACGATTTCACCTTAGGGCCGACTTTCCCTAGCTACGCGTCGCTCGATAAATTCTGTCGCTGTCACTCAGTCGAGTCGATGACTCGCACGGGTTCAGTCGCAGCGAGGACGGCACTATTTAGATTGGCGACAATTCTCTTGAGGTAGCGGTGATAGACAGCTCGGGGAACCACCTGATGGCCAGGTTGGTCCGACGTCATGTATCCGTCGATACGCGACTGAATTTGGGAAGTCATCTCTCCTAGCCGATCACGGAATCCTTCGGGTATACCTTCATGTTCTGCCAGTATCTCGCTTGCCTCAGTAAAGAAACCTGAGACAGTTCGGCGTTCTTCAAGTAAGTCATCAATGTCGGGTTCACCCGAAAACGAAACCCCGCTTTCGGCAAGATCAAGGATGTTCTTTGCGTGGTCACCGACACGTTCAATTTTCTTTAACAGCAGTATTAGACCTATGACTTCGCCAATATCGTTCGGTCCGTGGACACTGATATGCACGGCAAGTTCACTGCGGAGTTGTTGCTCATTGGCATTTATACGAAGGTCGGTCTCGCGCACATCATCTGCCACCGATTGAGGGTCAGCTCCACTCATAAGGGCCATACATGCCAAGTCGAATGAGTGTCGCGCATCGTTGACCATGGCAACTGATCGAGTTACCACATGGTCTAATCCGCTATCTCCGGCTCTAAAAAAGGAAAGCACCATAAAAATCGTCCCCTAACGAAGGATAGCTACACCGACGAGAGGTGCAACGATGAACATGCCGACGACGTAGCAGACCGCAAGAACTCGCCTTCGCACAGCAAGGTCAGCCATGGCCGTCGCTGCAACCACCGGTACTTCTCGAAAGAACGGTAAGACGTACAGAGATAGAATGCCGATCAAGTTAAAGGTCGTGTGCGTTAACGCTACGGTCAACGAGTCGGCACTTGAGGCCGCGAGAGCAGCAAGCAACGCCGTAATGGTCGTTCCTACATTTGCGCCCAGTGTCACTGGGTAGGCATTTCGTAGAGTCAGCACTCCAGCTGCTGAAAGCGGTATCAGTATTGAGGTAGTGATACTTGAGGATTGCACGGCGATCGTCACGATCATGCCGACCACGAGAGCTACTAGTCCCCCGGCTTTGCCGAGGATCGCGTTGAGGGATCTTTCAATTCGCGCTGCCACGAGGGCTTTCATGTTTCTAGTAACCATAGCTAGAGCTATCAGGACGATCACGAGTCCCGTTGCGACCATGAGGGCACCTTTAACGTTGCCCGATGCTCCGAACTGGTCCCAAAGGTCTTTCAGCCACCCAACGGGTTCTTTTACCCATTTCTTTACTGGGCTTTTCCATTCGGTTCCTCCGGAACCGACGAGGAGTTCGCTTACCCATGTCGCGATTCCTGAAATTGGTTTAAAGATCAATTCGATCGGAAGAAGAATCGAAACAGCTAAAACGTTGAAGAAGTCATGGACGGTTGCAGCCGCGAACGCTCGTTTGAATTCTGCTGATTGGCGAACATGTCCTAATGAGACGAGCGTGTTGGTGACGGTGGTTCCTATGTTGGCTCCCATGACCATTGGAACGGCCTGCTCGACGCCAAGTGCGCCAGATGCCACAAGACCGACTATTACTGAAGTGCTGGCCGATGATGATTGGACAAGCACTGTCCCTAAGATTCCGACACAAAGACCTGCAATCGGATTACTGACCGCTGAAAACAAGCGTTCTTGGGTGTCGGCGCCCATGATCTTGATGCCAGCCTCGAGGGAAGAAACACCTACCAAAAACAGGTAGATCAGACCGACAACAAGAGCAGCGCGTGCACCTGTCGGCATTTGACGATCAGCGGTACCGGGGGGACGGGCCACAACCGGCAACGTAGTATCCCTGGACATCTAAAAGTGGTACTAATGAGCTATTTTTTTAAAAATAATTTCGGTCTGGAAACGTCGTTAGAGCGCGAGATCCGTGAGGTCCAAATCAGATGTTTGAACCTTCAACCCAACTAGCTCGGATACCGAAATACTGCCTTCTCTAACAGCTGCATTATCGGTGCCTGCGATTCGTTTTTTCGGGTCACCGGGCTGCCGTTCAAACGACCAAGACCCATCTCCGGAGGATTGCAAGGTTCCGGCAGCATCCCCCCATTTCGCGAGCCCAGTGATTTGAACACCCGATACTTCGGTCAACGCAATGTTTGGGGCGTTGATATTGACAACTCTGCGCCCCTTCTCGATCAACCTGAGACGTTCAATCATTTCCGGTACGAGGTGGATTGCTGTCTCCCACTCCATCGCTGCATCTGTGACATCGAGGCTGACCGCGATCCCATGGGCGCCATTGTTGGCTGCGGTGAGTGCCGCTCCCACAGTTCCGCTGTGCAGTGCCGAGCGGCCGCAATTCAAGCCCGGGTTGACACCTGACACCACCATCGGAACCGGGTCTCCGAAAGCTCCGAGTTGGGTCATGATCACACACAGAGCAGGGGGTCCGTCTACCGCCCAGCACGGCGTGTCACCAAGGTCGTCTCGGTCAATTCTTTGGGCGCGAAGTTCGCCGCCGTGTAGATCTCCGCCGATCGCGGCACCCATACCGGTCATATCAGTTGTGGGCGCAGCAACCACTGCTTCATGTCCAGCGTCCACTACTCGTTTCGCTAACGCCCACAAACCTTCTGAAGCGACACCATCATCGTTAGTTATCAGCACCCTCATAAACGAGGTTTATTCTTCGTCTTCTTCAGGGACACCTAGGTCCCATTCGAGGTGCAGATTTTCTCGTTCCGCGTCGCGGTTCACACGTTCACGATTACGTCGGAACTGGGGGTCATGCGGCGGAAGAAGTTGCAGACGCGCAATTGTTCGACGACGGAACTCATCGACGACAGCTTGTTCTCCAAAAAGTCCTTGTATATCCCAGTGCGGAGAGACCGGTCCCAGGTACACGACTCGTATACCAGTCTCGGGGGGTGGTAATTCTTCTTCAGTTTCGAAGTTAGTCACCGATGCTCCTTAGCCAACGAGGTCATTACTGTATCGCCGATAACAGCCGGAACCATTAGTGCCAATGAACCTTCACCTGCATTGTCTTCGCTACACAAAAATAAAAGTTTCATAAAAACCGAGATTATTTGGAACCTTTTCATCTCCTCGGGCGTCATAGTCGTAACCAACAGCGAGCTACCAGACTTGCCGCAATCTACGGAGTGCTGACATGAGCCATATTTCCAGCGACACAACTTGGATGAATATCGGTAATTGTGCGGACCAGCATCCATCAATGTTCTTTCCCAGTGACGGGGTTGGAGTCGAACGAGCAAAGAAACTCTGTGAGGGCTGTGCCGCACAAACCCCATGCCTGGAATACGCCTTAGTCAACCGAGTGGAGCACGGTGTGTGGGGCGGAGCTTCTGAACGTCAACGACGTCGAATTCTTAAAGCTCGTCGCCAATCACGGTTACAAGAAACCGCCGTCAAGATTTCATAGCAACTCAAATATTTACGATTACCCGTCTGACGAATCTGCCGGTGATGCAGAACCGCTGTCATCCATCCCGTCTTTGAATTCTTTCTGAGCCTGTCCCAACGAGCGCGCCAACTTAGGAAGCTTGGCTCCGCCAAACAAAACCAAAACGATGACAAGAATGATGAGTAGTTCTGAGCCGCCGAGATTCACATCAATCAGGCTACCAGTGGTCCGAACTTAGATTGAAAGCTCCGAGCGCTGATTTACTAGCTTGCCCGTTCCGCAGCGGCTCTTCGAGCAAGAGCTCTCTGTCGACGCAGGCGACGGCGTTCTCGCTCGCTCATACCTCCCCAGATACCGAACTTCTCACCATGACTAAGGGCATATTCCAAGCAATCTTCGCGAACTACACAGCCTCTACAAACTTCTTTCGCCTCTTTTGTACTTGCTCCGCGTTCAGGGAAAAACAAATCAGGGTCGACACCGAGACAATTAGCGTATTCCCACCAACTACTCTCTTCTGTTTGGCCGCCGCCATCATCTACAAATGCCATTCGCTTCCGCCCTAAACCTTTGCGACCCGCCAAGATGACGCTGCCGTAATTACACGCGTGTCATTGAACACCCGTTCAGCCAAATAATCAAGAAAAATAAAGGGTTTCTTCAGTCTTTCCTACGACGTACTAGGTGAGATTTAAGTCACTGTCAGACAGAACGTTTTTTATTCAAAGTTTTCTTTCCAATAGGGCCGCGCGCAAGGCAGACTGATCGTGGAGGTGTCCGAGCGCCTGGTGGGCTCCCCCGCCTTCAAAGCGGGCGGGACGGGCGATCCCCGTCCGGCGGGTTCGATTCCCGTCCACCTCCGCCAACTCTGTCAGACCTAATCCCCGAGATCCAAAAACCTAAGCGAAAGGAACCAACGTGAAAAAGCTTCTTATGGCAATAGTCGTCGGAGCCTTAGTGGCAATTGCTGCTCGAAAACTCTCTGAGAACTAGTCCAGAAAACTAACCGCCTATAGAACCGATTGGGAGAGTGTCAAACACCCAATAGGTCGCGGGCACCCGTATCGCTGCTCGGGTGTCGAAGTTTCGACATAGCTCGCGCTTCGATTTGACGTATCCGTTCACGCGTGAGGTTGAAGTGCTCCCCTACTTCTTCAAGAGTTCGTGGCTCACCTCGGTCAAGACCAAACCTCAGCTTTAGAATTTCTCTTTCTCGTTCGTCGAGAGGCCCCAGCAGCTTGGTTATTTCATCCGGGAGACGTGCGACTGCGGCAGCTTCTTCCGGATCTTCGGCGTTTCTATCTTCAACCACATCGCCTAACTCAGCGTCGCCGTCCTCGCGGAGAGGCTCTGAAAGCGATAGGGGTTCGGCAGCAAATCGCAGCGCTTCGGACACTTTGTCTTCAGGCATGTCGACTTCTACAGATAATTCAGCAAGTGTGGCCGGACGCCCGAATTTGAGTTCCAAGCGCGAACGAGCTTTTTGGAGTCGTGCCAGGGTGTCCCCTGCGTGGACCGGAAGCCTGATCGTGCGACCGGTGTTTGCGATACCACGTGTTATCGCTTGACGGATCCACCATGTCGCATACGTAGAGAATTTGAAACCTTTACGCCAGTCAAACTTTTCAACGGCGTGCATCAGGCCAAGATTGCCCTCTTGAATTAGGTCAAGGAGCGGGAGTCCTGATGCTTGATACTTCTTGGCTATCGATACGACGAGGCGCAGGTTCGATTGAACGAAAGTTCGTTCAGCTCGTTCGCCTTTGCGGTCAGCTCGTCGTAGTTCGCGTCGCTTTGTTGAAGTGATAGCTGACCCATCTGGCAGCTGGTCGGCTTCGAGCGCTGTGCGAGCTTCAGTGCCGGCTTCAATTTCCTGCGCCAGTCGAACTTCGTCATCCTTCGTTAAAAGTGGGTACTGTCCGATATCGGTGAGGTAAAGACGAACTAGGTCTTCTTCATCTCTTTCGACCCGATTCTTGGCCACCTTCCGACCTCTTTCCCCCGACCAGTGAAGACGGCTACAAAGTAGTGCCTTCCGCCGGTACGCTCGTCACTTTAACGAAACGATCTAATTCCCAGACTCTTACTTACGAGCCTAATCGCTTGCCTGGAAACTACCGGCTGGAATCGCGATTTCCGACACGGACTGCGAGCAGAAATGACTGAACCGACAGCTATACCTGACGATGACCTTGAAATTGCTCTTTTAAAGCTCACGTTCCAAGCAACTGAACCAGATCTTTTAATTCCGGTCTTGTCTAAGTACGTGGTGATGACCCGGAAGGAGACAGAATGTCGCAACGCTGATTTGTGTGTCTCGTTTACTGACCCAAATCGTTTTGTGATCATAGAAAAATGGGACTCAGATAATGCTGCACGAACACATTTCGACTCTGCTGTTATGGTCGAAATGGCAGAATCATGTTCGGGGATACTCGCCGAGCGTCCAGATGTCGACTTGCTACAGGGTCTCAGCGCCCACGATTTGAACTGAAAGGCCAGCGTGACGAAGCGAGCTTTGGTTTGCGGTGCAGGTGGCTTCATTGGGAGCCACTTAGTTAAGCGTCTAGCTGACGACGGGTACTGGGTTCGCGGAGTTGACCTTAAGGAACCGGAGTGGGAATCAAGTCGAGCTGACGAATTTTTGGTGACTGATCTTCGCAATCCTGAATCCGCATCGGCTGCATTCAATGGCGGGTTTGATGAGGTTTATCAACTCGCTGCAGACATGGGAGGTATGGGATTCATCCATTCGGCGGAAACCCAGATCATGCACAACAGCATGTTGGTAAACGTCAACCTTGTTGAAGCAGCAGCACAAGCAGAGATCGATCGTTATTTCTTAGCCAGTTCAGTGTGCGTTTATCGAGATATGCAATTAGGGGAATCGGAGCTATCAGAAGATGATGCGTACCCAGCTCTACCGGATAACGAATACGGCTGGGAGAAACTTTACGCTGAACGGGCTGTTGCCTCTTACGCTCGCGAGGGGCGTTTCCAGGCCCGGATAGCTCGGTTTCAAAATTGTTATGGTCCAGAAGGCACATGGACCGGCGGGCGCGAAAAGGCACCGGCTGCGTTGTGTCGCAAGGTGGCCGAATCAACCGATGGGACAATCGAAGTGTGGGGAGATGGTTCCGCTGTCCGCAGCTTTATTTATGTTGATGATTTGGTGGATGGCGTTAGGCGTCTTGTGGACAGCGAACGCAGCGACCCTACAAATATTGGGACCCGGGAATATGTTTCCATCCGAGAACTTGTTCAGCTCGTCGCTGCAGCAGCGGGGAAGGAGATAGAGCCGTTATGGGTGCCGGGGCCTGTAGGCGTTCAAAGCCGCAACTTCTCTAATGAACGAATCGAATCACTCGGTTTCGATGCCAAGTTCGACCTAGTTCAGGGGCTTGAGCAGACCTACCCTTGGATTGCCAACCAAGTGGCATCTAGGACTTAATTCGAAGTTCTCATATCTTAAGAAATTCGGCAGTCTTTTGATATACGTTCGATCTCTCTCCAGCTCAGTTCACTTGATTCCCAAAGCTGTTCAAATGCCGCATCGGCGAGGTCGGTAAAGCCATGTCGATTTCGGAATTGATAGAGCCGGCGTTGTCGCTGCCCGCCAATCCCAAGTCGTTCAAGGCGCCCCACGCAATGCACATCCCAAGCTGCGAATTGCATTAGGTCCAATTGTTCATCCGCTGGCGCCTCGTCGAAGCGACCCGATCGACGATCCAAGATTCTAAGAAGCAACCGCCCAATGGTGTCCCGGCTTCTAGCGGTGCCGAAGTGGCGGGGTCTTTGAGTGTTTTCCAACGCGCCGCCATCAACCCAAAGCTCAATAGGGCCATAGCTCGTTATCTTGCTTCGACCCAGCGGAGATTCCTCGTCGATCTCAAGCTTGATGGGTTCTTCAACCCCGAGTCGTTCAGCTACTTCCCCAACGACTTCGCCAATCACTGCCGCGTCGTAAAAGACCATCTCGAAAGCCTCGGGTGTCACTGACACCTGGGGCATCAGCTGGCTGCCTCAACTCTGGCATCTCTCGACATATCAGCGATCTCATCAATCTCGTCGTCACTGAAGCCGGCTAGTTCACGGAACCTTCGAGTTAACTGAATTGGGCTGTCGTCATCTTCGCCCCGGAATCCATTAAAAGAAAACAGTCTGTCTACAACTTTTTGAAATTCGAGGGCCTTGTCGAGACGTTCTTTGTCGTTCTCTGTTAGCCGTCGCAACCAATCTGAGCCCATCTTCACATGTGTTACTTCGTCGGCCAGCATCCAATCTTCACAGAACTCTAGGACCGGATCGCCTGCTAGATTGCCGAATTCTTTCATGGTGTTGAACACGTCGATAGCAAGACCTTCAAGTGCTCTATTGACGCCGGTGAGCCGCAGCACGGGGTCCGGGTTGCACGCGGCTTCGTACAGAAGACCATTTTCGGCGAATTCACCTAGTTCGGTTCCCATATGTTCAGCTAGCGATACTGAGATCTCGCAGTGTCGTGCCTCATCCCAACACTGGCGAGCCATATCAAGCTTTAACTCAAGCGGGACATCTTCTCCAACTTCGAAATCCCAACAAGTCCGACCGGCGCCCTCGAGGGCTTGAATCTCGCCAACAAAAATGCCGTGCATCAACGCTCGGGCTCGGTCAGGTCCATTCGCCAGTCCGGGTGTCAGTTTGGCTAGCCGATCACCGCTATTTCCTCCAGCCACCCTCGCGCCCCGAGGGTCGCCTAAACGTTGTTCATTAGTTTGCCGAATGAATCGGGCGTCACGTGCTAACTCTTCGGCGGGAAAAATCTTCCGCATCAGTTCTCCTCTGGTAAGTCTACGTAGGGGTCTCCGATTGAACCGGGGCCGGCAATGCCTCCTGCAGCAAGCATAAGCTTTTCAAGCTTGCCCTGATGAACCATGGCGCGATCAATTTCTTCATCGGATTCAATCATGGACTGAATCAGCATTTCGCCTTCCCTCCAGTCATTGAATTCATCTTGAAGAATAAAGTCCAAAATTCGGACCGTAGGCATATCGGTTATTTCCGATGTCGCATTTCGGTGGTACGTGTATGCCGCAATCTTGTGAGGGATCAGGACTCGGTACACCCCGACTAACTTTTCGATCGTCAACTCCGGACTCTCAGGTTCAGTCATCGCATCAATAAAAGCGACCATATGGTCATTAGCTGGAAGCGTCAGGCGATCAGTTTTCATCTCTCTTAGTTCGGGAAGGCGCTTATCAAATAATTCCGCATGCCACGCATGGTGATAGCAGTGAGTCCCGAGACGCATTTTGACGTCAAGTTCAGGAACCGTGGCTACCCATCCACCAAGGGCTTCAAACAATTTCATCTCAACCCATTTGTAGTGCCCGACGCGCTTAGCCGTCTCTTCGACATCAAATAGCCCGGGAAGGGCCCGTCGGTCCCAGGGGGCGAATGGCTCTCTGGGCCTCTTAGCTTGTGTCATTGATGTTCTTTCCCTTACGGACGCAGTCAACTTCTTGACCCGATTTCACTCGTAGCTTGAGTGTCGGTGAGCTTACCGCCCGTTTAGTAAGAATAGAAAGCCTCAAGCACGCCTCTTTAAAAGCTTCATCTGTATTGGTTGGTGATAGGCAACCGCCGATCCTTCCCAAATGCTTTGTTTGAGATCCGAGGACCCGGGGGTGATTGGCGTCTTTTGTATTCGGCTAAATCAACAAGACGGGTGATGCGGCCGACTACCTCCGGATCGTATCCACCTGAGATTAGGTCTGCTGCGGTCTGATCCCGCTCAACGTACGCCTCAAGCAGGGGGTCAAGAACCTCATATGGCGGCAATGACTGATCATCGGTTTGGTCTGGTCTCAGCTCTGCCGACGGAGGCTTTGTTATCGAGGCTTCTGGAATCCATGCCGAACTCGTTTGCTTATTCCGCCAGCGACACAGCTCGTAAACCAACAACTTTGGACAGTCTTTTATAACTGCGAAACCCCCAGCTGTATCTCCATACAGTGTCGAATACCCAACTGAAGTTTCGCTCTTGTTTCCAGTTGTAAGAACTAACCAACCCTTCTTGTTCGACATGGCCATGAGTAAGACGCCACGCAAGCGGCTCTGAAGATTTTCTTCAGTCAGATCAGTTTGATGACCGTCAAACACTGGTTTGAGCATGTTCGTAAGGGCGACATAGCCGGGTTCGATCGGAATTATTTCGAAATCAATGCCGAAGTTCTCCGCCAACGCGGCAGCATCATCTTTAGATCCCTGACTTGAATAGCGCGACGGCATAGAGACTCCGTGAACGCGTTCAGAACCCAACGCGTCAACCGCGATCGCTGCGACCAGACTTGAGTCGACGCCTCCAGATAGACCAATCACTACGTCGCCGAATCCATTTTTGTTTACGTAGTCACGGGTAGCTAGAACAAGAGCCTTCCAAACCTCTGCGACCTCTTCTTCCTCTTTAGGGATTCTTACCGCAGTGATCGGATTTTTCGGCTGACGACTTTGTGAAGTAACGATTACTGGCAAGTCGCGAGAGCCACAATCTTCAACTTCGAGGTCTACAACCTGAACAGTTTCTTCAAATTGAGGGAGTCGGGCAACGAGTTCACCCCGAGAGTCAACGACGAAAGAGGATCCGTCAAATATCAATTCATCTTGCCCTCCTACCTGATTGACATAAACGACAGGGATCTGGTGCCTGGCAACGCGATCAATTACCGTTGATGCGCGATCGGAATCCTTACCTCGTTGATACGGAGAAGCGTTCAGCGACACCACTAAGCCGACACCCGAGGCAACTTGATCACCTATAGGGCCCTCGTCAAACCAGATATCTTCGCATATTGAAATTCCGATATTGGCGCCCGCAATTTCAATGATCGGGCCCGCTGACGTGCCTGACGTGAAATACCGCTTCTCATCAAAAACTGAGTAATTCGGCAACAACTGTTTCCGGTAAATTCCTTTTATCGTGCCCTGATGGCAAACAGCCGCCGAGTTGTAGAGGCTTTCGCCTTCTACCTCGGGAAACCCTACGACAGCCGCAGCGTCGGACGTATTAGCGGCAATTTGGTCTAGTGCAGCGCGAGCATCATCGAGAAACTGTTGTTTCAGGAGAAGATCTTCCGGCGGGTAGCCGCATACGGCCAGTTCACTGTAAACAACCACGTCTGCTTGTTGTTCGGCAGCTCGTTCGTACGCTTCGGTTATCAACGCAACATTCGTTTTGAAGTCGCCTAAGCGAAAGTTGAGTTGTGCCAACGCGACCCTGATTGAAGCCATGCTACGAGGCTAGAACGAGACGGCGGTTATCTGCGAAAAGTATTTAGGCGGGGCTTTTGGGCCCCGCCTAAATAACTGTCAATACCTAACTCTGATCTGTGTTACGCCAAAACGGCACAGCACGTATTTGTCAGCAAAGTTGCAACCACATACGGGTCAGCATTCGCGTTCGGTCGTCGGTCTTCGAGATAGCCTTTCCCATCTTGGGCGACCTGCCATGGAATTCGAATTGAAGCTCCTCTATCGGAAACGCCATAACTGAACTGGTCGAACCTTTGAGTTTCATGTTCACCGGTTAACCGTTCTTCGATTCCGATGCCGTATCCAGCAAGGTGTTCTTCTGGCTTACCAGGTTCACCCATGGATTGCGCAGCCTTTTCAACCGCCTCATAGCTTTCTCGCATTGCATTGGTCGAGAAGTTGGTGTGCATACCAGCGCCGTTCCAATCGCCTTTCATAGGCTTCGCTTCAATACTGATTTCTAGTCCATGTTCTTCTCCCGCTCGGTAAAGCAGGTAGCGGGCCATCCAGAGGTGATCGCCAACAGTGACGGTGTCGACTGGACCAATCTGGAATTCCCATTGACCAGGCATAACTTCAGCATTTGTTCCTGAGATTGCAAGCCCGGCTTCGATGCACCAACTGGTGTGCTGCTCGACGAGGTCCCGACCACGAATTTTTACCGCTCCTACACCGCAGTAATAAGGTCCTTGCGGAGCTGGGAATCCGCCGGCGGGAAAGCCCGCTGGCCAACCAGTTACTGGGTCCAGCATCGTGTATTCCTGCTCAAGCCCAAACCATGGTTCTTGATCGCCATATTGTTCCAGCGCCGCTCTTGCCGCCGCACGAGTGTTGGTTGGGTGCGGCGATAGGTCTGCGGTCAGCAATGTCTCACACAAGACCAGGATGTTGTCGCCACCGCGAATCGGATCTGGGCATTGAAAAACAGGCTGGAGTACAACGTCTGAGTTGTCACCGGTCGCTTGATTCGTGCTCGATCCGTCAAAACCCCATATTCCAGGGTCATCACCGTCTGCAAGGATTTTGGTCTTAGACCTAATCTCTGCGGTGGGTTCCGTTCCGTCAATCCATATGTATTCGGCCCTATACGCCACTGTGTTTGCTCCTGTTAGAGGGGGCGGGATCGAAAGGCAAGCTAACAATTAGAACGGCCTTGTCACACCATTTTCTCACCAACCAGCCCGCCCGACGTCGATAACAAGCTCACAGACCCCTAGTTCTAGCCTCGTAGTCCAATTGTGAATGTCATGTAAACGGAACGCTCGAAGGTTTGATTTGGCTTCTAAATCACGAAGAATAAGAACGTTGCTATTGGTTGACAGACCTAAGTGAGAGAGTGAAGTCAGATGGAACGACCCCAGGACTACGTGCAAAGGCGCATTGAGGAACGAGGGGTTCGTTTAGTCCGTCTTTGGTTTACCGACGTTCAAGGTCAGTTGAAATCATTCGCCATCTCCCCAGCTGAACTCGAAACCGCTTTTGAGATCGGCATGATTTTTGATGGATCCTCAATTGATGGGTTCAGCAGAGTTCGCGAGGAGGACATGGTTGCTAGACCAGATCCCTCTACTTTCGAGCTAACGAGATGGGGCGGAAACGACGAAAATGCGGCGCGGATGTTTTGCGACATTGAGCGTGCCGATGGGAGTCCGTTCCCAGGTGACTCACGGCAAGTGCTCAGGCGCTCAATGGAGCGAGCCCATGCTCAAGGCTTTACGTTCTTTACTGCCCCTGAGCTTGAATATTTCTTATTTGAAGCGAACAGGAACGGTGAGCCGATTCCCTTAGATCAGGGCAGCTATTTTGATCTAACGACTGCAGATGTCGCGAGCAATATACGTCGTCAGACATTGACAACTTTGGAGTCAATGGGAATACCTGTGGAATATTCGTTTCATGAAGATGCTCCAAGCCAGCACGAAATCGATTTGCGCTATACAGATGCGTTAACCATGGCTGACAATGTCATGACGTTCCGTCTGATTGTTCGAGAAATAGCTCTCGAACACGGTGTCCACGCCACTTTCATGCCTAAGCCCTTGACCGGTGTTCAGGGGTCTGGCATGCATACGCATCTTTCATTGTTTAGGAATGGGGTGAATGCCTTCCATGACCCTGAAAGTCCCGATGGATTATCTGATGTTGCTCGCGGTTTTATTGCCGGTCTATTGCATCACGCCAGAGAAATCACAGCTGTCACTAATCAACTCGTGAATAGCTACAAGCGGCTAGTAGCCGGTTATGAAGCGCCGGTGAATGTTTCGTGGGCGCGTGCTAACCGTGCGGCTCTGATAAGAGTTCCTACTAGCAGGGAGGGTGGCGTCGATGACACGACCCGAATCGAGTACCGAGCTCCTGACCCGGCATGCAATCCCTACCTAGCTTTTGCAGTAATGCTGGCAGCGGGCATGAAAGGCATCGAACAGGGTTACGAGTTGCCTTTGGAGGCTCCGCCATCGATGACCGGCTTCACAGAACACGGGGGCTTGATTGATCAAGCGCAGCTCCCTCAATCGTTGGACGAAGCCTTAGATGAGATGGAAAAAAGCGATCTCGTGGCTGACACATTGGGCGACCACTTGTTCAGTTGGTTTCTTCGCAACAAACGACGCGAATGGAACGAATACAAAGCCCAGGTGACACCGTTTGAACTTGACCGCTATTACTCGAGTCTGTGATGACTGTTCTCGCCATCTACCCCGCAGACCCGGCTCCTGAGTTAGCTCAGTTGTTAGATCTCAATGGCTTTGTTTGGAAAGGTGTAGCTGAACCGTCCGACGTTGATCTTCTAGAACCTGATGAAGGTTGGGGTGGCGCGATCGTTCAACTAGTCGAAGACAATGATCTCAGTTGGACGATGCTTCGAGCTCTTCGTAAACGTGACGTTCCTGTAGCTCCTCTTTTGTTGATGGTCAGAGGGAACGAACTAGCTGAACTCGACTTGCGAGACGAGCTCTTCGATGACTTTTGTCTGGACCCATTTCACCCGCGAGAACTCGAGGCCCGGGTCAAACACATGCTTGCGTCTTCAGGTGGGGAATTCAACGGCGAACGAATCGAATACGGGCCACTGGTTTTAGATCTTGAAACATACGAAGCTTCGGTTGACGGCAAATCTCTCGATTTAACGTTTATGGAATATGAGTTGCTCAGGTTTTTAGCTGCTACCCCTGGAAGAGTTTTCACCCGTGAGGTTCTTCTCAGTCGAGTGTGGGGCTATGAGTATTACGGCGGCGCTAGGACGGTCGATGTCCATGTACGTCGCCTGAGAGCCAAGCTTGGCGAAGAATATGCTGCTCTAATTCAGACAGTAAGAAGCGTGGGATACCGTTTGGGCGAAAGTCGTCGCCGCTAGGCAGCAGACACCAACAAAATTTCCAAACTAATAGTTGGTCTCGACGAGGCTGCTTCCCTCAAATCGTGATTCGGCATCGCTTTTCAACGAGTTCCCCAGCAAAGCCGCTACGCCAGCAAGGCTAAGAGTGATCATGAATGGGCTCAGTAGCAGAATGACAGCTATAGCAATTCCTCCGACCATGTTCTTGATGGTAGCCAGTCAACGACCATAGTCACGACTTTCATAGCCAAGAAAAGTCGCTCCACTGGCGCTCATAATTCAGGAAGAGGCGATATGAGCTATTGCTTCAATTTCGACGAGCCCTCCAAGGGGAAGTGCCTTCACAGCAATCGCCGAGCGCGATGGCCGGTGATCTCCAAAGGTTTCAGCGTAAACCGAATTTATGGTTGAGAAATTCTCTATGTCAGTCATGAAGACTGTGCATTTCACCACATCGTCCAGACTCAACCCATGTTCCTTTAAAACTCCCTTGGCATTAGTTAGGGCCTGTGCTGTCTGAGCTTCCACCCCTTCAACCAGAGAACCATCGGCAAGACCAAGCTGACCCGAAACAAAAAGAAGGTCGCCGGCTCGATATGACGCTGAGTAATGAGCAACGGGTTGAGACACTAGGTACCTCCAGGCACGAAATAATCGGTTGACACTCGATTTACCCGGTTGGTAAATCAGGTGGGCAACCTCGATTCAACCATGTAGCAGCAGCTACTGCAGCAAATACTGCATCGCCCGCAACCATGGCCTCTCCTTCTCCCACCGAAAGAATTTCTATGTGTGGGCTATCTGATGAGCGAAGAACACCGAAAGATCGGACAGTCAAGTCGTGAACTTCACCTGAGTCATCGACGCTCAGACTCTCTGACGTGATCCAGCTATAGGCCATATGGGCGGCGCCTATGCAGTAACTGCGGTGCATAATCGCATCAAGAGGGGTGCCGCTATCCACCTCAACCCTGATTACTCCTTGGTCAATTTCAGCTCTGGCGCGAGCACCAGAGGGGGCTTCGACCCAATCGTTACATCCCCTGAGTCCTGTCTTGAGCATTTCTGCTTCCGCCCAACAAGCAGCTCTTAAAGCAATGGACGTTGGAGGTCCTGCAAGTTCTATCTGTTCAATTTTGCAGCTCGGTAATACAGATTGGAGAATTTTTTCTGCACCCGGTGTATCCACTACGCGGATAACTCCACTTCCATCCGCTCTCAGGCCTGCAGAAAGAGGTGGCCTTTTGCTTCCATAGCGAACAACGTCTTCTCTTGACCATAGGACGCGCACTCCAACATCTTTCTCAATAGCCAGCGATTTAGCTTGTCCAGAGACATCGCTATCAATTTTTCCTCCGAATGCTCCTCCATTGGTTATGGGATTAGAAGGCTCACCAGAAGGTTCGCACCACGAAGCATCTGTTTCTAGATACGCCGGTTCTACCCATCCAGTGCGCAGTGTTATTGCCCAATCGCCTTGAGGTAGGTCAAGCGGGGCGCGCGATTCCATACTGGTTCGCCGACCCTGGACTTTGCCAACGCTCTCGCGAGCTGCGTGGAGAGTCTCTCTCACAGTCCAGGTGGCGTTGTCTCTGATGGCCACTAAAGCGTCATCGGGGGGCTGATCGTCAGCAAAGCTGATTTCTCCAAGCACCACATCAGGGCCCACAATTTGGGGTGTCCCGGCTTCGAGACTTGCTTGTCGGCTCGCTCGTTCGATATCTCGATCCGGGTAAGCAACTGAAACTTCCGCCGCGGCTTCTCTGATGGTCTGCCATCCGGTGCATCGACAAAGGTGTGCTGACAGGAGCCGATCCACAGTTTCTCGGTCTTGGAGGTCAGCGCCTTTTCGTTCATGCCCGACGAGCCGGCAAACAATTCCTGGAGTACAAAAGCCGCACTGGGAAGCTCCGTGGGCCATGAAAGCTGATGCCCATCGGGTTCGTTCTTCTTCTGTTAATCCTTCGATGGTGGTCACAGTTCTGCCAGCAACTCTCCTTAGAGGCGTGACGCAAGAAACTCGAGGAGCGTTATCGATCAAAACGGTGCAACAGCCACATTGGCCTTGAGGACTGCATCCGTCCTTTACAGACCATTTTCCGAGGCGGTCGCGTAAAGCACCCAAGAGGCTCCCGCCGTCATCGATGACGTCGACCTCGCGTCCATCAAGTTGAAACCGGATAATTCCGTTGATGAGGTTGCCTCCATGTAGGGATAAGCCACAGCGCTTCAGGTGAGACCCGAGTTCAGGCTACGTTCCTAGGAGTGAATCGCAATATTTGGAACCCCAAGCATGTTTCACGCAGGACATTTTTATCTGTCGCTGGCACCGGCTTGGCTGCCTCAGCGTTTTTGGCGGCGTGCGGTGTCCGAACAAAAAAACAAGATGAGCTGCGTGCGGCTTCAAAATGGTTTTCCGATCAAACCATTGTCAGTGACGGAGGACCGCAAAGAACTATTTGGTCGTTCTCCGATGACGACGGCAACCTAGGTGGTCTTTCCCCGGAGTCAATTGCCGTCGAGGTTCTAGATCCCGATTCTCAGGTAACTCATTCCACTACTGTGCAAAGACATATTGATGGCGTTGCGATGCCTTATTACCCGGTGATTGTTCCATTCCAAAAACCAGGTGTTCATGAGTTCCGTTTCGATCTAGGGACACGTGGCAACTACGTTGGCTTCGCAAATCCAGGACTTAAATCTGACAGCACAATCATTTGGCCTGGCGACCGTTTCCCAGCTCTCGTTACCCCAACATTGGAGCGCACGGCAGGAGTGGATCCTATTTGCACCCGCCAGCCTTCATGTCCATTCCACGACATCTCACTTGATGATTCGATACTTTCTGAGCGCGCGACCGTATTGATCGTGAGTACACCCGCATTTTGTGGGACGAAATGGATGTGCGGTCCAGTCTTAGAGAATCTCGTATCTGAGGTTGGCTCAAGTTACTCAGGGTTCGACGTCATCCATGCAGAAGTGTACGCCGCTCCAAGCGCTCAGGAATTGGGGCCGATTGCGCCAGCGGTTATAAAAATGGGCGTCGGGTACGAACCATTTATTTTTTTGCTGGACGAGCAAGGAACCGTTCTCAGGAGGCTCGATCACATCTGGGACAAAGTCGAACTAAGAGAATTACTTTCTTTGATTTGAAAGTCTCGTTCTTAGCTGAAGGAGTTACCACAACCGCATGTTCGTTGAGCATTTGGATTATCTATGGCAAATCCAGAACCCATTAGACCATCTTTGAAATCTAGGGTTGCACCTTCCAAGAGTTGTGCGCTCATTGGGTCAGAAACGACGCGTACATCTCCCTCCCCAAAAAACTGCGACATGTCGTCTGCTTCTGTTTCGCTATCAAAAAACATTTCGTAGCTGTAGCCGGAGCACCCTCCAGGCCTAACTGCTACGCGCAGCGCGAGATCTAGTTCGCCTTCGGCTTCGATCAATTCTCTGACTTTTTCGGTGGCAAGATCAGTCAAGGTGATCATCTTTGGGGACCTCCATTTCGAGCTATTAAGAGTGTAGCGAAGACGCGACAGTGGATCACAGCGAACTAGGTAACTAGCCTTACTAATGTGAGCGAAGGCACTGTTGACGAAAATGAAATCCTAGGTGTCTTGCGTGGTGTAATGGACCCCGAGTTGAACGACAACATTGTCGACTTGGGCATGGTGCGATCTGTTTCGCTCAAGGGACAGACTGCCCGAATCACAATCGCTCTCACAACAGCGGGCTGTCCGCTTCGGGCGACCATCAAACGAGACTGCGAATCTAGAGTTCAATCGCTTCCTGGCATAAACGACGTCCAGTTGGATTGGGATGAGCTAACGCCCGAGGAGCGGACACGAGTTATGGATCGCGCCCGGCGAAACGCTCGAGATACGGCAGCCCCAACTCAGGTTCCGGCAAAGACAAGGGTTATTTCGATTGCCTCAGGCAAAGGTGGTGTTGGTAAGTCTTCAGTTACGGTCAACATCGCTACCGCTTTGGCGTCTCGTGGCCTAATAGTGGGAGTTCTCGACGCAGATATATGGGGATTTAGTGTCCCACGGATGTTAGGGGTCAACTCTCGACTAAATGCCAGACCGGCCCTATCAGCAGAAGATCGAGGGAAAATAATCCCTGAGGAACAATCTCAGGGTTCGGGACTTCTTAAAGTCGTTTCTACGGGTCTGATGGTTGAGACAGAGGAAACTGCGCTTATGTGGAGAGGCCTCATGCTCGCCAAGGCAGTCGAGCAGTTCCTCCATGATGTGGATTGGGGGGAGTTGGATTATCTTCTCATTGATATGCCTCCCGGCACAGGAGACGTGCAAATGGCTTTGGCACGGTTGTTGCCTCAAGCAGAAATGTTGGTTGTGACTACACCTGCAGTCAGTGCACAAAAAGTAGCTATCCGTGTCGCCGATATGGCGAGACGCAGCCATATGCCAATCTTGGGTGTCGTTGAGAATATGGCGGCCTTTACGACACCCGATGGCACTTCGTGGCCACTTTTCGGTGAGGGTGGTGGTGAAAGGCTCGCTCAAGAAATTGACGCGCCGTTGCTCGGTTCAATTCCTCTTGAACCAGCGGTCTCGGCAGGAGGTGACGCTGGACAACCAGTTGCTACATCAGATGGACCGGCCAGCAGAGTATTTCATGAGATAGCTACGCGTATTTTCGAGGAGATCGCTCCCCCACTCAATATGGAGGCTTGTTCCGCCTCAGCTTTAACTGAAGTACCTGTCTCCCTCAGTGGAGACAGAACTTCTTAATTACTGCGTAGATCCATGCGGTGGAGGCTGGGAGAGCGCTTCTTCGTATCCAACTTCTCCAGGCATAAGCACCGACGGTGAACCATCTGAAGAGACAACCAAAGCTGGCAATATTTCGGGTATATCGCTTAGCTGATCTGCCCAGCTCATGACCTCGTCTACAGAGCCGAGTTCGAGAAGTGGCTCTAAGTTTGCGATAGTCGGCAAAATCATTTCGAACTTACCTGCGTGGTGAAGATCCATAGCTTCTTTTGGAGAGATCCAACAACTTTCGACTGTCTCTCCTCCATCGTGCGCCGGACGTTGGTCGCATGGCGCCCGCGCTACAAAAAACCGAGTATCAAATCTTCGTGGCGGCCCGATAGGAGTGATCCAGTGGCTGACATATCGGAGATCGTGAAAATTCATCGAAAGATCTTCAATACGACACAAATCCACCATGGTGAGGTCACCGGCATATACGGCTTCCCGGTGAGTTTGGAAACGTTGATGAACTTCTGGGTCGGCCAATGACAAATCTTCGCCATCGGTCCGAGCTAACAAAGCTCCCGCCTCTTCGAAGCATTCCCGAATTGCAGCCACCCAATAAGCCAGACCACCGCTGTCGATACTGAGGCGGTCTGAGGCTTGGGCATCATTCAGTCCGGAGGAAACCGTTTCAATTTCGTGAGTTATCTGGTCTTTAACATCCACAGCCCCACCGGGGAACACGAACTGTCCGGGAACAAAATCACTTTTAGGATTCCGCTTGAGCATGAATGTTTCAAGACCCTGTTCTCCGTCTCGAATTAACATGACTGTCGCCGCTAAGCGCACTTCGACTGGTTGCGTCAATTGTCACTATCTCCAGATGCAGCTCCGCCGTCAGCAGG
>Ga0208127_1000012_pt1 | contig 79601 bp, 75 predicted proteins | sample ETNtaG_6_FD_185751 | JGI IMG/M metagenome (GOLD analysis project Ga0208127, IMG submission 185751) | Marine microbial and viral communities from oxygen minimum zone, Eastern Pacific Ocean - ETNP201306SV45 (SPAdes) (version 2) | ecosystem: Environmental > Aquatic > Marine > Oceanic ... | reverse complement strand
AAATAAGAAGAAAATATATAAAAAAGAATTTCATTTTAAAAGAAATTGAGGATTGGCCTTGGTCGGATTTATATTCTTTTTTTCCTTCACCAGGGATTGATTTAAAAAAGAAGAAAAAATTAAAAAACCTAATTAACAAAGATACTAAAATTTTAAATGATATTTCCCTTTTTGAGATTGCCCGAGGAATAGACTTTCCTAGAGGAACTTTAGTAGCAATTACTGGAACAAACGGTAAGACATCTGCTGCATCAATTATATATGAAGTTTTAAAAAAAGAGGGTTTTGACGTTAGATTAGCCGGTAATATTGGTAATCCTATTCTAAAACTAAAAAAAGGTCATAAAAAAACTATTTACATTATTGAAATTTCTTCCTTTCAGCTCGAAATTAAAAGTGATTTAAAGCCTGAAATAGCTGTATTATTAAATATATCCGAAGATCATCTTGATAGACATGCCTCTATGACAGAATACAGAGATATTAAATCAAATATCTTTAAAAACCAAAACGAAGATGACTATTCGATCATATCTGTTGATGATAAATATTCTAAATATATTGCTGATAAAAAATTGAAATCTAAAAAAGTTCTTTTTACAAGAAGTGACTTATCTTTCAATAAAAATTTACCACATAATTTTGAGGCTATTGAAAAAGTTTTATCTATTCTGAAACTAGATGAGAGTATTATAAAAAAAAGAATTAGCGAGTTTAAAGGTTTAAAACACAGGATGGAATTTATTTACGATGATGGTCTAATAAAATTTATTAATGACTCTAAGGCTACAAATGTTTCAGCAACAAATTTAGCAATTAAATCTTTAAAAGATATTTTTTGGATAGGTGGCGGCTATTCAAAAAATAGTGATCTTTCGAAGTTAAATCTATCTTCTGAAGAAATTAAAGGAATTTTTTTAATAGGTTCCTCTGCGAGTGAAATAAAAAAAATATCTCCAAAAGAAAAGATGCCATCGATTTATCAAAACTTATTCGAAGCAACAAAAGCAGCATTTAAAGCAGCAAAAAAAAATGGAAAAGGCTCAATACTTTTATCACCCGGATGTAGCTCTCATGACCAATTTAAAAATTTTGAAGATAGAGGAAATGTATTTGTTAAGGCTATTGCTTCTTTATTAGATGAGGAAAAAAATGCTGAGAATTTCTAGAACAAATATGAGTGCACTTGGTGTCTGGTGGTATACAGTTGATAGGTGGATGTTATTTTCAATAATTTTTTTGGGATTTATTGGATTATTTTTCTCTCTAGCCATTAGTCCAGCTGAAGCAATTAGCATCAAAACTAATACTTATTTTTTTCTTACAAGGCATTTTATCTATTTTTCTATATCCTTATTTCTTTTGATATCAATTTCAATTTTACCATCTAATTTGATAAGAAAACTATCCTTAGTAATTTTTATTTTCAGTTTTATTGGAATATTCTTAACATTATTTATTGGAGTAAATAGTGGAGGCGCTTCAAGGTGGTTATCAGCCTTTGGTTTTACAATTCAACCCTCAGAATTTCTAAAGCCATCACTAATTGTTATTGTTTCATGGTTTTTTGCAAGATCAAGACTAGAAGGTGACAGTAATCTTCAAGTTGTACCCTTAATAATTACTTTGATAATAATATCACTTTTATTGCTTCAGCCAGATGTTGGTCAATCAATTTTGATAATTTTGACAATTATGGGCTTATTATTTTTTAATGGACTGTCTTGGAAAATAATTAGTGCCTTAATTTCTATCTCTCTTTTAGGTTTTACTTTCTTATATTTGAATTTTTCACATGTAGCCTTAAGAATAAATAATTGGCTGGCTGGTTGGTTTTTTCCGGACTCTCTAGATAGCAGACCTACACAAATTTCTGCAGCAATAGATGCATTTGAGAATGGAGGATTGTTTGGTCAAGGAATAGGTGAAGGTTGGATGAAGTATAATCTTCCAGATGCTTATACTGACTTTATTTTTGCAGCTGTTGCTGAGGAGGGTGGGTTACTTTTAATTATAATAATTATTTTAATTTATGGATTTCTAATTATAAGAGGTTTTTCTAAAATTACACTTATTTCGGATTATTCTAATCAATTATCAGCATCAGGTTTATTATTAATATTTGGACTTCAAACATTATTTCATATGGCTGTTAATTTAAGTTTAGCCCCTGCCAAAGGAATGACTCTTCCTTTCATTTCATATGGAGGATCGTCAATTCTCTCGTTAGGAATTTGTATGGGTATGTTTTTATCTCTAACAAAAAAAGATGATCCTAGAGTAAAAAAAGCAACAAAAGAATACAATTTATCTGGGGTAAATTTTTAAGATGGTTAAATCTAAAAATAAAATTATTTTAGCTGCAGGAGGTACTGGTGGTCATTTATATGGTGCGTTAAGTCTCTCGGCAGAATTAAAAATGAATGGTTACGAAGTTTTTTTATTTACAGATAAAAGGATAGAGAACTTAATAAAAGATTTTGATTTAAATAATATAAGAATTATTCCATCTGGAACTTTTACAAATACAAGGTGGCCTAAATGGCCAATCATTTTTTTAAAAATATTAAGTGGTATAGCTCTCTCTCTTATTTACAGTTTAAAAATTGGTCCTAAATTGGTTATTGGATTTGGAGGTTATCCTACAATTCCAATTATTTTCGCAGGAAAATTTTTAAATACTAAAATAGTGATTCATGAACAAAATAGAGTTATTGGAAGAGCAAATAAGTTAATGTTGAATTTTTGCGATAAAATAACAACTGGTCATTTATCAGTAAAAGGTATTAAAGAAAAATATAACGATAAAATACTCTATACAGGAAACCCCATTAGACCAGAAATTTTTGAGTATATAAAAGATTATAAATCATGTGATAAAGATGGATTTTTTAATTTATTGATTTTTGGTGGAAGCCAAGGTGCATCATTTTTTTCAAAAATTATACCTCATAGTATAAGTAAATTAGATGATAAAAAGAAATCTTTATTAAGAGTTTTTCATCAAGTTAGAGAAAATGAACTTGAAAAAGTAAAAAAATATTATAAATCAATTAATGTTAAATCAGAGGTTAAAAATTTTTTTTATAATTTACCTCAATTACTTAATAACTCTCATTTATTAATTTCAAGATCAGGAGCCTCAACTGTTGCTGAGGTTACAGCTACAAAAACTCCAGCAATATTTATTCCTTTGCCACATTCTATTGACGATGACCAGAAATTAAATACTTTTGAATTAGAGAGTATTGGTCAAGTCATAGTTAAAAATCAAAAAAGTTTAGACTCAGATAAATTATACAAAGTTTTGAATGAATTTATGGAAAAGCCTCAAATTCTAAAATCTATGGCAAAAGCCAACAAGGAAATAGTAATAAATAATTCCTCAAAAAAGATTTGTTCAATAATTGATGACCTTTTATTAAATAAGGATTTTTGAGTTGAAAAAAATTAAAAATATTTATTTTATTGGTATCGGCGGTATCGGAATGAGCGGTATTGCTGAGATTATGAAAAATCTTGGTTATAAAGTAACTGGTTCAGATCAACAAAAAAATTCAAATGTTTTAAGATTAAAAAAATTAGGTGTTAAAATATTTATTGGCCATAATTCAAGCAATGTAGAGAATGCGTCTTTGGTTGTCTTTTCATCTGCCATTTCGAAAAATAACCCTGAAATCAAAAGAGCAATAAAACTTAATATTCCAGTTATAAGTCGTTCAGAAATGCTTAAAGAATTAATGAGGGTAAAAAGTACAATTACTGTTGCTGGTAGTCATGGCAAGACAACAACAGTTTCCTTGATTGCAGAAATTTTAGACAAAGCAAAATTAGACCCTACAGTAATTAATGGGGGTATTATAAATTCGTATGGGTCAAATACAAAATTAGGTAAAAGTGATCTTATGTTAGTTGAAACTGACGAGTCAGATGGAAGTTTTTCTTTGCTACCATCTTTTGGTGGTGTCATCACTTCTATTGATAATGAGCACATAGATTTTTATGGAAGTAAAAAAAAGTTAATTGATTCATTTCATTCTTACATAAGGAATATTTCACCATTTGGTTTTTTAGCAGTATCTGAAAAAGATAGGAATATTCAGGCAATATTAAAAAATTATAAATCTTTAAATATTTATAAATATGGTTTTAGCAATAATTCCGATATTCAAGCTAAGATTGTTAAGAAAAACAAAGATGGAATTATTTTTGATGTTGAGATTAAAAGTTTAAATAAAAAGAATTCATTTATTAGAAACATAAATTTTCCTTTAATAGGTAATCATAATGTAGAAAATGCATTAGCGGCTATATCGGTTTGCATTAATTTTAAAATAAATAAAAGTATTATTAAGAATTCATTAGAGACATTTCATGGTGTCAAAAGAAGGCTTACAAAAATATATGATAACAATGAGATCATTTTTTTTGATGATTATGCTCATCATCCTACAGAGATAAGAGAAACTCTTAAAGCCTTAAAAAGCAAAAGTGGTAGATTAATTTCTGTTATTCAGCCGCATAGATATTCTAGGCTCAATGAGAATTACGGTAATTTTATAAAATCATTAAGAGATGCTGATATGTCTATAATATTACCAATATTCAGCGCAGGAGAAATAAAGATAAGGGGTATAAATTCATTAAATTTGACAAAAGATATTAATAAAAAAAAATATACAAAAGCTTACTATGCGAGCAATTTCTTAAAAGCTAAAAATAAATTAAATCAAATACTAAAACCAAAAGATACTGTTGTCTTCATGGGGGCAGGATCAATATCTTCATGGTGCAATGATTATGCAAAACAATTCAAGCTTGAGGATTTGAATGTCAAATAACATAGATACTATTTTAAAAACACCTTCAGTTGCCAGGGAGCTTAGTGGTAAATTTTTTTATAAGAAATCAATTAAGAATTTATCATGGCTTAAAGCTGGAGGAATTTTGGAGTATTTATACATACCAAAAGATGAAAACGATCTATCTATTCTTCTTCAAGAATTAATACCTGGATTAGAATTAAATGTATTTGGAAAACTTTCAAATATACTAATTAGAGATGGTGGTTTGTCAGGTTTATCTATTTTAATCCCTCCAGAATTTAAGAAAATAACTTATCAAAAACAAAATATTTTAAATGTTGGTTCTGGTGTTTTAGATAAGGAAGTAGCAAAAAAATGTATTGATCTTCAAATAGGCGGATTGGAGTTTTTATCAGGAATACCTGGAACAATCGGTGGAGGAATTATTATGAATGCAGGTTGTTATGGTTCTGAATTTAAAGATATTCTTCTGGATATAAATTTTTTGGATAAAAAAGGAAAAAAAATTAAATTAAAGGCTTCAGAAATAGATTTTAAATATAGGACCTCAAATATCTCTAAAGATTTAATAATAACCTCAGCAAACTTAAAAGGTTTCAAAAAAAATAGTGAAGAAATTAAAAGAAAAATTAATAAAATTACCAAAAAAAGAATATCATCTCAGCCTCAAGGATATCCGACAGGAGGTAGTACTTTTAAAAATGATAAGAAATATAAAGCATGGCAGTTAATTAATAAATTAGGATTAAAGGATTTGCGTTGTGGTGATGCAGTTATTTCTGATCAACATAATAACTTTATGATAAATAAGGGAAAAGCAAAAGCCTCAGATTTTGAAAATTTGGGTGAAATAATCATAGAAAAAGTTCTAAATGAATTTGGTATTAAACTTGAGTGGGAAATTCAAATCCTTGGTCAAAATGGTTAAAATTGATAAAAATACTAAAATTGTTGTACTTTTTGGCGGAAACTCTTCAGAGAGAGAAATAAGTATTTCTTCAGGAGAGAATGTTATCAAATCTCTGATATCAAAAGGTTTAAATATAATTCCTTTTGATTGTAAGGGTGATTACATAAACAAATTAGTTAAAATTCAGCCGGACGTTTGTTTTAATGCTCTTCATGGATTAGGTGGTGAAGATGGGTTAGTGCAGTCTTTATTAGAAAAAAATAATATTCCATATACACATTCAGGTATTACTTCATCTAAGTTATGCATGAATAAGGCTTCATCGAAAAAGATATTCGTAAAAAATAATATTAATACTCCAGAATATGAAATTTTAAAGATTAATAATATTAATGATTTAAAAAGAACAATACCCTTTGTAATAAAGCCAATTCAAGAGGGTTCTAGTAATGGAGTTTATGTATTTTTTAATGAATCAGATAGAAATAGACTTTTAGAAATTCAGAAATCTTGGATATACGGGGAAGAAGTTTTGGTTGAGGATTATATTGAAGGAGTAGAATTATCCTGTGCTGTTTTTGATAACGAACCTAGCGAAGTCGTAGAGATCAAAACAAAAAATACCTTCTACGACTATAATGCAAAATATAAATCTGGGGGATCTGATCATATAATTCCTGCAAATATCCCAAATAAAATATATAACTTAGTCAAGAAGACGGCATATGACTGTCATAATTTATTTGGCTGTAGAGGTATTTCTAGAACTGATTTTAGATGGAGTGGTGGAAGTAATAAAGAATCTCTTTTTGTTTTAGAAATAAATACTCAGCCAGGAATGACATCTACTTCCCTTGTTCCTGAATTATTAGAAAATAAAGGGATTTCGTATAATGACCTAATACTCTATTTATTGGAGGATGCGTCTTGCAGAAGATAAAAAAATATAAATATCTATTAATTTTGTTATCATTTGTAGTTTCTTTAATTTTTATTAATTTTTTTAATGATGGTAAAATAAGAAGAGATATAACTTCAGGGTTTATTGAATTATTTTCTATAAGTAATATTGAAATTATTGGCAGAGACCGTTCATCAAAAAATACTCTATCTAGTCTTTTAAAACCCTATGAAAATCAGTCATTAGTGACATTAAATCTTAAAAATATTCAACATGAAATAGAAAAAATAACATGGGTAAAAGATGTCACTGTTAGAAGGGTTTACCCTCAAACTCTAAGTATAAGTATTGAGGAGTATTTTCCTTCAGCAGTTTGGAAAAGAGGATCGGAACAATATATTTTAGATGAATATGGATATAGAATTGAGAAAATTAAATCCAATGAATTCCAGAATTATTTTCAAATTAAGGGAATGGGCGCTGATAAAAAATTAAAAAATCTTTTGGACAAGCTGGTTAATTATCCTGATATTTTTAATCAAATTGATCATGCTAATTTTGTAAGTAGAAGAAGATGGGATCTTCATTATAAGAATGGGGTAAGAATACTATTACCAGAAAATAATATCTCAGAGTCCCTTTCATTATTAGATACATATATAAAGGAAACTAAGTTAATTGAAAAAGGTCATAAAAAGATTGATTTGAGAGTTGAAGGTAAAATAACCACTGATAGGATTAGTGGAAATGGCTAAAAAAGATAATAATCAACAAGATTTTTTTATTAATAATAAGTCAAGCTATCAATCTGAAAAAGTTATTACATCAATTGATATAGGCTCTGATAAGGTGATTTGCTTTATTGGTAAAATTGATAATATTTTAGACAGAAAAAAAATTAGGTTAATTGGATTTGGTTATTCACAATCAAAAGGAATTAAAAACGGAGGTATTACAAATATTAACGATCTTGAAGAATCCATTAGGAAGGCTGTAGATCTTGCTGAAAATCAAGCAAATTATGAAGTTGAGAATGTTTCAGTAAATGTCTCAGGAAATTATATTAGAACAGAGAGAGTTTTTGGCGAATTTTCTATTGGTAATCAGATTATAAATCAAAACCACATTAAAGAAGTGATAGAAATTGCAAAGCGAAAATTTAATAAAGAAAATAAAAAAATCCTTCATGTAATCCCTTCAAATTATATTGTCGATAATATAAAAAATATTGTTAATCCGTCAGGGATGAGTGCATCGAAATTAGGTGTTAAATTACTTTTTATTTATGCAAACCCTAACCATATAAGTAATTTAGAAAATATTATTAATAGTTGTTTTTTAACTGTAACCAACTTTACTGCAAAACCATATACATCTGCTTTATCTGCGCTTACTGATGAGGAAAGAAATCAAGGATCTGTATGTATTGATATTGGAGCGGGAACTACTTCAATTTCAGTTTTTATAGATGGTTCAATAGTTTATGCAAAATCTCTTAATTTAGGTGGATGGTATATTACAAACGACATATCAAAAGAATTGAATACACCATTTGATCAAGCTGAGGCACTAAAAACTCTTTACGGAAGTGCTCTCAGGGGAGCAAATGATGGAGAAGAGATCTTTCAAATACCATTAATAGGCGGAAATGATGAAAATAGACTTTCGTTCTCCAGATCAAAGCTGATTTCGATTATTAAGCCAAGATTTTGGGAAATACTTATGCACTCAAAAAAATGCATCGAGCAATCTGGTTACAGGGATATTTCAAATAAGAATACCGTAATTACTGGCGGTACAATGGAGCTACCAGGCAGTATTGAGTTTGCTGAGAGAATATTAGAAACGCGGGTAAGAATTGGGTTACCGTCTGGGATAAATAATTTAGTTGAAGATATATCAGGCCCAGCATTCACATCGTGCACTGGTATGCTTTTACATTCAATATTAATGCAAGAAAATGAAATTAAAAACAAAACAAAAAATCATAATTTTGCTATTAAATTTATCGAGAAAATAATGGGTTCTGGTTTTTAATCAATAACTTAAGCTTGTTTTAATGTAAGAATCAGTAGAAATTTACATTGTAATGTTATGAGGTCTTAAAATGACTACTTATGATGATGAAAATTTTGTATCAAATAGCAGTATTTCTCTAGAAACTCCTGAAATTGAAAAATTACGACCAAGGCTTGCTTTAATTGGTGTTGGTGGAGGTGGCGGTAATGCTCTTAAAACAATGGTTGAGCAAGGCCTGGATGGAGTAGAATTGTTTGCAGCAAATACTGATGTTCAAGATCTTGAAAATCTAAAAGGAGTTACACCTATTTCTATTGGTTCTCATTCAACTGAAGGTCTTGGTGCAGGAGCTGATCCAAAAGTTGGTAAAAAAGCAGCAGAAGAATCTCAAGAAGAAATCAGGAGGTATTTAGAAGGTACTCATATGTTATTTATTACAGCATGCCTTGGCGGTGGAACCGGTACAGGTGCTGCTCCCGTAATAGCTCAGTTAGCAAAAGATATGGGTATTCTAACAGTTGCAATAGTTACAACTCCATGGAGTTTTGAAGGTAAAAAAAGAATGTCTTCTGCTAAAAATGGAATTGATGAGTTATGTTCAATTCTTGATACTGTGATAGTAATACCTAATCAAAATATCTTCAGAATTATTAATGAAAAAACTCCGATGAAAGAATGCGAGGACCTTGTAAATAAGACACTTTACGATGGTGTGTCGGCAATAAGCGCACTCATAATGAAAAATGGCTCAATTAATATTGATTTTGCTGACGTAAAAACAATTATGCAACACAAAGGTAAAGCTGTATTTGGAGTAGGGGTCTCCTCAGGCGAAGATAGAGCCATTCTCTCTGCAGAAGATGCGATTTCAAATCCTATGTTAGATGATTTGTCATTAAAGGGAACAAAAGGTCTATTGGTATCCTTAACAGCTGGTGCAGATATTAATCCTTTTGAAATACAAGGTGCTTTATCAGTCATTCAAAAAGACGTTGGTGAGGAGTGCGAGGTTATTTTTGGTATATTTCAGGATGAAGAAATGGGAGATAATTTTAAAACTGCAGTTATTGCGACTGGTATGGATCAAACAGTTGAAGAAAAAGTTGTAGATATCAATCCTGAAAATGACTCATCTGAAAGTAATTTTGTTGATGTTATTAATGATAATGAACCAGAAAATGTTGAGCTAGAAGTTAAAAAAACTTCTCCTGAACAGCCTCACAATATTGACCCAGATGATTATAATGATTTTGATGATGATTTTTCAGAGTCTCTATCTGAAGAGAATATTTCTAATTTGCCTGAGCCTGAGGATTGGGAGAAAGATGACGGAGTTCCTTTGTTTAATAGTGATAGATTTGACTCTACGGAAGATGATATCGAGACAGATTCTCAATTAGAGATTCCAGCATTACAAAGATTTTTTGGTAAAATTAAGGGCCAATAACTTATAATCTATTTGAGTTACATTAAGTCACAATCATTTATTAGTTTTCTAAAGCTTTAAATGTTATTTCTTTATTAATAAATATAAATAATTTTTAGTGTCAAAAAATAAACTAATTAAAGATAATTTTATGAATAATTTTATTTCACCATCAATAGCTTCAGGAAGTTTTCCCTGGCAAACAACTATTTCAAAGCCAAAAAGTTTTAGTGGCATTGGCCTGCACTCAGGAAATTTAATCAATGTTAAATTAAAGCCTAGTAAAGAAAATAGCGGCATTATTTTTGTAAGAACAGATATAGATAAAAAAACTAAGGATTGTTCAATTAAAGCAACATACAAAAACGTATCCGATACAAGTTTATGCACAACAATAGAAAATGAATATGGTGTTAAAGTATCAACTATTGAACATTTAATGGCTGCTTTTAATGGAATAGGTATTGATAATATAATTGTTGAATTAAATGGTCCTGAAGTACCTATTATGGATGGCAGTTCATTACCCTTTATAGAAATTATTGAGGGTTGTGGAATAAAGTCACTTAAAGCAAAAAGAAAAATCTTAAAAATTCTAAAAAAAATTGAAGTAATGGTTGATGATAAATACTGCTCTTTTACTCCCAGTAAGAACCAAAAATTTTCTGTTGAAATTGATTTTGATGCCGAAGTTGTTGGCAAACAAAGTGCATCAACATCACTTGATAATTATAATTTTAAAATCTTTGCCTCAAACGCAAGGACTTTTGGATTCATGAAGGATGTTGAGTATATGCGATCGCAAGGTTTAGGCCTTGGTGGAAGTATCGATAACTGTATAATTGTTGATAATAATGAAGTAATTAACCCCGAAGGTTTGAGGCATGAAAATGAATTTTCAAGGCATAAGTTACTGGATGCAATTGGAGATGTATATACGAGCGGTTTTCGAATTGAGGGAAGTTACAAAGGATTAAAGTGTGGTCATTATATAAATAATCTTTTATTACATGAGTTATTCAAGTCGAGTGAAAATTACGATATTATCGAGTATCCTGACACATTATTTAAAGGAATAAATGTAGCCGTTGAATCTAATTACCTTGCTAGTTAATTTTATAAAGACATTTTAATTATACATGTTTATACTAAGAATTTATTTTAATTCTTACGTTGAAATTAATTGAGAATATTACATTTGCATAATTATTTTATACCCCTGTTATTAATTTTTCTTATAGGGTGTTCTAGTACTAATGAAAGACCTGAGTATAGAGAGAGGTCTCTAGCAGCAATATATAACAATGCAGTATACAACCTTGATAGAGGTAGGCTTCAACAGGCAGCATTTGAATTTGATGAAGTTGAGAGACAACATCCATATTCTTCATGGGCAAGAAGATCTATGCTAATGTCTGCATATGCTTATTATCTTCAAAATCAGTATGATCAAGCTATATCAACTGCTCAAAGATTTATATCTCTACACCCTGGGAATAAACATGCTGTTTACGCCTATTACCTAATCGGGCAATCTTATTATGAGAGAATTCAAGACGTTGCAAGAGATCAGAGAATTACTGAACTTGCATTAGAATCTTTTATTGAGGTTGTTAGAAGGTACCCAGGAACAGATTATGCAAAAGATTCTCAATTAAAAATTGATCTTACATTAGACCATTTGGCTGGTAAGGAAATGTATATTGGAAGATATTATCTTCAGAAAAAAGCTTTTTTGGCAGCAATTAATAGATTCAGAACTGTAACTGTTGATTATCAGACTACAAGTCACGTTCCTGAAGCCCTTCATAGAACTGTAGAGGCATATTTATCAATGGGTTTGCTTGAGGAAGCCTATAATACCGCATCAGTACTGGGTCATAATTTTCCTGACAGTTCATGGTATAAAGATAGTTATGAATTGATTAGGGATAATGTCGAGTAAAAAACAAAAAGATCAATCATCATTAATTAATACTAGAAACTCTTTAGAGAAAAAAGTAAAAATTAAGCTTGAAAAACTATATGAAACTATAAAAAAGCATGACATTGCTTATTACGAAAATCATAATCCGACAATTTCAGATGCAGAGTATGATGAAATTAGGAGATTGATTTTAGAAATTGAAAAAGATTATCCATCTCTAATTAATTCTAATTCGCCATCTTTCAGAGTAGGAGCAGAACCTTCTGAAAAATTTAAGAAAGTAAAACATTCTACACCTATGCTTTCAATTCAAAATGCAAAAAATAAAGAAGAGGTTATTGCATGGAGTGATAGTTTAAGAAATTTTCTAAGAATAGACGAAAATCATATAATTGAATATGTTGCTGAACCAAAAATTGATGGCCTTTCGGCTAGTTTAATTTATGTAGATGGGATCCTAAAAGTAGGTGCAACAAGAGGAAATGGTAAGATAGGAGAAGATATTACAGAGAATATTAAAACTATAAAAGGTATCCCTCATACAATAGATAAAAAAAGAGCACCAAAGTTTTTAGAAATTAGAGGTGAGGTATATATGTCTCATGATAATTTTAATCTTCTAAATGAAATTCAAGATAAGCAGGGTAAGGAAATGTTTAAAAATCCTAGAAATGCTGCTGCTGGATCATTAAAACAATTAGATCCAAAAGAAACCGCTAAAAGATCTCTAGAGTTTTTTGCTTATGCTTGGGGAAGTGTATCTTCACTACCATATGATAATCATTTTGATTTAATTAATTTTTTTAATGATTTAGGATTTCCTACTAATGATAACTTTGGTTTATTTAAATCCATAGATGAATTAATTATTTTCTATGAGGATATATTAGAACGCAGAGGAAGTCTTGGTTATGATATAGACGGAATAGTATATAAAATTAATAGACTTGATTGGCGAGAAAGGCTTCAATCAACAGAACATCATCCAAGGTGGGCAATAGCGCATAAATTTCCAGCTGAGAAAGCAGTTACTAAAATTTTAGATATTGAAATACAAGTTGGGCGTACAGGGGTTTTAACACCAGTTGCAAGGCTTTCACCAGTAAATATTGGTGGTGCATTGGTTTCAAACTCTAGCCTACATAATTTTGAAGAGATTAAAAGAAAAGATATTAGGATTGGTGATATGGTGTGGGTACAAAGAGCTGGAGATGTTATTCCACAAGTTATTAAAGTTATTAAGGAAAAAAGGAAAAATGATTTAACATCAATTAATCCTCCCGATAAATGTCCAGTTTGCGGCTCTAAAGTTGTTAGAGACAAAATTAAGTTAGGTAAAAAAGAAAAAGAAGAAAAATATATAAGGTGTACTGGAGAATTTAAATGTTCTTCTCAAGTAATTGAAAGAATAAAACATTTCTCATCAAAGTCCGCCTTTGATATTGATGGACTTGGTGAAAAACAAATTAATGATTATTATTCAGAGAAATTAATTAAATCACCAGTCGATATCTTTTATTTAGAAAAAAAATATAAGGATAACCCTCCACCTTTTTGGAGATATACTTCTGGATCAAAGACAAAAATTGGAACAATTAAGGATAGTGCTTTAAAGTTATTTGAAGCTATTAATAAAAAAAGAGAAATTGATTTAGATCGCTTTTTATTTTCTCTTGGAATAAGGCATTTAGGTTTGTCCTCAGCAGATTTGATTGCAAATTATTATAAATCTATTGATGCTATGTTAGAAAATATTTCAAGTAATAGCATAAATCAATCAATGCAGGAGCTTTTATCTTTGGATGGTGTTGGTGAAAAAGTAGCCATTTCAATTATAGATTTCTTTCAAAATAGTGATACTAGACAATTAATTATAGAATTAATTGAGTCAGGAATAACTGTAAAAAATTATAACAAAGAGATTAAGGAGACTAAAATATCTAATAAAACGATCCTAATTACTGGCACACTTAAAACTATGAGTCGTGCTGAGGCAAAGGTAAAAATTGAACTTTTAGGTGCCAAACTTTCATCATCACTTTCAAAAAAGACTAACTACTTAATTGCTGGAGATAAACCAACTGTATCGAAAGTTGATAAAGCAAACAATTTTGGAATAAGAGTCTTTTCAGAAGAGGAATGGAATGATTTCATTGAAGAATAGATTTACAACTTTCCTTTAACCAAATTAATTCTTTATCTCGCATAAATTTTGATAAAGTTTCAAAAACTTTTTCATGATAAGAGTTTACCCAAGTTATTTCTTCTTTATTAAGCATATTTATACATATTAAATTTTTATCGATTGGAGCTAAAGTAAGTGTTTTAAAGCACAAATGATTATCGTTTTTATCCATTTCTTGAGCAACTATTAGATTTTCAATTCTAATTCCGTATTCATTTTCTTTATAATATCCAGGTTCATTTGAAATTATCATACCTTTTTTAATTTCTTGAATGCCAAGAGGGGATATACTCTGTGGACCTTCGTGAACACCTAGAAATGAACCGACACCATGACCTGTTCCATGATTATAATTTAAACCTTCTTCTATTAGAAATTTTCTTGCCAAAGGGTCCAGATCTTTTCCAATAGTACCTTTCTTGAAGGTAGAACATGCTATAGCTATATGACCTTTCAATACTCTAGTAAATCTATCTTTCTTTTCTTGATTTACTTTTTTCTCATTTGGAAATAATGCAATAGTTCTGGTTACATCGGTAGTACCATCAAGATATTGTCCTCCTGAGTCAACAAGCAAAAGATCGCCAGCCTTAAGCTTTTTACAATTGTTCTTATCAGCTTTATAATGAACAATTGCTCCATTACTTCCTGTTCCTGCAATTGTACTAAAAGAAGGAGAAATAAAATTTTCTTCTTTTTCTCTTAAACGTAATAATTTTTTTTCAATATCAATTTCATTTAATTCGTCTTTTTCAGATTTATTGTCCAACCAAAATAAAAACTTAGTTAAAGCCACCCCATCTCTAACATGTGCATTTATAGCACCTTTAATTTCAGTACTGTTCTTGCATGCCTTAAAAAGACTACAGGGATTTTGGATATTTCTATAATCAGTTGAGTATTTAAAAATAACATCTGCCAATCCGTATGGAGTAGTTTTAAAATCAAATATAGTTCTTTTAAAATTTTTATTTTTAAAAAAATCTTCAATTTTTCCTATTGGAAGATGTGTGATATTATTTAGTTGGAAATATTTTTTTATATTACTTGAAATTTTATGGTTTGAAAAAATATAAATTTCTCCATTTCTTTCAATCAAAGAGTAACATCTAACCAATGGAGTAAAATCTAAATCGTTTCCCCTTATATTTAGAAACCAGCAAGTATTTTCTGGTTCACTTATAAAGAGAGAATCACAATTATTTTTGATTATTTCTTTTATTATTAGTTCTTTTTTTTCTTTGTGGGATAGCCCTGTAAATTTTTTATTATGTTTATAAATTAAACTATTATTTTGTTTAGGTTTCTTTAACCACAACTTATCAACTAAATTATCAATTTTTTTAAATTTAATTTTTGTGTCAGAGATAGAGTTTTTAAACGAATTAAATTTTTCAAGTGATATTGTCATTGGACAAAAACCAATTTCACTTGTTTCTTTAAGATTTAATTTAATCCATTTCTCTATGTCGGAATAATTTAAATTTTCATGATCAAATATTTTTCCAGAGGTTTGTATTTTAACTTGAGTTGTGTATCTCCCATCTACAAAAATAGCTGCTTTATTTTTTGTAATAATTGCTAGACCAGCAGACCCAGAAAATCCTGTAATAAACGCTAATCTTTCTGAATGATCTGGCACATATTCAGTTAAAAATTCATCTTCATGCGGGATTATGTACGCATCTATCAATTCTTCTTCAAAAAGTTCACGAATTTTTTTAATATTTTGTTCGATATTTGCAGGCATAATATAATTATTATAATTGGTTAAATGAATTAATGTATAGACTTTTAATTCAAAGACTCTACAAAATTTTCCATCACTTTCCTGGTACCACTCTCACCGAAATTAATTGTTAATTTTTTTCCGTCTACACTTTCAACTTTTCCTTGACCAAATTTTTTATGTATTACGATTGATCCTTTTGAAAACTTCGCATTCGAGTTTGTAATTATTTTTGGTTCATTAGTTTCAAAATTTTTAATGCTTGATTCTATTTTTGCTCTTTCCCAACCAGGTGTACTATAATCTGATTGATCAAAAGTATCTTCTTCTATGTCGGTAAAACTTTTTTGATTACCTGAAAAGTGTGATAAATTAATTTCTAAATTATCTTCCGGCATTTCATTAATAAATCTTGAGGGTAGGCAAGAAAGCCATTGGTTGTGCATTTTTCTATTTGCGGCATAAAAGATTGATGATTTAATTTTTGCTCTAGTTATTCCAACATAGGCAAGCCTTCTTTCCTCCTCAAGAGACTCTATACCTCCTTCATCAAGAGATCTCTGATTAGGAAATACACCTTCTTCCCACCCAGGGAGATAAACAAAATCAAACTCAAGTCCTTTAGCGGCATGTAACGTCATAAGGCTTACTTTATTACCATCAGGATTTTTATCTATTTCCATGACAAGCGCTATATGCTCTAGGTAAGCATTTAAGCTCTCAAAGGGCTCAATAGATCTAAATAATTCTTTTATATTTTCTAACCTTCCTGCTGCAGTAATTGTATCATCGTTTCTTAACATTTCTAAATACCCAGAATCTTCAAGAATTATTTCAGCTAGCTCATAATGATTTCTTTCATTTAATAGGCTGTGCCATCGATCTGTTAATTCAACAAAGTTTTTAAGAGAAATTTTTGTTTTTGGTTTTATTTCTGATGTTTTTATAAGGTCTTTAATAGCCTCAATGGTCGAAATATTATTATTTTTAGAATAATCCTTAATTTTTTTTATCGTTGTTTCACCAATTCCTCTTTTAGGTGTATTTAGAACTCTCTCAAGTGCTAAGCTATCATTTGGTTGAATTGCAATTCTAAAATAGGCATTTGCATCCCTTATTTCTTTTCTCTCATAAAATCTTGGACCACCAATTACTTTGTAAGGTAAACCAACTGATATGAATCTATCTTCAAATTCTCTCATTTGGAAACTTGCTCTTACTAATATTGCGATTTCGTCAAGGTTTTTATTATTTAGAGAATAGCTTTCTATTTCATCAGTAATTATTCTTGCTTCTTCCTCACCGTCCCAAGTGGAGGTTATAGATACTTTTTCTCCCTCAGAGGAAGAGGTCCATAAAGTTTTTCCAAATCTTGATTCATTTGATTCAATTAATCTCGAGGCAGCTGCTAAAATATTTCCTGTCGATCTATAATTTTGCTCTAATCTAATAATTTTTGCGTTTGGAAAGTCTTTTTCAAACCTTAAGATATTACTTACTTCTGCTCCTCTCCAGGAATAAATGGATTGATCATCATCACCGACACAACAAATATTCATCCATTTATTTGATAACAATTTTAAAAGAGAATATTGAGATGAATTCGTATCTTGATATTCATCAACTAACATAAATTTAAAACGATTTTGATATTGTTGTAAAATATCCTGATTTTCATTAAAAAGTCTTATACATTCAAGAATTAGATCTCCAAAATCTGCAGCATTAAAAAACTTTAATTGATCTTGATACTTTTTATATAAAATTGCACCTTTGCCATTTGCAAAATAATCTCCATCATCTCGAGAAATATTCCCGGGAAGAATTCCCTTATTTTTCCATTTATCAATTAGGTTTAAAAGCCCCTTTGGAGACCACTTTTTATCATCGATATTCTCATCTCTAATTAATTGTTTAAGGAGTCTTATCTGGTCATCAGTATCAAGAATTATAAAATCATTTTTTAATCCAATTTTTTCTGGATATGTTCTTAATATTTGAGCGCCAATAGAATGAAAAGTTCCTAACCATTTTAGACCTGATGCTTTATCACCTATTTGATCACTAACCCTTGATCTCATTTCATTTGCAGCTTTATTGGTAAAAGTTACTGCAAGGATTTCTCCAGGTAACGCAATATTTTCAATTAATAATCTTGAGAGTCTTGTGGTTAAAACACCAGTTTTACCTGTACCAGCACCAGCTAAAACCAATAATGGTCCTTTATCATGAAGAACAGCCTCTTTTTGAACTTCATTTAATCTCTTAAAGTTTTCAAGGGTCTTGAAGTTTGTCATTTAATACTATCTTGAGGCAACATGTGGTACATAATTTAAAATGATTATTTATAAAACATTATAAGCATACAATGATTCATTTTTAATTAAGCTTCATAAATTTTTTTAGAATAAAAACTCTTATTGCAGAAGCCAGGCTTCCATTTCTTTCTTTTTTATCAATTTTTTCAATTAATTTATCAATACCAATATTTTTATTTTCAGAGATAATCTCAAGAGCTTTCCAAAATTCTTTCTCTAGAGCGATACTAGTTTTATGTCCAGATAGTATTAGTGACTTTTTAATTTGATTCATAATATTATGAGGGGGAAATCATTTTTTCTGGTTTAACAATTTTAATATATTCCTCTTCAGTTACAAAACCCTGCTTAATTGCTTCCTCTTTTAATGTTGTGCCATTCTTATGAGCTGATTTAGCTATAATTGATGCATTATCATATCCAATAACTGGTGCAAGAGATGTAACAAGCATTAGAGAGTTATTTAATAATTCTTTTATCCTGGTTTTATTTGGCTTGATTCCCGCTATACAATTCTTCATAAAACTTTCTGATCCATCTGAAAGTAATTTTATTGATTGTAAAATATTATATGCAATTAAAGGCTTAAAAACATTAAGCTCGAAATGGCCTTGACTACCAGCGGTACTTATTGTTGTGTGATTTCCAATAATTTGTAGACAAAGCATTGTCATTGCTTCACATTGAGTTGGATTAACTTTTCCAGGCATAATAGATGATCCTGGTTCATTTTCAGGTAATTGTAATTCACCTAATCCAGATCTAGGACCAGAACCAAGCAATCTTATATCATTGGCAATTTTAAATAATGAAGCGGCTATAGTATTTAAACTTCCAGAAACCTCAACAAGTGCATCATGTGTTGCTAGGGCTTCAAATTTATTTTCAGAGGTTTTAAAGGGCAATTTAGTAATTTTTTTACATTCTGAAGCGAACTTTTTATCGAAGCCTTTTTTTGAATTTAAACCAGTTCCAACAGCAGTTCCTCCTTGAGCTAGAATATAAAGCTCCTCAGATGACTTTTGTATTCTTTTAATCCCATTATCAATTTGTGCTTTATATCCTGAAAATTCTTGTCCCAGCGTTACTGGAGTAGCATCTTGAAGGTGAGTTCGCCCTATTTTGATAATTTTTTTAAATTCATTTTCTTTTTTTCCTATTGAAGAAGACAATTTTTTAAGAGAAGGAATAAGTTCTTTATTAATCTCTATTGCTGCTGCTATATGCATTGCAGTGGGAAATGTATCATTTGAAGATTGAGACATATTACAATGATCATTCGGGTGAACTGGTTCTTTTGATCCAAGTTTACCTCCAAGAATTTCAATGGCTCTGTTTGATATAACTTCATTTGCATTCATATTAGATTGAGTTCCTGAACCAGTTTGCCAGACAACTAAAGGAAAGTGATTATCAAATTTACCATTAATAACTTCCTTTGATGCTTTTATTATCGCGTTAGCAATTTTTGGTTTAAGAGCCCCCATATTTTTATTCACTGTGGCGGCAGATAATTTTACTATTCCTAAAGCCCTGATAAGAGGAATAGGCATTTTCTCTCCTCCGATTTTAAAATTCTTAAGAGACCTTTGTGTTTGAGCACCCCAATATTTATCGCTTTCTACTTTAATTTTACCAAAAGCATCTGATTCTTCTCTTTCTTTCTTCACAGTAAATCTCCAAGTTAATTTGTTTAGAATTAAACAAGGAGCTTCTGTTGCCAGGTGCCCCTCAAACCCCGCCTAATTATGCAAATAATTAGGAGTTAAGTTGAGTAACTCACACATTAAGCTGCGAGAGAATACTCTGCATAGTCGCTTTTTGCTTCTATAAAATAGCCCGATAACGGCGGAACAATGCCGAGTGAAAAGAAGATTTTTACGCTCTCGTCGATCCTATTTCACCCCCATAATTATGGTGGAGGTGCCGGGTACCGCCCCCGGGTCCGAACAGTTTATTACATCAACCGTTTATCACTATATCTGGTAAACCAGCATTTCTTTTATACAATCGATTAAATAAAATTTGAAGAGACAAAAAAGTAGTTTAGAATTAATATTAGTTTTAGGAGTTTTCTTTGAGACAATATCATAAATTATTAAAACATGTTTTAGAAAATGGTACCGATAAAAATGATAGAACAGGTACTGGTACTCGATCAGTATTTGGTTATCAGATGCGATTTGATTTATCAAAAGGCTTTCCATTATTAACAACAAAAAAAATTCATTTAAAATCAATTATTTATGAGCTTTTGTGGTTTTTAAAAGGTGAAACTAATATATCTTATTTGAAAGAAAATGGCGTCAGTATTTGGGATGAATGGGCTGATGAGAATGGTGAATTGGGACCTGTTTATGGTCATCAATGGAGATCATGGCCTGGTCGAAATGGAGAGACAATAGATCAGATATCTGGCTTAATTAACCAAATTAAAACTAACCCTGATTCGAGGAGGCTTATTGTTACAGCCTGGAATCCTTCAGATGTTGAAAAAATGGCTCTTCCTCCGTGTCACTGTTTATTTCAATTTTATGTTTCAAATGGTAAAATTTCCTGTCAACTTTATCAAAGATCAGCTGATATTTTTCTGGGTGTTCCTTTCAATATTGCATCATATTCTCTTTTAACTATGATGATTGGAAAAATTTTAAAGCTAGATCTTGGAGAGTTTGTTCATACATTTGGTGATGCTCATTTGTATTCTAACCATTTTGATCAAGCTAAAGAGCAATTGGGAAGGGATTTTAAAGAGTTACCTAAAATGAAGATTATCTCTAATCCTGAGAGTATTTTTGATTTTGATTTTGAGGATTTTGTTCTAGAGGATTATGAGTTTCATCCTCATATTCCTGCTCCAGTAGCGGTATAAAAATGTTTAATTTTAGTTTAATTGTTGCAGTAGCTGAAAATGGAGTTATCGGTAACAATGGATCTATGCCATGGAACCTACCATCAGATTTATCTAATTTTAAAGAATTGACAATGAATAAACCAATGATAATGGGAAGAAAAACATGGGATTCTATTGGTCGTCCATTACCGGGAAGAGATAATATTGTTGTTACAACACAAACAGCATTAAAAAAAGAAGGTGTTATTTTTTGTACAAGTATTGAAGACTCAATCTTAAAAGCAAAGGAATTCGCAAAAGATAGAGAAACAAATGAAATAATGATTATTGGAGGAGAGTACCTTTTTAAGTATTTTTTAAAAATTGCTTCAAAAATTTACTATACTGAAGTTAACTCGTCTCCAGAGGGAGATGTTTTCTTTCCATCTTTCAACAGAAATTCTTATAACGAGATTTTTAAAGGTGAAATAACAAAAGAAGAGGGTGATAGTTGCTCTCATCGTTTGGTAATTTATGAAAAAAAATAAATTTTTAAATTATTTTATCTATTTTTTTTACAGCATTTAAAAATATATCTTTTGTAAGCCCATCTTTTTTTTCAAAAATATATGGAACTCCTCTATCTGAACTTTCCCGAATTTCTTTATCTAGAGGTATTTCTTCAATAAATAATATTTTTTCTTTTTCTGACATATTTTTGGCACCATCCTTTCCAAAAATATCTTCTTTTTTTCCATCCTCTAACAGTAGATAAGACATATTTTCTATAATACCAATTATTGGAATATCTACCTTTCTAAACATTCCTATGGCTTTAACAGCATCATTCAATGCTACCGGCTGTGGTGTAGAGACTATAATTGTTCCATCTAGAGGCAAATGTTGTGATACTGTTATTTGGGCATCACCTGTACCAGGTGGCATATCAATTATTAATATATCTAACTCACCCCAATCTGTTTCTGTTGCCATTTGTTTTATAGCTGAATGAACCATTGGTCCTCTCCAGACAACCGGTTGTTCATCATTTAGTAAAAATCCAATAGACATTACCTTCATCGAATTAAACTCAAAAGGAATAATTTTTTTATCGCTATTAACTTCAGGTTTACCTTTTAAACCAAGCATATGAGGAACCGATGGTCCATGAATATCTGCATCAAGAATACCTACATTTTTACCTATTAGAGAGAATGCAGATGCTAAATTAATTGATATTGTTGACTTTCCAACCCCGCCTTTACCACTTGCGATAGCTATAATTTTTTTAACGTTATTAATTTGTTGAATTTTTTGTTTTTTATCTTCTTTGGTCTCTCTCTTATTAGGTTCATTTGTTAAAACAGTTGTAACGCTTATAACGCCCTCAATATTTTGAAGCTCTTTTTTTATTAATTTTCCAACAACCTCAATTTCTTCAATATTGTCTTTATTTGCAAAGAGAGAAATCTGAATATGACCATCTTTATAGCTAATACCTTCAATAATATCTTCCTCAACAAGCTTTTTTTTATTTGGAAGTGTAATTTTTGTTAACTTTTCTTCTATTATTTTTTTTATATTCTCTGTCATTTATATAATTAAATTTCGTTAATGTTGTTGAATTTGATTTACTCTATAGCTCAAGATGTCATATAAGGACATATTGAGTAAATAGAAAGTTTAAAAATGAAACAAAAAATAATTAATGAAAACAATAATGGTTGGAATGGTAACAATCAAAATCCATGGGGTCAGAATAATAACCGCCAGGATTTTGAAAACCCATTTGATGGTCTTCAAAAGATTATTTCTAAATTTTTACCTGGAGGCGGTAAAGGTTGGAAAGGTTTATTTGCAGTATTATTAATTTTATTTGGTTTATGGTCTTTAAGTGGGATTTATAGAGTCAATGCTGATGAGCAAGGTGTTGTTTTAAGGTTTGGAAAATTCACAAGTCAAACTGGTCCTGGTTTACATTATCATCTTCCTTTTCCAATCGAGACTGCGCTTACACCAAAAGTAACAACTGTTAATAGAATTGATATAGGCATGCGAGGTCCATCTGGATCTGGTTTTTCAAATCCATCAAGGTCTTTAAGAGATGTTCCGGAGGAAAGCTTAATGCTCACTGGTGATGAAAATATAGTTGATATTGATTTTTCAGTTTTTTGGGTCATTAAAGACGCAAGTTCATTTTTATTTAAAATTCAATACCCTGAAAGAACCATTAAAGCTGTTTCTGAAAGCGCAATGAGAGAGGTTGTTGGTAATTCTGATATTCAGCCAATATTAACTGGTGCACGTCAAAAAACCGAAAATGATGTGAGAGCTCTTATGCAATCAACTCTTGATTCCTATGGCTCAGGTATTGAAATCAGGGAAGTTAAAATGCAAAAAGTTGACCCACCTTCTGCGGTAATTGACGCTTTTAGAGATGTACAAGCTGCTAGAGCTGACCAAGAGAGGGCCAGAAATGAAGCTAATGCGTATGCAAATAAAATTGTTCCAGAAGCACAAGGTGAAGCTTCAAAAATTCTTAGGGAATCAGAAGCTTATCAATCGCAAACTGTTGCTGAGGCTGAGGGTCAGGCAACAAGATTTGTATCAATTTACTCTGAATATATTCAAGCTAAGGATGTTACAAGACAAAGAATGTTCTTAGAGACTATGGAAAAAGTTTTTGGCAGTATGAATAAAATTATAGTTGATAATGATTCAGTAGGAGGACAGGGTGTAGTTCCTTATCTTCCGTTAAATGAAATAAACAAGAAAGGCCAGAGATAATGAGTGTTAAACAAACTTTTTCGATAGTTTTTCTTGGTATCTTTGTATTATTAATTTTTAATACATTTTTTTCTGTTCATGAAACTCGTCAAGCAATTGTTCTTCAATTTGGAAGACCTGTTGGCGCACCTATTACTGAGCCAGGTTTAAAAATTAAAATGCCCTTTATCCAGCAAGTCCAATATTTAGATAAAAGAATTTTAGCTTTAGATTCACCTGCTGAAGAAGTAATAGCTGCAGATCAAAAAAGACTTGTCGTTGACTCTTTTACAAGATGGAGGATTGCAGATCCTTTGCAGTTTTATATTAGCGTAAGAGATGAGAGAATTGCTCGTTCAAGATTGCAAGCTATTGTGTCCTCAAGTTTAAGATCTATCTTGGGTGCAGAGGAGTTTGTTACTGTTGTAAGGGATAACAGAGACGATCTTATGAAAAAAATTACTGAGAGAGCAAATGAACAGGCTCTTAATTTAGGTATAAATATCGTTGATGTTAAAATAAAAAGAGCTGACTTGCCAGATGCAAATAGCCAAGCAATTTATAGAAGAATGCAAACTGAAAGACAGCAGGAAGCTGCTGAATTTAGAGGTAAAGGACAAGAAATATCTAGGGGCATTAGAGCCGAAGCTGAAAAAACTGTTACAGTTTTATTATCAGAAGCAACCCGCGATGCAGAAATTAACAGAGGTATTGGAGATGCATGTAGGAATAGAATATTTGCATCAGCTTATGGTTTAGATAAAGACTTTTTTGCATTTTATAGATCAATGATGTCATATGAGAATTCACTGGATGATGAAACTACAATTGTTTTATCTCCTGATAGTGAATTTTTTAAATTTTTGAATAACCCTAATTCATCTTCAATAGTGACGAATTCAGCTGATAAATTAAGTAATGAAAGTAAGGAATTAATTAATTTAATAAACAATAACAGTAGACTTAGGGATGCTTTATGCCCTGACTTGGCCTCAGAATAAAAGTTTTAACAAATGATAAAATTAACTTTAAAAAATTTTATATTACCTTTTTTTGCTTTGGTTTTTTTAAATACATCAGTAAATTCATCTTTACCTGATTTCACAATTCTTGCAGAAGAATATTCATCTTCTGTGGTAAATGTATCAGTTGAAAGAAAGCAAAAAGAGAAAGAAAATCAATCAGGTCAAATGCGCCAGAATCCTCCAGGTTCTCCTTTTGATTTTTTTAATGATGAAAGATTTAGAGAGTTTTTTAGAAATCAGCCTCAAAAAAGAATTCCCCAAAGAACTGCTGGGTCAGGTTTTATTATCTCAAGGGATGGGTACATTGTAACTAACAACCATGTTGTTGAAGATGCTGAAACAATAAAAATAACCCTAAGCAATGATGAAGCTTATGATGCTGAGGTTATCGGATTAGATCCGCGAATGGATCTTGCATTATTAAAAATTGATCCGGAAAAAGATCTGCCATATGTAAGCTTTGGAAACAGCAAGGAATCTAAAGTTGGTGAATGGGTTGTTGCCATAGGAAATCCTTTTGGTTTAGGAGGAACTGTAACTGCAGGTATTATTTCTGCTTTAGGTAGAAATATTGGGTCAGGTCCTTACGATCAATTTATTCAAACTGATGCACCTATAAACAAAGGAAACTCAGGTGGTCCTCTATTCAATATGGATGGAGAGGTTATTGGAGTAAATACAATGATTTATTCTCAGACTGGAGGATCTGTAGGAATAGGATTTTCAATTCCCTCTGATCTAGTCAAACCAGTTATTGATCAACTTAAAAAATATGGTGAAACACGAAGAGGTTGGCTTGGGGTAATGATACAAAATGTTACTGAAGAGCTTGCTAAGGATATGGATCTTGATGAAGCAAAAGGCGCACTAGTTCAACAAGTAGTTAAAGATGGGCCAGCTGATAAAGCTGGAATAGAAGAGGGTGACGTAATTATTGGTTATAACAAAGAAGATATCAATGATATGAGAGACCTTACTACGAAAGTAGCAAACACCGATATTGGAAAAAAAGTAAAAATAAAACTAATTCGGTTTGGTAAAGAAGTAGAGCTTAAGGTTAAAATCGGTAGACTTGAGGGCAATGAAAATAAAGTAAATGAAGAGTCCTCTGGTGATATTGATAAAATACTAGGGTTAGGACTTGGAGATTTAACAGAGAATTTTCGTAGAGAAAATCAAATTCCGCAATCTATAAAGGGTGTTGCAGTAATAACTGTTGATGAAGATTCTGAGGCATTTTCTAAAAAAATTACAAGTGGAAGTGTAATAATCAGTTTAACACATCAAAGAATTTCTGGAAATATTACTCTCCAATCTACTGTAAAGGCACAAAGCTCAGAGCAAGTTTATAATCTATTAACTGAACGTCAAAAAGAAGGTGATGAAAGAATTCTCTTAAGGGTTTGGAGACCTGAATTAAGGTTAGTTTCCCTTGTTGCTCTATCTTTTAGCCAGGAATAAATTATTAATTTATAAGATGAGATAATAATCCATCAAGTAATTTTGGTTCAAACCATGTAGATTTAGGTGGCATAACCTTATTTGCATCAGCAACATTTATCAGAGACTCTATAGGTGTAGGAAAAAGGGCAAAAGCAATATCAAAGCCATCATTATCAACTCTGTTTTCAAGCTCTTTTAAACCTCTTGCACCCCCAACAAAATCTATTTTTGGATCGGTTCTCTCATCTTTAATGCCAAGTAAAGGTTCTATGATTAAGTCATGAAGTATAGAAACATCAAGCGACTTAACAGGATCAATTGAATTTATATTTTCCTGATTTGTTGTTAACTCATACCAGTTATTATCTATATACATACCGAAGGTATTTATATTTTTAGGCTTAAATTCTGTTTCATGTTTTTTTAATGAGAATTTTTTCTCTATATTTGATAATAAAGTATCAGTTGTGTGTCCATTTAATCCTTTTATTATTCTATTATAGTCAAGAATTGTCATTTCTGAGTGTGGAAAGGCAACGGCGAGGAAGTAATTATAGTTTTCATCACCAATATGATTAGGATTTTTTTTTGACAATTCTTTTTTTACTCTTAATGCTGCAGCTGACCTATGATGTCCATCTGCAATAAAAAGTGAGTCCATTGTATTGATTTCATTAAGTATTTCTCCAATTCGTTTATTGTCTTCTAAAATCCAAATCTTATGATTTGAGTTATCGTGAGCAACAACATCGTATGTTGGAATTTCATTTTTTACCTGATTTAGAAATTTAGAAATTTTATTATTATTTTTATAAGCTAAAAGAACTGGGCCTGTCTGTGCATTTAATTTTATAATATTATTTACTCTGTCATCTTCTTTTATTGGTTTGGTATATTCATGTTTTTTAATTATATTTTTTTCATAGGCTTCTACTGAAGCAACACAACCAACTCCAGTTTGTGATATTCCATTTAATAATATTTCATAAACATATAAACACTCTTTATCGTCCTGAATTAAAACTTTTTTATTAATTAAGTCTTCCAAGTTTTCTTTTCCTTTTTCATAAACAAGTGGATCATTAAATTCAATTTCTGGATCTAAATCTATTTCAGGTTTTGAGACATGAAGAAAACTAAATGGCTTTTTTTTTGCCATTTCTCTAGCTTCTGAAGAGTTTAATACATCATACGGAGGAGCAATTACATCATTTTCCTTACCTTTCATTGGTCTTAGAGCTTTAAATGATTTAATTAGTTTCATGACTATCTCGTATAGGAAAATTAATTATTTTTAATTAGCATATATATCTAATAATGTTTGAAAATAATTAAAATTATTTATTAACTTAGGGTAAAATTTAACACATTATTAATATGACTGAAAAAATAATTTTACTATCTGGTCCAACAGCAACAGGAAAGTCTTCATTAGCATTAAAAATTGCTGAAACTATTGGTGCCGAGATTATAAATGCTGATTCAATTCAGCTTTATCGCGATCTTTCTATTTTAACGGCTAGGCCGAATACAGAAAATGAAAAAATTAAACATCATTGTTATGGTTTTTTAAATGGGGACATTAATTGGTCTGTTGGAAAATGGATAAATGAAGTTAAGAAAATAATTAATGATATTATTGAGAGAAAAAAAGTTCCTATTATTGTTGGTGGAACTGGTTTTTATTTTAAAGCAATTACTGATGGATTATCTCCAATTCCAGATATAGATAAATCAATAAGGTTAGAAATTGAGAGTGAGTTAGAAAAAAATGGTCTTGAGAAATTATACAAGAAATTGAATATAATTGATGTTGATGCCTCAGAAAGAATTAATCCCAATGATAAGCAAAGGATTATGAGAGCTTTAGAGGTATATGAAGGTACTAAAAAAAAGATTTCAGATTTTTGGCTTATGGATAGAAAAAAAATTATCAATCAATTTTCTATAAATTTTAAAATAGATGCCGATAGAGACTGGATTTATAAAAATTGTGATTTAAGGGTCGATAATATGTTTAAAAATGGTGTTATTGAAGAAGTAGAGCATTTATTAAATAAGAATTACTCTGCAACTTCTCCAATTATGAAAGCAATAGGGGTTAATGAGATTAAATCATTTTTAAATAATGAAATCTCTATAGATAGAGCATCTGAATTAATTAAATTTAAAACTCACCATTATGCAAAAAGACAAATAACGTGGATGAATAATCAGATGATTTCGTGGAATAGCATAAATACGCAATATTCAAATAAAATTATTAACGAAATTATAAAAAAATTATAAAATAATATTGACCTTTATTATTATATTTATTAATTTCCTGCATAATTATGCGATTAAAAGGTAATTAAAGGAATTTATACATGAGTAAAATGACTGGTGCAGAAGTTATAGTTAAAGCTTTGAATGAGCAGGGTGTGGATCATATTTTTGGTTATCCAGGCGGTGCTGTTTTACCTCTTTATGATGAGCTGTTTAAAAGTAATAAAGCCCCTGCCCATGTTTTAGTTCGACACGAGCAAGGAGCTGTTCACGCAGCTGAAGGGTACGCGCGTTCATCAGGAAAACCTGGAGTAGTTCTGGTTACTTCTGGGCCAGGAGCAACGAATGCGGTTACGGGTCTTACTGATGCTTTAATGGACTCTATTCCATTAGTTTGTATTTCTGGTCAGGTTCCAAGTCATTTAATAGGAACAGATGCTTTTCAAGAATGTGATACTGTAGGAATAACAAGACCCTGTACCAAACATAACTGGTTAGTAAGGAGGCCTGAGGATTTGGCAAAAACTATCCATTTGGCTTTTTTAGTAGCTACAACCGGAAGACCTGGACCTGTGCTTATTGATATTCCAAAGGATGTTCAATTTGCTGATGCAGAGTATTGTTCAATGTCGGAAGTTGAGCATTCAAGCTATAAACCAAAGATAAAGCCTGAAATTTCAGAAATTGAAGAGGCTATAGATTTAATGTCTAAAGCTAAGAAACCTGTTTTTTATACAGGTGGCGGAGTTATTAATTCTGGACCTGAGGCTAGCCATCTTTTGAGAGAGTTGGTTACATTAACTGGATTCCCAATTACATCAACACTCATGGGCTTAGGCGCCTTTCCAGCAAATAATAACCAATGGCTAGGAATGCTTGGTATGCATGGAACTTATGAAGCAAACATGTCTATGCATGATAGTGATCTGATTATTAATATCGGCGCAAGATTTGATGATAGGGTTACAGGTCGATTAGATGCTTTTTCACCAAATTCAAAAAAAATACACGTTGATATTGATCCATCTTCCATTAATAAAACAATTGATGTTGATGTCTCTGTAATTGGTGATTGTGCTCATGTAATTGAAAATATGCTTATTTTATGGAGATCGAGAGGTTACAAATCAGATACTTCAAAGTGGTGGGATCAGATTAACAAATGGAGAGATGTAAAATCTTTAAATTATGTAAAATCAGATAAAACTATTAAGCCTCAATATGCTATTGAGAGATTGTATGAGTTAACAAAAGATAAGGATACTTTTATAAGTACTGAAGTTGGTCAGCATCAAATGTGGGCTGCTCAACATTATCATTTTAATGAACCAAATAGATGGATGACGTCAGGGGGTTTAGGAACAATGGGATATGGATTACCTGCTGCAATAGGTATTCAAGTTGCTTTTCCCAAGTCAACTGTTATAGATATTGCTGGTGAAGCTTCAATATTAATGAATATTCAAGAGCTATCTACTGCTGTCCAACATAAATTACCCGTAAAGATATTTATCCTAAATAATCAATACATGGGCATGGTTAGACAATGGCAAGAACTGCTTCATGAGGGAAGATATTCTCATTCTTATACTGAATCTCTACCCGACTTTGTTAAATTGGCCGAAGCCTATGGTGCTCATGGTATTCGAGCTAAGAGTCCAAAGGAATTAGATGATAAAATAATAGAAATGCTTGATACTGATTTACCTGTAATCTTTGATTGTGTTGTTGATAAAGATGAAAATTGTTACCCAATGATACCATCCGGTGCTGGACACAATGAAATGCTTTTGAATGACGAAGGAATATCAATAGAGGTCGGTGATGAAGGCAAGGTATTGATATGATAACAATTAAAGAAGATATTCAAGAAACTCATACATTTTCATTATTGGTTGATAATGAAGCTGGAGTATTAGCAAGGGTAATTGGTCTTTTTTCTGGTAGGGGCTATAATATAGAGAGTCTAACTGTGGCTGAAGTTGATAAGGATTCACATACATCAAGAATTACAATTGTTTCCAAAGGGAGTCCAAAAACAATTGATCAAATAAAGCGACATTTAGAGAGACTTGTTCCAGTTCATAAAGTTACAGACTTAACTATTGAAGGTCCATCAGTTGAAAGAGAAATGGCTTTAATAAAAGTATTATATACAAATGAGAGTAAGGAAGAAATTTTGAGATTAGTAGAAATTTATAGAGCTAAAATTGTTGATACAACCGATAAATCATTTGTTTTTGAATTAACCGGTGCAATGGATAAAATTAATTCATTTATTGACCTTTTACGTCCTTTAGGGTTGAAGGATATATCAAGAACTGGTTTAGCTGCAATTGCTCGTGGTTCTAAAAATTAAAATTCATTATATGGAGATTATAAATGAAAGTTTATTATGACAAAGATGCTGATTTAAATTTAATTCAATCAAAAAAAGTTGCGATTATTGGGTATGGTAGTCAAGGTCATGCTCACGCTTTAAATCTCAAAGATAGTGGTGTTAATGAAATTTGTGTAGCATTGAGAGACGGATCCTCTTCTATTGAAAAAGCCCAAAATGCAGGTTTTGACGTAATGAATGTTTCTGAGGCAGCTAAATGGGCTGATGTTATGATGATGCTTACACCTGATGAGCTTCAGGCAGACATTTATAATGATGATATCAAGGATAACCTAAAAGAGGGATCAGCTTTATTGTTTGCACATGGTTTAAATATTCATTTTAATCTTATCGATCCTAGACCGGACCTAGATATTTTTATGGTCGCTCCAAAGGGACCAGGTCATACTGTTCGTTCTGAATATGAAAGAAACGCTGGGGTACCATGTTTAATTGCCGTTCATCAAGATGCAACCAATACTGCTAAAGATCTTGGACTTTCATATGCTTCTGCAATTGGCGGTGGAAGGGCTGCGATAATTGAAACAAGTTTTAAAGAAGAATGTGAGACGGATTTATTTGGTGAGCAAGCTGTCTTATGCGGAGGTGTAGTTGAATTAATAAGAAATGGTTTTGATACTCTTGTTGAAGCAGGATATGCACCTGAAATGGCTTATTTTGAGTGTCTTCATGAAATGAAACTTATTGTTGATCTTATGTATGAAGGTGGAATCAAGAATATGAACTATTCTATTTCAAATACTGCTGAATATGGAGAGTATGTCTCAGGACCAGTGGTTGTAGGAGAAGAGTCAAAGAAAGCTATGAAAAAAGTATTGGAAAATATTCAATCTGGTAAGTTTGTTAGAGATTGGATGAATGAAAATAAAAGTGGTTCCAATAAAGAATTTCATTCAATGAGAGAAAAATCTAATTCTCACCAAATTGAAGAAGTTGGTGGTGAATTAAGAAATATGATGTCATGGCTGGGAGAAAATAAATTAGTTGATAAAGATAAAAACTAATTTTTACTTGATCCAATCAAAAATATAAGGCATTAGCATATCTATGAATATAGATAGTCAGCATAATTTGTTTTTAAATAGCAACACAAGCTTGCTTATGGCTATCTTATTGTCTTCAGTTCTTTTATCTCTTCTGCTTATTAGCCTCTAGGACTAATCTTTTGGCGAGATGTCTTAGGGGATAATTTTAAAAAGCCAAAAATAAATTTTTTTGGAGATAAAAATGAACAAAACAAATAATTATATTAAAATTTTTGATACAACACTTAGGGATGGTGAGCAATCTCCTGGAGCCTCAATGTCGTTGAGTGAAAAAATTCAAATAGCCGAAATTTTTGATACAATGGGTATTGATATTATTGAGGCTGGTTTTCCAATTGCTTCCGAGGGTGACTTTGAGTCTGTATCGGAAGTTTCTAAAGTTGTTAAAAATGTTCAAGTTTGCGGCTTAGCTAGAGCTGGAGATAAGGATGTTGATAGAGCGGGGGCGGCGGTAAAACATGCTGTTAATCCTCGTATTCATACATTTATAGCAACAAGTCCAATACATATGAAATATAAATTACAAATGGATGAGGACCAGGTTATTGATGCTATTCATCGGTCAGTTTCAAGGGCTAGAAATTTAGTTGAGGATGTTCAGTGGTCTGCTGAAGATGCAACTAGAACTGATAGAGATTTTCTTTATAAATGTGTCGAGACCGCTATTTCATCAGGAGCTTCAACTATAAATATTCCCGATACAGTTGGTTACACGACTCCTGAGGAGTATTTTGAAATTATTGACTCATTAATTAACAACGTACCCTCAGCTGATAAGGTTACATTTTCAACTCACTGTCATAACGACCTTGGTTTAGCTGTTGCTAATTCCTTATCTGGAGTAAGGGCTGGAGCAAGACAAATCGAATGTACGATGAATGGAATTGGAGAACGTGCAGGTAATGCAGCGCTGGAAGAATTGGTTATGTCAATGAAAGTAAGAAAAGATATATTAAATTATGAATCTAAAGTCGATACTACTTTGTTTACAAGGGCCTCTAGGTTAGTTTCATCAGTAACATCATTTCCAGTTCAATATAACAAAGCTATTGTTGGAAAGAATGCTTTTGCCCATGAATCTGGTATTCATCAGGATGGCATGCTTAAAAATAATGAAACATATGAAATTATGACTCCTGAGAGTATTGGATTAAGTGAATCAACTCTTGTTATGGGTAAACATTCTGGTCGCCATGCTTTTAAAGAAAAAGCTTTTGAACTCGGATATGAGCTTGCTGATAATCAATTAAATGATGCATTTTATAGATTTAAAGATTTAGCAGATAAAAAGAAGGAAATATTTGATGATGATATCATAGCAATTATTGATGATGAGTTTTCTACAAGTTTAGATCATATAAAATTAATTTCATTAAAAATTGAAGCTGGTACCTTTGGACCTCAAATTGCAGATTTATCGCTTGAAATAGATAATAAAGAGATATCAAGCGTATCAGAAGGGTCTGGTCCAGTTGATGCCATATTTAATGCAATTAAAAATCTTTTTCCTCATAATGCTGACCTTCAGCTATATCAAGTTCATGCAGTAACTCAGGGCACTGATGCTCAGGCAGAAGTGAGCGTTCGTTTGCATGAGGATGGTAAAACAGTTGTAGGTAGAGGTGCTGATACAGATACTCTAGTAGCTTCTGCAAGGGCTTATATTGCTGCTTTAAATAGGTTAATTATAAAGAGAGAAAAAAATAATCCTAATTAAATAAATTATGGATAGACAATTTTATGCATCCTATTGATGAAATTATGGAAGAAAGGTGCCCAAATCTTATGAAAAATAAGATTTTGTGGTCATTTATTAAGCCATCTATCTTTAGGGTTTTTAAATATTATGACGCAAAAAGAATTGTTGATGATATTTCTGAAAAGTCAGGATTTGAGTGTTTTACATACTTAACTAATTTTCTTCAATCGGATCATTTTGTTAAAGACATCAATAATGTTCCTAAAAGTGGGCCAATAATACTAGCAGGTAATCATCCAACTGGTTTAACTGATGGTATTGTAATGTTTGATGTATTAAAGGATCATAGACCTGATTATACTCTTTATGCGAATTCAGATATGATTAAAATTGCCAAAGGGTTTCAGGATATAATTATTCCAGTTGATTGGAATGAAAAGAATAAATCATCTGAAAAAAGTCGTATGATTTTGAAATCAACAAAGGATGCTCTTCTAGGAAATAAAGCTTTGCTGGTTTTTCCTTCCTCACGTCTCTCTAAAAGAAAAGGTACATACTTATATGAGAGACCTTGGTTAACAACCATTATAAAACTCTCTAAGAAATATAATGCACCAATTGTTCCATTTCACATGACTGGATCAAATTCCCTTCTATTTTATTTTTTAGAAATAGTTAATACAGAGTTAAAAGATGTAAGCCTATTTAGAGAACTATTTAATAAAAAAAAATTTAAATATAAAATAAAATTTGGGGAAAAAATCCATCCATCATCTTTGGTTGATAATATTGAGAAGGAAACCGCAAATATTCAAAATTATGTAGAGTATTCACTTGGAAAACCCCCATCAATTTTATAAAAAATTAAGAATTTTTACTGTAAAGCCTTCGATATAATTTATCTTCGAGATTTAAGCCCACTCCAGATTGTAACTGATCCATAGCATCACCAAGATCGCTTACCTCAGATGTAAAATTATAATCCAAAATATATTCGCTTCTAGACATCAACCAATCCTGATTAGTTTTCTTGAAGCTATTATGATATCTCCCACCAAAGAAATTTAAATTTTTACCATCATGAGTTGATGTTGCTATTCCATAGCATTCAACCTCAGCATTTTCTCCATCTATTTCAATGGCTACATTTGATAGAAAATGATATCTATGCATAGATTGTCTTTCGACTTCCATTACAACAGGATAGAAACCTTGGACATCTCCTTTATAAAATCCATAATCTATGTAAGCATCTTGTGTATAACAAGTACGTAAAAGTTCTTCGTCTAACCAATCTAGAGATCGACAATATCTTGTTATTGTCTGATTAATAGATAAATGAGCTTCTATATTATTTAACCTTTTTTCTATGTCTGACATTTATTACTCCTATTTCCATAAATATTTATAATTAAATTAGAATAAATATAGTTTATTTTTATTGAAACATATTTCAAAAACTACTTATATAATATTTTGATATTTTTAGGATGTATTTATGCGTTTTTTAATCTTTCTTGTTTTTATTTTTTATATTAACCCTTCCTATTCTGCGACTGATGATTGGACATCATACGGAAAAGGCTCTGGTGGAGGTCATTTTTCTAAAGCTGATGAAATTACTCCTGAAAATGTTAAAAAACTAGAAAGAGTGTGGGTTCATAGATCGGGAGATTATAAAGGTGGGGCAAACTCAGCTGGAGTAAAAGGAGGAGAGTATCAGACATCTTTTCAAGCAACACCCTTGCTTGTCGATGACACTCTATTTTATTGTACTTCATTTAATAGAGTTTTTGCTTTAGATCCCGAGACTGGAAAAGAAAAGTGGGTATTTGATCCTAAACTTAAAAAAGATGGTAGAGCAATTTTAGCTTGCAGAGGCCTAAGTAGTTGGAAAGACAAAACAAAATCTTCCTCTGAAAAATGTCATCACAGAATAATGGGTGTTACAATTGATGCGGAACTCTTTTCTATTGATGGAAAAAGCGGAGAACTTTGTAATGATTTTGGTAATAATGGAAGGGTAAATCTTAGAGAGGGACTTGGAGAGCATCCTGCCTTGTACTACTGGAGTACTTCTCCTCCAGCAATTATAAATGAAAAAATTGTAGTAGGGGGAAGTGTTATTGATAACTTGTCAACAGATATACCAGGAGGAGTTGTAAGAGCATTTGATATAAGATCAGGGGAACTATCATGGTACTGGGATCCAATTCCTCCAGAAGAAGCAACAATAATCGATGATAATGGCAATCCTTTGTACCGAAGAGGTACTGCAAATGTGTGGTCAATCATATCAGCTGACCCTGATTTAAATATGGTTTATCTCCCAACTGGTAATGCTTCTCCAGACTATTATGGTGGGCACAGAGAAGGTCTTGAGGAGTATTCAAGTTCAATTGTTGCATTAAATGCTGATACTGGAAAATTAATTTGGAGTTTTCAAACAGTTCATCATGATATTTGGGATTATGATGTTCCTTCTCAACCAACTTTTTATGAATTTGAAAGAAATGGAAAAGTAATAAAAGCACTTGCTCAAACAACAAAGACTGGTCTTACTTTTTTATTAAATAGAGAGACTGGTGAACCTATATTCCCTATTGAAGAAAAAGAAGTTCCTCAAGGAGCGATTGAAGGAGATTACGTAAGCAAGACACAACCTTTTCCTTCTAAACCAGCACCTCTAAATCCAATATACTTTGATCCTGAAAAGGCTTTTGGATTTACTTTTTGGGATCGAGGTCATTGCAAGAGAACTGCAAAAAAATTAAGGAATGAGGGTTTATTTACGCCTCCCTCTCTTCAAGGAAGCATTCACTACCCCAGCGCTGTTGGTGGAAATAATTGGGGAGGACCTGCTGTAGATCCGGAAAGAAATATCATGGTTGTTAATACAAACAATATGGCCAGTTTAATAGTTATGATCCCTAGAGAGGATTGTACTAAACCTCTTGAAGAGCTCTCAGTTAATAAAAACCAAGTTAGATATACTAATATTGAGACAAATGAAGGCGCTCCATATTGTAATCTTCGTTCAATGGGTTTCTTTTCTCCTTTAGGTGTACCATGTACTGAGCCTCCTTGGGGAACATTAACTGCTATTGATCTCAATAATGGTGAACATTTATGGAATGTTCCATTGGGAACTTCTAAGGATTTAGCACCTTTTCCTTTTTGGTGGATAAAAGGAGCTCCGAATATGGGCGGTCCAACAGTTACTGCATCTGGTGTAACCTTCATTGGTGCAACAAGTGATCATTATTTAAGAGCCTTCAATACTGAAACAGGTGAGGAGATAGCAAAGTTCAGGCTTCCTACAGGCGCACATGCAACCCCTATGACTTATACAAATAAAGAAGGTAAGCAATTTGTTGTAATTGCTGCAGGAGGGCATTGGGCTATTGGAACACCAGCTTCAGATCATTTAATTGCCTTTGCGCTTCCCGAAAATAAATAGGAATTTTTATGGCTAGAATATTTTGTATATTAATCTTCATTATTTCTTACCAATCACTTAATGCGAAAAACGATGATTGGTCTTCATATGGAAAAGACTCAGGTGGTGGTCACTATTCTGAAGCAAATGAAATTACACCTGAAAATGTAAAAAATTTAAAAAAGATTTGGGAGCACAGATCAGGTGATTTTCATGCTGGATTAAATTGGACTGAAGATGTTACACCAAATAGCAGTCAGCAAACTTCATTTCAAGCAACTCCAATTTTAGTTAATGACACTTTATTCTATTGTACACCTTACAATAGAGTTTTTGCTCTAGATCCTGAGACGGGAGAAGAAAAATGGGTATTTGATCCCAAAATTGAAATTGAACAAAAAGCACTTCTTCATTGTAGGGGGGTTGGTAGTTGGACAGATATAAATAAAACTGAAAATGAAGAGTGTTATCATCGTATAATTACTGGAACGATTGACGCCGAACTTTTTGCTATAGATGGGAAAACTGGGAAACTTTGTTCTGACTTTGGAGACTATGGAAGGGTAAATTTAAGAGATGGTCTTGGTAAGCATAACCCTGCTTATTATTATAGTGTATCCCCTCCAGCAATTATTGGTGATATTATTGTTGTTGGAGGAGGTATTGCTGATAATGTTAGTACATCTGTTCCTGGAGGAGTTGTTCGCGCTTATAATATTAGAACAGGTGATTTAATATGGTATTGGGATCCTATACCTCCAGGCCAAGAGCCAATAATTGACGAAGAGGGACAACAATTATATCAAAGAGGGACAACAAATGTATGGTCGATTATATCGACTGATCCTGAACTAAACTTAATATACCTTCCAACAGGTAATACTGCTGCAGATAATTACGGTGGTCATAGAAATGGTTCAGATTATTATTCGAGTTCTGTAGTAGCGTTAGATGCTTCAAGTGGAGAAGTTGTTTGGCATTTCCAAACAGTTTATCATGATATTTGGGATTATGATGTTCCTTCTCAACCAACTTTTTATGAATTTGAAAGGAATGGAGAAGTTATAAAAGCATTAGCACAGACAACCAAAATGGGTTTTGTTTTTCTGTTAAACAGAGAAACAGGTGAGCCTATTTTTCCTATAGAAGAGCGGGAGGTTCCTCAAGGTGCTGTCGAGGGTGACTATGTTACTAAAACTCAGCCTTTTCCAACAAAACCAGCTCCTCTGACACCAACTTACTTAGATCCTGAAGAAGTGTTTGGTTTTACTCCCTGGGACAAGGGTTATTGTAAAAAAGCTGCTAAAGATTTGAGAAATGAGGGTCTTTATACACCTCCATCTTTGGAGGGTAGTGTTCACTATCCGAGTGCAATAGGGGGTGCAAATTGGGGAGGCCCTGCAGTTGATGCTTCAAGGAATATTCTTATTGCAAATACAATGAATTTATCTAGCACAATAGTAATGGTTCCAAGGAAGGACTGTGATAAAGCCCTTAAAGAATTAGCAAGAGATAGCGTTCAATCAAGATTTTCAGCATTACAACAAAATGAGGGAACACCCTATTGTACTATAAGAGCCTATGGATTTATGTCTCCGTTAGGAGTTCCATGCACTAAACCCCCGTGGGGAAATCTTACTGCTATTGACTTAAATACTGGTGATCATTTATGGCAAATTCCATTAGGAACATCCAAAGATTTAGCACCTTTTCCTTTTTGGTGGATAAAAGGAGCACCAAATATTGGTGGTCCAACGGTAACTGCTACAGGTTTAACATTTATAGCCGCAACCAGTGACTATTACTTAAGAGCATTTAAGACAGAAACAGGTGAAGAGTTAGCTAAATTTAGATTACCAACAGCTGGTCATGCAACACCAATGACTTACACAAATAAGAATGGTAAACAATTTGTTGTAATTGCTGCAGGAGGGCACTGGGCAGTTGGTTCCCCAGCCTCAGATCATTTAATTGCATTTGCTTTGGAGGATAAATAAAAATGAAAAAAAGTGGTATTGAATTATCTGATATTAATTTTTTAGATCCAGGTCTTCAAGAGAACCCTTACGAAGCTTATGAAGTTTTAAGAAAAGAGGCGCCTGTTTATTTAAGCCCTGATACTGGTTTCTTTGTTGTTTCTAAATACAATGATTTAAAAAGGGTGTTAACCGATTTTGAATTTTTTTCTAGAGATTTGTCAGGGTATTGGGATAAAGAAATTAAAGAAGAAAATAAAAAAAATGGTTACTGGAAGAACGGAGAAAAGGTTAAAAAAGTTTTTATGGAAAAGGGTTGGAGACAGATAGCAACTTTTGATTCTGAACCACCAAATCACACAAAATACAGAAAAGCTTCAAATCCAAGTTTTACAGCTAGTAAAATAAGAAAGATGGAACCGTATATAGAGATTCTAATTAACGAACTAATTGATGAATTTATTGATGATGGTGAAGTCGAATTTATTTCACAATTCTGCATTCCTTTACCCATGAATATTATTCAAGATAGATTAGGTTTTCCAAAAAAAGATTTATCAAAGCTAAAGGCTTGGTCTTTTGATACATCAGAGGGTTTAAGTCAAAGATTAACCGAAGATGAAGAAATCGCTTGTGCAGAGAGATTAGTGAAATTTCAGCACTATATGAATGACACATTTGAGGAAAAAAGAAAAAACCCGCAAGAAGATATTATCTCAGATTTGGTTAATTTTAGATTTGAGGATGGAAGTCAATTAATAACTGAAGAGCTTTTATCAATGGTAAGTGCTCTTAATATTGGGGGTAATGAAACTACGACTAATTCAATTGCTGGCGGAATGTTAATTCTGATGCAACAAAAAGAAAAACTAAATGATTTAATAACTGGAAAAGCCAAGCTTAAAAATTTTGTAGAAGAAATTATTAGGCTTGAAACACCTGTTCAAAGTCTTTTTAGAAGAGTTCGAAAAGATGTAACATTAGGTGATGTAACTATTCCTGAAGGTTCAATAATTGATATGCGGTTTGGTTCAGCAAATCGAGATGAGGATATATTCAGTTGTCCTATGCAAATGGACTTAGAAAGAAAAAATCCGGGAAAACACCTTGCTTACGGCATATCCCATCATCATTGTATCGGTGCCCCTCTAGCTAGACAAGAAATGAGAATGGCCTTCGATATATTGCTTAAACGTCTTAAAAATATAAATCTAGCAGAGAATAAAAATGATTTTCTTCACCATCCTCACTTTGCCTTGAGAGGTTTAAAAGAGCTTCATTTAACTTTTGATAAAGCATAATATAGGATCTCTATGAATAAAACAGCGCTTATAACAGGAGCCTCTTCTGGGCTTGGAAAAGATTTTGCAACCTTGTTTGCCGAGAAAGGTTATGATTTAGTTCTTACTGCTAGAAGAAAAAAAAATTTAGAAGAAATAAGTAGCAATCTAACCAATCAATTTGGAATAAAAGTCTTTTTTATTTCTTGTGATCTTAGTGATTTAAAATCTACTGAAGAAATTTATAATTTTTGTGAGGAAAGCAAAATTCAAATCGATGTTTTAGTTAATAATGCTGGTTATGGGTTAACTAATAGTTTTGAAGAGATTTCTCTAAAGGATCATATTGATTTTATAAATGTATTATCGACTTCAGCAATTGCATTAACAAGATTATTTTTACCTGGAATGATAAGAAGAAAATTTGGAAGAATAATAAATATTTCTTCTGTTGCCGCCTTCGCTCCTTATACAAATTCTGGTGGCATGTATATTGCCACAAAATTAATGCTCCTAAAATTTTCAGAAATGATTCATAATGATTATAAGAGTAAGAATATTTTTTCTTGTTCTGTATGCCCTGGTTTTACCCACACCGAATTTCATAAAGATATGAAGGAATTTAAAAGTTCTATCCCTTCTTTCATGTGGATGGACTCAAGAACTGTAGTTGAACAAGCATACGAAGCCTCAATGTCTGGCAAAGAAATAATTATAAATGGTTGGGGCTATAAAATTTTAGTCTTTTTAATGAAAATAACGCCAAAATGGCTTGTTAAAGTGCTTTCAGGTCGATAGGTTATAATACAAATAAGCTAAACTAAATAAGGGGATTTCTATGACATTAGTAACAGTTTTTGGTGCTTCAGGGAGAATGGGGCAGGCACAAGTTCGTCAATTATTACTATCCGGTTATCAAGTAAGAGCTATCACCAGAAAAAAAGGTGTTTTTAAAGATCAAAATGTTACCGAGGTCTCAGCAGATTATAATGATCCTGAAAGTTTAGATAATGCAATAGAGGGAGCTGATGCTGTTTTTTACAATAAACCTTCCTTTGAACAAGTTACAAAAATGATCGATTTTTGTGCTGCTGTTGGAGCAGCTGCTGCAAGAGCGGATGTAAGACTAATATATCAAACAGCTGCATACGCACCTGATGATGAGATTGGTCAATATAATTATGATAGAGTTTTAGCTACTGAAAGAGCTCTAAAGCAAGGTGGAGCAAGAACAACTATTTTTAGACCAGTATTATTCATGGATAATACTTTAACCAAGTGGGCTAGAAACGATATTATTGAAAATGACGAATTTGCTTATCCTCATAAAGAAGGGCTTCAAGCTAATTGGATATGCTTAGATGATGTTGCTAAATTTATGATTGCTGCCCTAGAGAGAGATGATCTTATAGGTAGAGCAATGGTAATAGGTGGTCCAGAAGTTTTAACTCCTCAAAGAATTGCTGATACACTGTCCGGACACCTAGGAAGGTCTATAAAGCCAAAAACCTTAACGCCAAAAGAGTTTGCTATTCGTATGGCAGATATTTTTGAAGGTGTTAGCGATATTGGTAGAGAAGATTATATAGCCGCAATGCAAGGCTTTTATGAGTATAACAATGAAAATAAGGATAATTTAAATCCATTTAAGGTTGATATGGAAGATGTTTTAGAGGAAATTCCAATTAAATTAACTACTTTTAGTGAGTGGGTAAAACAACAAGACTGGGTTCCTATTGATGATGATGACATAACTACTCCATCAGGAGGGTAATTATAAAATTTTCGGAATTATGGCTTTTCGATCTTTTGGATAATTATCAAATTTATCTTTATACCATGAGTGATGTTTTAAAGCCCTTGGCAGAAGGTTAAAGGTTGTCCAAAGAGCAAAAACAAACCCTGATAAACTCCAAGTCATAATAGCCCATCCTATCCATTCAATCATTTCTCCAAAATAGTTTGGACTTGATATCCATTTATAAAAACCGCCATAGGGAATTTGATATCCCTTTTTCTCTCTTGATATCTTGAATAATATTTTATCAGAGTGAATATTTATTATCATCCCTAGGATAAAAATACTTAAACCTATTAAGAAATTTGAACTTAAAAGCCATGAAACATCATATTGATTGTCCATAAAGAAAAACCAGTAACCATGAAAGGATGCATTAAAGACGTTAAAAATAAATGCCAGAAGAGCAACTACTAAAGGCATAGAGCCATTTTTATCAATTAAGAGGGGCCAAATAAGGCTTCGATTAGAATAATGAATAGACCAAAGGCACAAGAAGATAACCAAAACAATATTATTGAATCCTCCATAGAGAAAATAAAAGATCCATATAACATAAAGCGCCGGTGACTCCATTAAAATCCAACCAAGTCTTTTCGGAAGAAGTGGCCCCCAGCCTGACCTAAGATGACGACCGTAAGGTGCGCTTATAAATAATAGAATTATGAATGTTATTAGACCTAGAGCAATCCATGAATTTATAAGAATTTGAAACATAATGATTTTAGTTTAAGTTAAAATTTGATTCTTAAACACGGAGTATAGCTTTTGCAAAGAAAAATTTGGATAAATGGAGAATATGTTAATTGGGAAGATGCTAAAGTTCATATTTTGTCGCATTCTCATCAGCGTGGTTCTTTAATCTTTGGATTTATACCAATTTTTGAAAATGATGGAGTTGTCTCACTTTTTCGTTTAAATGATCATATTGATAGACTTTTTACGTCATGCGCTTCAGCTGGGATCCCTCTAGATTATTCCGCTGCCGATATTCATTTGGCAATAAAAGATACTGTAAAAAAGAATCCAGGTAGTAAATTTGTTAAAATAAGCGTCTATATAGCATCCATTGAAATTGATGTTGTGCCGCAAGATTCTTTTTCAACTGTTGCCATTGCAGCATATGAGCCTATGGAAGATATTGCAGCTAAAAATTCACAACCTTTTCATTCATCTAAAAAATTAAGTGTATGGTTAGAGAAAGAAAAGCATCAAAGAAGGTCTGATATCATTCCACCTCAAATTAAAATCGCCGGGAACTATACATCATCAATGATGGCTAAATGGCAGGCGAGAAAGAATGGGTATGATGAGATTATACTTACTGATGAGGATGGTTTTATTACAGAGGCTCCGACCTCGAATGTTTTCTTAGTAAATAATGATGGTGCTTTATTAACTGCCCCTGAAAAAGAGGTTCTTTATGGAATTACAAGAAAAAGTATTCTTGATATTGCTGATGATGAGGGTATTAAAACAATAGTGGCGAGGATACCTCTCTCAGAATTAGAAAATGCAAAAGAAGTTTTTATAACCTCATCCTCTCACCTTGTTTGTCCAGTTATCAAAATAGATAATGTGTTAGTTGGAGATGGCGATATTGGTGATCTAACAAGTAAATTAAAAAATAGATTTTTAAAAATTTCTCAAGGTAATGATAAATTTTCCCAAGATTGGCTAGAAAATATATAAAAAATTATGGAGTAAAAATGAAAAAATTTTTATTAGCATTACTAATTTCTATAATTATGGCTGTTTGTTTGTCACCGGTCTTTTTTTTAGCTTTAAGCTTTTTTCAATAATTGTTTTTGATTAAAAATTTGCATAATTAGTCAAATTATGCGGTTATGTAAAAAAAATAATAATAATTCTGGGGGAAAATTATGAGAAATAACTTCAAATTTCTTGTTCTGAGCTTATCTTTATTTTCTATCTTATTGTTCAATAATAATAAGATTGCTGTTGCTCAAGAAACAAGTTTAGGTCTTGAAGAAATCATTGTTACTGCAAGAAAAAGGGAGGAAAGTCTTTTGGATATTCCTGAGACAGTTGTAGCATTATCTGGAGAGACTATTTCAAGGCATAATATTAAAAATTTAGATAAAATTGGAATGTCTGTTCCTAATCTTAACCTAAACACAAGAACTGATGGATGGCCAAATGTAACTATGCGAGGTATGGGTGCTTTCAGTCTTACACAAGGTGTTGGTTTTTACTTGGATGATGTTCAGTTATTTGGTGATGCCTCTTCTAGATTTGGTGATTTAGATAGAATAGAAGTCTTAAAAGGGCCTCAAGGTGTTCTTTATGGTGGAAGTAATATTGGTGGTGCTGTTAAGTTTATTAGCACAAGACCTTCTCCTGATGAAACAACTGGTCATATTAAGCTTATGGCTGGAGAACAGAGTTCAACTGATGTTGAAGGTTCTATAAATTTACCAATTGGCAATGAATGGGCTGTTCGTCTCTTTGCTTTTACAAGAGAAGATGATGGCTTTATGTATAATCCAACAACCGATGACGATAGTGTCGCAGGTTATGAGGAAAGTGGTGGCAGAATATCTATCGCTGGACCTTTATCAGATAATTTATCTCTTTATGCTTCATTAAGATCTAATCAATATGATGGACCGAATAATAATTGGGCTCTTGAAAGAGGAACTGCACCAAATTTTGATTATCCATATATTAATGACATTGAAACTCCTTCAAATAATGACAAGGAAACTTATGGAGCAAGCTTAGAACTTGTATGGGAGCTTGATGGTTTTGATGTAACAAGTATAACCTCTTATACTGATACTGAGGCAAAAAGACTTACCGATGTCGATCTGCAACCTGAGTTATGGCTTAATGCTCAACAAAATGAAACTTTTGAAGCAACTATTCAAGAGATTAGGTTTGCATCAAATACAGCTAATAACCTTCAATGGCAAGCTGGACTGTATTCATCAAAAATGGAGTGGGTAGAAAGATCAACTACAAGATTTGGACCTCAAATTTTTGGTATAGATCTTACTATTCCAGCAAAGCATGATAATACTGAGACTACTCATTTAGCAGCATTTGGTAATATGACCTATACTACTGGATTATGGGAAATAGGTTTTGGTTTAAGAGTTGATTCTTGGGAAAGAAAGAAACTTGTTCCTGCTGAAGTTACTGAAAGTGGTTTAGATCATGCTAATTCTATCGATGGAACTGAGGTTCTTCCTAGGCTATCTATCTCTAGAGAAGTTAATGATGATACAATGATTTATTTAACTATATCAAAAGGTTATGAGCCTGGCGGTTTAAGACATGAACCAGTAACTTTTGATTCTCAGGGTAATCCTTCCTTATCAACCTATGGTAAAGAAGAAGCTGTACAAACTGAGATTGGGGTAAAAGGCTCATTTATGGATGGAAGAGGTAGTTTCTCTGCCGCAGCATTCCTAATTGACTATGAAGATAGACTTTTCACCACTATTGTTCAGTCAGCAACAGGCCCTTTTGAGTCAGTTGGTAATTCTGGTAACTCAGAAAATATGGGTTTTGAACTTGAGATTGCTTATCAAGCAACTGAAAACCTATCTTTAGCAGCTGCATTTGGTACTTTAGAAGCTGAATGGGATCAAGGAACTATTATTAACGGAGTTGATATGAGTGGAAGAACTCCCTCAGGATCTATTGATAATGGAGTGGCTTTAGCTGCTAATTATGAAAAACCATTAAGCAACGGTATGGAGTTTATTGCTGATTTTCAATATAATAGACGTGGAACAAGTGCTAGTATGCCTGCCCATGACTCAATAAAAAATCCTAGTTATTATACTTTAAACCTCAGTACGGGTATTAGATCTGGTAATTGGGAATTTATGATACACGGTGAAAATCTTACCGATGAGCAATATTATACCGATCTTGAGAATTGGGTTAATTTAGGAGCAGGGGGTGCTTTAGATCCTGTGAATAATATGACAGACCCTTTCTATATTATTGGTACACACGGACATCCTAGAATGATTTCCGGTAGTATATCTTATAGGTTTTAATAGCTTATATTATAAATAAATTTAAAGGCCCTTATTTAAGGGCCTTTTTTTTAACTAGATCCGAATTCTTTTTTAATATCAGTTGACATTTTTCTAGACCCATCATGACTCCAGCCAGGGGGTGCAAATAGATAGAAAAATTTTTGTTTTATGGAAATATCTTTCCTTAGCATATCCTTTAAGATATTCCAGTATTCGTGGAAGGCTATTTTAATTGGATTAAAGGTTTCCAAATCTTTTACTAGGCCATAATCTGGAAACTGATCTTTATCTTCTTCAGCAAAAGTATTAAATAATTTATCCCATATGATAAGGGTACCTGCGTAATTTTTATCAAGAAACTTTGGGTTTTTTCCATGATGAACTCTATGATGTGAAGGAGTATTAAAAATTGCTTCTACCCAATTAGGAAGTTTTCTTATTGTTTCTGTATGAATAAAAAATTGATAAATGGCATTCATTGCCCCACAAAAAATAACTAAAATTGGGTCAAAACCAATTAAAATTAAAGGAATTTTTAAATACATTGTCCCTGTAAAATGTTTTGTCCAACCTTGTCGAAGAGCTACCGCTAGGGAAATTCTGTTACTGGAATGATGAGTTACATGCATTGCCCATCCCCACCTACACCTGTGTACTATTCTGTGGTGAGTATAGTATCTGAGATCATCAAGAATGAAGCAGATTATAACTGTCCATATTGTAAGGGGAAGTTTAGTTATTTGATATTGTTCAAACCAAAATAAAACATTTAATGTAATAAAAGCAGATAAACCGTTTGTAACAACGCTTGTTAAACCCATAAATATAGATACTGAATTATCTTTTGTATCAATAGTCCCATTAGTTTTTAAGAATTTAATAGCTAAAATTTCTAATAAAATTGCTAAAAAAAAGAAAGGGATAGCTATTAAGGTAACCTCTAGATTTATTATTTTCTCTAAACTCACTTTTATTCTCTTATCTTATTTTTGGTGGGCCCGTGGGGATTCGAACCCCAGACCCGCTGATTAAGAGTCAGCTGCTCTACCAACTGAGCTACAGGCCCTTAAAATATATGTTGCTAGAATATACGGATATTATTAATACAGTAAATAAACTTTTATAATGAGAGAAAAAAAATGACTCCTGAGCTTTATAAACTTTTTTTACAAATGGCTATTATTGGTGGGATAACAGGTATTCTGGGATTTCTATCAGAAAAATATCAAGAAACAAAATATGGTCGTCTTTTAATGTCTTTAACCATTATGTTTTCACTAATAATGTTTTATAAAGTGTATCAAACTTTTAGAGCCTGGATATTATTGTAAAACTGGCGATTGAAATTAAGGGTGTTTTAGAAAGAAATTAAATTACGATTTAGTCGTTTATAAGTTTTTCCCTTAGAAATCTTGATAATCTGTCAATTAATGCAACCATGATAAGTATTATTATAATAATAAAAAATGCTTGATCCCAATACTGCGCTTTCATTCTTTCTGATAATTGTAGGCCTATACCACCAGCACCAACTATTCCTAATATAACAGCTGATCGAGAGTTTGACTCAAAGAAATAAAGGCTTTGAGAGATAAAAATTGGTATAACTTGCGGCATTAATCCAAATCTAATTGTGGATAATTTTGATGACCCAGATGAAATAAGCCCTTCAATTTGTTTATTATCGCTATTATCGGCAGCTTCCGAATATAGTTTTGATAAAGTTCCAGTATCAGCTATGAAAATTGCTAATACTCCTGAAAGAGGGCCTAAACCAAATGCCCTTACAAAAATTAAGGCCCAAATAAGAATATCAACTCCTCGAATAAAATCCAGAAATCTTCTTATTATAAATCTAAATAAGTTTATTTTCATAACTTGTCTTGATGCAAGAAGTCCTAAAGGAATGGATATTATAGAGGCAGCAATAGTTCCAAGAAAAGCCATAGCTAAAGTCTGTAAAATACCCACTAAGATTGAGTTAAAATTCCATGATAGAAAATCATTCCAGGTTATCATCGAAAGTAATATCGGTTTCATTTTATTTAAACCGTTAATAAAGTCAGTAATTGAAATATTAAAATATTTAATTGAAAAAATTAGGTATGAAAAAATCAGCAAGGAAACAATGATTTTTATAGGCGAACGTTTCCATAACGGAGAAAATATTTTTGGATGAAGTGTCATTATTTCTTGATTAGTCATTTTCAACACCAATAATATTTTTTCTTAGATACCCTGAGAATAAATCAATTGAAACGACGGTCAAAATTATCAATAAAATTATTGCGCTAACCTCTTCATAATAATTAAAATTAATTACCAGATATAGCTCTTGGCCTATTCCACCTGCGCCAACAAACCCTAAAATTGTTGATGCTCTTATATTAATTTCAAATCTAAGCAAAACGTATGAGATTAAATTTGGAAGAACTTGTGGTAGTAATCCAAATTTCATTTCTGATAACCAGTTTCCCCCTGATGCTTTGAGAGCATCTATTGGTTTATTATTTGAGTTTTCATGAACTTCAGAAAACAATTTACCCAAGGACCCAGTAGTATGAAACGTCATTGCAATAATCCCTGCAAGTGGTCCAATTCCTAATACCCAAACAAATAGAATTGCAAAAATTATTTCGGGAACCCCCCTAAAAAATTCAAGTATTCTTCTTATCGTAAAAAAGACTAGAGAATTGGGGGATGTATTTTTTGCTGCTAAAAAACTTAAAAAAAGTGCCAGCGTTGAACCTATTATAGTTGCAAGAAGAGCCATATTAAAAGTTTCAAAAAGTAATTTTAAGTATTTGGGTAGATTAAAGTACCAATATGCAATAGAGCCTTTATCTTTTGAACTAAGAAATAAATTGTTTGTTTCTAGTGAAGGTAGAATTTGCGAAACATAATCACCCAGCCTTGGAATTCCATTTAACAGATTTGAGCTGTTGAAATCTATTATTTTAGAAGAAAGAGTTATTCCAATTAAAAGTAAGGTTATAAGGGATATATTCCAAAAACGTTTTTTTCTTATTAAACTTTTATTATGACTATTCAAAATTATTTCATTCATCGTCTAAATCATAAAGCTTTTTTGAAATACTGGCAGTTAATTCATTTGGTTTTCCATCAAAAACAACCTCTCCTTCAGATAAACCAATAAGACGATCACAATATTTTTTTGCTATTTCTAAGGAGTGAAGATTACAAATAATTGTTATTCCATCCTCTCGATTAATTTTGAGCATATCATCCATAACCCTTTTTGAGTTTTTTGGGTCTAATGATGAAATTGGTTCATCAGCAAGTAAGATTTTTGGTTTTTGCATTAACGCCCTTGCGATGGCCACCCTTTGTTGTTGCCCACCTGATAATGTTCCAGATCTTTGAAGAGATTTTTCTGTTAATTCAAATCTGTTTAAGTTTCTTAGGGCGTTAATTTTTTCTTCCTTTGAAAAGTATCCAAATAAATTTAAAAAACTATAATTTCTTCCTAGGCTTCCAATAAGTACATTTGTTAATACATCTAATCGATCAACCAGATTGAATTGTTGAAAAATCATTGCACATTCTGAGCGCCATTTTCTAAGGGCTTTCCCTTTAATATCTGTAATAATTGTGTCATTAAACTCAATTGTTCCCTCAGTAGGCTCAATCAACCTATTAATCATTCTTAAAAGAGTAGATTTACCAGATCCAGATCGTCCGATAATACCAGTAATTTTTCCTTCCTCTATTTCAAGATTGACTCCGTTAATAGCAACAGTATCTTTAAATTTTTTTTTAAGATTTTTTATTCTGAGTGGTTTCATAATATCTCATCAATTATTTGTGGATTTACAGACTCATTATAATGATTAAACTAATCTTATATTTGCTATATTCAAGCTTGGATCAAAAAAAAATGAAATTCTTTTGTTTAAAAATTCTTATAATTCTATTTTCAATTTTTTATTCAAATAATTTGTATGCAAGTGTTGATCAAAATATTAACGATTTTTTAGCTCCTATTGCTTCATTTATCTCAGGGATTGTTTTTTATTCGCTACCATTAGGAAGTGCTAATGTTGAACTCATAGTTATTTGGCTTATAGCAGGAGGATTATTTTCAACTTTTTATTTTAAATTTATTAATTTCAGAGGCTTCAAGCATGCTTTGGAGCTAGTTTCAGGAAAATTTTCAAATAAAGAATCTAAGGGTGAAGTATCTCATTTTAGAGCCTTAGCAACCGCTTTATCTGGAACTGTTGGCTTAGGCAATATTGGGGGAGTGGCTGTAGCTATTTCCCTTGGTGGCCCAGGTGCAACTTTTTGGATGATATTATCTGGTTTAATTGGTATGTCACTGAAATTTTGTGAATGCACATTAGGTGTTAAATACAGGAATATTAATCCTGATGGAACAGTTTCAGGTGGACCCATGTATTATCTATCGAAAGGTCTTCAAGAAAAAGGTTTCAAATCACTAGGTAATATACTTGCCTACATGTTTGCAATTTTTTGCATTTTTGCCTCATTGGGCGGCGGAAATATGTTTCAAGTTAATCAGTCATTAGACCTTTTAATTTATGTCACAGGAGGTAATGGAAGTTTTTTAGACCTTCATTCTTGGGTTTATGGCTCTATTATAGCTATTCTTGTTGGTTTAGTAATTATTGGGGGTATAAAAAGAATTGGTTCAGTTACTTCTAAATTAGTTCCCTCAATGGCTGTAATTTATTTAGTTTCTGCTTTGATCATTATTTTTTCAAATTATAACCAAATACCATCAGCAATTTCATCAATTTTTATAGGCGCATTTTCTCCTGAAGGAGTAACGGGTGGTTTCCTTGGTGTCTTGATTCTTGGTTTTAGAAGAGCTGTATTTTCTAATGAGGCGGGAATAGGTTCTGCACCTATTGCGCATTCTGCAGTTAAAACCGATGATCCTACAACCGAGGGATTGGTATCTCTATTAGAACCATTTGTTGATACCGTTATTATCTGTACTTTAACAGCATTAGTAATAATTACATCTGGTGTTTATATAACAGGCCAAGAAATTGAAGGTGCAAGAATGACCTCCCAGGCATTTGGAACGGTATTACCAACATTTCCTTATTTACTTGCTCTTGTTGCAACTCTATTTGCCTTTTCCACTATGATTTCTTGGTCATATTACGGTGTAAAGGCTGTTACCTTTATTTTTGGCGAGTCTAAAAATATTGAAACTTTATATAAAGTTATTTTTTGTCTTTTTGCTATTATTGGATCTTCACTTGATTTGGTTAAAGTCATCGATTTATCTGATGCAGCTTTATTTCTGATGGCAATTCCAAATTTAATTGGAGTTTATATTTTAGCTGGAATTGTTAAAAAAGAATCTCTTAATTATTTTTCTAAATTGAAGAAAATTGAAAAAGTTTAGTATTTTAAAATCAATTAAAGGCTTTATGGATCCAGATGAGGGAGAGTGTCTTTATAGATATTCCTTAGAAGCATCAAAAAAAGGACCAATTTTAGAAATAGGATCATATTGCGGAAAGTCAACAATTTATATTGGAACAGCATGTAAAGAAAATAATTCGCTCCTATATGCAATTGATCATCACACTGGATCTGAAGAAAATCAAATCGGCTGGGAATACCATGATGAAGAACTATTTGATAGCGAGACTGGAAAAATTAATACTTTTCCGGAATTTAGAAAAAATATAAGAAGTTTTGATTTAGAAAAATTTGTTATTCCTATTGTTTCTGATTCTGTGTTAGTGGCTAAATACTGGACAATTAATTTATCAATGGTTTTTATAGATGGCGGGCATAGTGAAGAAGCAGCTTTTAATGATTTTGATAATTGGAATGATAAAATTATAAATGACGGATTTTTAGCCATTCACGATGTTTTTCCGAACCCTGATGACGGTGGAAGGCCTCCTTATGAAATTTTTCTCAAAGCAATAAATTCTGGAAAATTTAAAGAGTATGAAACTGTTAAGTCTCTAAAAATACTTAAAAAAGTTTTATAAAAGATCGTCTAAAAATAATGATGACCCATTACTTAATTCATAAATTGCATCATACGCCAAAATTACTGCAGCAGAAGTCCAAGGTGGTCTTTCTTTTGGCCAAAAAACTCCAAGTTCATACTGTCGTCCCATCCAATAGGCTCCCTCATCATCCCTCCACTGGTGAGTATATGAAATCATTTCTTTGGCTAATTTATTTTCACCAATTTTTTTTAGAGCAATTGCTAACTCTGCCGTTTCAGCTATTGTCACCCATGGTTGATCTTCGACACATTTACAACCAACCCCATCAACTACAAACGTTTCCCATTTACTGAATAATTTTTCTTTAGCATCTTGTTTTGAAATTAAGCCACATAGAACAGGATAATACCAATCCATTGAAAAACGTTGTTTTGAGTCCCAAGTTCTATCAAATAATTCAGGTTTATTTTTAATGGCATAACCTAATTTCTCCAAAGACTGCTTCCATTCATCAACATTTATATCTAAAATTTTCGCACATTTTATTGCACTTATAAGACTTTTATAAATTGAACAACAGCCCGTAATCAACGCATCATCATTTGGGGCAGACTCATCTTTCGCCGCCCACCTTATTTCACCTTCCAAAGATTGATTTCCAATAACAAAATTAATTGCGTTAAATATAGTAGGCCATAATTTGATAAGATCTTCTTTTGACTTATTTACTAGGTAATCGTGCCAAGAGGCGGTAGCAATATATGCTGCAAAGTTTGTATCTCTAATAAAACTCCCTGCATCACTTTCTTCTCCAGTAAAGGCTCCACTATCTTCATCAAATTTTACAGTACTTCCCAGTTGTCCATACCATGAACCATCTTTGAGTTGATTTTTTTTTAAATAATCAAATCCTAAATCTTTTTCTTTTTTATAACCTAGTAAATTTAAAGCCATAACAGACTCAAGGTGATTCCATGCATCAAAAACACCTTCTTTAAACCATGTTATTGATCCATCATTTTTTTGAAGTTCAACTATTCTATTTGATGAGCCTTTAAAGAATTTAATTTTATCTTTGGTTACTACTTTTTTTGTCATTTTATTTTTTTTTGAAATATAGAACTATTGATTTACCCATTATTGGATCAAAAAATTTTTCTAAAACTCTGGTAAGGATTGGTCTTTTTAAAATGTCCCATTCTAGAAACTTTTTATATAAATTTACCAAAAGATTTTTTTCATTTTTAACACCTACATAACATTTTAGCCACCAGTATGGCGAGTGAAGACCATGTTTATAGGACTTTGATAAATAAAAAAAATTGTTATTCCTGAAGCTATTAATAAGTTGTTTTTTCTCAAAAATATGAATGTGCCCACCTGGTTCATTATGATATTCGTCAGATAGGTACCAACATATTTTCTCAGGAATCCGATTAGGAACTGATATTCCAATATATGAATTCTTTTTTGCAACCCTATGAATTTCATGGATTACTTTTTCATAATTTGGAATGTGCTCAAGAACTTCAGAGCATATTATTTGATCGAAAGTTTCATCTTTAAAAGGAAGTGAGAGAGCATTTCCAGTCATTAGGTTGAAATGCCTGTTTGGATCATTTGTGATATCTGGATAGGTTTCAAAGCCTTGATAAGTAATTTTTATGTCTTCTAAAGAAAGGTCGAGACCAATTACATGACACTTCTTATAATAATAAAGCTTATGGATATGTCTTCCTCTTCCACATCCAAGGTCTAAAATTGTGTCTCCATCCTTAATTTTTATTTTATCTAGATCTATTGTCAGCATTTGAGATTGCCTCTCTATAAACTTCAACTAATTCTTTAGCAGCTCTTTTCCAGGTAAATTTTTCTAAAACTCTTTTTCTTCCTTTTTCACCAAGCTTTTTTCTTTTTTCAGGGGATAATAGGAGTTCTTTTATAGCTTTTCTTAATTCATTTGGGTTTGAATGAGGCACAATTATACCTGAGTCACCTACGACTTCAGGGAGAGAACCTCCATTTGTTGAAATTAATGGAATTCCACAAGACATTGCTTCACCTGCTGGAAATCCAAAACCCTCATAAACGGATGGTGAAATAGCAATTGTTGATTCAGCATATAATTCGGCAATTTCCCTACTTGTTAAATCGGAGATAAATTTAACTTTATTTTTAATATCTTTTTTATCTAATTCATTACTGGTTGGGCCATCTCTTAACTTTCCTATAACAACTAAAGATAGGTCAGGAAACTCATTTAGAAGTTCTGAATATGCTCTAATTAAATAAATTAAGCCCTTTAGAGGTACATCAGCACTTGCTGTAGTAATTAACTGATTTTTTTTTCTTTCAATAGATGGAATTGGTTCAAAAGTTTTATGATCAATCCCATGAAGTACTTTTCTTGTTTTTTTTGGATCTATTTTAAAATCTTTTACTACATCTTTTCTAGTATTTTCAGATACCACAATTATAGGGTCTAGCTTTCTAGCAACTTTAATCTGCATTTTTAAGAAGCTGTACCATCTCCATTTAAGTAATTTAAGTGATAAAGTTTCAGCGTGTTTGATATCTATTCTTTTATCCATAGTAATAGGGTGATGAATTGTTCCTACAACCGGAACACCCATATCTCTCAATTTTATTAATCCATAAGCTAAGGTCTGGTTATCATGTACAACATCGAATCTTTTATAATTTTCTTTACCCCAAATTGCCATTCTTTCGCCAAAAGTATATGGCTCAGAAAAACCACCACTCAAATGACTTAGCCATTCATAAAGGTCAATAGGCTCTTTAAGAAGACCAAATCTAAAAGCTTTAAGAGGATTATCGAAAGAATAAAGGTCAAGTGATGGTAATTTGGTTAATTTAACCCCTTTATCTAGAATTGGGTAAGGTTGTCCCGATACAACTTCAACGGTATGTCCTAATTCAACCATAGCTTTAGTCACTAAACGCATGTAAATCCCCTGACCACCTGTAAAAGGGTGGCTTCTATAGCTAGGCATCAAAATTCTTAGGGGTTTATCGTTTATTTTACTCATGGAGACTTGTATCATAATTTGTTGGTTAGTAATAAATTTTAAATACTTTTTAGTTTTTAAAAATAATGATTTGAATAAATTTAAAGAACATTTATAAACGTTTTATCTATTTATCTAAATAAAGGAAGTAATTAAGTTATGGTTAAAATAAATTTTATCGAATTTGATGGAACCGAGCACTCTGTAGAGGCAGATGATGGAAATACAGTAATGGAATGTGCTATTAAAAATAGTGTTCCAGGAATAGACGCCGACTGCGGAGGAGCCTGCGCATGTGCTACTTGCCATGTTTATATTGATAAGGACTGGCTTGGGAAAACTGGTGAAGCGACTGATATGGAAAATGATATGTTAGATTTTGCTTTTGATGTAGAAGATAATAGTAGACTATCTTGTCAAATAAAAGTTACTGACGAACTTGACGGCCTAGTGGTAAAACTTCCTGAAAAACAATTTTAATTATTTTACTCCAAGTTTTTTTTGTAACTTTGAGCTAGAAGTTGTGTATTGAAATATAACTTTTTTATCTGGATATATATATTGATGGGCTTTTTGAGCCATAAGAGCACCTTCATGAAAACCACACAAAATTAATTTTAGTTTTCCTGGGTAGTAATTAATATCGCCAATCGCAAAAATACCCTTTTGATTTGTTTCAAAAGTTTCTGTATTTACTTTGATAAGATTTTGTTCAAGATTTAAACCCCAATTAGCTACAGGACCTAATTTCATGGTTAAGCCAAAAAAAGGAAGCATTGCTTCACATTTAATTTCTTTTTCTTCTTCTTTATCCTTACATATAATTTTATTTAATTGACCATCACTTCCAACTAATTCTTTTACTTGACCTAATTCAAAATTAATGGATCCATCATCAATTAATTTCATAACTTTATTAACTGTGTCTGGAGCAGCTCTAAACTCTTTTCTTCTGTGTATTAGTGTCAAATTTTTTGATTTTTTATGGAGGGTTAAAGCCCAGTCTAAGGCTGAGTCACCTCCACCAACAATAGCAATTTCTTTATTATAGAAGCTTTCAATATTCTTGATAGAATAGAAAACAGATTTACCTTCATAATCATCAATACCATCAATAGGAGGTTTTTTTGGTTGAAAGCTTCCCCCTCCAGCAGCAATTACTATTACTTTAGTATGAAAAATTTTATCTGAATCAGTTACTACTTCCCATAAGTCATTATTAATTTGCTTCAACTCACTTACAATTGTTGATAAATGAAATTCCGGATTAAAAGGTTTGATTTGCTCTAAAAGAGACTTCGTTAACTCATCACCTGATATTTCCGGTATACCTGGAATATCATATATAGGTTTATCGGGGTACAATTCCGCACATTGGCCACCTGGTTTATCCAGAATATCAATGACATCACACTTCATATCTAACAAGCCTAGTTCAAAAACAGCAAAAAGACCTACTGGACCAGCACCGATAATAACTACATCAGTTTCTATTACTTTGTTACTCATAGAATTTTACCAGCAATAGTACCTATTACAAAATCTGTTATCTAAACCATTTCTTCTTATTGCATCTGTATTTTTATCCTGAGCTCTAATAGATTTTAAGGTCAATCTACAGGAACCATAAGCTTCGGTTCCTTCAATAAAAGATAATTTTATACATTCTTCATGATCAATTTTATCTCTTAATGCAGCTCTTTCCTCAAGTGCTTGTTGAGAAACACAAGAAGAAAGAAAAATTATTAATGTTAATATTATAGTTTTTTTCATTTTTTCCTCATTTGTTTCGACTTAACTCTTTCATACCCTTATCCAAACCGTCTAATGTTAATGGATACATTCTGTCAGATATAATCTGACTAATTATTTGAGTGGAAGGTGTAAATTCCCAATGTTTTGTTTCAACTGGATTTATCCATATTACATTTTGATAAATATCAGTAATTCTTTGCAACCACTCTGCGCCTGCTTCTTCGTTCCAATGTTCCACACTACCACCTGGGTAAGTGATTTCATATGGACTCATTGACGCATCTCCGACAAAAATAACTTTATAATCTGATGAATATTTATGTAAGATATCCCAAGTATCAATTTTTTCTGTATGTCTTCTTCTATTGTCTTTCCAAACACTTTCATACAAGCAATTATGAAAATAAAAACTTTCCATATTTTTAAATTCTGTTTTAGCTGCTGAAAAAAGTTCCTCACATAGTTTAACATGCATATCCATTGAGCCACCAATATCAAAAAATAATAGAACTTTAACTTTATTTCTTCTTTCGGGCACTAGAGATATATCTAAATAACCTTTATCTGCAGTATTTTTAATAGTTCCAGGGAGATCAAGTGTGTCCGCTGCACCATCTCTCGCAAATTTTCTAAGCCTTCTAAGCGCAACCTTTATATTTCTAGTACCAATTTCAACATCTTTGTCTAAATTTTTGAACTCTCTTTTGTCCCATACCTTAACAGCTTTATAATTTTTATTTTCTTTTTGTCCTATTCTAATACCCTCTGGATTATAACCATCAGATCCGTAAGGAGATGTACCACCAGTCCCAATCCATTTTGAGCCTCCTTCATGCCTTTTCTCTTGTTCTTCAAGCCGTTTTTTTAATTCTTCCATTAATTTATCCCAGCCACCCATAGACTCAATCTTTTGTTTTTCTTCTTCGGTAAGGAATTTTTCATTAAGTGTTTTTAACCACTCTTCAGGGATTTCAGTAATTTCATCTGACTCTAGAGACTCAAGACCTTTAAAGACATGACCAAAAACACGATCAAATTTATCGAGATTTTTTTCATCTTTAACAAGTGTTGATCTTGATAAATAATAGAATTCTTCAATTTTTCTATTAGGTATATCTTTATCCATTGCTTCCAATAAAGTTAAATACTCCCTTAAGGAAACTGGCAGATTAGCATTTTTTAATTCATGAAAAAAATTAACGAACATTGAAAATCACTACCCATTCTCTCTTCTAGCTAAGAAAGCTAATCTTTCAAAAAGATGAACATCCTGTTCATTTTTTAATAAGGCACCATGTAATGGTGGAATTAAGTTATTAGCATTTTTTTCTCTTAACATTTCTGGTTTAATATCCTCATTCATAAGTAATTTAAGCCAATCTAAAAGTTCGGAGGTTGAAGGTTTTTTCTTAATCCCTGGAACATCCCGTAGTTCGTAAAAAACTTTAAGAGATTCAGATACTAATTTTGATTTTATTTTTGGATAATGAACATCTACAATTTTTTCCATTGTATCTGCATCAGGAAAAGAAATATAATGAAAAAAGCATCTTCTTAAAAATGCATCTGGCAATTCTTTTTCATTGTTTGAGGTAATTATAACAACTGGTCTTTTTGCTGCTTTTATTGTTTCGTTAGTTTCGTAAACAAAAAATTCCATTCTATCTAGCTCTTGAAGTAAATCATTTGGGAATTCAATATCAGCTTTATCAATTTCATCAATTAATAAAATTGGTCTTTCATTAGACTCGAATGCCTCCCATAATTTACCTTGTTTGATATAGTTTTTTATATCTTTAACTTTTTCATCGCCTAACTGAGAGTCTCTTAATCTTGTTATTGCATCATATTCATAAAGACCTTGCTGAGCTTTTGTTGTTGATTTTATATGCCATGTTATTAAAGGCATTTTAAGAGCTTTTGAAACTTCTTCTGCCAAAACGGTTTTACCTGTTCCTGGCTCACCTTTAATAAGTAATGGTCTTTCAAGTGTAACTGCGGCATTTACAGCGATACGAAGATCTTCTGTTGCTATATAATCTTTTGTTCCTTCGAACTTCATTTTTCACCTCTAATATATTTTATAATAAATAAAAAAGATAATCTAATGATCAAAATATCTAATATCAACTATGATTATTACGAATCTTACTTGAGATTTTAATTTATTTGCTATAAAAACTTTTTTCTTAGTGAAGAGGATTAAAATGGTTACTCGTTTACCAAAAGGATACACACCTTCTGAAAAAGAACCTTTTATGAACGCTAAGCAAAAAGAATTCTTTAGACGCAAATTACTTGCTTGGCGAAATGATATTATTCAGGAGACTAAGGAGACATTAAACAACTTACAAAAAGAAGTTGTTAATTTTTCAGATTTAGCCGATAGAGCTTCCTCTGAAACTGACCGATCTCTTGAGTTACGAGCACGAGATCGTCAAAGAAAATTAATCTCTAAAATCGATGAAGCTCTATCTCGTATTGATGACGGCTCATATGGTTATTGTGAAGAAACAGGTGAAAATATTGGATTAAAACGCTTAATAGCAAGACCAATTGCAACTTTGTCTATAGATTCGCAAGAAAGACATGAAAGAAAAGAAAAAGTTTACCGAGACGATTAATATTTACCCCGAATCGATATTTCCTTTTTTTATCTAAAAAATAGATCATAATAAGAACATATTTAATTTTATACAATAAATTCAGTCATTTAATTGTTATTGCAAAAATAGAACAAAAGTAGTACAAACATAAATATAATTCTTCTTAAAAAATTGGAGTAACAAAAATGAAAGAATCACTTAAAGCTGTAGAAACTAAAGGAAATAAAGATATGGATAAATCAAAATCGCTAGATGCTGCTCTTGGACAAATAGAAAAGCAGTTTGGGAAAGGCTCCATCATGAAATTAGGTGGTGATAAGGCGATAACTGAAATAGAAGGGGTTTCATCAGGCTCTCTTGGGCTTGATATTGCTCTTGGAATAGGCGGCTTTCCAAAAGGAAGAGTGATTGAAATTTATGGCCCAGAAAGCTCAGGTAAAACAACTTTGGCATTACATGCTATAGCCGAGGCTCAAAAAGCTGGTGGTGTTTGTGGCTTCATTGATGCGGAACATGCCTTAGACCCAATCTATGCTCGAAATCTTGGTGTAGAGGTTGAAGATTTACTAATTTCACAACCTGACCATGGTGAACAAGCTCTCGAAATCGCTGATACTTTAATTCGATCTGCTGCAGTTGACGTTATTGTTATAGACTCTGTTGCAGCTTTAACTCCAAAGGCTGAACTTGACGGTGAAATGGGTGATAGTCTTCCTGGTCTTCAAGCACGCCTAATGAGTCAAGCTTTAAGAAAATTAACAGCATCGATTTCTAAAACCAACTGTATGATTATTTTTATTAATCAAATTAGAATGAAGATAGGTGTTATGTTTGGAAGCCCGGAAACAACAACTGGAGGAAATGCATTAAAGTTCTATTCAACCGTTAGGTTGGATATCCGACGCATTGGAGCCCTTAAGGACCGTGAAGACATTGTTGGAAATCAGACTCGTGTAAAGGTTGTAAAAAATAAAGTTGCGCCGCCATTTAAAACAATTGAATTTGATATTCTTTATGGGAAAGGTATCTCAAAAAAAGGTGAAATAATTGATATTGGTGTTGAAGCAGGAATAATCGAAAAATCTGGAACCTGGTATTCATACGAAGGAGAGCGTATGGGGCAGGGAAGAGAAAATGTTAAAACATTTCTTGAAGAAAATCCTGATATTTCAGCGGCAATAGAAATCTCTATACGTGAGAGTGCTGGTTTGAAAATTGACCCTTCATTGATCAAGGATAAAGCAGCCTCTAAGCCTCAAATTACTGAGGATAGCAAAAGTAATGAAGAAGAGAGTGTTTCGATCGCAAAGTAAATTATTGCAAGAAACAACAAATAGTCTAAATATTGTGCTAAGTTAGTATTAATATATTATCTTGGCACAATATGACAAATTTGAATGATATAAGGACTGAATTTTTAGATTTTTTTGAAAAAAATAATCACACTGTTTTACCTTCAAGTCCCGTAATACCTCAAAATGATCCAACCCTAATGTTTGTTAATGCCGGGATGGTTCCCTTTAAAGATTATTTCATAGGAAATCAAAAGCCCGAAACTAAAAGGGCAGCTAGCTCTCAGAAATGTGTAAGGGCTGGTGGTAAACATAATGATTTAGATAATGTAGGTCATACAGCAAGGCATTTAACTTTCTTTGAAATGTTAGGAAATTTCTCTTTTGGAGATTACTTTAAAGAGGAGGCAATAAGCTTAGCATGGCAGCTTTTAACAAATCAGTTTGATATTCCAAAAGATCGTTTATTAATAACAGTGTTCCATGAAGATGAAGAGGCTTTAAAAATATGGAAAAAAGTATCAGGTTTTTCAGATGAAAAAATTATAAGAATCTCAACTAATGATAATTTTTGGTCAATGGGGTCTGAAGGTCCTTGTGGCCCTTGTTCGGAAATATTTTATGATCATGGAGATAGCGTAGATGGAGGGCCTCCAGGCTCTAAAGACGAGGATGGTGATAGATTTGTAGAAATTTGGAATCTTGTTTTTATGCAATACTTAAAAAAAGAAAACCAAGAGCAAACCTTACTTCCAAAACCTTCAATTGACACAGGTATGGGACTTGAGAGGATTTCTGCTGTACTTCAAGGCAAGACAAGTAGTTTTGAAATAGATATTTTTAAATCACTAATAGGCAATATCGAGGAATTAATTAAAGTTAAATCTAATGATGAAAATATTGCTAGTTTTAGAATAATAGCTGATCATTTAAGATCTATTTCTTTTCTTATCGCAGATGGAGTTATTCCCTCAAATGAGGGTAGAGGTTATGTATTGAGAAGAATAATGCGAAGGGCAATGCGTCATTCTCATAAGCTAGGCTTCAATAAGCCAGTATTATTTGATTTATCTAAACTTATTATTAATCTTATGGACAACCCCTACAATGAACTTAAAAGAGCGGAGAAATTAATTAATATAACCTTGCATAACGAAGAAGATAAATTTCTATCAACTTTATCCAGAGGTTTAAAAATTCTTGAAGAGGAGTCTAGCCAACTAGGTCCGGGTGATATTTTTGACGGTAAAACTGCTTTTAAATTATATGATACTTATGGATTTCCAATTGATCTAACCGAGGATTTATTAAGAGATAAAAAATTATCGTTAAATAAAGAGCAATTCGACCTTGCAATGGAAAAACAAAAAGAAGATGCAAAGAAATCTTGGCTTGGCTCTGGCGAGAAAAAGACTGAAGAAATATGGTTTGAAGTTTCTGAAATCAATAAAGAAACTGAATTCCTTGGTTATGAAAAAAATCAAATATCTGCAGAAGTTGTTTCAATAATTTCAGATAATAAACTCGTTAATAATATTGAAGAGGGTGATGAAGCAATTTTAATTTTTAATCAAACTCCTTTTTACGCTGAAAGTGGCGGTCAGGTTGGAGATATAGGGTTAATTTCTGGTAAAGAAATTGAATTTACAGTTATTGATACTAAGAAAAAAATTAATAATATTCATGCACATATTGGAGTTTTAAATAGAGGAAAAATTTTTAAAAATGATATTTTAGACTTATGTATTGATGAAAATCATAGAAATGAGGTAAAGCTTAATCATTCTTCAACACACCTTCTTCATGAAGCCTTAAGGCAAGTTCTTGGAGAGCATGTAACACAAAAAGGGTCACAGGTTACCGCAAAAAAATTGCGTTTTGATTTTAGTCATAATAATCCAATTGAATATGATGATTTATTCAAAGTTGAAGAAATTATTAACGAACAAATAAAAAGTAATTCAAAAGTTAAAACGGAAATTTTATCATATGATGAGGCTGTTGAAAAAGGGGCTTTAGCATTATTCGGTGAAAAGTATGATGACACAGTAAGAGTTCTATCCATGGGCAAAAATAATTTTTCAACTGAGTTATGTGGTGGTACACACGTTGATACCCTTGAAGAAATTGGTTCATTTAAGTTAATAGCCCAAAGCTCTGTTGCATCTGGAATAAGAAGATTGGAAGCAGTAACGGGTAATATGGTTAATTCAACAGAGACACTTCTTGAAAAAATATTGAAACAAAAGAAAATTAAAGAGAATAGAAAATCAAATAAAAAGACAGAAGAGACTATTTCTAAAAAAATCTTAGATGGTGAAATTATAAAATTAGGTGAAGTCAGTTTATTTTTTGATTCTTTGAAAAATGTTAATGGTAAAAACTTAAGAAGCTTAATTGATGAATGTAAAAAAGATTATCAAAAATCGATTATTTGTCTTATCAGCTCTGAAGAAAAAAAAGTAACAATAGCTGTAGGTGTTACTAATGATATTATAGATGACTATGACTCTGTTGAGTTGGTGAATATTGTTTCAGAAATAATGAAAGGCAAAGGTGGTGGTGGAAGAAGAGATATGGCTCTTGCAGGGGGAACAGATATAAATAAGATTGATGATGCAAAGAAAATTTTAATTAATAAGATAAAAGACTAAAATTAATTTTTTTCCATCTCATCTTGTAAGTTGCTATCAACTTTATCTAAAAATTGTTCTGTTGTAAGCCAATCCTGTTGGGGCCCAACTAACAAAGCAAGATCTTTTGTCATTGATCCTTTTTCAACAGTCTTGATACAAACTTTTTCTAATTTTAATGCAAATTCTTTTAATTTTACATTGTCATCCAACTTTGCCCTGTGCTGTAAACCTCGTGTCCATGCAAAAATTGAAGCAATAGAATTAGTTGAGGTTTCTTTTCCTTCTTGATGTAAGCGATAATGACGAGTAACCGTTCCATGTGCAGCCTCAGCCTCAACAGTTTTACCATCAGGAGTCATTAATACACTTGTCATTAATCCTAATGAACCAAATCCTTGTGCAACTGTATCTGATTGAACATCTCCGTCATAATTTTTTGTAGCCCATACAAATGCACCTGACCATTTTAGAGCGCATGCTACCATGTCATCAATTAATCTATGTTCATATATTATATTTTTTTCTTTAAATTGATCTTCATATTCTTCTTCGAAGACTTTTTGAAATAAATCCTTAAAACGTCCATCGTACGCTTTCAAAATTGTATTTTTTGTTGATAAATATACAGGCCACTCTCTAATAAGACCGTAATTCATACAGGCTCTAGCAAAATTCTTAATAGATTCGTCTGTGTTATACATTCCTAAAGCAATACCACCACCAGGAAAATTATACACATCCTCTTCAATTAACTGCTTTCCATCTTCAGACTCCCATTTTATAGAGAGTTTTCCTTTAGAAGGAACAACAAAATCTGTAGCTCTATACTGATCACCAAATGCATGTCGGCCAACAACAATTGGCTGGGTCCATCCTGGAACTAATCGAGGAATATTCTGACAGAGGATTGGCTCTCTAAATACTGTACCATCTAATATATTTCTAATGGTACCATTAGGAGACTTCCACATTTTTTTTAGATTAAATTCTTCAACCCTATCCTCATCAGGAGTAATTGTTGCACACTTGATTCCAACACCACATTTTTTTATTGCTTCAGCAGAATCTATTGTGATTTGATCATCTGTTTCATCACGACTTTGTATGCCTAAATCATAATATTGAATATCTATATCTAAATATGGAAGAATTAATTTCTCTTTAATTAGCTTCCATATAATTCTTGTCATTTCATCGCCGTCTAAATCGACTACGGGATTTTCTACTTTTATTTTAGACATTCACATTTCCACTAGATAAATTTTTAAATAATGTTACTCAATAACACATAGATTTGTTATTTCAACATCATTAACAAAATAATAATATAAAAACTCGATAATGGAAAAAAATATTTTAAAAAATAATATAGCAATAATCCTTGTAGAACCGCAACTCGGAGAAAATATTGGCACCACGGCTAGGGCGATGCTCAATTTTGGATTTGAAAACCTTATTTTAGTTAATCCAAGAGATGATTGGCCAAATGATTATGCCATAAAAGCAGCTGCTGGGGCAATTAAAGTTATTGACAGGGCAAAGATCTATAAAAATCTTGAGGAAGCGCTTTCTGATTTTAATTTTGCTTTTTCAACAACCATTCGACCAAGGGATATGGTTAAGCCAGTGAATGGGTTAGAAAAAATGGCTGAAAAAACCTTTAAAAAATTAGAAACACATCAAAAAATAGCATTTATTTTTGGTAGAGAGAAATCAGGTTTAACTAATCATCAAATTTCTTTGACTGACGAAATTATTGAAATTCCTACTAATAAAGATTTTTCTTCCTTGAATCTTGCACAAGCAGTTATTTTAATTGTTTCGGAATTAAATCGTATGGAAGTGAGTTACTTTAAGGAGGAAATGGTTATACCTGATAGCTTTCCAGCTAATAAGAAAGATTTAATATCTTTCTTTAACCATTTGGAGAGAGCTTTAGATGAGTCTGGTTTTTTAAAACCTAAGGAAAAAAAACCTACAATGATGATGAATATAAGAAATATCTTTAATCGTTCAAATCTAACAGACCAAGAGGTAAAAACTTTGAGGGGTATTATTACTGCGTTATTAAGATGGCCAAGTAATGGAAAAGATGAGGAAAAAACCAAAAAAATTAAAAAAATTGCTGATGGAAGTTTAAATAAACATAATAAAGAACATTGACTTAATGTTATATTATCTTTACTAAATCCCGTTTAAATAAAGATTTAATTTTCTTTTAAAAATTTGAGGTATTAATGACTAAAAGAATACAAGCTAAATATAAGATCGATAGACGTATGGGGGAAAATATTTGGGGACGTCCAAAAAGCCCTATAAATTTAAGATCTTATGGACCAGGACAACATGGTCAAGGCAGAAAAGGTAAGCTTTCAGATTTTGGACTTCAAATGAGAGCTAAACAAAAGCTTAAAGGTTATTATGGTAATATCACTGAAAAACAGTTTAAAAGAATTTTTAAAGAAGCTGAGAGAATTAAAGGTGATACATCTGAAAATTTAATTGGTCTTCTGGAAAGACGTTTAGATGCAATTGTTTACAGAGCTAAATTTGTTCCAACTGTTTTTTCAGCTAGACAGTTTATTAATCATGGTCATGTAAAAGTAAATGGAAGAAGAGTTAATATTCCATCTTATAGAGTTAAGACAACCGACATAATTGAAATCAAAGACAAATCGAAAGGTTTGGAGGTTGTTTTAAGAGGAACTGAGAGCTCTGAAAGAGATATACCTGACTATATAGAGGTTGATGGTAAAAAAATGACAGCAAAGATTACTAGGATACCAAATCTTTCTGAGGTTCCTTATCCGGTTCAAATGGAGCCAAATCTTGTAGTTGAGTTTTATTCAAGAAACTAAATTTTCAACTTAGTAAATTTTCGTTTTCAAAAATCTCTTTAAGTTCACCATTCTCAAACATTTCTTTAATAATATCACATCCCCCCATTAATTCGCCTTTAACATAAAGTTGAGGGATTGTTGGCCAATTAGAAAATTCTTTTATTCCTTCTCTTATGCCTTCATCATCAAGAACATTTGTAGTAGTAAAAGGTACTTCTAAATAAGTTAAAATTTGAACAACTGTACTTGAAAAACCACATTGTGGAAATAAAGGCGTTCCCTTCATAAACAAATGTACATCATTTGAGTTAATTTCTTGCTCAATTGATTCTTTGATTTTTTTATCCATTAATTATTCCTTTGGTACTTCTGTTTTTATTGATAGAGCATGAAGGGTATAGCCCATCTTTTTTCCTAATACATCATATACTAGCTTATGCTGATTAATTTTACTTAATCCCCTAAATTTATTTGATACAATTTTTACTGCATAATGATCATTATCTCCAGCTAAATCTTGAATTTCAATTACTGATTCAGATAGCCCATTATTTAAAACCTCAAATAATTCATCTTTTGTCATGCCCATTTTAATTACTCTTTAGGTAGCTTTTAAACCAATTCTCATAGAGATCCCTTAATTCCTCAATATCTATTTCATTATCTCTATCGATTTTAATTTTTTTTCCGTTTGTTTTTCCAATACTTAAATAAGATATGTTACTTTTTTCAATATATTCAATAGCATCATTTAAATTTTTATCTTCAATTGAAATAATATATCTTCCTTGATCTTCTCCAAAAAGAAAGCTGTAATTAAGATTACTCTTGTCTATGTTTAATTGAAAACCAATTTCTCCTGATATTGACATTTCTGTCAGCGCAATAAGAAGTCCTCCGTCAGAAATATCATGGACAGTATCAATTTTAAGTTTAGTAACTAAATTTCTTACTAGGTCTCCAGTTTTTTTCTCTAAAATAAGGTCTACTTTTGGCGGTAAACCTTGACTATCTCCAAAAATTTCATAAGCAAAAACTGATTGACATAAATGCCCTTTTGTATCCCCTAATATAATAATATTATCATTTTTTCTTTTAAAATTTGGTGTAGAAAAATGATCAAGACTTTCTAATAATCCAACACCTCCAATTGCTGGAGTGGGATTAATTCCTTTTCCATTTGTTTCATTATATAAAGATACATTTCCTGAAACGACAGGATAGTCGAGTATCTCACAAGCCTCAACCATACCATTAATTACACCAGCAAATTGACCCATTATTTCTTCTTTTTCCGGGTTACCAAAATTCATACAGTCAGTAATGGCAATTGGTTTTGCTCCTACGGAAGTTATATTTCTCCATGATTCAGCAACTGCTTGTTTTCCACCCTCTGTTGGGTCAGCCGCACAATACCTCGGTGTAGAGTCAGAGCAAACAGCAAGTGCTTTATTTGTTCCGTGAACTCTTATAATTGCCGAGTCACCACCTGGCCTTAAAATAGTATCATTCATAACCATGTGATCATATTGTTCCCAAACCCATCTTCTACTACATAGATTTGGCGAGGATATTAATTTCTTAAGTATATCAATTATTTTTTTATCTGATTTTAGCAGGTAAGATTGATCTACCTCAGGATTAGTAACAATTTTATAAGGTCTGTTATAAGAAGGAGCTCCGCTTTCTAAAATATTAAGAGGTATATCAGCTTTTATTTCACTTTCATGTTTTATTACAATGTTATTAGTATTTGTTAATACTCCGATAGTCGCAAAGTCTAAGCCCCATTTATCAAAAACAGATTTTGCTTCTTTTTCTTTTTCTGGTTCGATAATCATGAGCATTCTTTCCTGACTTTCTGAAAGCATCATTTCATACGCAGTCATTAAAGCCTCTCTACAAGGAAGTTTGTCTAGATTTAAATCAATTCCAACATTTCCCTTACTAGCCATTTCTACTGCAGATGATGTTAATCCTGCAGCACCCATATCTTGGATTGCAATTATAATATCTTCTTTCATTAACTCTAAGCATGCTTCAAGGAGAAGTTTTTCAGCAAAAGGATCACCAACTTGAACTGTTGGTCTTTTTTCGTCAGAAGAGTCATCGAATTCAGCAGATGCCATTGTTGCACCGTGAATTCCATCTCTTCCAGTTTTAGACCCTACATAAACAACAGAATTTCCAATTCCAGATGCTTTAGAATAAAAAATCTTGTTAATTTTAGCAATTCCAACACACATGGCGTTGACTAGGATATTATCATTATAACATGCATTAAACTCAACTTCTCCTCCTACAGTTGGGACACCCATGCAATTACCATAACCACCGATACCTGAAACAACCCCGGTAAGTAGATGTTTTGTTTTAGAATGATTTATATCACCAAACCTTAGTGAATTAAGAAGAGCAACTGGTCTTGCGCCCATTGTAAAGACGTCGCGCATAATTCCACCAACTCCAGTTGCGGCCCCTTGATAGGGTTCTATATAAGAGGGATGATTATGACTTTCCATTTTAAAAACAGCAGCATCACCATCACCTAAATCTATGACACCTGCATTTTCACCTGGTCCTTGAATAACCTTATCGTTACTAGTGGGTAATTTTTTTAACCATGTTTTTGAAGATTTATATGAACAGTGCTCTGACCACATCGCAGAGAAAATTCCCAGTTCTGTTATAGTTGGCTCTCTACCAAGAGACTCGAGAATAAAACTATACTCTTTTTCATTTATACCGTGTTCATCTATAAGCTCTTTGGTTATTTTGATCATTGAATTGACTCTAAGACTGAAATGAAGAATTTTTCCCCATCAATTAAACCAGCTACTTTATCTGTGGCTCTCTCAGGATGAGGCATCATCCCAAGAATATTCCCTTGTTCATTGATTATTCCTGCAATGTTATTTTTTGAACCATTAGGATTTGTTTCATCATTTATAATTCCATCTTTATTGCAATATCTAAAGACAACAAGATCTTTATCTTCAATATTATTAATAGTCTTTTGATCTGCGAAATAATTACCTTCATTATGCGCAACTGGGATCTCAATTATTTCATTAGCTGAGTATTTATGGGTAAATCTTGATTTAGAGTTTTCTACTTTTAATGGTAAATTTTTACAAATAAATGATAAGTCTCTATTCCTGATAAGAGTACCAGGTAATAAATTTGTTTCTGTCAAAATTTGGAAACCATTACAGATACCAATTATAAATGTTCCGTTTTCACCACATTTAATTATTTCAGACATTATTGGGCTATTAGCAGCCATTGATCCACATCTTAAATAGTCACCATATGAGAAACCTCCTGGCAAAACAATTAAATCGCTTTTTGGTAAAGTTTGTTCCTTGTGCCATACCATTTTAGGATTACGTTTGAAGACTTTTTTTAGAGAAACAGCAACATCTCTATCGCAATTAGAGCCAGGAAAAACAATTACTGATATTTCCATTATTCGTCCTTTATAATAGTAATTTCATAATCTTCGATTACTAAGTTAGCCAGTAGTTGTTTGCTTGCATCCTCCACAATTTTTTGCGCATCATTCTCATTAATGGAATCTATTTCAATTTCAATTAGCTTTCCTTGAATAACACTATTTATTTGAGAAAATCCTAGTTGGTTTAATGATTTTTCTATTGCCTTTCCTTGGGGATCTAGGACACCTTTTTTTGGCATTATTTTTACAAGTGCTTTCATAAAATCTCTTAATAATTATTTATATATCTGAGAGATCTATTTCTAAACGAGTCGCAACTTCTTTGTAAGCCTCAATTAATCCACCAATATTTCTTCTAAATCTATCTTTGTCTAATTTTTCATTTGAACTCATATCCCAAAGACGACAAGAATCCGGACTTATTTCATCGGCAAGTATAATTTCAGAAATATTCTTAGTCTGAAATCTTCCAAATTCAATTTTAAAATCAACAAGAGTTATATTTATCTTTTTAAAAAGATCAGAGAGAAGCATGTTTATTTGCAGTGCATTTTTTTTCATTATTTCGATTTCATCTGACTTAGCCCATCCAAAAACTTTCATATGTTCTTCGGAAACAAGAGGATCATCATTCTCATCATCCTTTAAATTAAACTCTATTAAAGTTTTTGGGAGGTGTTTTCCTTCATCAATTCCAAATCTTTGTGAAAAAGTACCTGCAGCAATATTTCTTACAACAACTTCAATTGGAATTATTTCTACTCGTTTAATTAGTTGCTCTCGCGGACTTAGTCTTTTTATGAAATGATTAGGAATATTATTCTGACCAAGATAAATAAAAATATATTCACTAATAAGATTATTTAAGACACCTTTGCTATCGATTATCTCGTGTTTCTTTTTATTAAAGGCTGTTGCATCATCTTTAAAGAATTGGATCAATTCCGAAGGTTTCTCTGTTTCATACAGTTGTTTAGCTTTACCTTCATATAAAATTTTTTTTGACATTATTACCTTCTAACTAATTGTAATTAAATGAATTTTTTGATAAATAATTTTTGAATTTCTCTTCAGTTAGAGTCAAAAACTCTTTATCAAGTGACTTTATAACTACGTTTACACCAAAATCCCTATCTGAGTTAAAAAAAGGATAGCTTCCAATTTTGATATTTTCATTTTCATCATTTAGAGATTTTAATACAGGGGCAATATCGCCTTCAACAGCATCAACTTTTACTGTTATAGTATGAATTAGATTACCTTTATTCAAAAAATCTAAAGAATTATCCAGCATAGATTTCATAATTTTTGGTATACCCGCAAACACAAAAACATTATCTATTTTAAAGCCTGGCGCAGCAGAAATTGGGTTTTTTATTAATGTTGCACCTATAGGTATTCTTGCCATTCTTTGACGTACTTCATTAAATTCTGATCCAATTGCTTTATAATATTTTTTTAAAATATCATAAGCTTCTGAATTTACTTCTAAATCAACTCCAAAAGCTTCAGCAATACTATCTGCGGTAATATCATCATGCGTTGGACCTATTCCGCCAGTTGTAAACAAATAATTATTTTTATTTCTCAATTCATTTACACTGTAAATAATTATACTTTTTTCATCTGGGATTACTCTTATTTCACTGGTGGTTATTCCCATCATTTCCAACTCTTTTGCTATATAATTAGAGTTTGTGTCTTGAGTTCTTCCGGATAAAATTTCATCCCCAATAACAAGAATAGCAGCAGAATATTTTTCTTTTTTAATCATATAATTTTATATCAGGATAGGTTAATTACAACAATAGCTTCATAGACTAGCTGTATAAAATTTTATAATATATAAATACAATATGAAATGATGGGGAAAATACAATTAACACAAATTCTATAAAAATTCATAATGAAGAGGCATTCAGTGGAATGAGAAAAGTTGGAAAGCTTGCTGCAGAATTATTGGATTTATTCGTTGATGAGGTAAAGCCAGGAGTAACAACAGAGTCTTTAGATTGCTTTGCTTATGAATTTATAAAAGATAATGGAGCAATTCCAGCACCCTTGAATTATAGAGGTTTTAAGAAATCAATATGTACATCTATAAACCACGTTATATGTCACGGTATACCAAGCGATAGAGTTTTAGATGAAGGTGATATAGTTAATATTGATGTAACGCTTATACTTGATGGATGGCATGGTGACACATCAAGAATGTATTCTGCTGGGAACCCTTCTGTTAAAGCTCGAAATTTAATAAATAATACCTATGAGGCTATGATGAAGGGAATTAATCTTATCAAGCCAGGGGTAAAATTAGGTGACTTAGGTTTTGTCATTCAAAATCATGCTGAAACTAATAATTATTCTGTTGTTAGAGAGTTTTGTGGGCATGGCTTAGGTGAAGTTTTTCATGATGAACCAAATATTTTGCATTATGGAGTTGAGGATACTGGTCTGTCTCTTCAGGAGGGTATGTTTTTTACAGTAGAGCCAATGGTTAATATTGGAAAACCTGAAAGTAAAATTTTATCTGATGGTTGGACTGCTGTGACTAGAGATAGAAGTTTATCAGCACAATTTGAGCATTCTGTAGGTGTAACATCTGATGGAGTTGAAATTTTCACGAGATCTCTTAATAAAAGGGCTAATCCAATAGAAAATTAATTCCATAATTGATTATTTTGTTAAAATAGTTAAAAGGTTAGAAATGGTTCCAAGATATTCAAGAAAAGAAATGGTAGAAATATGGAGTGATATTTCGAAATACTCAATTTGGTTAGATATTGAAATTCATGCTCTTGAGGGTATGGAAAAAGTTGGCATTGTTCCAGTTGGTACTGCTGAAACAGTTAGAAAAAAAGCAAAGTTTGACTCTAAAAGAATTGATGAAATTGAAGCCGAGATTAAACATGATGTTTTAGCATTTTTAACAAATATATCAGAATCTGTTGGACCTGAGGCAAGGTTTATTCACCAAGGAATGACATCTTCAGATGTTTTAGATACTTGTCTTAACATTCAATTAAAGAGAGCTGGAGAGCTTCTTTTAAAAGATATGGATTTATTATTATCTTCTATAAAATCTCAAGCTTTAAAACATAAGAAAACAATTTGCGTAGGAAGAAGTCATGGAATTCATGCAGAACCAACAACATTTGGATTAAAAATGTTACAAGCTTATGCTGAATTTTCCAGAAACAGAAAAAGACTTGAGTTGTCCGTTGAGGAAATAAGCTCTTGTGCTATTTCGGGATCTGTAGGTACATTTGCAAATATTGATCCAAGTGTTGAGGAGCATGTAGCAAAAGCTTTAGGATTAAATATTGAGCCTGTATCGACTCAAATAATTCCTAGAGATAGACATGCAGCTTTCTTCTCAACTATGGGAATTATTGCTAGTTCAATTGAGAGGCTTGCTACCGAAATTAGACATCTTCAGCGTTCAGAAGTTTTGGAAGTAGAAGAATATTTTTCTTCAAAACAAAAGGGATCTTCATCAATGCCGCATAAACGCAATCCTGTTTTAACAGAAAATTTAACAGGTCTTGCAAGGGTTGTAAGAAGTTCGGTTATGCCAGCGCTCGAGAATATTTCTTTGTGGCATGAAAGAGATATTTCACATTCTAGCGTTGAAAGATTTATTGGTCCAGACACCACTATTACACTAGATTTTGCATTAAACCGTCTAAATAATGTTGTAGAAAATATGGTTGTATATCCAGATAATATGATGAGAAATCTTGAAAAATTTAATGGTCTTGTTTTTTCTCAAAGAGTTTTACTCTCTCTTACTCAAAAAAATATAAGTAGGGAGGATTCTTATTTAATGGTTCAAAGAAATTCCATGAAAGTTTGGAATGATGAAGGATCGTTTTATGAATTAATAAAAAAAGATAAAGAAATTTGTTCAATTTTATCTAATGATGAAATTGACGATATCTTTGATTTGAATTATCACTTGAAACACATTGAAGAAATTTTTCAGAGAGTTTTGGAGTAATATTTATGCGGCCATGGTGGAACAGGTAGACACAAGGGACTTAAAATCCCTCGGCAGATAATGCCGTCCCGGTTCGACTCCGGGTGGCCGCACCATTTTAACCAGAGTATTTATATAAAGTTCCGCAATAGGGGCATACAATTTCTTTTTTTCTTCCAAAGTTGAGAAAAATATGAGGATGATCATGGGGTGGCTTTGCTCCCAAACAATTAAATTCTTTAAACTTAATTTTAATTGATTTCTGGCCTTTATCATTTGTTATTTTTGGTATCTCAGTGCTTATCATAATCAGATTCCTTATTGTTTTGGTAAAGACAAATGCATACCAGCATCAGAAATTAATGTCTCACCAGTTATATGTTCTCCACCTTCTAAGCAAAAGAAGATAACTGACTTTGCAATATCGTCAGGTGTTCCAGCTCTTTTTAAAGGAGTTATATCCTCTTGATCTTTAACAATTCTGTTAAATGTTTCTTCTCCAAATCTATCTAAAAACCAACCAGTACCAATAAAACCAGGACATACAGTATTTACTCTAATTTCTGGTCCCAAAGCTTTAGCCAGAGAGAGTGTCATTGTGTTTAAAGCGCCTTTAGACGCTGCATAGGCAATTGATGATCCAATACCTGTTTTACCAGCTATTGAAGATACATTAACGACGCTTCCAAATTTTTGCTTTTTCATATAAGGCTCAACAGCTCTTATCATTTGGTATGGACCAACAACATTTACTTTGTAAATATTTATAAAATCTTGATCAGTTAATGCATCAAGTTTTTGATGATTGGCAAATTTAGTAGTTCCAGCATTATTTACTAATATATCAACTTTTTTAAATTTTTTTATTGTTTCATTAACAAGATGCACACAATTATCATCTGCAGCAACATCACCTTTAACACATAAGGTTTCGACTTGATATTCTTTACAAATTTTTTCTATTTCTTCAGCTTTTTCCTTACTTTTAGAATAATTTATAACAACATTAACTCCTTTTTGAGCAAGCCCTATTGCTACTGAAGCTCCTAGACCAGCTGATGATCCAGTAATTATTGCCACTTTATCTTTATTTTCCATGTGCATCCTTTAAATTTTTGTTATATACGAAATTATATTATTTAATTTAAACTATTTATAAAAAACTAAAAAATAATAACAAATCATTTTTTATTTTTTTAAAATAATTATGTGGGGTCAAATGTCTTCGATAGAAAAAATTAATAGAGATTGCCCTGTTTGGGAAAAGCTTTTAGCTGAGGTTAACGATACTGTTAAGCATGAACCAGATCTTGAAGAGTTTTTTGCAAAATCGATTTTAAACTTTTCCGATATTGAATCTTCAATTTCATATGTTTTAGCTAATCAACTTCAACAAAATGGTTTTGATTTAGAAAAAACACAATCAATAATTTATAATGCATTTATTTCCGAAGAAAATGCTTATGAAAAAATTATAACAGATATCAATACTGTATTTGATAGAGATCCGGCATGTATTACTTATTATCAACCAATATTGTTCTTCAAAGGTTTTCAATCTCTTCAAGTTTACAGAGCAGCGAATCATTATTGGAAAAAGGGCAATAAAGCTACTGCTTTTTATCTTCAATCAAGAGCTTCTCAAGTATTTGATATAGATATTCATCCTGCTGCTGTTATTGGAAAAGGTGTTTTAATGGATCATGCGACTGGATTGGTAATTGGCGAAACAGCAACCGTTGGTGATGGCTGTTCAATTTTTCATGATGTAACATTGGGTGCAACCGGTAGCCAAACTGGAGACAGACATCCAAAAGTAGGAAAAAATGTAACTATATCTGCTAATGTTTCAATTTTAGGAAATATTAAGATTGGGGATAATGTAAAAATTGGAGCTAGTTCACTTGTTCTTGAAGATTTACCTGCAAATTGTACAGCTGTGGGTGTTCCAGCAAAAATTAAGAAACAATAAAGCGAGTTTAGATGAAAAATGATGAAATTTTAATTGTTCAGGATTATTTAAGAATAACTTTTGGCAATGAAGAAATTCAAATTAGAAAGTCCGAAAATGAAGATAGCTTAAACAGTATTTTCATTAATAACTCCCGTATTGGTAACATTTTTAGAGATATTGATCCAGATGATAAGGAAGTAACTTATACAGTTAGCATCCCTATATCTTTATCAGGAGAAAATAATATATCTCATCAACAATATTTGATAGATATCTTAGGTACGGATAAAATTTTTCTAACAGGCAGGGGGTCTATTGATGATTCTCAAGAGGTTTATTTAAAAAGAGCCGAGGATGATGAATATATTGGTATTGTTTATAAAAATGATGACGCATCATATACCTTTACAATGTCTATCCTAGATTTTGATTTATAATATAGAAAAATGGCAATATACGAATTAGATAATAAAAAACCAAAATTACCGAAGAAAGGATCTTATTGGGTCGCTTCAAATGCTTCTGTGATTGGAGATGTCGAGGTTCATGAGGGTGCAAGTATATGGTTTAATACTGTTGTGAGAGGTGATTGTGAAAAAATAATAATCGGTAAAAATTCTAATATTCAAGATAGTAGTGTTCTTCATAATGATTATGGATATCCTCTAATCATTGGAAAAGATGTAACTGTAGGCCATCAAGTAATGCTTCATGGTTGCGATATTGGTGATAATTCATTGATTGGAATTGGAGCGGTCATTCTAAATGGTGCAAAAATTGGTAAAAACTGTTTAATAGGATCAAAAGCCCTTATTCCTGAAGGTAAGATTATTCCAGATAACTCTATGGTTGTAGGAATTCCAGGAAGAGTGATTAAATCAATTGATAAAGATATGGAGCTTTTTTTGAAAGCATCGGCTGATCATTATAACGAAAATTGGAATCGTTTTTCAAAAACACTAAAATTAATAGATGAGGATTAAAATGGATTATGAATTTTCAAAATTAGAGAAAAAAGAAAAATTATGGATTATTACTTTAAATAGGCCTGAGAGAATGAACGCTCTTCATTCACCTGCTCATTTTGAGTTAGAGAATATTTTCAATGATTTTTCAAATGACGAAAATGCATGGGTAGCAATAATTACTGGAGAAGGTGAAAGAGCTTTTTGTGCAGGTAATGACCTTAGGTATCAGGCAGAAGGCGGAAAAATGGAAAGAAATGATACTGGTTTTGCGGGCTTAACATCACGATTTAACTTAAATAAACCACTTATTGCTGCAGTAAATGGGGTTGCAATGGGAGGAGGATTTGAAATTGCTTTGGCTTGTGATTTAATAATAGCCTCCGAAAATGCTACATTTGCTTTACCTGAACCAAAAGTAGGTCTTGCTGCTTTAGCCGGTGGAATGCACCGATTACCGAGACAAATTGGAATGAAAAGGGCAATGAGTATGATGCTTACTGGAAGAACTGTAGGTGCTGAAGAAGGCTTAAATTTAGGTTTTGTTAATGAGGTTACAAAAATCGAAGAATTAATGAAAACTGCTGAAAATTGGGCACAATTAATTTTAGATTGTTCTCCAACATCAATTAGGACAACTAAAGATGTGGCAATGACAGGTTTATCACATGCTAATATAGAAGATGCTATGTCTGCAAAATATGAGTCAGTTATAAATTTATTTAAAAGTGAGGATTTTATTGAAGGACCTTTGGCCTTTTCTGAAAAAAGGAAACCAAATTGGACTGGTAAGTAACCACTTATGAGTAAAATAGAATTCTTTTTTGATTGTTCTTCTCCATGGACCTATTTAGCTTTTCATGGTTTTCAAGAAATTATTAAAAATAATAAAATTCAAGTAGAGTGGAAACCTATTCTTGTTGGTGGTGTTTTTAATTCTGTAAATCAAGATATATACGAAACAAGAAAAAACCCCAATCCTTTAAAATTTAAATATTCTAGAAAAGACTTAAAAGATTGGTCGGCTCTTTACAATATTACAATTAATTGGCCAGATTTATTTCCTTTGAATGCAGTGAATGTAATGCGAGGCGTAATAGTAGCTGATAAGTATAATAAACTTGTTCCTTTTAGTTATTCCTGTTTTGAATTGTATTGGTCAAAAGGAACGGATATTTCTAATTTAGATATTTTATCTGAAATAGCCGTTGCTAATGGTATTGAAAAAGATATTTTTATAAGTGAAATTAAAACTCAAGCTATCAAGGACCAGTTAAGAACAAATACAGATAATTTAATGGAAAGAGGAGGGTTTGGCTCTCCTACAATTTTTATTAATGAAAATGACATGTATTTTGGTAATGACCGTCTACAATTAGTGAAAGAAAAAATTTTGGGAAATTTTTGATATGAAAATTAAGCTAAGTTATTGGAGCGCAAATATACTGATAGTTATTTTTCTTCTTTCTATTTGGTTTCTTTCTTCTTTCGGTGCAGGGATATTATTTACAGAATATCTTGATAAATTTCAAATTGGTGGTTTTAAGGTTGGATTTTGGTTTTCTCAACAAGGCTCTATCATAGCTTTTGTTTTAATAATTGTTCTTTATTGCTTTCTTATGAATAGATTAGATAAAATATATAATTCTGAGGGGGAATAATTGGATCTTCAGTTTCTTACATATTTGATAGCGGGTGCATCTTTTGCTTTGTATATTGGTATTGCCTTATGGTCGAAAGCATCTTCTACAAATGAATTTTATATTGCTGGGGGAGGAGTACATCCTATAGCAAATGGTATGGCTACTGCAGCCGACTGGATGTCAGCAGCATCATTTATTTCTATGGCAGGGATTATATCTTTTATGGGAAGGGATGGAGCTGTTTATCTTATGGGTTGGACTGGTGGATATGTTTTACTTGCTCTTTTATTGGCTCCGTATTTAAGAAAGTTTGGCAAATATACAGTACCTGATTTTATTGGCGAGAGGTATTATTCAAAGATTGCTAGGTTTGTCGCAGTCCTGTGCCTAATATTTGTTTCATTTACTTATATAGCTGGTCAAATGAGAGGAGTAGGAATTGTTTTTTCTAGATTCTTAGAGGTTGATATAAATACCGGTGTGATAGTTGGAATGGTAATTGTTTTTATTTATGCTGTTTTAGGCGGTATGAAAGGAATAACTTATACTCAGGTTGCACAATATTGTGTTTTAATTTTTGCATATATGGTACCGGCAATTTTTATTTCTATTTTAATTACTGGAAATCCAGTTCCTCAATTGGGTTTTGGTTCAAAAATTTTAAATGAAGATATATATCTACTTGATAAGTTAAACCTCGTTTTAAATGATTTAGGCTTTAATGATTATACTGAGTCAATTAGATCAAAAATAGATGTTTTTTGCATTACAGCAGCTCTTATGGCAGGCACAGCAGGATTGCCTCATGTAATAGTCAGATTTTTTACGGTGCCAAGGGTAAGAGATGCAAGAACATCTGCTGGTTGGGCTTTAATGTTTATTGCAATTTTGTATACAACTGCTCCAGCAGTTTCTTCTTTTTCAAGGTTAAATTTTATTGATACTATTCATAACTCTGAATATCAAACTACCCCACAATGGTTTAAAAATTGGGAAAATATTGGATTAATTTCATGGTCAGATAAAAATAATGATGGAATTATTCAATATGGGCCTGGAAAAGCCCTAGAAAATACTAAACCAATTTTTTCTAATCAAAGAGGAGAGAATGGCGAGAGAGTTGTTTTGAATAAACCTTCAGATAATAATAATGAAATTTATATTGATAGAGATATTATGGTTCTTGCTAATCCAGAAATCGCAGCTTTACCTAATTGGGTCATTGCTCTTGTAGCTGCTGGAGCA
>Ga0208127_1000011_pt1 | contig 90054 bp, 80 predicted proteins | sample ETNtaG_6_FD_185751 | JGI IMG/M metagenome (GOLD analysis project Ga0208127, IMG submission 185751) | Marine microbial and viral communities from oxygen minimum zone, Eastern Pacific Ocean - ETNP201306SV45 (SPAdes) (version 2) | ecosystem: Environmental > Aquatic > Marine > Oceanic ... | reverse complement strand
GTTCGACGAATCCGCGACCAACTCGTAATGCTTTGTTCCTCCCGCGATAATCGCCCCTAGCGCCACTATCGCATCGTACGCGCCCGTGTCCGCGATCAGCTTGGCAGCAATGGGGAGTTCATTCGAACCCGGCACTCGCTTGATCAAAACGTTCGCCCCTGACACGCCTGCTTTCTCCAATTCGGCTATTACGCCTGATAGCAGTCCATCCACGTAGACTTCGTTGTATCGAGCAGCCACGATGGCGATCGCGAATTCGGATCCATCAATCTCGATAGGCTTTGGAGACAATTGGCTCATAGTAAGAACAAGGTGAAAGGAGACACGGGAATGCGCTCGTTAAACGCCTATGTAAAGGCGTAATTCGAAGATACCCGCTTTTCGGCGACCGCTTGGCCTCGAATCCAACCGAGAAAACCGAATATCGAGCCCGCAGATGGCTCTCAGGCTTTTCGAGCTAGAGATCGACTTGCCCGACGATTTCCAGACCGTAACCATCGAGACCGACCACGTTGCGACTGGTATTGGAAAGAAGCCGAATCTTCTCCAGCCCCAAGGCCACGAGAATCTGGGCCCCGATACCATAGTCGCGAAGCTCTGACGAACCGGCAGACCCCTTAACCTCTTCAAGTTGCGATAACCCGCGATCAGGCCGGCTGATAAAGACAACGGCTCCCGCCCGCTCTTTCGCAATCTTCTTCATCGCCGCGTGAAGCGAATCGCTGCTCTGTTTCCCGTTTTTGCGGAAAAGGTCGGCGAATAGATTTTCGGCGTGCATGCGGACCAAAGTCGGGGCGCTATCAACCTCGCCAGCAACCAGGGCGTAGTGTTCGACTTGATCCAATTTGCTGCGAAATACTTTGAGCGAAAATTGGCCGAATTCGCTTTCGAAGGGCAGCTCTCGAACCAACTCCACCAGCTTGTCCCGCTTGCTTCGGTATTCGATGAGCGCCGCGATGGAAATCATTTTCAAATCGAACTTTCGCTTGAACGCGTACAGCTCAGGCACGCGAGCCATTGTTCCGTCGTCATTGAGGATCTCGCAAATAGCGCCACACGGAAATAGTCCCGCCAACGAGGCCAAATCGACGGCCGCCTCGGTGTGGCCCGCTCGTTCGAGGACGCCCCCATCTTTCGCCTTTAAAGGAAATATGTGCCCCGGCTGTACGAGTTCGTCGGGACGCGTATCGGGATTGCCCAACAACTGAATCGTGCGAAAACGATCGTACGCGCTGATCCCCGTAGTGATGCCCTCGGCCGCATCGACCGAAACCGTAAAGTCCGTCTTATGGCTCTCGCGATTCTCGTCGACCATCTGACTAATACCGAGCCGCTGCAGGTGATGAGCTGTGCAAGGAGCGCAGATGAGACCGCGAGCATGTTGAATCATCATATTGACCGACTCGGGCGTTACTTTGGCAGCCGCTACGATTAAGTCGCCCTCATTCTCGCGATCCTCGTCATCGGTTACGATTACAGGACGGCCCGCCGCGACTTCCGCAATGGCCTCTTCTACTGTATCGAAGGCGATTTCCTGGTCGATCTGACTCATAAGGTCATCACGCTGCGACGACTTTCCAGGCTTTGCAAATGATCTCTTCGAGCTAATTCGCCTATTTCGGACGACCCGATAACGAATAAAGCGGAGCTCCATCCCGGAAGCTCCGCCTTAAACAATCCATCTAAATAATAGGAACAATATCCTGCGCTTCGAGGAACGACTTTGCGTCCCTACGCAATCATTCATCGGCGCCATCCGCGCCTGCTTTAGGTATTTTGGCTCATTTATTCCGGAAATCGCGCAGAAACCCCCTATCCGCCGCTGAGCGACGCTATCCGGTAGATGCTTTAGTCGCAGACTTCGAACATCTTACGCGACTTGACCTAATTTGCTCGATATTTCCTCAATTCGAACCTTTCTCAGTCGTACCAAGTCCCAGGAAACCGTGATAATCGCCGAAAACCTCACTAAAACCTTTCGCGACCGAAAACGTGGCTTGGTTCGGGCCGTCAATCGACTCAGCTTGAACTGCGAGCCCGGGAAGATCTTCGGCCTGCTCGGAGCCAATGGAGCGGGCAAAACAACCACTCTGCGCATGCTCGCGACTCTCTTGGAACCCACTGAGGGATCCGCCTCAATTGCAGGCTTCGACGTGAAAACGAATCCAGAGGACGCGCGTCGCAATATCGGTTTTCTTTCAGGGAGCACCGCCCTTTATGGCCGGCTCACAGCTCGCGAGATGATCGAATACTTCGGCCAGCTGAACGGATTGAGCGGCAGTCGCTTGAAGTCGCGCGTCGACAACTTGATCGAGCGCTTGGAGATCGGCGAATTTCAGCAAGGACGCTGCGACAAGCTTTCCACCGGCCAAAAGCAACGCGTTTCCATAGCCCGCTCGATCGTACACGAACCGCCTGTGATGATCTTCGACGAACCTACCAGCGGATTGGATGTCATGACCTCCCAGACCATTATGGGGTTCATCGAGGAATGCCGGTCCGAGAATCTGACCGTCGTATTTTCCACCCACATCATGAGCGAGGTCGAACGCTTGTGCGATCACGTTTCGGTCGTGCACAAAGGAATCGTCGCCGCGGAAGGCTCCGTTTCGGCCCTGCGCGACCAAACTGGCGAAGATTCAATGGAAAGCGCTTTTCTGAAGATTGTCGGCGCCATGGAGGACATCGATGAGTAAGCCATCGCTTTCCTGGGTCGTATTCCGCAAGGAACTACGCGAGACCTTGCGCGATAAGCGAGTGATTCTCGGAGTGGTCGTATCGCCCTTGCTCGTGACACCCATCATTCTGGCCGCGGTCTTTTTCTTCGCGGGGAAAAAGGAAATCGAAAAACGCGAAGCCACGCTCTCGATTGGGCTCGTCGAACTAGCGCCGTTTCCAGAGTTCGCCAATCGCTTGGATGGTGAAGACAATCTCCGAATCAAGCAGTTGGAAAGCCGAGACGAAGCGATCGAGGCCATTGAAGAGCGACGTATTCGGGCAGCCATTATCGTTTCCTCGAACGCTCGCGAAAACTTCCTCAGCGGAGGTTCCGCCGACCTCGAGATTGTCTATAATTTCGCGAACGAGAACTCGCAGGTCGCCAACGGTCGCATGAATCGGTTCTTACGGAATTTCAACGAAGAGAGCGTCAAGCAGCGAGTCGCGTCCAAAGACTTGCCGCCATCATTCACAAAACCGACGGAGGTTACCTCGACCAACATCGCGACGAGCGAGTCGACTGGATCGTTCGTATTAGGCCTCTTCCTCCCTTACCTCATCGTAATCAGCGCAGCCTTTGGAGGCATTCAAACCGCTTTCGACCTGTGCGCTGGCGAGAAAGAACGAAGCACAATGGAAACCCTGCTGGTCTCGCCCGCATCTCGAGTTCAAATCGTCAAAGGCAAACTAGTGACTGTTTTCGTCATCAGTCTGATCGCCGCCCTCTGCGCCATAACGGGCATTGTCGGACCGCTTATCCTGGGGATCGATTTCATGAAAGAGCAAATCGGCAACCAGATATCAATCGATCTCGGTTCTGTATTCGGACTCTTGCTGATCGTTATCCCACTCGCGCTCATGACCTCGTCGCTGCTGCTCGTAATCTCGAGTTTCGCTCGCAACCAAAAAGAAGCGCAGGCCTACATCCTTCCCTTCATTTCCATTACTCTTCTGCCAGCCATGCTCTCTACGATTTTCGGCGCGGAGACCCAGCTCTACACTGCCTTCATTCCCATTCTCAATATCTCGCTAACCATGAAGCAGATTCTGGGCGACCTCTTCGATCCGCTTTTCTTCGCGATCTCGCTTGGCAGCTCTTTGCTCTACGCCTTCATAGTGATGCGAATCGCCGCCGCCCTCTTCCAACGCGAGACGATTCTATTCCGGACCTAACCCAGGCCTCGGCTCTCGATGTCGCCTTCGTCCCAGCCAAAGTGGTGCCCCAGTTCATGCAAAAGAGTGATTCGGGCTTCATCCTCGAAAGCATCGCCTTCCTCTTCGCAGAAGAGTTGAATCGCTCCCAGATAGAGAACAACAGGCCCATTCTGCTCGCTGACTCGGTCCTCCTCGTAGGATAGATATTCGCCGAGCAGTTCCACCGCATTCAAGTCTCCCGCATCAACGTCTGGATGCCACTTTCTAAATACGACTGGAATCTTCTTGGCAGCGGGTTGCAAAGACGATGGCAATTCCCTGAGACATTGCGAAACGACGTTTTCCGCCGAACGCTCCAGCTTTACCCAATCGTATTCGGGTAACTCGTACATCACTCGATAATCGCTATACAGCCAAGCGGCAGCTTTCGTCGCCCGGTATAGGAACCGCTTCCAGTAACGAACGCGTATACTCGTGTTGAGGATTCCCAATCACATCCGCCGTAATCCCCTGCTCCACAATCTTGCCAGACTGCATAACGACGGTCCGATCCGAGATTTTCTTCACGACGCTCAGGTCGTGAGAGATGAACATATAGGCCAGGTCATGCTTCGCTTGAAGCTCCATCAACAGATCGATCACCTGAGCTTGAATCGTCACATCGAGCGCGCTGACCGCCTCGTCGCAAATGATGAATTCCGGTTTAAGCGATAGGGCGCGAGCGATGCAGATACGCTGACGCTGCCCTCCACTGAATTCGTGCGGATAGCGGAAAATCTGATCCGCGCTCAGCTGCACTTCCTCAAGCAACTGGGCAGCCAGATCCTTTTTCTCCATACCCTTCAATAATCCATGCTCCTCCAAGCCTTCCGTCAATATATCCAAAATCGTCATACGCGGATTCAGCGAGCTGAACGGATCTTGAAAGACGATCTGCAAATTCTTGCGAAAAGGAAGGAACTCTTGGCGTTTCAAACCAATCAATGAATGACCACGATAGGAAATCCTCCCCTCCGTCGCTTTCTCTAAGCCAAGAATCGTTCGTCCCAGCGTACTCTTGCCACTGCCCGACTCGCCCACAACCGCCAATGTCTCCCCTTTTCGAATATCGAGAGTCACATCGTCCACCGCCTTCACATGTCCGACGGTTCTCGAAAAGACGCCCTTCTTGATGGGGAACCAGGTTCGCAGATTCTCGACCTGAATGATCGGCTCGCCCTGATCCCTCAGGTCTGATTTAGGCTCGTCGGTCAAGCGAGGCACTGCGGCGAGCAGCGTCTTAGTGTAGGATTCGCGCGGCGAATCGAATAGCGATCTCAGAGCTCCCTCTTCAACTTTCCTCGCCTTCTCCATGACCATGACTCGGTCGCACAGCTGCCAAATGACACCCATGTCATGGGTGATAAAAATGATGGAGCTGTCCTTTTTCTTAACTTGCAGGATCAACTCGAAGATCTGACGTTGCGTCGTAACGTCCAATGCCGTGGTCGGCTCGTCCGCAATAATCACCGACGGATCCAGCATCAACACTAAGGCGATCATCACACGCTGACGCATTCCACCGGAAAACTCGAAGGGAAACGCGTTCATGCGTTCGGAGGGGTTAGGGATGCCGACTTTTTCCAGCCAATCGATTCCCTTGGCCCAGGCCGCTTCCTTAGTCAGCTCCGGATCATGCAAACGCAAGGTCTCGACGATCTGCTTGCCAACCGTAACCAACGGCGAAAGCGCCGTCATCGGTTCCTGAAAAATGATTCCAATTTCCGCGCCGCGAATCCGTTTCAACCGATCGATGGGCATCGTCAGCAGATCCTCTCCACGGAAATGGGCTTCTCCTCCTACGATTCTACCGATCGGATCCGGAATCAGTCGAATCAGACTCATGCCTGTCACTGATTTTCCACTACCCGACTCGCCAACAATTCCCAGAATCTCGCCTTCCGCTAAATTGAATGACAATGAGTCGACTGCTCGCACAGTCGCGTCTTCCGTGGTAAATTCCACCGACAGATCGCGTACGTTCAAAATTGTTTTTCTCGCTTCGCTCATGACTCGAATCGACTGTTAACGCGCGGATCGAAGGCCGCCCGAATACCCTCGCCAATGAAGACGCCTAAAAGAATAACCAGGACAAGGATAGCTGTTGGGAAAGTTACTAACCACCAAGAAGACCTCGATTCTTGAGCCTGGGCGAGCAGTTCGCCCCAACTTGGCGTTGGAGGCGGCAACCCGAACCCAAGGTAGTCGAGCGCCGAAAGGGAGAAGATTGCGCCCACCAGCAGAAATGGGAATAGAGTAACGATCGGAACGATGGAATTCGGCAGAATATGGCGCGACATGATCTTCCATCCTGGCAAACCCAAGCAATGAGCCGCTTCCACGAATGGCTGCTTACGCAGCTTTAGGAATTCGCCGCGAATATAATAGGACATCGGTATCCAATTGAATATGCCGTAAACGATTAGAAGGAGCAGAAATCCACGCCCGAACACCGACCCCATGAAAATCATGATATACAAGAACGGCAGCGATTCCCATATCTCTATCAGACGTTGGCCACCTAAGTCTACCAATCCACCTTTGTACCCTTGCAGGCCGCCAATGAAAACGCCAACGCCCATCGTACCAATCACCAAAGCCAAACCGAAGTTCAAGGCAATGCGCATTCCATAGAGAATTCGCGTCAGTACATCCCGCCCGCTGCTATCCAAACCAAAGTAGTGATCTCCCACCGGACGAAAGGGGAAGCGAACGCTTTCCATTTCCAACGAAGCATTGAAGGCGAGCCCGTCAACCGTAAACGACGTATCCTTGGTTTCGCCTCCTCGACGCGATTCGAGCGCGCCTAATATCACATTCTGCTCCTCATCGCTCATCGACGACCACAAGTCGTTCGAACGAGACGGAGAAAGCGCGTTTTCTCGGAAGACCCACTTCGCAGTCGCGCCGTCCCCTATCTCCTCGCGCAAAGTAATGCGCACGGAAGAAGCGGGTCGCGCCCGCGGACGAAACGCCGATAGGCTTGCCTTAACCTCCAACCCTGAAGCCGTCGTCAAAATCTCTTCGAAAGGATCCTGCTCCCCTTTGTTTTCGAATCGACTCGAAACCGCTTCCTGAAATGCCTGCGTGAACGACAGGAAATCAAACATGGGTTTGCCTCTCGCATCGCGATCGCTTTCCAAACCCATGAATCCGTAAGCCGCCGTCGATCGGCTGATATTCCAAGCGTTATCCACGCTTACCGATCCGACGAGTTGCTTGCGTCGCGCCTCCACCGTGACCGTTTTCTCAAGCTCAATATCTCTCGCAGATACCGTTTCGAATGGACCATAAGGAATCGGAGCGAAGATCATGTAGTTATCCTCATTCTCCCGAAATCGTGGCGAATCGTTGATCGCCTTGTAATCGGGACGCGTATTGAGACCGCTCCCAGTGAAGGCGTCGTCCGGATAAAAGGCGAACGCTGGAAAATACCATGCGCCATCGTAGTTCACGAACAGCGGCCGATCGTTGGAAATCAGTTCAGAAATCAGACTGACCCCGTAAAGAGCGATCAGGGCCCAAAACGACCAGTAGGATCGCCTTATCGACTTGAATCGGCGTAGTCGCCTTTCGGTTACGGGGTTGAGCTTAGGCTTCCACATACGACGACTATTCGCTCGAAAAAGAGATCCTCGGATCGATCAAGACATAACAGAAATCCGAAAGCACCCGCCCCAGAAGAGCCACAATTGAAGTGAGGGCTAACACGCCCATGAATACCATATAGTCACGGCTGATAATCGCCTCCAGGCTCAACATCCCAATTCCTGGAATATTGAATACGCGCTCTATCAACACTGAACCTGCAAAGAGGATCGATAGGATACCACCAAACCCCGTCGCGATCGGGATCAAAGCATTCCGCAAGGCGTGCCGCCAAACCGCTAGCCTCATCGACCCGCCGCGAGCGACCACGGTGCGCACGTAGTCCTGACTAATTTGTTCCAGCAGCGAGTTTTTCATCAGCATAGTCAGCAAGGCGAAGTTGCCAATGATGTAGCAGAGCACTGGTAGAAACATGTGCATAAATTGATCCTTCACCTTCTCGCCGAAGCTGAATTCTTCCCAACCATCCGACCGAAAGCCTCCTATCGGGAAAATGTCCCAGAAGCCATCGACTGTCCCGGAAAAGAACATTTTCAGCAACATTCCGAAAGCGAATGATGGCAGCGCGTATCCAACGAATACCAACACGCTTGACAAAAAATCGAAAACGCCGCCGTTACGCAGGGCTTTCGCGATGCCCAGGGGGATGCAGATCAAATAGGTCAGAATGAAACTGGTAATGCCAAAAGTCAGCGAGACCGGAAAGCGTTCCACAACCAAGCTTCCCACCGTTTTATGGCTGTAAACGTAAGACTTGACGGTCATCCCCATCTTGTTGACGACCAGCCAATCCCAATAACGCTGCGCGATCGGCTTATCGAAACCGAAGTGCTCCTTAAGAGCCTGGCGCTGCGTTTCGGAGATTTCCTGCGACCCCAAGGCTCCATCGGCCCCGCCCGCTCCACGCATTTTGAGCATGGCCTGCTCGACCGGTCCGCCTGGGACGAATTGGCAAAGCAGAAAAGACGCTAAGGTAATTCCGATAAAGGTCGGAAAGATCAGCAATATGCGACGAATGAAATAGGCTGTCCGGCCAGACATGCGAGAGCGCGAAAAAAATTGGCTTTAGTTCTCGCTGAAGATCTCTTCGAACTCGACGCGATACGGCAATGGGGGCAGAGCCTCGCCATTTTCCTTGGCTAAGTCGAAATCCGCCTGAATATCCGGATCCTCCCACCAATAGTGCAAAGCCGACTCCTCGTCGTTGAATTTATCATACACGGTCTCCGGCATTCCAAAGCGGTTCCAATACATGGCTCTCATAAAATCCACCATCCAAATCATTACAATTGGCACTTCAGCCTGAATCAGACCATCAATCTCTCTAAGGATCTCAGAGCGCTTGTTTATATCGAACTCGCCTCGTTGCTTGTCGATCAATGCATCTACTTTCTCGCTTTTGAAACCATAAACGTTATTGCTCGCCTTGCGGTCGGCTTCCGTCGATTTCCACATGCCTTCTGGCGACCGAAAGATCGGAGCGCCCCACGCCGACAAAGTCATCTCGAAGTTGAATTCGTCCATATCCTTCGTCCATGCCGCCCAGTCTTTTTCTTGGATTTTCATTTCAACGCCAACGTCCTTTAACGCTTCCTGATAGATAACCAGGTACTTGTTGAAAGACGGAGTCCATGCCAGAAACGTAAACTCGAACGGCTTTCCATCCTTTTCCAATATTCCCGTGTCTGGATTCGCTTTCCAACCCGCTTCATTCAGCAAACGTCTAGCCGTTTCGGGTTCGTATTCATATTGAGGATTCGGATTCGGATTATCGGCCCCGTAAAGGTCATGGTAGATCGAATTCTGCATGAAGTACTCGCCAAAGAGCATCGTCTCGTTGATCGTTCGCCGATCGAGCATATGCGCCATCGCCTTGCGAACCCTGATATCGTCGAACGGCGGCTTGCGCATGTTCATCGAAAGTCCCTGGAAACCGATTGGGGCCTTGTTGTAGATTCGCTGCTTGCCAATCCAATTCTTGTCGAACGCCTCGCCCTTGGCATCCGTATTCCACATAGCGGATGTCGCCGAAGCGAAGAGATCGACATCCCCAGCCCGAAACGCTTCCCACATCAAATCGCGCGTCGCGTAGAATCGGAACTCGATTTCTTGAAAATTATCGGTTCCAACGAATCGCTTTTGATCGTCCAGCCACCACGACTCCCTGCGCTCGAGGCGCATGTAGCTGCCCTCTTTCAATTCCGAGATTTCATATCGCCCAGACACGACGGGAAACTCGAAATCCTGCTCATTGAACGTCAAGCCTTCGAAGTGGTGCTTGGGAAGAATGATAAAGGAGGCCAAAGAAACCAGGTTGCTCCAATCCACTTCTCGCGCCCGCAGTTTTATCGTTTTGCTGTCGACGATTTCAGGAGGATCGAACTTTTCCAGGGAGTATTTGTGCACGCCCGCTAGGCTTGTCGGGTCCAGGATCGTATTCCAAGTAAAGAGAAAGTCATCAGCCGTAATCGGCTTTCCATCGTTCCATTCCGCCTTCGGATCCAGGTTGATCGTGAATCCAAGCTGATCATCAGTCACTTCGATCGAGCGCGCAATTCGCGGCGACCAATCCAACGTCGTCGGATGCACATCGAATAGCTGATCATAGAGGAGACTGAACACAGCGATACTTTGGACCGTGTAGTTCGTGTAATAATTGAAACTGCTGGGATAGGGTCCCAACACCATCTTGAACTTGCCTCCCACGATCGCATCCGGACTGGCAATGGGATCGTAGTCGTCTTCCCAATCCGGACCTGGGTAAACAGAGGCGCCAGCCGAGGCGATCGAGAACAAAAATGCCTGACTAGCGACGAGGGCTAAAATCAGGCAACGGCGGGTCCAGGTGATAGGCAGTTCTACAAGCATGATCAAAATATTGTCCGGATATCGGAAGAACGGTCGAGTTCTTCAATCAGTTTCGCGAGAAGACAATTAATGCTCCAACCTGGTTCGTAGGCAAGCCCCACCGGACTTGCCAGCCTCAAAACAGCGTTCCCGGGTTGCGCGCCAGCTTCGGATCGCTTTCATTGAGATCTCCCATGTACGCCAAATTCGCCCAGTGGTACGACCTCCACTACCGATCGATCAAGGACTACGAGTCAGAAGTCGAACGCATTGCCTACCTACTCGAAAAGCTAGGATCAAAACCCAACGCTATTCTCGATGTCGCCTGCGGCACGGGCGAACACGCTCGAATCCTCAGGGAACGCTACGGCTATTCGGTGGACGGCATCGACCTCGAACCTAGTCTGATCGAGATAGCCCAGGCGAAGAATAAGGATGGCGACTTCACCGTGGCCGATATGAAGGACTTCCAGCTGCCGAAGTCCTACGACGTCGTCTGCTGCCTATTCAGTTCGATCGGCTACGCCGAGACCCTCGAAGGCCTTGAACAAGCGATCGCGTCGATGGCTCGACATCTGAAGCCTGGAGGCTGGCTACTCCTCGAGCCCTGGGTCGCGCCCGACGAATGGCGAGACGGCATAGCTGATGCGACAGAAAGCTCGGACGAGGGGAAAGGGGTTCAGGTGATGCAAACGAGACTGGGACGATTGGACGGAAAGGTCTCGGAAATCACTATCGACTACGATATCAAGACGCCTGACGAGAGTTTCTCCTTCACCGAAACCCATCGTCTCGGTCTGTTCACCCGGGAAGAAACCGAGGCAGCGCTGGAGAAGCATCGCTTCCAATCGCGCTACATGCCGGCAGGGGTGCTCGTCAATCCGCTCTATGTTGCCTGCTACACGCCCTAAGACAATTTTCGAGCAATCCGATCGGAAGTCATCACGACACAGAACAGCTAGTCCGCGAAAAATTTCATCTGCTTGAGCTGCAAGATCGCAGCAACGCCTTCCCTACCCTTGCTTCGAATCGAAACCGTTCGCTATTCGTTCCGCGATATCGCCTTCGAACTGAAGCGAACGAGTCGGGAAGGCCATAGAGGCGCCACGGGCTTCGACCGCCTTCATGATCTTGATATTGATGCGTTGGCGAATATCCATGTGCTTCAGCCAAGCGGTCGTACTCGTAAAGTAATACACGAGGATCTGCAGGGAGCTCTCCCCGAAATCGGTGAAGTTAACCAGAATGAAATCCTGCTGAACGTCCTCGTCCTCGCGGAGCAACGCCTTTATGTCTTCAACCAGATCCGCCATCGTATCGGCAGGCGTGCTGTATGTGACGCCGATGTATTGCTTCACCCGACGCTTGGGCATCTTGCTCCAATTCTCGATGATCTCGTTGGCGAGCATCTTGTTGGGAATCGTCATGAGCGATTTCGACCACGTGCGCACCTTGGTCGAACGCATCCCGATCTCTTCCACATCGCCATCGATCTTGCTGCCGACCTGTATCCAATCTCCCACCTTGAAAGGCCGGTCCGCGACCAAGGAAACCGAACCGAACAAATTGCCCAAGGTCTCCTGGGCCGCCAAGGCTACCGCCAAGCCGCCGATGCCCAAGCCGGCCAGCAGCGAGCTAACCGAGTAGCCGAGATTCTGAACGACCAGAATCACCGCAACAATGATGAGAAAGGTGCGGGCCGCCTTCTGGATTAGCGGGATGAAGCCATACACTCCCAAGTCCCGCGACTTCGCCAGTCCCGTCATCGTTTCCGCAAAGACGTCCACCGCTCGAAGGATGCCCCAAAACACAACCGTCATGGTCGCCGCCTTGAAGCCAAGCACGATGGCTTTGTCGAGCTCTGGGCTGAAGCTCAACATCGTAAGCGCGAGAAAAATTCCGATTACGAATACCAGCCAGCTAATAGGCCCGCGCATTGCGGGAACCATCTTGTCATCGAATTCCCATGACGTTTTGCGAGCAATTCGATGCAGCCAATTTTCGAAGAAGAAAATTACGATCTTTCTGACAACGAAGGTCAGTAAAACGATGCCCAGACTGAAGAGCAACCGCGTTCCCGAGTTGTCTCCCAGGTCCACTTCGAAGACTTCGGACAGCATCGAAAGCGCTTCCTTTCGGAACGAATTGAATACGCCCATTTCCTCGCTCTCTGTCTCGGTCGGCTCTGTCTGAGCCTCTTCGTCTTGAGCAAACGCCACCGCAAGGCCAAGCGTCGCCACTATCGCTAAAATCCACCAGATACGCTTCATAGGGTTCAAAAGTCGCAGTACCATCAACGCCGCGACGCGGGAATGCAATCAATAGACACGAAAAAGCGCCGGTCCCCCTCCCCGAGGACCGACGCCATTATGCCGCGCAGCGATCTCAGTTGATCGATATTTTGCGCGGCTTCTTTTCCTCCTCCTTAGGCAAAGTCAGTCGAAGCACGCCATTCTTGCAGTCAGCGGCGATTTTTCCCTCCTCGACGCGATCGCCCACCATTAAGCGAAGGCGATAGGCATACGAATCTCTCGCAGCATGTCCCAGAGGTCGCCAACCTTTAGGCGTCCGGTCGTTTCGCTTGCCCACGACTTCGAGCAGTCCATCGTGCAAAGTAACGCTCAAGTCGCTCTTGCTTACTCCAGGCAAATCCACATCGACCCGAAAAGCATCTTCGTTTTCATCGATTTCATAGCGAGGCCTCACATAGGTCAGGCCCGCTTCCTCGGATCCGCCGCAGCTCCCTGATTTCGAACTCAGAGCGGATGGTTTGAATACATTCAATAAAGTCATGTTTTCCTCCTCTTTCTTATAATGATTAGCGGTTTCTTCTAGCTCACGTCGATACGCCTCGGCTTGACGAGGGCCGTCTTCGGGAAGCTGACGCTCAGTATGCCGTCCTTGAACTCCGCCGTGGCCTTGTCAGCGTCAACTCCTTCGGGAACGGAGAGCGACTCGCTGTAGGAAATGGAAGCCTCGGATTCCCCCTCCTTGGCCTTCGCCACACGCTTCGCCGTCAGACTGAGAGCATTCTCTCCTACTTCCAAAGCGACATCCTTCGATTCCACTCCCGGAAGTTCGATCCGAGCGACATAAGCGTCGTCGTGTTCGTACCAACGCGTGTTAAGCGAACGGGCGTCGGATTCGGCGAACCACTCGCCCCCAACATCGAAAAGGCTCGGCAGACTGCCGAATAGCTTTTCGAACTCCTTTTCCAGGCTGCCCAACGAACTGCCGCTTGAATACGGAGCGATACCATATCTTGAACTGAATGGACTTAAGTATTTCATTTTTTCCTCCTCATAAATACTTTGTTTGCGTTAAATCGTCTCCTATTATGCATATCATATGCCAATCTCTAAAACAATTTTAGCCATTGATAATTAGATATTTAGTATATTATTGCACCAATCAATAGAGCCGTTTTGTCTCACTTTAGATGGTCAAGTCGCCCCAATAATGAACTCCACGTCCCACTCGATTTAAGGGCGTTCCAAACCAGTCGATATTCGCGTCTTATTCCCAAATAGCGAAAGAATGAGCTCTCTATGACAGGACGTCTCCGTTTATGGGATTGCTCTCCTTCGTGAGAGCCTCTTTCTTGCCGCAATTTCCCCGACCATGGATTCGATTTTCGACGAGATTCACGAGCGACGCCACACCGATAGCCAGAAATGGCAGAAGTACGAAGGTAAGGATATTCTCCCCATGTGGGTTGCCGATATGGACTTCAAATCGCCGGAGCCTGTTCTGCAGGCGCTTCGCGATCGCATCGATCACGGCATCTTTGGATATGCCCGACCTGAACGAAGCGCAATCGAAGCCGTCGTGGAGATGTTGGAAGCGAACTATGGCTGGAAGATCGAGGAAGAGTGGCTTGTCTGGCTACCTGGTCTGGTTGTCGGCTTGAATATTACCAGTCGAGCCTTCGCCGAGAAAGGCGACAACATACTGACGAATACGCCCATCTACCCCCCGTTTCTTCTGGGACCCCGCTTTCAAGACCGCTCCGTCGTCAAAGCGCCGATGGTATTAGATGGCAATCGTTGGGAAATCGATTGGGACGCCATGGAAGCTGCGGTCGATGAGCGCACCCGCATGTTCTTCTTCTGCAATCCCTACAATCCTTGCGCCCGCGTTTTCGAAAAGGATACGCTCGAACGCGTCGCCGAATTTTGCGAGCGCCACGATCTTCTCCTCTGCTCGGACGAAATCCACTGCGAACTGCTGCTAGACGGCCGCCGCCACACGCCAACGGCGACGCTCAACGATTCGATAGCCCAGCGCAGCCTCACATTGATTGCCCCTAGCAAGACTTACAATCTGGCTGGTCTCGGTTGTTCGATAGCCATCATTCCCAACGAAGGGCTTCGGAGAAAATTCGTCGCTGCCTCCCGCGGTATCATGGCTGAAGTGAACAACCTCGGCTATGTGGCCTGCGAAAGCGCATACCGTCACGGTGGGCCATGGAGGGACGAATTGCTCCGCTACCTCGCAGGAAATCGCGACCTGATACATTCGTTCATTGGAGAACGCATTCCAGAACTGCGTCTTTACGATCATGAGGCCACCTATCTATCCTGGATCGACGCCAGCGCTTTGGAGCTAGAGAATCCCATCGCTCACTTCGAGGAACACGGCATAGGCTTATCCGAAGGCGTTTTCTTCGATGCGCCCGATCATGTCCGCCTGAATTTCGGCTGCCCTCGATCTACTTTGCAAGAAGGACTCGAGCGGATGGAACGGGCAGTCGCCGCCCTTCGCTAGCGAACAAGCTCTTCGATTCGATCGCCCATTTCCGCGAGCAGCAGCATGGCGTCCTGGTAGCGATTTCTCATGGAGGCATCCTTCATGCGGCCCAGCTCGCGATACTCGAAAAATCCTTTGGAAAGACGAAATGCTCCTTCTCCCGGAAATGCGGAGAGCCTTTCGATCACCGGTCCATTTAGGAAACGCTTCGCTCGCTCTTCATCGTTAGAAAACAAGTCGTAGAGACGAGAGCTTGAATCGATCTTCGCTAAGGAATCGTCAGTCGAATATCTGCTATCGCTTTCAGTGAAGCTCGGGTTGAGGACCAATTCCAATTCGTCTGCATAGAGCATTTCAAATGCAAGGGTGGTCCAAATGCGCTTCTTGGCATCGCTCTCATTGGAGTGGTCGTACAAGGTCAGCGGATACCCGCGAAACTCGCCCGACAAGGATACGCGCTCGCCAATACCCTGCCCCCAAGCGCTTGTGTAGGTCTTGCGCTTCAAGTGAAATCGACGCTCCAGAATCTCGTACTGCTCAAGCATCGGCCCCATCGAACGACCGAGTATCCGCGGAACGAATAGCAGGATCAAGGCGAAGACGACTCCAATTGCGAGGATCAGCATTCTATGAATAGGATTTGTCGACCGATTTCCAAATGCCCGTCTTGCAAAATCAGCAAAGCGGCGCAGATTACGATCACGATGTGCGGGCGTTATACATTGGTCAAGAAACCGATCTCCATTGGCAAGAACCCTGCTCGAGAAATCCGCTACGCCGTATTGGCCAACAAAGACGATTCCGACTTTCATGAGCGCTACAATATCGCGCCCACCCAGGACAATCTCGTCATCCGAAAAGACGAGTCCGACGGCGCTCTCTTCGCTTCGAACATGCGCTGGGGTTTGATTCCCAGCTGGTCGAAAACCGGATCCACCCAATCCCTTCTTATCAACGCTCGCTCGGAAACGATCGCAGACAAGCCCTCCTTCAAGGCTGCCTATCGAAGACGACGCTGCCTTGTCCCGGGAGATGGATATTACGAGTGGAAGCGTGTACGGAACGGTAACCAGCCCTACTATTTTCAATTGGAGAACGAGGCCGTATTCTACATGGCTGGCATTTGGGAAAGCTGGTACGACGATGTCGGCAATGCGACCAGCAGCTACGCGATTCTAACGACCCAAGCTAACGCGCTTGCGGCGAAGATACATGACAGAATGCCCGTCATTCTCGAAGAATCGATGGCGCTCGATTGGCTCGAAGACGAGCCCGATCGATTCGAATCGGAACGTAGATTCGAGTTTTTCAATCCGCTGGATCCCTCGTTGATGAAAAGCCGCCCCGTCAACCCGGCAGTCAACAACAACCAGAACGAAGGTCCTGCCTGTATCGAAGCCCCGCCCATCGAGGCCTCAACCCAGCTCGACATGGGTTTCTAGATACTTTGTCGCCCGACAAACATCGCTAAGTCTTTGGCCTTCGACCTTCCAGCTTAAGGACTGCTAGCCCTTAAGCTCGTTGACCAATTCGGAGATCGTCGCCTTGGCATCCCCGTAAATCATGCGGGAGTTATCCATAACGAAGAGCTTGTTAACCAAGCCCGAGAAGCCCTTGCCTTGACCTCGCTTGAGAATGAACACCGTCTTCGCTTGGTGCGCTTCGATGATAGGCATTCCATAGATGGGACTGGTTTCATCCTCCGCTGCCGCAGGGTTGACTACATCGTTCGCCCCAATCACAACCGCCACGTCGACGGTAGGCATGATAGGGTTGATGTTGTCCATTTCCACCAACTGCTCGTAGGGAACATCCGCTTCGGCCAGAAGCACATTCATATGGCCCGGCATACGGCCCGCAACCGGATGAATGGCGAAATTGACTTCGGCTCCATTCTCCTCGAGCAATTCGCCCAACTCCTTGACCACGTGCTGGGCTTGCGCAACCGCCATTCCGTATCCAGGAATGAATACAACCGAACTTGCAGCTTCCAAGACATAGTAGGCATCTTCAACGCTGATCGCCTTTGGCTCGCGATCGTCGTCATCGCCGCCCGATTGGCTCGTCGCCCCGAAGCCGCTGAAGAGCACATTGCCCAAGGTCCGATTCATCGCCTTGCACATAATCGCTGTCAGAATCAACCCGCTGGCTCCCACCAGACAACCTGCGACAATCAGGACGTTATTGCCGATAACGAAACCAGCTGCCGAAGCCGCCAAACCAGAGCAACTGTTCAGGAGCGAAATCACCACCGGCATATCCCCGCCGCCAATCGGCATGACGCCCATGAAACCGAATGCTAAAGCTAAGACGATCCCCGCGATGAAGAGCGTGTTCGCCGTATCCAAATCCGTAGACCAAGTGAACAGAGCGCCGATCGCTAGAATCGCGATCAAAACGAACATATTCACGCCTTTTTGGCCGCCAAACACCTTGGCTTGCCCCGAAACCCTGCCGGAGAGTTTGCCGTAAGCGTAAAGGCTTCCGGTAAAGGTAATGCCGCCAATGAGCATCGCCAAATAGATAACGATGGAGCTGAAGAATCCCGGCGTTCCCATCGAAACGCTGTAGGCATCCCAACCCATCGATCGGATCTTCTCGAACTCGACCCATGCGACCAGCAAACTCGCCAGTCCGCCGAAACCGTTGAACAAGGCCACCAGCTCTGGCATTGCCGTCATTTTTACCAAACGAGCCGCCAAGCCGCCTGCCAAGGCGCCAACCGCCAGGCCTATCAAGATCCACTTGAAATCGAGTATCCCTCGATCCAACAAGGTGATCGCGATCGCGATGAGCATCCCGAGACCAGAGATCATATTGCCTCGACGAGCCGTGTCGGCCGAGCCCAGCATCTTGATGCCGAAGACGAAAAGCGTCGCGGCAATGACGTATACCAAATTGATGAGGCCTGAGCTTTCCATGCTTACTTATCCTTCTTCTTGAACATTTGCAGCATGCGATCCGTGACGAGATAACCTCCCACCACATTGACCGTCGCGAGAACCAAGGCCAAGAAGCCCAGAAACATGCTCATCGTGCCTGCCTCATTGGCTCCAGTCGCAACCAAAGCCCCAACGATCGTGATCCCCGATATCGCATTGGAGCCGGACATCAGCGGGGTATGCAACTGGGACGGCACTTTGGAGATGAGCTCCAGCCCGAGAAAGGCCGCGAGCACGAATATGAAGAAGAGAAGAACGAGATCCATAACGGGAAAATTTGGAATAAGTTAACGGGTCGTTGTCAGGTTTGCTTGAAGCGCTCGTGCACGATTGAGCCACCGTGAGTAATGACACTGCCGCTCATGATTTCATCCTCGAAATCCAACCCAATCGATTTCGATTCTTCGTCCCAAAAATGCTCGATGAAGCTGTATATATTGGCCGAATACATCTGGCTCGCGTGAACCGCCACCCGATCCTCGAGGGCTCCAATGCCTATAATCACGGGGCCGTTATCGACCCGGACCTCTTCATTGAGTTTGGAGCCGACTACATTGCCGCCTCCTTCCACCGCCAAATCGACAATCACCGAACCATTCTTCATACCGGCAACCATCTCTTCGGTCACGATTTTAGGCGCGGGCCGGCCAAAGAGCTTAGCTGTCGTGATTACGATATCCGATTGAGAGCAGATTTTCGCCATGCCATCCTGCTGCATTTTTATCTGCTCAGGTGTCAACTCTTTGGCGTAGCCTTGATCGGTCTGTCCCGTATCGCCGAGATCGATTTTGACGAACTTCGCGCCCAGAGACTTGACCTGCTCTTCAACGACCGGGCGCGTATCGAACGCTTCTACGCGCGCTCCCAATCGCTTCGCGGTAGCAATTGCCTGGAGACCGGCTACGCCCACTCCGATTACGAACACCCGACTCGGAGCGATCGTGCCCGCCGGAGTCATCATCATCGGCAAAATGCGATTCAATCGCTCCGCGGCTTTAACAACTGCGAAGTAGCCCGCCAGATTAGCTTGGGAACTGAGAGCATCCATTTTCTGGGCAAGCGTCGTACGCGGAATCATTTCCATACTCACCGAAGTCGCCTGAGCATGAGCGAACGCATCGATCAACCCCTTCTCATTGAAGGGATCCAGAAAGCTGATATGCAAAGCGCCCAGCTTGAGAATAGCGATATCCTCATGAGAGGGCTTGCGAACGCGGGCCACGAGATCGGCTTGCGACATCGCCGATGCTCGATCAGTCGCGATCGTAGCGCCAGCGCTCTCGTAATCGGTATCCAAAAAGTAGCTATTCTCTCCTGCTCCTCGCTCAATGTCGACGGTCACGCCCATCGCAGTCAGCTTTTTAACGGTCTCCGGAATGAGAGCTACGCGAGTTTCTGAAGTAGACGCTTCACAGGGGACGAATACGCGCATGAAAGAAAGCTAAACAGCGCAATTATCAAAATCAATAAACATTCTGCGTCTACAGAGGATTGTCGCAGAACTACCACGAAGGCTAATAGCGTCGGCAAGCGATTGTGATTTCGCCATAACGAGGCGAGCGGGTCGGAAAGCGACTCGCCAGCCGCTTAATCCTTAACGGGCTCGTTCTTGAACTCGATCGTCAACGATTCCAAGTCTTTCGGAAGGTCTTCCAAAAAGACGCGTACGAAATTGGCTTTGCGGCTTCCAAAACTCTTGTCGAATTTCGAGCGGCGCACGATCGACTTATGTTCCCAGAGAATCTCGACTTCCTCGCCTTCTCCTTTGGAAGAGTAGAAGTGCAGGTGAGCGATCGGCTTTACGAGTCGCTCCGCAGCGGCTTCGAGACGACAGGTAAACAACCACGAATCGCCCTCTTTTTCGTGCCACTTGGGGGTCTTAATGAAGACTTTATCGCCGTTCAAGTACTCGACGTTCGTAAACGGACCCGCGTAGCATATCGAGGATGCCACCATGAAGGCCAACAAAGTCCCAAGCCATTTCATCGATTTGAATCCCATAAGCGCTTGCATAATCATTCCTATAAACGGCTCTGGAAACGATTTTATTACCATTCTCTTTGCCTAAGGGACCTTAGGTAGCGACCGCCAGGCTCCTCTGGAGCGACTCCTTCAAATCACTGAAGAAGCGGTCTCGCCTAGCCCGAGCGAGTTCCAGCGAGCGCGTACGAAGGCTCTTCCGAATGCGTTCGCTCGTATAGGCAGTCGGATAAACCGTATAATGCAGCCACCAAATGCCGTTATTATTCCAGAGGTGGTGATTGGGATTATCGCCACTTATTCTGAGAGGGAGTCCGTGTATTTCGTTCATTGATGCGTTTTGTTGAATGTCTCCTACGCATCGGGAGTCGCCCCAGAAAACCGCTTCCCGACAGTGTCGCCTGTTGGAAAGGCCATCTCGAAATAGGTTTTTTCATCGAAGGGCTTTAATTGCCTTTTCAATGCTCATCCGACGAAAATCGTCGAATCCACCGTAGATCCTATAGAACTCGGTTGGCAGGTTACGGAAAACCGCGACCACTCCTGATGCTATTTAAGAACTGACCGAAACGCTAGCGGCTCGCGCGAAGATGAAAAGCCTATTCCGTGTCATAAACGCGAATGTTCCCTTCTAAGCGTCGATGGACTCGAAGGAAACATCGACTTGAAGATCTTCCGCGATCGATTCGAGGCGGCTTCTCAATCGCTCCGAATCGCATTCCTCGGGAATGCACACGCGGGCCTTCGCTTCGAACAAACGTTCGCCCGACATGGGCGCGCTCGAGCACTGCGACGACAATTCCTCCACATTTACGCCTTCCTCGGCCAGCGCTCCTGCGATCTGACGCACGATGCCTGGACGGTCTTGGCCTACGATTTCCACTAATGCGACCTCAGAACAATCGCTTGTCGAGTCCGACTCGCTGCTGTGGGCAACGATCTCCAAGGCCTGTCCTGATAAACCAGCCAATGCCTGTCGCAAACGCTCCGCCGCGACCTCGTCTATCTCGACTCTCAACAAGCCAGCGAATTGTCCTCCCAAATGACACATGCGAGACTCGAGCCAATTGCCGCCATGTTCCTCGACCATCGAAGCGATCGAGTCAACTAGTCCGGGGCGATCGGGACCGATCACCGTCATTACGAGAGGAGCATTCATAAATAGGCCAATCTGTAGAAAGCGTCGCTTGAGGCAAGCGCCTTCCCCACGTGGGCAAACTCGATAGGGCGAGGCAACTGCCTCTTCGAATAGCGAAAACGGCCCGCAGCTCTACGCCGCGGACCGATTTATCAATTGGAGAATGAGAGAGAATTGAAATTCGAATTACGCGTCGCAAACGCAACGGCGACGTCCCAGACCGATGACTCCGAGTATCGAAAAGACGCCAAGGAAGCCGAGCGAGGAATCGGGTACTTCGCAGCGGTGGGCAGATACGCCGACATCGCTATCGCTCAATCGGACATTCCAAATATCGAGCAAGTAGCTGTCTTTGGGTCCATACACGTAAACGCCGACATCCAAGTTGTAGACACCTTCATCCAATAGATGGCTGATCGTACCGCAGTACACTCCCATACCTGCTCCATCTTGGAACGTCCAAGGCCCCTGGCCCTGGCCATTGATATTGATGTCGTAATACGAGTAAGCCGCGTCTTCCGTGGAGTCGATCACCCGCCAATCGAACGCGATATACGCCCGGTCCTGCACCACGAACTCTTGGCTGTAGGCTTCAGACGATTGCGGCCCATTTTCTCCGCCTCCGCCGATCCTCAGGCCGCCTTTGCTCAAATCGGAAACCTCGCTCACATCGCCGAAATTCGGATAGATGGGAATCGTAGTGGCAGACAAAGTCGTCCCTAGCAAAATCGCCAAAAGACAGGTCGTTTTCTTTAAACTGATCTTCATTTGAATCGAAGGCGTAGTATAGGCAGCGACCTTTCATTAGTAAATCAGGCTCTAATCCAGAGAGGTTATAAGGTTTTCTACTAGGCAAAGCAGTTCATCCCGTCCCACTGGGAGAGAGCGAGCTTCATCTTCGAATTCCATCGCTGTCCAAGCGTAAAATGGCCCACGACTTCCCTAAACTGTGAAGAGAAAACGCCGTTTCAGAAAGGAGACCAACTATCCACGTGGAAACCCAAGCAACGAACCTTAAGTCGCCTCGCCCCGGAGGCTTCCATAAGCTCTTTTCAATAGGAGCGTTCCGTTCGCCTTCCCATCAGTCGCAGATTCTGCCCTTCTTCAATCGTTTTGGCGGCAAATTCGTCGAAATCGGCGCCCGCGATGGAGGAAAGGACAGCTTCACGCTCTATCTCGAGAAGGCTCTGGGCTGGCAAGGAATGCTCATCGAGCCGTGGCCTCATCTTTTCCACAAATGCCGCAAGAGTCGCCGCAAGAGTATCGTTTTGAATGTCGCCGTGGTCGATCATTGGCTCGAGGACTCGTATATCGAAGTTCGCGGCGCGCCCTCGAAAACCTCAATCCAGCGCGTACTGAGAAAAGAGGCCTCCGAACGTTTGACCGGCAAACCGGTGGAAGCGCCTTTCAAACGGCCAAAGCAGGAAAAAGTGGCGTACGTGACGACCGACGTCGCAAACAATATTCTCAATCGAGCCGAATTCGATCACGACTTCGAATTACTAGTTCTCAATCTTCAGGGCTACGAAAATCATGCCCTCGAAGGTCTGGACTTCGACTACTATCGCCCCACCTACATACTGATGAAGGTGGGCCTACGGATGCCCAAACTGACCAATCTTCCCTCGTCCTACGAATTGGTCGCTTCGTCGAAGCACGACGAACGATCGATGCTGCGCCTGTTCCGCCGTTCGGAATTCGGGGCTAACTAGCAAGTCTGGTTCAAGCGGTCCAAAGCTAGCTTCACGACCACCTTTTTCACAATCGAACCAGGCGACTCAATGAATAGCTGGGGCATGTGAGCGTCTTGGGGCAGCAGACAGGCAAACGTTCCGGGATACATCCCCAACTGGATCGGCGACTCCCGCTGGAATTGGAAGAACTGAACGTCCCTATCCGAATCGTAGGCCGTCTTTTCAGCAAGCGTTTGAGTAGGATAGCAAGCAATCCGTTCGCTTCCGACCAGGACCATTTGGATATCAACGTATCTGCGATGCGCCTCGAGGACGGCATTGTCATCCGTTTCCCGACGGGTGGGATAGCTCATTACGATTCCGAAAACGGAATCGCCATCCAAGTCGTAACGACGCTCTTCGGAGTCTCCCGAAAGTCCCTCCAAGAAGTCGAACGCCATCTCCCAAGCTTCGCCTAGAGGATAGGCCTTCCCATTCTCGATATGGTCTACGATCATGGATTGGGCTTATCGCGATCGCTTTGCTTTCTGGCAACCTTCAATTCCCTCCAGCGAGCGAGGCGCTTGTATATTTCCGTTTCCTGACCGACCTTCTTCGCTTCGAAGAACGTCAATGGCTCGACCATGTAATCCTGACCTGATATGTTTTCTTCGCTGGCGTGACTGTATCGATAATCTTGGGAATTGCCCAATCGCTTCGAAGCCTTCCCTCCGCTATCCCGAAGCCACAAGGGAACTTCTTGCACAGGCCCTTGGGCAATTGATTTCTTCGCTCGCCCCAATGCAGCGTAGGACGTGTTGCTCTTGGGAGCCGTTGCCATATACACCACGCAGTGGGCCAAGTTGATCTCGCACTCCGGCAAGCCAACGAACTCGCAAGCTTGTTGCGTCGCAGTCGCCAGGGGCAATGCCTGGGCATCCGCCAGGCCAACATCTTCGGATGCGAAAATAATCAACCGGCGACCAATGAATCTCGGGTCCTCGCCGCCTGCCAGCATTTTGGCGAGCCAGTAAAGGGCCGCATCCGGATCGCCTCCTCGCATGCTCTTGATAAACGCGGATATCGTATCGTAGTGCTCGTCCTCGTCCGCATCGTATCGTATTTGTCGTTCGCTCGCGAATACGGATATCGCATCCGAATCGATAGACGCACCCTCTTCCAAGCCCAATGCCACAACCTCGAGCGCATTCAATCCACGGCGCAAGTCGCCATCGCAAAGTCGCGATAGCCCTTCCAATGCATCGCGCGTCGCCTGGTGTTTTCGCGCTCCCAACCCTCGCTCCTCATCCGCAAGCGCCTTCTCCAGAACCGAAGCGATCGTCTCCACTGAATGCGGTTCCAACCTGAAGAGGTGGCTCCTGCTCAACAGCGGCGCATTTACGTAAAATCCTGGATTGTGAGTAGTGGCCCCGATCAATCGTATGTTTCCGGCCTCCACGTCCGGCAGCAGCAGATCCTGTTGCGATTTGTTGAAACGATGGATTTCATCGATAAACAAAACTGTATCGTTTTTATCGATACGCCTTGCCGTAGAGAGAATCTGACGCAGCTCGGCGACATTCGACATGACCGCATTGATCCGCACAAACCGACTTTCGGTCTCGCATGCTATCGCCTCGGCCATGCTGGTTTTACCGCAACCTGGCGGACCATAGAAGAGTAGACTCCCAAAAGTATTCGACTCGACCAAACGAGGCAGAAGCTTGCCTGCGCTGAGAATATGCGATTGCCCCACCACTTCCGCGAGACAGCGAGGACGCATTCGCGAGGCCAACGGCTGTCGTTCATTCGTTTCGAGAACCGCCTCGCCCTTGCGCGCGAACATGTCCAGTTCCGTTTCTCCCGAAAAAAGCTCGTCTTGTGGCGCCATTCTTGGCGAGCTTTACAGGAAGCATTGATCCCCTGCAAGCATCCCTGTAGAAATCAAACACTATGGAACCAACCGCCAAGCGTCCTACCGCCCCCGTAGCCCTCAGTATTGCAGGTTCCGATTCAGGCGCCAATGCGGGTATACAGGCCGATCTCTTGAGCTTCGCAGCCAACGGAGCCTACGGAACGACGATCATTACGAGCGTCACGAGTCAAAATCCCTCAGGCGTCGCTGGAGTAGAAGCGATATCGACCGATCTCATTCGCGGCCAAATTGAACAAGTCGTTAGCTACTACCATCCTCGGGCGATCAAGACCGGCATGCTGGGCGATGCTAAACGAATCGAGGCGGTGGCGGAATCGATAGATCGTTTCGCCAATTCTACGCCGCTCGTTGTCGATCCCGTCATGATCGCCTCTAGCGGCAGTTCTCTGCTAGCGGATTCCGCTGTCGACACGCTTAAATCCGTCCTGCTTCCCCGAGCGGATCTCATTGCCCCTAATCTCGACGAAGCTGAGGCCCTATTAGGCTATCGACCCAACTCGCGCCAAGAGATGGAATCAGCCGCTTTGCAACTGGCCGATCAATATCAATCGAATATTCTAATCAAAGGGGGACACCTGCCAGGAGAAAAGCTCTTCGACATACTCGCTCTAAGCGACGGATCCCTTCTAGCGCACGAGCAGGATCGTATAGATACCATCAATACGCACGGCAGTGGATGCACGCTTGCAGCCGCGATCGCCGCGTGGATCGCTCGTGGCGAATCAATAGCGAGCGCAACAAGAAAGGCTCAATCCTACCTTCGCCGCGCCATGGATTCTCCCTTGATTCTCAATGGACGCGCATTTATAAATCACTTCCCTTAATCTTCGATTGCTGGAATCCACTCCAACTCGAGTCCCGTTACTCTGGCTCCTTCTCCCCTTCTCCGCAGGCATCGCTTTAAGCGCAATCGCCAGCGGATGGTATGCCTATGTCGCTCTGCCGGCATGCGCGATTTCCACTGCTCTCTGCTGTCGATTCGTCAATAGATCGAGCCTCTGGTCAGTATTGGTTTGCGGAGCTGCCCTTAGCTCAGGACTCGCGTACGCTACTCTAACCGATTCCACGCGATCTCCTCGAAGCCTCCTCCCATCGCGCGAGGCCGAGCTTTCGATTTCGATCAACCGCCTATTCGAGAATGAAACCACTCGCGTTCGCGGGTTCGCTACGGTTGAAAAGGCTCCTCTCCACCTAAGCGACCTAGTTGGAGCCCACCTGTACTTTTCACTCTATCGAACCAAGGAACTCTCTTCATCAACGCCCCTGAGCCTGAGTTCAACTCTCAAGGCAAGCGGATTGGTGTCCCCCATTTCGAATCGAGCCATCGATCGGAGCGGCTTTGAAGATTATCTCAAAGCGTCGGGCGTCTCATTTCAGTTGAGTCGCGGAGTGGTCCTTGAATCCAAGCAATCAAACGGAGGCTGGGGCAATCGATTCCATGCCATACAAAATTGGGCGCACAGCGCCCTTACGCGGGGAATCGATTCCGAATCGGATGCATCGCGCTCTTACGTCGCCATGATGCTTGGCAAGAAAAGCGAATTGAATGAAGATCGAAAGTCTCTCTTCCTCAACAGTGGAGCCCTCCATCTGTTCGCTATTTCTGGTTTGCATATCGGCATCATCGCCGCCTGCGGTCACGCGACTCTCCTCATACTGCGTTTCCCCAGGAATTGGATACCTCTACCCAATCTCATTCTCATCCTCGTTTTCGTGCTGATGACGGGCGGAGCCCCCTCCGCCTGGCGAGCGCTCCTCATGATCGCATGCTACTACTTGTGCGTGGCTTCGAAACGGCAATCCGCTTCGCTCAACGCGCTCGCCTTATCGGCGCTGGTTTGCTTGCTTATAAATCCTCAACAGTTGTTTCTCGCCGGATTTCAAATGTCCTATGCAACCGTTTCGGCGATCTTGCTTTATGGCGTTCCGCTATCGGATACGCTAAACCAACGATGGGCGCTCTTTCCTCGACTGCCCCGCAAGGCTTGGTCCTGGCGCCATGAATCGATCCAGAAGGTCTGTCGATTTTTCATTGGCAGCTTCGCCATTAGCTTGTCCGCCTTTATCGCTTCCTCGGCCTTGAGTATCGCCTATTTCCATACGCTGCCAATTGCAGGTATCCTAGCGAACATTCTCCTATTGCCTCTCGCCTTTCTAACGATTGTCGCCGGATTCCTCGCTCTTGGTTTCGCCACTATCTCGGCTTTTCCAATCGTATCGCTATTCAATCACGCGGCTCAAGTAACGCTCGCCATCATGCACGGGATTCTCGAAGCGCTAAGCAGGTTGCCTCGCGCTTTCCTTAGCTTCGACGATCCTTCCTCGACCGCCCAGCTGATACTGCTGACACTCTTGCTGGCATTCCTCCTCTACGCCTACGACAAGCAATGGCGACTCCCGCGATTGTGGCTCTGGACCTTTCCCGTCTTCTATCCCTGCGCTTGCGCAATTCTCGGAGCCCTCTAGATTGAGCCTCTCGCAGGAATGCTTCGATTTGCGTTGAATCGAGCTATCGCGTCTTTTCCAATGGGGCATGAAGTCAGCCTACGAACTCGCGATGGAACGTCTGAAACAAGGCGATGAGGGCGAAGAAAAACCGCTCACCGAAGAGGTTAAACAAGCCCTCGCCGAGATAGACGAAAAGTACAAGGCCAAGATCGCCGAACGAGAGATCTTCCTATCCCAGAAACTTCAAGACACCCTTTCCAAAGGCGACATGGCGGAGGCCGAAGCCATACGCGCCCAAATGGCTAGCGAAAAAGCTAGATTGGAAGAAGAACGCGAGGCAGCTAAGGAAAAGACTCGAGCCGAGGGATAGGCGGAATCGTAGCGACAGGCCCTATCGTTCGCCCGACCCGGCTTTCTGAACCTCGAAGCCTTGGGTATCCGAACGTCGCGCTTTGGCATCCTGGTTGATATCGGACTGGCTTGCCTTCTTCTTGGCCTTGCTTACCTCGACCTGAGCCGCCGCTCGTTTAGATAGTTCGACCATAAGAGCCTGGCGATAGGCCCGCTCGAACTCATCCGACGAGGTAACCGCTTTATCGAGAATTTCGGTCGTCTTCCTAGAAGACTCGGACACGAGCTGACTCCGCCGGTCGCTCATCTCGTTTCGCGACTGAGACGCCGCTTCCCTATCGGCAAGAAACGGTTTCTCTCCTCCTTTTAAAACCACGTCTTTGGGGAGCGATTTAGTTCGGTAGCGTCTGTTTTGAAGGCCATTCGCAAACTTCGTCTTCTGCTTGGAGGGCTGAATAATCTTCGGCGACTTCTTCTTCGTCGCATCCACCTTCAAGCTCGCTCCCCCCAATAGTGGAACGCCTAAAAATGCTATCGCGACTATCAAAATCCCACGCCGGACCATTATGATCCAGCAACTTAGTTCGGGCCGAGCATCGACACAATCCCATTCTCAGACGGGATATTGAGCTTTCTGGACGATCAACCGGCTAGCAAGCTGCCAAATGGGCTTTGATAAAAGCCGAGTAGAATCGTGCCCGCGATCGCAACGAGGATCGCCAATTTGCCCAGCAGTTTGAGAGAGCTGCCTGGGACAAGTTCCTCTTCCGCTGCGTCTTCGTCGTCATCTTGGAAACGCCAGACTTCGAAAAAGGCGGCTTTGATGATTCCAAAGTAATAATAAATCGATACGACGACTCCGATAATGGCCACGGCGAGCAAACCATAGAGTTCTGCCTGGAAGGCCGCCACGAAGATCAAGAGCTTCCCGATAAATCCGGCGAGCGGAGGAATTCCGGCCAGCGAACCAACACCCACTGCCAAAGCCAAACCGAGAAAGCCGTTCTTTTTGGCCAAGTCGCCCAGATCGTCAAGCGTCAGCTCGGCATCCCGCTCCTTATCTAAATGCGCCAGTACCGCGAAAACCGCAGCGGATGCCAATAAGTAGGCGAACAGATAGAATATCACAGCGTTGATCGCCCATTCCACATTTCGGGCGGCAACGATTCCAATCAGTAGGAAACCGGCATGCGATACCCCCGACAACCCAATCACTCGCTTCAAGTTCCTCTGCGTCAGCGCCGCGAAGTTACCGAAGAGAATCGTCAGCGCCGCGACACCCGTCAGCATAGGATAAAGCCATTCGCTCAACGGTTCGAACACAGCGGCCACATTCAAGAGCATGGCGAAACCGGCTCCCTTGGAAGCTACCGCGAGCAATGCGGTGGTCGGAAGAGGAGCGCCTTGATATACGTCCGGAATCCATACCTGAAATGGGAAAGCTCCAATTTTGAAGGCGATTCCGGATATCACTAGAACCATCCCCACAATACCCAGCATGTCGTCTGGATTAGCCGCCAAGAAGGCTTGAAGATTACCGAAATTCAAAGGATCCGCGCTGCTCGCGGCGAGCGCCGGATTGCTTCCTGCCCCGTAGAGCAAGACGATGCCGAACAGCAGGATGGAGGAACTCAAGGCGCCCATCACAAGGTACTTCAAACCGGCTTCCAGCGATATCGACTGATCGCGAAAATAGCTAACCAACACATAGAAGCCGACCGTTGCGGTTTCCAGGGCAACGAAAAGCATAACGAAGTGATTCGCCTGAGCGAGCAGCATGAGCGACGCCGTAATCACTAAAAGGATATGGAAATACTCGACCTGCGGAAGCGTCTTTCGGTCGAGACTGACCATACCGATATAGCTCACGAAAATCGACGCGCCTAGAAAGAAGACGCGGAAGAACTGACCCGTTTCAGTCAAGGATATCATTCCTCCGAAAAACTCGCCGACATATCCTGGCTCGTTGCAGCCGCAAAAGAGCATAAATCCTAGAAGGACCAGTTGGCCGAGGATGGCCACGCGGGGAATCGCTCCATGAGCGACTTTGGGCAGAATCACTTCCAGGGCCAACAGTATCAATGCGAGAATTCCCAAACACAGCTCGGGAGCAATGGCGCCCCAGACATTCGTTTCGGCGATTTTCTGAAAATATTCCGTGGACATATAGTATCCGTAATTAAAATTTAACTACTCTTCCGTTTGGGCGTAAACCGGCTCTCGCTCCAGAGCATCATTTAGAGAATCAGTGACTGTCTTCGGGAAGAATCCGATAAAGAAGAGGGCCACGATCAGCAGTAAAGCGGGAACGCGTTCCGCCCAATTCATGTCAGTGACTGCGACTTCCTTTTGAGCTTCCTGGAAGTCGAGCGTTTCTTCCCCAAAGAAAACCTTGGCGATCGCTCTCAGACCATAGATCGCCGATATGATAATACCTGCTACCACCGGATACACAAGCCACCCCTTAAATGCGAAAACGCTATTGAAGATAAAGTACTCGCCCCAGAAATTGGCGAGTCCCGGTCCAGGCAACCCGATGCTGGCCATCATCGCGCAAACGAAGAATGCGGCCAATACGGGAGCTTTCTTGGCCAAGCCGCCCATCTCGTCCATTTCAAAGGTTTGCGTACGGTGGTGAACCATAGTGGACAGCATGAAAAGCAAGGCCACAGTCAATCCGTGAGCGACCATCATGAGCACAACGCCTCCCACTCCAAGAACGCTCATGGCCGCTATACCCAGGAAGGCATAGCCCATGTGCATGACCGAGCTGTATCCAATCAGTTGCTTCAGGTCTCTCTGAGCCATCGCCACGAAACCGATTATCAGAATATTGCCCAGCGCGAGCCAAACGATCCAGTTTTCCCACAGCTTGATCCCCTCCGGAATCAATGGGACGGCAACTTGGATCAATCCATAGAGTCCGAACTTCTTCAGCGCTCCTGCATGAAGCATAGCCGCCGAACTCGGAGCGGCTCCATAGCCAAGCGGAGCCCAAGTGTGCAATGGCCAGAGCGAAACGAGAATGCCGAAACCAAAAAGCAACAAGCCGAAGGCGTAATTCTGTACCGACTCAGCCAAAGGAGCGTTGGCCAAGTGCGCTTTTAGCGTAATCAAATCGAACGAATCCGCCCCGCTTTTCACGTAAATGGCTATCAATCCAATGAGCGACAGCATCGCCCCAAGCGTCAGATAGATCGTCATTTTCATGGCCGCGTAGTTTCGGTCGCGGCCGCCCCATATGCCTACCATAACGAAGGTAGGGATGAGCGCCAGTTCATGGAAGAAGTAGAAGAAGAAGATGTCGATCGACGCGAATACGCCCATCAATCCCCCTTGCATGATCAATAAGCAAAACAGGTAACGCGGCAAATCTTCAGCCTTGGATTGAGCCGCGTACAAGCCGGCCGCCAGGCCCACGAGAGAGGTCATGACGAACAACGGTAAGCCCACCCCATTAAGACCGAGATGAAGGCTCACCCCGATCAAACTCAGTCCCGTATCGAGCTGGCTTACGAACGCATAGCCGCCGGGCGTCTCAGGATCGTATTGCAGCCACAGAAAAAGCGCGAACATCGCTGGCAGAGCAAAGCCAGTCACACTGATCGACTGCACTGCAGGACGTCCCCAATTTCTCGCGAAGAGCGTGAGAAAGGCTGCGACGATGGGGGCCGCGATAGAAAGTTGAACTAGAGATGAAAAGTCGTTCATGCCGAAAAGCGTATCCGTTATCTAGATGCTCCTTAGAAAATTCCCGTTAAAGCCCACAGCAAAGCGAGGCCTCCGATAAACCAATACACGTATACATGGATATTGCCCACATGCAGGGCTTTCAAACCAATGCCAATCAAACCGGCGAACCCAGCCATGCCGCGGATAATCAATCCCGCCAAGGCGATCTGTTCGGTGAAGTGCAGTATCGATGCCACTCGCTGCTGGACCTTGGCCACATACCAATCGTAAGCGTGATCGAAATAGAATTTCTCTGCCAATAGCGTATGCAATGGCTTCGCCGCGCTCTCCAAGCGGTCTTCCTTGGCGCCGGCTCCGTAGAAGAAATAGGAAATTCCATAGCCGGCAAACACAGCCACTAAACTAGCGATCAAGATAGTCGTGTGGGCAGCGGAATCCGGATGCGGGATCGCATTGATAACCCCACCGACGACTTCCGGGTAAAATCCAACGTAGCCCCCAATCACTGATAATACCGCGAGGATGATCAACGGCACGGTCATCACTGGCCCATTCTCATGGGCATGTTCCGCATTCTCGGATTTCGGCTCGCCCAAGAAGGCGATGATCCAAAGTCGCGTCATGTAGAAAGCGGTCAGGAAGGCTCCGAAAACGAGCAGGTAGAAGGCTGCTGAATTGGCCTCCAACGCCACTGCAAGGATCGCGTCTTTGGAGAAGAATCCAGCAAGCATCGGGAAACCGGTCAAAGCCAGGACGGCGATCGTAAACATCCAGAAAGTAATCCGCATCTTGGACTTCAACCCGCCCATCTTGAAGATATCCTGCTCGTGATGGCAGGCATGGATTACCGATCCGGATCCAAGGAAGAGCAATGCCTTGAAGAAGGCGTGGGTCGTCAAGTGGAACATCGCCGCCGCAACTCCACCCGTCACAACCGCTTCTCCCATATGAGCATGGTCGCCACCGTTTCCGTGAAACGCTGCCAAGCTGCCCAACCCGAACGCCGCTACCATATAGCCGAGTTGCGAAACGGTCGAGTAAGCGAGGATCTTCTTGATGTCGCGCTGCGCCACTGCGGTGAATCCCGCGAACAACGCTGTCGCCACACCCACCCAGGTAATCACCGTCAAGGCGTCGAACGTCATCAAGAATCCAGTACGGCAAAGCAGGAACACGCCCGCCGCGACCATGGTTGCCGCGTGGATCAAGGCAGACACGGGCGTGGGACCTTCCATCGCGTCCGGCAGCCACACGTGTAGAGGCAACTGACCCGACTTGCCCACCGTACCGCAAAACAAAAGCAGCCCAATAGCCGTAACGCCCGCTGTCTCGAGCAGAGATGCATCCTTGCCAAAGGCATCGGAAAGATCGGTCAGGTTCAAACTGCCGAACATCGAGAAGGCCATGATAATGCCGATCAGCATTCCGAAGTCGCCCACGCGATTGGTAATGAAGGCCTTCTTGGAAGCCGCCGCAGCGCTCGGCTTGTCGAGATAGAATCCAATCAGCATGTAGGAGCTGAATCCGACCAGCTCCCAAAAGATAAACAGCGTTACCAGGCTATTCGCCACGACGATACCGAGCATGGAAAACATGAAAATCGACAAGCCGCCGAAGAATCGAGCCTTGTTAGGATCGTCCTTCATGTATCCTAGACTGAATACGTGAACCAGGAAGCCCACAAAGGCGACGACGAAGAGCATCAGTTTAGCCAGGTCGTCGATGAGAAATCCGAAATCGACATTCAACGAGCCCATTTCGATCCAGCTAACGCTGTATTCGAAATTCTCTACCTTGAATATGATGTGCAGCGCGGTTGCCAGTATCAGGGCCGCAGCGCCGACGGATACTCCCGAAGCAACGGCTCCGGAGCGTCGAAAACAAAATGCGATAGCCGTCGCGGACAAAAGCGGGAAGGCCAGGAGAGCGTATGCGTAAGTCTCAGGGTTCATTTTCCTAATCTCCTCCTCAGTCCTTCAAAGCGTTGAGCTCCTCGACTTCCACCGTCTGTCGTTTGCGGAAGAGAGCGACGATGATCGCCAGACCTACCGCAACTTCGGCGGCCGCCACTGTTATGATAAAGAATACGAAGAGGTTGCCGCTCATTCCGCCGTGAAAGCGCGAAAAGGCGATCAATCCCAAATTGCATGCGTTGAGCATGAGCTCGAGGCACATGTACATGACCAGCGTGTTCTTTCGAAACAGCACTCCCAGGAAACCAATCGAGAACAGCAGGCTGCTCACTGCGATGTAATGTTCCAATGCGATCATTTAACTAAACTAGAGGATATTGAAATTATTGGTCGAAAGGCGGATCACTGACTATCGAGCCGCTTGCTCAAAGCGATCACGCCTACCATTGCGATGAGAAGGAGGAATCCCGTCACCTGCATGGGCAAGAGATAGGTAGTGAAAAGCTCATAGCCGAAATTCTTGAGGCTGACGCCTTGGGCTTCAGGCAAAGTCTCCGCTTGCGTCTTGATGGAATCGGCCGAATTGATGGCCACAACGCCCACAATCAGAATGCCAAAGCCAATCAAGCTCGCCGCCCAGGTATAGACGTTCGCCTTTCGGGCAGCGGTTTCCTTCACGTCCAGCAGCATGATGATGAAGAGGAATAGCACCATCACCGCGCCAGCGTAAACGAGTACTTGAATTACAGCGAGGAAGTAGGCTTCGAGCAATACGAACAGAGAAGCCATGCTCAGGAAAGTTCCGATCAAGAACATCGCTCCGTTGACCGTGTTTCGGCTGAACACGACCCCAAAAGCGCAAGCCAAGGCGAGCATCGAAAATATGTAGAAGAAAATGTCGGTCATTCTAAAAAAGCGCTTGTTGCGGTACGCGAATCCGGAAGATCAATGATGCCCTCCACTGTTCTCTGCCGCTTCCTTCTTCTTTTTCCACTTGAAGTGCTGATCGGGCAAAGTGCCGCCCAACTCGTAGAGCTTCTCTTTGTTGTTCACCATTTCCTCTCTCGAGTATCCCGATAGCGAATACTGGTTCTGCAGCCAAATAGCTTCTTCCGGGCAAACCTCCTGACACATGCCGCAGTAGATACAGCGCAGCATATCTATATCGAATTCCTGAGGTCCTTTCTCGACGTGAGCGTAGTCGCTATCCTCGGCGATTTCTCCCGGTTGGATTCGAATGGCCTTGGGCGGGCAAACGAACTCGCAGAGCTGACAGGAAACGCATTTTTCCCGACCTTCAGGATCGCGCACCAAGGTCGGCACCCCGCGATAGCCTTCCGGGATCGTCGGACGTTGCTCTGGATATTCAAGCGTTACGGGCTTTTCCCAAAGCTTCCGGAATGTCGTGGAAAGTCCTCGCGCGATTTCCGGAAGGTAGAGCTTCTCGAAGAAGTTAAGCGGTTTTCTCTTAAGTACGATGGACATCTTGATTCGGATTGGGAATTGGCAAGGACAAGCAGTTTGCGGCTAGAGGCCGGTATCCAGATAATAGATTATGAAAACGTAAGCGATAAGGTTGGCGATGGAGAGAGGCAAAAGGATCTTCCATCCCAATCGCATCACCTGATCATAGCGAAAACGGGGCAAGGTCCAACGGATCCACATGAAAAAGAACATCATGGCGCACATCTTCCCGAGGAAGACGCCCACCGAAAGAGCCGCTCCCAGGATTCCCTCGCCTAGACCCATGGCATCCAAAGTAAGGAAAGGCATTGGATTCCATCCACCCAAAAACAGCAGCGTGAATACACAAGAGCCGATGACCATATGAGCGTATTCCCCGACGAAGAAGAGACCGAATTTGAAGGAACTGTACTCCGTATGGAATCCGCTCACGAGCTCGGTTTCCGACTCTGCCATGTCAAAGGGCAAGCGATTGGTCTCGGCAAAGAGGCAAACGAGGAAGATAATCGCCGAAAGCGGCATCCACATCGCAAACCAAAATCCATTTTGAGCTTGGGCGATATCGAACAAGCTCAACGTGCCTTCTCGACCGGGAGCGTTTACCCACATCAATACCGGCAAAACGGATACGCCCATCGCCAGCTCATACGAAATCATCTGGGCCGAGGCGCGGATGCCGCCAAGGAAGGGATACTTGGAGTTGGATGACCAACCAGCCAATACCACGCCGTATACGCTGAGCGACGAAATCGCGAAAAGAAAGAGCAAGCCTACATTAACGTTCGCCAGCACGAGCGGAATCGTTTCTCCCGCTTCGGTAACGATTCGACCGAAAGGAACAACCACCACTGTGGTCAAAGCCGGCACGAGCGAGATCACCGGCGCCATTATAAAGTACCACTTGTTTACGTGGCCCGGAACAACGTCTTCCTTGAAAAGGAATTTCAAGCCATCCGGCAAAGGCTGGAAAACACCCAGTCTAGTCAAGAAGGGCCCGAGAACGGGAATCGATCCGACTAAAGGCAAGGTCGTACGGTTCGGGCCCACCCGGCCCTGAATCCAACTGGAGATCTTGCGCTCGGCGAGGACCGCATACGAACACAGTCCCATGATGACGCTCACCACAATGGCCGCGTAGACGAATTTAAGGAATACGAAATTGATGTCCATGACTCGTGCTATTCAGCGGCGACTGCCTCCCCTTTGGGTTCGAAATGCAAGGATTTGCCCTCTCTAAACGGCAAACCGTCGAAAGCGCTTCCGTCTAGCAATTGGCCTTGGTCCGACAGGCTTTGGAATGAAATGCCCGCAAAAGGCGTACCCTCGGCTCCAAGCTGCTTCCATACCGATCCGACCGTCGAGGGAAAGGACTCTTCTGACAGGTTCGCCTGGATCGACGCTAGCGCGTAAATGTCTTCGATTGCGCCTCCCGGTCCTGGGACGACGCGATTGAATTTCTGGATGCGGAACTGCTGATTGACAACCGTGCCGGATTTCTCGAATTGAGTGAGCCCAGCGAGCAGCGCCGATGCCTTGCCTGTCGTATCGTTTCGATGGGCGCCCAGGTACACCAGGGTCACTTTCTTCAGCTGCTCTTCGGTCAGGCCTGCAGCAATCAAATCTTCCTTAACCGCCAGCACAGTAGTGACCTCGCCGCTGTCGATCTGGGCGCCGAGAGCGCTCAATTGCTCTTCCGGCAAGGAAGCGATCAAACCCGTCATCAACGCGCCACGCGTATTAGGGTTTCTGTCGGCGGATAAGAGAATACCATCGCCATCGCCGTAACGAGCGACCAAATACACGCCTTTCGCATCCACCGATTCCGCAATCGCTTTGAGCGCGAACTGCTCCTCCACGCTGCATAGGCCAGAACCGACGATCGCCACTCCACCCGATGGGTTTTTCAACAAATCGCTGGCCTTGGCAATCGCGTCTTGGGCGGAAGCAGGAGCGCCATCGATAGAGCATTGCGTCAAACGATCTTCGGACTCCACGATCTTGTATAGCTCACGTCCCGAGTCGGTCATCCAGGTATCGTTGACCTCGTCATTACGACGCGGCTTGATGCGATAGATCTTCCCCTCCCGCGCCGAGACGACCGTATTAGCGCCAACGCTGGACTCGAAATCGATGCTATTGGATTCCTTAAGAAACCAAACGCGCATCTTGAATCGGAAGTCCGTACTGGTCAGCGCGCCGACCGGACAGATATCTACCGTATTCAAAGAGTAATTATTGGACAGCTCCTTGCCCGGGAAGCAGGTCAAAGTAGAGTAGCTGCCCCGATCGGTAAACCCGAGCACGCCATCGTCGACGATCTCCTCGCAGAAGCGAACGCAACGCGAACAGAGCACGCAACGCTCGTCGTCCAAGGTCACTCTCGGTCCGAGACGCGTTCGCTTGGGCTTTACGTTCTTCTCTTCGATAAAGCGACTGTAGCCGCGGCCGTGAGCGGACGAAAATTCCTGCAAGGTGCACTCGCCCGCCTGATCGCAAATCGGACAATCCAACGGGTGGTTCACTAGCAGAAACTCGGTCACCGCCTCGCGCGATTCCAAGGCCTTGGGCGAGTCGGTCTTGATGTGCATTCCCGGCGCCGCTTTGGTACCGCATCCGATAGCAGGTCCCGGCATCCACATGATCTTCGGCGAACCATCTTCGTTCAGCATCGGCTCGCCAGTGGCGCGATCCCGGCCAGGCATGCCCAACTCGACCAAACACATGCGACAGTTGCCCGCGACCGACAGCTTCGGGTGATAGCAGTAATGCGGGATTTCCTTTCCGAGCATCGCAGCCGCCTCAACCATGTTCGTGCCCGGCAGCACTTGCAGGTCTTGGCCGTCGATGTTGACCGTTATCAAATTGTCTTTCTCTTCCATTGATTGGAGCCCAATAAAAATTCCGTTCGCCCTGCTTGTTTCTAGTGATTGCAGGCCAGCGCCTTGGCCGCCGTTCGATCCACATCCGTTTTACTGTGTCGTTCCGCGAATTCCCGGAATTCATCTTCGAATTTCGCGATGTAACTCTGTACCGGCCACGCGACGGCGAATCCGAACGCGCAAATCGTTCGACCTTCGATCTGGTCAGCTACCGATTTCATGAGATCCACATCCTCTGGCCGCGCTTCGCCATGAACCATGCGAGTCGTGATCTTCTTTAGCCAAAGTGAACCTTCGCGACACGGAGTGCATTGCCCGCAACTCTCGTGCGAGTAAAACGCCATCAAATTAGCCAATGCCACGGGAATCTCCACCGAATCGTCCAGCACCATCATGCCGCCCGAACCGGACATCGATCCCGCTGCAGCAATGCCATCGTAATCGAGAGGAATGTCCTCGATACCCCAGTCGTATTCGGAGCCGTCGCGATTCTTGCCCTTGAAGCGCTCTCCATTCTTGAGGATTTTCATCGAAGAGCCGCCGGGAATAATCGCTTTGATCTCGCGACCTTCCTTAGGTCCCCCGCATATATCGTAAATCAATTCGCCGAGCGTAATGCCCGCCACCTCGTAGTAGCCCGGGCGCTTAACGCCCCCTGACACGCACCAGATGCGCGTACCCGTATTGTTGGGACGGCCTATCTTGGCGAATTCCTCGGCTCCCATCTCGAGGATGTGCTTCACGTTGCAAAGCGTCTCCACGTTGTTGACGATAGTCGGACACATATAGAGTCCGAGGGCCGCTGGGAAATAAGGAGGCTTGATACGCGGATTCGCGCGCTTGCCCTCGAGGGATTCGATCAATCCGGTTTCTTCGCCGCAAATATAGGCCGCTGCTCCACGATGCACAACGATGTCACAGCTGTATCCGGAATCCAGTATGTTGTCGCCAACAAACCCCTTTTCCTTCGCTTCCTTGATCGCCTGATTGAGAATCTCCGCGCCCTTGGGCATTTCTTCCCGAATATAAATGAACGCCTTCGCGCAATCCGTCGCGAAGCAGGAAATCATGATACCCTCGATCAGCTGATGCGGATCCTTGTGCACGATTTGGCGATCCTTGAAAGTTCCAGGTTCGGACTCGTCGCAATTGCACACCATGTAGACCGGCTTGCCGCTTTTGCGATCGACGAAGCTCCACTTTACGCCCGCCGGGAAACCAGCTCCCCCGCGTCCTCGCAACTGCGAATTCTTAACCTCGTCGCAAATGGCTTGCTTGTCCATACCGACGGCTTTCTTGAGCATCTCGTATCCGCCATGCTTCATGTAGCAGTCGATATCCGGCGTGTAGCCAGATTCGTCCGCATATTTGAGAATTAAGCGCTGTTCTTTTGGATGTATTGCCATCGTGACTACGCTCCTGTCGCCTCCGTTTTGATTCGATCGCAAATTTCCTTGGTCTTCGATTCGTCGAGATTCTCGTACAACTCGTCATCCACCAACATTACCGGAGCCGAACCGCAACTCGCCAAGCACTCCGCGAACTCGACCGTAACTTCCCCGTCGGGAGAGACATCGTTCAACTTGGCATCGAACTCGGACAGCATCGTATCGCATACTTTGGCTCCGCCCGCCATGGCGCAGGACAAGGTACGGCACACCCGAATATGGCGTTTACCGATCTTGTGTTGGCGAAAGAACGGATAGAAAGTGATCACCGAAAGGACATTGATCGGTTCGATTCCCAACTTTTCGGCCACCCATTCAGCAGCCTCGTTACTTAGCAGGCCCTGATCCTTTTGGATGGCATGCAGCAAAGGCATCACCGCGCTCCGCTTTTCCGGATACTTCGGAATCGCTTCCTCGATTTCAGCTAGCGTTTCTGGCTTTAGATTCATCTAGTTCAGTTAAACGTAAGTTCTTTTCCTTCGAAGCGCGTATCCTTTCGATACCTACAACTTCCTATCGATCGCATTCCCCCATCACGAAATCGAGACTTCCCAGGATCGCGGAAATATCGGAGATCATACCGCCTAAGCATACTTTCTCCAGTATGCTCAAGTTATTGAAGGACGGACCGCGGATTTTCATCCTGTAGGGAACGCCGCCACCCTTGGATACAATGTAGAATCCCAAGGCCCCCTTGGGGTTTTCCGCTTCGAAATAAACCTCTCCCTCAGGCATATCCGGCCCTTCGGTGGTAATCATGAAGTTCTGGATAAGCTCCTCCATCGAAGTCAGAACCTTGTCCTTGCGCGGAGCGAAAATCTTGGTGGCATCCTCCGCATAGAAAGGGCCGCCCGGCATTTTAGCGATGGCTTGTCTTACGATGCGTACGCTTTGCCGCATTTCTTCCATGCGAACGGCATAGCGGTCATAGCAATCGCCATTCTCGCCCAAGGGAACCTCGAAGTCGTAGTTCTCGTAGCCACTGTACGGAGCGTCGCGACGCAGATCGACATCCACGCCCGAACCGCGCAAATTCGGCCCCGTCAACCCGTAGGAGATCGCATCTTCCTTGGAAATGATTCCAATGTCGGCCGTGCGGTCGAACCAGATGCGATTGCGAGTCAGCAGAGCTTCCACATCGTCGAGCAAAGGCAGGAACTCTTCGCAGAAATTCAATACGCGATCCGTCCAGCCATCCGGCATATCGCGAGTCACCCCTCCGATGCGAGAATAGCTGGTCGTGAAACGGGCTCCCGTGAGCTCTTCGAAAAGCCTGTAGAGCTTCTCGCGCTCGGTGAAAGTAATCATGAATACGGTCAGAGCGCCAACATCCATAGTATAGGCTCCCAGACCGAGCAAGTGAGCAGAGATGCGAGCCAATTCGCTGGTGACGACTCGAATCGCTTGGCAACGCTCGGGCACTTCCAGGTTCGCAAGCTTCTCCACCGCCATAGCGTAAGCCGCATTGTTAGCGAGCGGAGCCAGGTAGTCCAATCGGTCCGTGTAGGGAACGAACTGATTGTAAGTCATGTTTTCGGCGATCTTCTCGTCGCCGCGATGCAAGTATCCAAGAACTGGATCGCACATCTTGACGATTTCGCCATCCAGCTCGAGATTCAGCCGAAGCACGCCATGCGTTGACGGGTGCGAAGGGCCCATGCTGACTTCAAGATGCTCCGTTTCGAATTCCTGCGAAGCAGCGGCAGTTTTGCCTGCGGCATCGGGAGAAGTGTACTCGGTCGTTTCGGTAGACATGGACGGAATGATTCGAAATTCTATTTTTTTAAGCGGTCTCTATTTCTCGGGCTTTTCCTTCGCCTCGTTCCAGCTCTCGTCTTTCGCGGTTGGCTCGCGCTTGCTCTCGAAGCAACTTTGCTGGGCGACGAACGGTCCGCCGGCCATGGGAGCGGGTTTCACTTTAACGCCGGTATTGGCTGCGATTTCCTCGTCTGACAATTCGCTCTCGAAACCCGCCAAGGGGAAGTCCTTGCGCAACGGATGATGCGGGTATTCGTCCCACATGAGAATGCGGCGCAGATCGGGATGGCCTTCGTAGCGAATGCCCATCAAATCGAAAGTCTCCCGCTCCATCCAATTGGCGCTCTTGAAAAGATCCGTCAGAGTCGGGGCCGAGGGCTCTTCGTCGCTTTCGCAATCCGCTGCGAGGCGCACATAGGTGGCGGCCTTAGTCGAAAACAAGTGGTAGACCACAGTGAAACGAGGCGAAGCGTCGACGCCGTTGTCAATGGCCGTCGCATCCATCAACGCATTGTAGTCGCGTTCGTCGCGCAAGGCTTGGGCTAATTCCGGGATCTTGGCGATCGGGCAATTGAAAGCCGGCCAGTCCAGAGAGTCCCGTTCTTCCAAGTCAGGACAGAGTTCTTGGAGCGCGGATTTTAGATCTTGAGCAATCATCGAAAGTCGGGAGTCAACCTTTGATAAGGTTCTTGGCGGAGGTTTCGGTCGCTACCTTTTCTTGCAGCTTGATGAGAGCGTCGAGCAAAGCCTCGGGACGAGGCGGGCAGCCACTGACGTACACATCAACCGGAACGATTCTATCCACCCCTTGCAGCGTCGCATAAGATCGGTACATTCCCCCCGAAGACGCGCAAGCTCCCATCGCGATGACCCACTTCGGCTCCGCCATCTGATCGTAGATGCGGCGCAGAGCAGGAGCCATCTTGTAAGTAACGGTTCCCGCGACGATCATCACGTCCGACTGTCGCGGAGAAAAGCGCATGACTTCGGCCCCGAAACGAGAGATGTCGAAGCGCGAGGCGCCGCTCGCCATGAGCTCGATCGCGCAGCACGCCAGCCCCATGGGCATAGGCCAAAGGGAATGGGTGCGAATCCAATTGATCACAGCATCGGCCTTGGAGACGATGACGCCGCCTTCAACCTTGCTGTTATAGCCGAAATCTTGATTGGAAGAGACCATTTGCGGGAACGCTACAAACGACCGAACGTAAGCTGGGGAATTGAACATGCAAGCGGGATTTTGAAGAAAACGCGCCTCCGAACCCGATCGACGAAAAGAGTCGATTATTCGTTAGTCGATCGCCCAACGAAAGGGCCCCGAAACCCTGTATTCCAATGCGCCGTCAGCTGCGCTCCAGGAGCTCGAAACCAAGGGCCTCGATCTTCCGAAATCAAGCTCTCTACAAAATCTAGCAGATTTCGATTGCGCAGCCCGTGAAAATTCCCCATTCGTCTCTGCCTTATTTTTCAAAGCCGGAGAGATGGCTGAGTGGTCGAAGGCGCGCGCCTGGAAAGTGCGTGTACGGGAAACTGTACCGAGGGTTCGAATCCCTCTCTCTCCGCCATTGCTTCAGTTTAAATCGGACCCTACCAACAAGGCAGGTTCGCGATAAGAAGGCGCTACAGGGATGAAGAACCCGATCAGAGGGTTCGACGAAGCGAGGAACGAGCGAAGATGGGACATGCGCAGCATGGGTCCAAAGGACTTGGGCAACGCCCAACCAATCCCTCTCTCTCCGCCATTGCTTCCCCATCTACGTTGCACTCCGTCGACTCGAAGTGTCACGAGTAGAAGTGCATTGCACCAAAAGGAATCCAATCCAAGGGATCTGAGTTTCAGTTCGCACTTGTTGCTGATAGGAAATTCAATTGGCCCTACTTGATCCGGGGAGAGCTGATAGGAAATTCCGATTAGTCGATCTTGCGCTGAATGGCATAGACCAATGCCCGCCGACCCATTTCTTGATGAAGGGAATTGGATCTAAATGGATGAAAATGGAGGTAAATGGGCCTATGGCCTACCATCTTCCGCCGGCTTTTCGCCTTTGATCAAGGCATAGCCTTGTCGCGCAAAACGCTCACCGAGAATCACGTAGCCTTCCGGCCGGTTGTAATGAACCGCGCTCACCATCTTGCCATCGACCTCGCGATCGTTGAGATCATCCACGTCGACCCAGGCGCCGCGCGCATCCTCGTCCACGATTTCGCGTTGGGCCTGCCGCACCGCGACGCATGAAGGACGGTCGAGGGCATAGTCCCCGATGCGCCCGATGACGATGTTCATGTCTGGGCGATCGAGGTCGCGACGCAGGTTGGCGATCAACTGCTTCAGCGCCGCCTTGTAGGCGCCATCCGCCCCGCCGTTGGCATCGCGCTCGCCCTGCATCCAGCAGAAGGTGACCGACGCCAGCGCGGGGTGCTTTTTCAGCATCTCCTCGTACTGATCCAGGATGGGTTGGTAGAACTCGACCTTTCCACCCTTGTGAATTCTCTTCCGGTGATTTTCGTCCAGCCCCGCTTCGGTGGCGATGGCCTCCCACTCGTCCAGCCAGCGGCAGATGGGCTGCCCGCCCTTGGCCACTTTGATGTAGACGACCTTTTCGTCTCCGAAGAGCTTGTTGACCTCGGTCATGAACCCAGTCTCCGGATCCATCCCCGCCATGTTGGATTGTCCGGAGAGGATGAAGAGGTGGACGGGTTGATCGGCCTCAGCATTTGCGACGACAGAGGTGGTGAGTAAGAGGGTGAGAAGGGCAAGGGTTTTCATGGGGTTATGGGGTGAAAATGATGTCTCGATTCACATGTTTCAGAGCCCATCAGATTTGTGTTCGTTAGTGTAAATTAGTGTTCCAGCTGATAGGAAATTCAATTGGTCCTATTTGATTCGGGAAAACTCGTTACCTATCTCGCTTTCGATAGCGAAGAAAGCGCCAGAGCATTCCAAGAGACTTTGGTAAAGCCATCTCTTCTATACTCAACCCCCTACTCCCTTTCCGAGTCTTCAGCCCCCGCTTGTCCGACGATCTCTATATCCCCGACATTGACGCTCGACGTGTCGTCGATTCGTTTGTGGGCGAGCCCTTTCATGTTCTTCCCGAAATACTCTCCCGCAACTAGATTCAGGTTCTTGATCGCCGCTTCGAACGGAATCCCAGCAGCCCGAACGCTGTAGCGCGTGCTCCAAAGGAGCTCTTGCTTACCTTCCTTTAGGATTTTCGGATAGTCGTAGGCCATGAGAAATACGAAGTACCGCTCTTCTTCGAGCATGCTTCTCAGTTCCCTTCTACGCGAATCGACAATCGTCGGATGCCCTCCGAAAGCGTCCTCCATACCCAAAAGCCTAGCCGCCGAGGCCGAGCTGCGATCGCTCAATCGATCCACGGCTTCGTTTGCGCTCATGGCGAACTCAAGCTCCGCGATCGCATTGAACGAACCCCCTGAGCTGTCGGAAACTCCCATGTCTTCCATGTTGTCGTAATCCAGAGCCTCGTCTATCTGGTGACCGATGTCCGTGATGCCGTAGTGGACGACAATCAACAGATCGCCTTCCCCAGGCTCGGGATTCGGAAAGTAGTTTTGCTTTGCCAGGTGCTGGGCCATATCCACCACAACATCTCTGAATGAAATTCTTTCCATCCCATCATTAACCATTCTAGGACCGAAATAGCGGCCCTCGAAGAATTGATAGGTCTCTATCTCGTCCGCATCGACGTCCGCCCGGCGCTCGAGATAATCCTCGGAAGCGATCGCTCGAACCGAGATCTTCTTCGCTGCCCAAGCGCTGGGATTCAGAAAGAAGGAAGCGAGCGAGACGCCGAGCCAAACCGTTTGCTTAAAGATTCTCATTTATCCGGGACTCCCAGCGATAAGCGATCAGCGAATCACTTGATGACTAGGTTGGAACGCTTCGGCTTTCAAGACGAGGTCAAAGCAATGGTTCGAAGCGCTTTCACCGATACGTCGACCATGCTTCCGACTCCTGACAACCCAAAGAGAGGCTTCCACCCGAAATTTCCCAAAAACCCAAACGTCCAAAAACCGACCTTTCCCGGTCAATCTGTCTTTCCGAGGCGCTCGATTTTATTTGGCCTGCAACGCCAAACGCCTAGAGCTAGCCTTTCAATTCCGACGACTATGCGAAAAACCACTCTATCTGCGCTTGCTTCGAGCTTCGTGTTCGCTGCCGCTATTCAAGCCGGCGAGCCCTGCGACACCTTACAGACAATGGGCATCGTTCATGACGACCAAAACGCGTCGCTTCAACAAGTGAAGCTGTTCGGCATGGGCCAATACCAGATCGGTCACGTCGACGGGACCGACTCGGCTGGCAACAGCTTCTCCGACTCCCACAACGAGTTTCGCCGCATCTGGCTCGGGGCCGACGTCAAATTCCTCGACGGCTTTCTTTTCAAGTCCGTACTCAGCGTAACCCAAGGAAAAAACGCCGCCACCGGCGACCAGGACATCGAATTCCAGCACTTCCGCAATCTCTACCTCTCCTACGACTTCGCAAAGGCGAACAGCGACTTTTCGGACTACAAACGCTTCGAGATCGGTTACGGCCGTCGCAGTTTGAAATTGGCCGACGAGTGGCAACGCTCCGCCTACCTTTTCAACCCCGTCGAACGTTCGGCCTTCGCTAACAAGCTTTGGCCCACCGACGAAGGCGGCTCTCACCCAGCGGGCGCATGGATTCGCGTCGCCAAGGATAAAAACGACTTTCAAATCGGCGTTTTCTCGACTACGCAGGATGACGAATTCCCCGGCTGGGAGGACGGCACCGCTCTCTACTCCCAATGGTCCATCAACCTCACCGAAGGATCCAACTTCGATCTGAAGGAAATCGTGCTCAGCGGATTCAGCCAGAACGTTGACGCTAGCGAGGACGCTCTCAATCGCGGCAATGAATGGGGAGGTTCCGCCATCCTACGCCTTCACAAAGGCCCCTGGGAAGTCCACTCGACTATTGGGGCGGGCGAAAACAGCGAATTCGCCAATGACAATCGCGACGGCGGCTTCTGGGGCTTGTCTTTCATGCCCATGGCTTGGCTGGTTGAAGATAAAGTGAAATTCGTTTCCCGCTACCAATACCAGCACGCTTCTTCGCCAGAGGGCATTCGTCTCAATAGCCGTTACGCTCGATCCGCTGGCGCTAAAGGCGATGCTGACCTTTCATACACAGGCGGCCGCGGCGACCGTCATCACAATTTCTATCTCGGGATCAACTACTACTTCTGCGGCGATAACATGAAGATCGTTTCCGGCATCGACTACGACGACATCGAGACCCGCAACGGCATCAACGTGTTCAAGGGCTGGACCGTCAGTTCCGCTTTCCGCTTCTATTTCTAGGATCCAGGCCTCACCTCGATCCGCTCCTCTCCTCAATCCAAAGTCTAATTCGATCGATACCTATGTCCGATTCCTACTTGAAACCCACAACCCTGGATCAGCTGCAGAACCGTTTGCACTGGGTTCTTCGCGTCACCGCCGCCCTTTGCTTCATCGGTCACGGCGCTTGGGGCGTCATCACCAAAGAAGGCTGGCTTCCCTTCTTCCGTTCCCAAGGCATTCCTGACGACATCGCCTGGAAGCTGATGCCAATCATTGGCGCGCTCGACATCATCATGGCCATCCTCCTGCTCATCAAGCCGCGCCGCATCATTCTGATGTGGATGCTTCTCTGGGCTCTTTGGACAGCGATCCTTCGACCCATTTCAGGCAGCCCAGGCACATGGGAATTCTGGGAACGCGCCGGCAACTACCTGCCGCCATTGATGCTGCTCTTCATGGCGGGCGCTTGCGCCATGCGATGGAAAGACTGGTTTAGCGGCTACACCGAACCTAAGCTGAACGACGACCAAATCAGCGTCCTCCACTTCACTTGTCGCCTTACCTTGGGCCTCTTGCTCATCGGGCACGGCGGATTCGGCGCCTTCGTCGAAAAGCCAATGATCGTCAATCATTTCGCGTCCATAGGACTGCCTGCGGATGTCGCCTTCATCAACGTGGTTGGCTGGTTCGAGATTATTCTTGGCGTGGTCGTATTCCTTCTTCCGATACTGCCCATCGTTTGGGTCGTACTCGTTTGGAAGGTATTCACCGAATTCCTCTACATCACGGAAGGCGGATTCCTCAACGTCTTTGAATTCATCGAGCGCTGGGGCGATTACGGCGTGCCCGTGGCCTTGATAATGATCATTCATTACAAGGCCGCCCAAGCGAAGGGCGCCAGCACGGCCGTCCCCGAAGGCCAGGCTGCATAGAGAGTTCGCATTGGCGGGATACGGCTTCCGAGAAGCAGAAGATCGCCTAGCCTTTAGTAGGAGCTTGCTCGCAAGCGATCGCATTACAATGTGATCGCCAGCGACCAAGCTCCTTTTTATTGCCATGCCCAACGCGAAAGCACTCATAAGCTCGCTCGAGCTAGAGCCTCACCCCGAAGGAGGCTTCTTCCGTCGTACCTACCAATCGATCGCAGCGGCGCCAATTGGGCCTGAGGGCAAGTCGCGACGTCTCCTCTCGAGCATCTTCTACCTGCTTTCACGCGACTCTCCCATTGGGCAGCTGCACGTAAATCGGTCGGATATTCTTCATTTCCATCAAGGCGGAGCTCCTATCCGCTATACTCTCGTTTCTCCTTCTGGCGAACTCTCTCAGACGATCCTTGGAAGCGATTTGGCGAAAGGTCGAACATTGCAGCTGACAGTACCAGGAGGCTGGTGGAAAGCCAGCGAACTGCTTGAAGGCGAAGCGGACTTCGGATTGATCAGCGAAGCCGTGTCGCCTGGATTCGAATACGAAGACATGCATTTCGTTTCGAAAGCCGACATCGACGAGATTCACCCGAACCTTCTTCCCGAACTCGAGCGCCTCTGTCGCAACTGATCGATCTCAGTCCAATCGCAAGGAATCCTGCTGTCGGAGCTGTTTCTCAGCCTTTCGGCTCCCACAGCTCGATGGGATTGTCCTCAGGATCCTGAAGCCGCGCAAAGCGACCATTCGGATAGTCTTCCGGCGCGGTCACTTCGACTCCAGCTGCGACCAGCTGAGCCCTCATCGCGTCGAGATCGCGCACTCGGAAATTAATCATCCAGCGCTTCTCCTTTCCGAAGTAATCGGAATCATCAGGGAAGGGAGCGAAAACGGTTTCGCCCGAATCCTGGCTCCAAACGAAGTAACCCCATCGACCCGCGCAACGTCCTACCAAACTCCGAAACTCCCATGCAATACCCTAAACTGATCCCCCTGATCCTCGCTTCGACCCTTCTCGCCTCCACCGTCGCTCAAAACGACCGCCGCGGCAGAGGCGGACCTCCTGGCATCGTCAGACCTCGCATTAGCGACACATTGCCGGTCAACGTATACGCCGACAATACCTTCGAGCTCTACATCAACGGCAAGCTCGTCGCCGTCGACTCCATCGTCTTTATGCCGCACAACGTAATTTCGGTGCAGATCCTGCCCGAATTTCCCATGACCATCGCCGTCATGGCGAAAGACAACGCCAACGCTAAGACGGCCCTGGAATACAACGATTCCAACATCGGCGACGGCGGTTTCATCATCAAGATAGGCGACGATATCGTTAGCGACTCGAGCTGGAAGGCTAAGAACTTCTTTCACGGTCCCATCGATGGAGATCTCCGCAATCCTCGCGTAAAGCGCTACCCTATTCCGGACGACTGGTTTGCCGTCGATTTCGACGATTCCGACTGGGACTATGCAACCGAGCATTCGGAAGATGCGGTCCGGCCGAAAGAACCATTCTACAACACCGATTTCAAAGGAGCCAAGTTCATCTGGACCAAGGACTTGAAACTCGACAACACCATTGTCTTTCGCAAGCGGATCGAGCGACCTGGCTGGAAGCCTCGATGGAATTTAGGCACCCATTGAAAAATACGGTCCAAAGAACTGAAAAAGCTTGTAACCAAACTCCGTTTTTCAGCGTTTAATAGTCGCAAACAGTAACGCTACATTTTGTTGATCAGTCAGCGCGGACGTGGTTTGGAGCAATCCAGCCACGTCCGCCAATTTTCCGCCCCCTTACCCACCTTGCTTCAGCCCCTCCCCACAAAGGGCATTTTGGTAGTCATAACCGTCATCGACAATACGTTGGCATCCAGTGGCAGGCCAGCCATGTAGACCACCGCCTGGGCGACATTCTCCACATCCATGGTGGGCTCCATTTGCAGAGACCCATCCGCCTGCGGGACGCCTTTTTTCATACCTTCCGTCATATTCGTCGAGGCATTGCCGATATCGATTTGACCGCAGGCGATATCGTATTTTCGTCCGTCCAAAGACGTGGATTTGGTCAATCCCGTAATCGCATGCTTCGTCGCGGTATACGGCGCCGAGTTCGGGCGCGGCGTGTAAGCCGATATCGATCCATTGTTAATGATTCGACCTCCTTGCGGGTTTTGGTCCTTCATCGTCCGAAACGCTGCTTGGGTACAAAGAAAGGCGCCCGTCAAATTGACGTCGACCACTGCTCTCCAATCATCCGGCGACACATCTTCCAGCAAGGCCGCTGGTCCGAAGGTCCCGGCATTATTGAAAAGCAAATCAAGCCGTCCGAAGGCCTTAACGGCGCGATCGAACAATCGCTCCACATCCTCTTCCCTCGTCACATCGGCCTGGACTGCTAATGCCATTCCTCCGTTAGCTTCTATCGATTCGCAAACCGTATCCAGAGCCTCTTGACGCCTGCCGGCCAACACGACGGAGTATCCCGCCTTCGCTAGCGCCGCAGCAACGCTCTTGCCGATACCCGAACCGCCGCCCGTTATGATCGCTACACTCATGTGAGCATCAAGCCTATCGACTAAGCCCTAGTCGACCAGAAAACCCATCCTCGAATCTAACCCGACTTCCGGAACAACTATTCCGTGAAGCAGAGACTTGCAGGAGGCTCTCCCGATTAGATCAAGATTCGCCGTTATGCCAAAGCCGGCACTTCCTTGCCGAGAGGTACGCTCAGTATCTCAGGGCCATCGCCGGTAATGATAACCGTATGCTCGAAATGGGCGGAAGGACTGCCGTCCGCGCTGAGAGCCGTCCAACCATCCTCTGCCATGGTTACGCGGTAGTTGCCCATATTCACCATGGGCTCGATGCAAACCACAGCCCCTTCGCGCAGCTTCGGTCCACCGCTTGGCTTGCCGAAATTCGGAATCTGAGGTTCCTCGTGCAGGCTTCTTCCAACGCCGTGGCCTACGAAATCGCGGATAACTGAAAAGCCCGCTTTTTCCACCACCTTTTGCACCGAATTCGATATCTTGCCGACCCGATTGCCTTTGCGGGCAGCTTTGATCCCCTCGTACATCGAGGTCTCGGTAACATCCAGCAATCGCTGAACTTCAGGATCCACGCGCCCCACAGGGACCGTGCGGCAATTGTCGCCAATATACCCGTTGTACCGCGTGCACACATCGACGCTGATAATATCGCCCTCTTGCAACACCCGTTCCAAGGTTCCAATACCATGCACGACCTCGTCGTTGACCGACAGACAAGTGTAGGCGGGATAAATGCGCGAACCGACTTGGTATTTATAGCAGGCGCTTTCCGCTCCCAGTTCCTCGATAAATCTTCGACCGCTTTGGTCGAGATCGTAGGTATTCATGCCCGGAGCGACCAATTCGCACATGCGATCCAACACGGTAGCGGCCACTTGGGCGGCTTCCCGGATAGATTTCATCTGCTGCTCGTTACGGACAATCATGGGAATTTCCTAATCAATCGGAATTCAAGCTACCAACAATAGTCATCGACGTCGAATTACAATAAAATCCTGCCTCTAAGGCGCTAAAGCGGGAAATCCAGCGCTCAATCCTCCAAAGCCGCCTCATCCACCGCTTCAGGCGGCAAGGACTTCTTCGCCTTCGCTCCCAGCGTTTTTATATCCTCGACGCTCTTGACCAAATTGCCTCTTCCAGACCTCAGTTTGCCGATCGCCGCCTCGTAGACTTCCTGGCTTTTCCCGATTCGCTTTCCCAGCTCTTCCATGTCCGAGTAGAACCCGACGAATTTGTCGTATAGGGCCCCGCTGCGCCGAGCGATTTCCATAACATTGCGCGATTGCTTTTCCTGTCGCCAAATATTGGCGACAGTGCGAAGCGTCGCTAGCAAGGTCGACGGAGTCACAATAACTACATTCTGCCGAAAGGCGTGATCGAACAAGCCGTCTTCCGCTTGCATCGCCAATGTAAAAGCCGGCTCCACGGGTACGAACATAAGGACGAAATCGGGAGAACGAATTCCGTAGAGCGACTCGTAACTCTTTTTGCTCAAGTCGCTTACATGCGACTTCAAGCTCCCAATATGTTCTCTTAAATGCAATTCCTGGGCTTCGCGTTCCTCCTCGTTTACAAACCGCTCGTAAGCCACTAAACTCACTTTAGAGTCCACAACCAAATGCTTGTCCTCAGGTAGCTTAATGAGCACGTCCGGCTGGAATCGGCGACCCTCTTCGTCAGTCAAGCTCGCCTGCGTCTCGTACTCTTGTCCCGCCACGAGGCCCGACTTCTCCAATACCCGCTCGAGAACCATTTCCCCCCAAGCGCCTTGAGCCTTGCTTTGCCCTTTCAGGGCCGTCGTCAAATTCTGCGCTTCTTCAGTCATCTGCCGATTGAGCAGATGCAAATTCTTCAGTTGCTCATTGAGGGCCGCCCGGTCCTTTAGCCCTTCTTCGTGGGTCTTGTCCACGCGCTCTCGGAACTCCTTGATGCGCTCGTTCAAGGGAGACAATAGCTTGTCGAGATTCTCCTTGTTTTGAGTCGCGAATTTCTTCCCTTTCTCGTCCAGGATCCGATTAGCCAGATTCTCGAATTCCGCTGTCAGCTTCTTCTGGATACTCGCTAATTCCTCCTTTTGTTCCCCCAGTCGCTTCTCTTGGCTTTCCGTTCGCTCTCCCGCCGCAGCTAGCTTGGCATGCAAGTTCGTATTCTCCCGCTGCAACTCCTCCACCTGATCGCTCGCTCGAGCCAGGCTTTCTTCCAGACCTCGGGTTCGCTCTCCTAGACGAGCAGCCGACTCCGCCTCTTCCGCTCGTTGTCGGGCTCGCTCCTCCCGCTCTTCCTTGCTCGGAGCGCCACTATCCTTAAGACGAAATTGCTGTATTAGCCAAGCGGCGACAAATCCAATCGCGAGAGCAATTATCCAGACAAAGGCTTCCATCGCTTCAACCGCAAAGCTCCACCTGAATTTTGCGAGCCGCTGGAAATCCCATGCTGCACTGATCGCCATCAGCAAACTCGACGGAAAGCACGCCCGCATGGCCATCGCGACGGGTCACCGTAATCGTCTCGCCGGGAGTCAGGCGATTCGACTCGAGATACTGCAGAAAACCTTCTTCCTGATCCTCAATACGGCTAATCGTCGCATTCTGTCCTTGTTCGCACTGTTCGAGCGGAACCAAATCGCGTTTCGCGATCTCCCCGGAAGCGGAAGGGATCGGATCGCCGTGAGGATCCACCTCGGGATTGCCGAGCAAGTCGTCGATACGCTCGAGCACCCGATCCGATATGGCGTGTTCCAAGGTTTCCGCCTCTTCGTGGATTTCGTGCCACTCCATTCCCAAGGTCTTCACGAGAAAGAGCTCAATCAAACGATGTCGTCTCAAAACGAGCAGCGCCAATCGCTCCCCATTTTCCGACAGCTTCACGCCAACCCGCGGCACGTATTCGACCAAGCCTGACTTCGATAGCGACTTGACCATCGAAGTTGCCGTACCGGGCGTCACTTTCAATGCGCCAGCCAATTCGCCCATGCTTACATTGCCGCCTTCTCCTTGCTCGAATTGAAGGGCGTAGATTTGCTTGATGTAATTTTCGACCGTACTGGACGCCATAGGAATATCGATGTCGCTATTGCTGTCGAAAGAACGGACCGATGGAAAGACTTTACTCCCCTAATTTCCCTGCTCGCTTTCCCGAGACCGATTCAGGAATCCTAGGGTCTGTTCGGGCGCGATAGTCTCTTTTCCCCCCTTCATATCACGCCCCGTTTGTCAATCGCTTGTAAATCTAGACCGCTGAGCGGCTAGGCGCCACACTCTATGGCATCGGAGTCGATGTAGCCTAGGTCAATCCATGGATTCGAAACCCCTAGTACACATCGTCGAAGACGACAGTAGCACGCGTCGCCTTCTTGAGAACCTAACGAGTCTGTTGGGCTACAAGGTCGAATCCTACGCGGACGGATCCGAGGCTTGGGACGCATTCGCTCTCAATCACCCTCAAATCGTGATTAGCGATTGGAAAATGCCTGGCAAAGACGGCCTCGAGCTTTGTCGCCGCCTGCGCGAAAGCCACGCTGATACCTACACCTATTTCATTTTGGTAACCGCCCAGCGCCGCTCGCGGGCGAACATGGAAACCGCTCTGGAAGCTGGCGTAGACGATTTCCTCAAAAAGCCTATCGGGTCGGAGGAAATTTGGAATCGCCTACGCGTCGCCGAACGCATCCTCAGCTTCAACCGCCAGGTAAAGACCCTGGAAAGCCTCATCCCCATCTGCGCCTACTGCAAAAAGGTACGCAACGACGACGATCTCTGGGAGCAAATCGAACAGTACGTCAATGAGAGGACGGGAGCGGACTTCACTCATTCGATCTGCCCGCCTTGCATGGACAAGCATGTTCGCCCCCAGATGGAAGCGTACAAGCGAGAGCTCGCCGAGAAAGAGAAACAGGCGACCGATCAAGGATGAGGTGGACCAACCGGCCTCTTTCAAAGCCGATTTACTGCTTTAGCTCCACCAAGGTCGCCCCCCAACTCCCGGAAGATTCGTCTCCGAGTCGAAACGATCCCACCTGATCCGACTTCCGCAAACAGGCGTGAACCGTTTCCCGCAAGGTTCCCGTTCCTTTTCCATGAATGACCCTCACACGATAGATTCCCTTCTCGGCGCAGGCCTCGAAGTAATCGTCCAGGAGGTACTTCACCTCGGACGGGCGAAAGGTATGCAAGTCTAGCTCGCCATTAATCGGTATCTCGATCGGGTCCGGCTCCTCCATAACGTGTTCAATCAACGCTTTCTCTCAAATCATTCGTAAAACGTCCGAATACAAGAATGCAGGAAACGAATTGAATCGCTAGCCTAGAGATAGCCCGATTTGAATCGGGCTCGCCAACCTTATGAAACACGGGAAAACAATCGCTTTGCTTCTCGCCCTGGGAATCGCCGCTTCGAGTGCGATTCTTCGAGCGGAGACGCCTGCTCCTAAGGGAGGCGATATCACGCCGCCCGTTCCCGTCTACAAGGTTTCGCCCAAACATCCTATCGGGCTTTACGAAAAGGCGATCGAAGGCCGAGCGACCGTCATCGTTACCGTAGACATCCTGGGCAACGTCAAGAATCCTGAAATCAAAGGCGCCACCCACAAGGAATTCGGCATCGCCGCTACCCTCGCCGCTTCCGAATGGGTTTTCGAGCCTGCAACCAAGAATGGCGTTCCCATTGAAATCCGAGTCAGCTTGCCCTTCGAATTCAAGGTAGCGAAGGAGCACAAGCTGAACGTGCAAGTGGGGCGCGAAGTCTTCGTCCAATTGGCAGAGCCCGTTCTGCCTTCTTCGGATCTCAGCCAGGAACCTTTGCCCAGCTATGTCCCTCCATTCTCGAACTTCTACCCGGAGGAGCTGCGCGGTTCGGGCAAATCGGCTTCCATGAGCCTTGAATTCGTTATCTCTCCCAATGGCGAGATTCTCAATCCGCGCGTGCTTTCCTCTTCATCCGAAGGCTTCGAGCAAGCCGCTCTGCTTGCAGCTAGCCACATGACCTATCGTCCCATCGAAGTGGACGGCAAACCGGTCTACGTCTCGGTCATACGCCCGATTCAGCTAACCGAGTGAGAGACAGGAAAGAGCGAACTAGCGATTCGCTCGCTCGGAAATCCGCTTTGCCAAGCTGAGCCGATGAATCTTGGCATTGTGCCGGACGTCTACCGGAAATGCCTTCTCGAAGAAGAAGCGTTCGATCGATTTCGTTGTTTCGGACAGGGATCCCGTTTCTTTCAGTTTCTCGATAAAGGCGGCTCGTTCGCGATCGTTTGCCGGAAAGCTCCCTGGGGCAGGCTCGATCGCCATTCCAGGCATCGTCTTTCCATTCTCCTTCACCGCGATCAAGGCGCTTCGATTCACTTCTGTCAGGCGATTGAACACGCCTTCGCAGCAATCGGTATAGAAAACTGTCTCTTCGGTTTCCACGCGTTCGACTTTGCGCCCGCAAAACCATAATCGGCCTCCTTCATCGAAGTAGCCCAAGTCGCCCATGCGGTGCCACACGCGATCGCCATCGACGATTTTCGCTGCCCGCGTCGACTCAGGCAATCGATCGTACTCCTTGGTTACCGATGGCCCAGTCGCCACGATCTCTCCTATCGATCCCGTCGGAAGCGCTGCTTCTAGGGCCTGGCAGCCCATATCGGCATCGCTCATCGGGAGTATCCGGACCTCAACCCCCGGCAAGGGGCTTCCCACGCAAGTGCCTTTCCCCAAGGTCGCCTCCCCACTCGCCAAAGCGACAATGTCCTCGTCGACGATCGATGAAACCGGCAAGACCTCAGTGGCTCCGTAGGGAGAGTAGGCTCGCCCGTTTTCGAGCAAGCCACGAAATTGCCGCATCAACTCCGGCGGCGCCGATGCCCCCGCCATGAGAATGCGTTTCAGACTGGGAAGACGCTTACCTTCCCTCTCGCAGTAAGCGCCGATCTTTTTCCATAGGACTGGCGAACCGAAAGAATTCGTCACCCCGCATTGTCCGATCGCTTGAACGATCTTAGCCGGATCCACTGACGCCGGCTTGCTCGGATTGATCTCTGGCACGACCGTGGTCATTCCAAGCGCAGGATTGAATAGAGCGAAGATCGGGAGCATCGGCAAATCAATCTCCCCTGGCTCGATTCCGTACTCCGAGCGGATCGCTTCCACTTGCGCCTCGAACATCCCGTGCTCGTAGCAGACTCCTTTAGGCGCCCCCGTCGATCCGGAGGTAAAGAGAATCGCCGCAAGGTCGTCGGCTCCCGTCTCCGCTGCGGCGAACGCGACCTTGCCTTCCTCGCGAGGCGCTCGCGATAACGCGCCGCCTACCTTTACTTTCGCGCGAACGCTTCGAAAGGCTCCTCGAAAGAGACGCGAAACCCAAATGGCCAAGCCAATACCCACGAGGGCATCGGGTTCGCTGCGACGTACGCAACTGAGAAAGCTCCTAAGTCCCATGCCAGGATCGATAACGATCGGAACCGCTCCCATTTTGAAAAGGGCAAAACAAAGGGCTATGAGAGGCAGTCCAGGTCGGGCCATGAGCAATACGCGGGATCCCTTCTCGACGCCCCGTTCGCTAAGGCGCGTGGCCCATGCATCTTGCTCTTCGGCCAATTCGCGGAAAGTCAGACGCAAATAGTCGATCTCGCCACTCCCTTTCCGCCCACGCGGAATCATCAAAGCCGCCGTGTCGCCCTGCTGGGCGCTCATACGGTCCAGAAAACGCGACACGTTCACGCGTTGGACGCTACTGTCTCCTGACGCTCTCAATACGCAGTCCTAGTCGCAGGGACCGGCCTAGGACGCAAGGCCGAAGGCGCGTTTAGGTCTCAATTGTCTTCGATCGCGAAGAGTCCCCAGAGAAACTCGACTTTCGCCCCACTTGGGCTTTTGCGTGGAACGAGCTCCGAAGTCTTCACTCCAATGGTCAGGGGCCCTGTCTTGCTGTAGGCCCCCTCCTCTACCTTGACCAGTCCGAGCAGATTCGTCTCTTGCTTTCCATAACGCGTTTGAGTCGTCGAACAACCGGAAAAGAGCGCCGCGCCTAGGGCGAGAAGAAGAATAATTGAGAGCTTCGTTTTCATAGCGACAGGTGGGAGGATCCTCGAAGAAAGATGGGTTCGGAAACTATCGCCCATTCATGCCTGGGCATCAAGGATTTATTCTTGCTGCGGTCTGCCCGAGAATACGCGGCCGTTCAGCTTTCGCCCAGCGTTTTCGCCAGCTTAGGCTCCAATAGCTCGCGCTGCCAGGCTTGCAACCCTTCCAGGTCCCTCGGATCCCGGGCTAATTGGGCCACGTGGCTGCGCGTCGCAATGAGCGTAGGATCGATTCCCAACTCATCCGCGACCTGATTCCGGTAACCCTTTATGCTCTCCTGGCGCTCGAGTTCGACTTGATTGAGAGGCTTCTTCGATTCCGTTCGCCGAGGCCGAGCCGGGAGAGTCTTGATATCCCGAGCTTCGCCCCTCTTGATCGCGTCGACGATGCCTTGGCGCTTGCGACGCTGAATTCCCATAGGCAGCGACTCGAAAACGTACTGCCAATTGCCATCCGACACCGCCTCGGAAAGCTTCATCATGTAATCATTGCCCAGCACCTTGAAGGGCGGACGGTCCAATCGCTCGGCTAGCTCTTCGCGCCAATGCCACAACTCGTACAAAGCGGCCTGGCCCCGTCCATCCAGCTTGTCCGAACGCGCGATGCGCCAAGAGTTCTCGTTGCCGTTAGGAAATCCTGTCTTGGCCGTTTCAATCTGCCCATCGCAACGTTGGGTCAGCCAGTCCTCTCTTCCGAGTTCTACAATCCGCTCCATCAGCAAATCGCGCAATCGATGCAGATAAAGCACGTCGTTGGCAGCGTACTTCAGCATCTTTTCAGTCAAGGGACGCTGAGACCAATCGCTCTTCTGGCTGTCCTTAGGCAGCTTCACTTGAAAGAACTCTTCCAGCAACGCCGCCAAACCGATTCGCTTGATGCCCAGCAACTGCGAGGCCAGCATCGAGTCGAAGATGCTCGAAGCTTGGAAATCGGCAAACTCCTCGAACAAGCGCAAATCGAAGTCGCTGCCGTGCATGATGAGGTGAAGTCCTTTCAAAGCATCCCAGAATCCCTCATAATCGATCTCCGCCAGCATATCGACAAGGTAGATACGCTCGTCGAATCGTAGCTGCAGCAAACAGAGCTGCGTTTTGTAATGATGCAGATTGTCCGCTTCGCTATCCAAAGCGATTTCGTCTTTAGCGCGCAGCGTCTCGCTTAAGGCATCCAAATCAGCCTGCGAGTCTATATATTCAAAAGGAACGTCTTCCATAAGCGGATACGGTTAGGACGGGGACCATCCTCGAAGGAATGCCTCTACCAACTCAGGCAAATCCTCGCTATAGCCCCCTTCCAACAGAGCCGCTGTCGGAATCTCGGATTGATCCAACCAAGTTCCCAATGTCTCGAAATCTTCCACACGCAACCTCATATCAGTTAATGGATCCAATTCGTAAGCATCAAATCCAGCGGATACAAGAACGAGTTGAGGCTTGAATGACAAGACCGCTTCCCAGGAATCGCTCAAAGTCTCCATGTGTTCTACAGCAGACGTTTGCGGTGGCACGGGAAAATTGATGCAGTTATCGACCGACGTTACTCCCGTACCGGGATAGCATGGGTGCTGATGCGCGGAAACGTAGCGGGTCCCGTCAACGCCCCGCAGCAATGCTTCCGTTCCATTTCCATGATGAGCGTCGAAGTCCCAAACCGCCACTCGATCGATACCGCGAGCCAAGGCTTCCATCGCAGCGATGGCCACGTGGTTCAAATAGCAGAATCCCATCGCTGTGATCGCTTCCGCATGATGCCCTGGCGGACGCATGAGCGAGAACGCTTTCTCGCCCTGCAACGCTGCATTCATTGCTGCCAATAACGCTCCTGTCGCCAATCGAGCGATATCATAGATTCCTTCATGATACGCCGTATCCGCATCGAAATGACGAGGTTCTTGCAAACGAGCCAAATGCGCCGCGGGATGCGTTCGCTCGAGAACGGACTCCTCTGCTTTCTCGAAAGTTCCCCAGTTCCAATCGCGATCAAGCGCCTTCAAATGAGCCACAGTCGCCTCAACACGCTGAGGCCGCTCGGGATGGCCTTGGGCGTGATAGCCTAAGCAGGCCTTGTTCGTAAACAACATCATCGCTTTCACAACAACCCTCGTCGACGGTCATGGCAAGCCGTAGAAGGCGATATCCCTAAGCGAGGAGCAAATAGGCAGCTGCCAAAACGCACAAAGGAGACCAATCATCGGTCTCTCGCAGCGCAGCTAGCAAACTTTCCAGTAATTGGCGGTCCGAAGGCGCCAACTTTGCAACTCGCTCATCCAACAAGCCCATCACGCGCCTATCGTCTCGTTTCATAAACGCATCGATAATCTCCTCGCGTTCCAATCGCCAGGGCTCGTCGAATTCGTCCAGGAAGCGCCTCAGACTCTCCCAAGCCAACACTCGACTATCCGACATAAGTATCCATCGATCGGTTACACCAAGCCATCGCGAGAAAATGCTTAGCATCTCGTAACGTTCCTCCCGTTGCCTCAGTTTTATCAGTCCGCGAAACGCGTCTTTCGCTTCGCCACGAGCTTCCAGCCTCAACAAAGCCCAGCAACAACCGGAAATGACATGCAAGCTGTCATTCTCGCTACGCAATGCAATCAGGATGGGCTCAATGGCCGCGCCATCTCCTATTTTGCCCAAAGCCCGAGCAGCCATGGCCCGTACCCGCGGAGGACTCGTCGGGTTCAAGCGCTCAACCAATAGATCGAATGCGTCCGCATAACCGAGCTCGCCCAGCGACCACGCGGCATGATCCCACAGAGCCCGCCGTTCCTCGTCGCCCAATACCTCCATCAGCTTCTGTCCCGCGAAATCGCTGCGCGTCCGGGCCAGACTGCGGATGGCTTCGATTTTAACTTCATACGACGGATCTTGCAGAAGCTCGGTCAACGGTTGGATGTTCATGGGATTAGGCGAGTCGCCCAAGCTGCGCGCCAAGTCGATGCGATGATCCTCGTCCTCGTCCAGCAATCGACGCTTGCCCACCATGCTGCGCCAGGGGGTATAGCGAATTGCGGAAAAGAAATCGTTCACACCAAACCAAGGCTTCACATTCGGCAAGCGAGCCGCCAGTGGAATGCAAAGCAGCATTGCCAGCGGCACGAGTCCCGCGCTGTAGACTTTGTACCAATCGAAATAGAAAAGGCTATCGGGGTCGGCCGGTTCCATTCTCGGCTGGACGAACTGCTGCAAATAGATGCCCAAGAGCAGCATCATGCTGGACTGGAAAAGCAACTGGAACAAGGCGAAGAGATTCAAGTTCGCCAGACTGTCTCGACTGCTCACATGATAGTGCATGGCAGCGGTCAGGGCGATTCCCGATCCCGCATTCAGGACCCCTCCGACGAACCCGAATACCATCAAGGCGGCAATGCTTGGACCATTCGTCTGAAGCAATTCGACCAACGGCGCTTCCTCCAGCGGGAATGGATGGACCAGCCAAAGGATCAATTTGAGGGCGCAGGTCAGTCCTAGCAATCCCGCCAACATGGATCGAAATCCGATCGCATCGGAAACTTTGCCCCATAGGAACAACGAAAGGACCTGTCCCAGAGTCGCGCAAAAGATCAGGCCCCCGAGGATACCGGCCGGTACGTTCAAGGCTTCGCGGAAGTAGACGATTCCAATGGGAATTTGACCGGCCGTGATGACGAAGGCGATCAACAAGGGAAGCCGGAAAAGCTTGGAGCGCTTGAGCAGAAACCAAAGATGCTTGGCGGAACGTCGCAAACTGGGCCGCGCCACGCCTTCTTGCCTACCTTCCGGTTCCGGAATGAGTCTTGCCCAAAAAATGGAGTTGAGCGTTCCCAGAAAAGCAATCGCTAGAATGACCTTGAACGAACGTTCGTCCATTTGCTGGCCAACGAAGAGCGCTATCCCTGCGCTGAGCAGCAGATTGACTACAGTGAAGCTCGTCCGCAATCGACCGAAGAACTGCCCCCGGTCATCCTCCGTCGTTATGTGGCGCATCAGCGGCTGCCATACCGCCCCTAGTCCAAGCTCTCGAAAGGCGACGAAGCACACCACGAGCAGCGATAGCAACTGCCATTTCATATACGCCGCTGGCACGGCGATGAAAATCAGGATAATGCAAGACTGGGCCGCTCGAGCGCTGCGCAACGTGCGTACCAGGCCGAAGCGCTGAATGTAGGGAATCGCCGGCAATCGCAAAGCGCTCACGAAAGGCGCGATGGAAAAGATAAAGGCGATCTTCTGTGGCGAGAGTCCCAATACGTCATTCGCGTAGAGCATCATGTACTCGCCCGCGATGACCATGGTAACCATCATCGCGAAGAGCTGCGAAAGCAAGGCGGCCCGTTGGGCCTTAGCCCGATCCCGTTCCGTCAATTGCAATTCCGCGCTCATTGCCAGCCACGATGCCGAAGCCTGAGGAGAAAACAACTCTTACTCGAACGCGCTTCTCTCCTGGGTGAAACGGGATTGCGTCGAACAGGCATTGCTATGCAGCTAGGGAACTGAAACCATTCCTTTTTCGAATCGAAATCAAGTGACGATAAGAGAAGCGAATATTTCAGACTTGGATTCAATACGCGAAACGCACCTCGCCGCCTTTGGCGACGACGAGAAGTTCCTCGTCGCGGATTTGGCAGTCGAGCTCCTCGCACGCGCATCCGACGACGACGTTCTCAATCTGGTCGCCGAAGACGACGACCGAATAGTCGGACACGTTTCCTTCAGCCCCATAAATTCGAAATCCGACGGAACGCGCTTGGGGCGCATACTGGCCCCGCTCGCCACGGTTCCCGATCGACAAAGAAAAGGAATTGGTTCCTCACTCGTCCAGGAGGGAGTCTATCGTCTTAAAGCCTTGGATACGCCAATCGTTTTCGTCTATGGCGATCCAGACTACTACGGCAAATTCGGATTCGCCTCCGACGAGGCCATCGACTACGTTCCGTCTTACGAACTCACCTACCCCAACGGATGGCTCGCAGTTCGTCTAGCGGGGAAGAAGCCAGCTAACGGGTCAGAAGAAATCGAGTGCGTGAAGGCTCTCGAAAAACCAGAGCTTTGGTAAGAATCCGGGATCGTCGCTTGCCACGCCTTCACTAGAACTGACAATTAACGGACGCGTAACGATTTCATATGGCGAAGAGACTGATTTCGTGGATTCTATTTTCCCTATTCCTACAGCTGCGACTTCATTCGCAAGAATCGCTTGATCCGCCCTATCCGCCAAGCGACGCCATCGCCGGTTTTCAAATCGATTGGTCCACCCACAAACGCTTCGCTCCAGGGAGCGACAATTTCCAACTGACCTGGGCTGCCGACGGAAACCTGTATGGAGCTTGGGGTGACGGAGGCGGGTTCGGCGGCACGAATAGCCAGGATCGCGTAGGCCTGGGCATTGCTCGCATCGAGGGCGACGCCGACAACTATCGAGGTTTTAACGTTTGGGGAGGGCATGACGCTGAAAACCCAGCCACCTTCGAAGGCAAAAGCTGGGGCATGCTCAGCGTCCAGGGAGTTCTCTACCAATGGGTCGTTCCCGATCATCCCGATGGGAAAAATTATCGAAACCACTACGAGTACGTCGAACTCGCCCTGTCTCGGGACTTCGGGGCGACCTGGTCCAAGACCGACTGGCGATTTAAGCAAAGCGATGATCTTACGATCCCAACGTTCCTGAACTACGGAAAGGACTACCGAGACGCGCCAGAGAAGTTCGGGAACTATGTCTATTCCTATTTCATTCACCCAGAATCGCACGAGATCGAGCATCAAGGCCCCAACGGTGTGGGCTTGATCGTCCACAAGCCAGGAGCTATCTATCTCGCTAGAACGCCCATCGGCCGAATCACGCATTCAAAAGGCGAATACAGATTCTATTCAGGACAAGATTTAGATGGAAAACCGACTTGGGGATCCCTGGAAGATAAAAAACCGGTATTCGAAGATCCAAACGGAGTGGGCTGGTGCTTGAGCGCCTCCTACAATCCCTACTTCGACCGCGTCATCCTAGCGACGCAACACACCGAAAACGCCAGCGGACTTCTCGGATTCTTCGATGCGCCAACCCCCTGGGGGCCCTGGACCACAGTCAAATACTATCAACCAGATCAAACCTTTGGATCAATTCGCGCCGGAAGCGAACACTCTTGGAAAAACAATGTTTTCTTCGCTGCATTCCCAACGAAGTGGCTCGACGGCGACCGATTCGTTTTGAGTTTCACCGGCGGCGGCCGAGGGAAAGACAACGACTCCTTCAACACGGTTGAAGGCCGTTTCAATTCTTCGAACAATCGCCCTTAGGCGAACTCGATCCGAGGCTTTACCAGAATCTGCTGATGCTCAGTTGCAGATAACTGTCTCGTCGGAAACTGTAAAAGGCATCGCTGGCAGCGACATTCATGAGACGTTGCGCTTCCAATTCGATCTTATAGCTACGCCCGATTCTACGTTCGTACTCGATGCGAGCCATCACGCTATCGTTGTCGAGATCGACGAATCCGCCCGCCACCAAGGCCGTATCAGCGTCATCATTCCACGAGAGACGAGAACCGAGAAACAGGTCGCGATTGAAGGGCGTCGGCGCCGCTTCGCCCCGCGAATCGAAATGCCCTTCGGCCAGCAAGCCCACGTCGACAGCGGAACCGCCCACTCCGTAAAGCGTGTATTCGAAACCGCCTACCGTGGCGCTAAAACGATCGGACGAGGATTCGCGTCCAATCGCCTCCAACTTCAACAGCCAGCCGCCCCGCGTGTATTGCAAATCCAGTCCGACCTGATCCATCTGCTCGTAATAAGGTCGCAAAACAGGAACCTCCTCGGCGTCCACTCCAAGAACGAATCCCGGTTCGCGATTCGTGCCGCGGAAGTAATGCAACCCAATATCGAAATCCCCGACGATCTGAAACCACCGCAGAGCTCCATCGATGTGTCCCTCCTCCGCTGAAGACTCGTACAATGGATTGTCCGTATCGACGCGGAGCGAGGAACGCAGCCGACCGCGCTCGCCAGGTAAGGTCCGCTCCCGGAATCCCGGAAGCAAGAACGCCTCCAGATCTCCCAAGGGAGTCACACGCACCACGTGGATCATGGGCTGCCCGAGCTTGTCCTCCCCATCCGGGCTCGCCACGAGATCAGTTTGATTGATCGTATCCACGAGGTGCTGCGACTCCGTAACCCCCCAAAAGACTTTCGAAATGCCAAAGCGAACCTCCCAGTCGCCTTCGACCATCAAGTAGGATAATTCGCGCAGGTCGAATAAACGACGCTTGGGGTCATGCGTATCCGTCCGAAAATACGGAGTGAACTCGAAGGCTCGATCCCCCTCCTGCCATTCCGCGTAATACTCCGGTTCGAAAATCAGTGCCGCGCTCGCGCCGTCCTTTTGCTCCGGAAAGAGAGGTGACTCTTCGAACACGCGCGTTTCCGCAGTTACGAATCCGCTCCATTCGCTTTCTTGAGCTATGAGCGAAGCGCCCCAAAGAACGCCCACTGCCAATGCCAATCCTGAAATATGCAATCTCATCTCTTCGTCGATTTTCGTAGGGCCTTCGCTTGCGAAGCGCCGCAGAAACAGGATCCCCTACAATCCGCAGCATATCGCAAGCGACAGCCCTACACTGCTAAGCCTCACATCACCTTGCCTCTGCGAGATCAAGCGTCCCATTCCCCCTATCTGGCCCGCTGCAAGCTCCTCTGGTCGAAGCCTCGCTCGGTGTATCCATTGCCGAAGACGTAGTTCTTCCAAAGCAACTCCGTCGACTTGCCCGTCTGGTGATTTACCATCCTCATGCTCTCCGCTCGCCAGAACTTGTCCAGGTACTGCTGATAGCCATTGAAGGTCAGCGTTTTCAAAAGCGAGTTCTTGCGATCGTAGAAATCGATCTTGATCACCCGGTAATGTTCCTTGTCTACCCAGCCAACTTGACGGGTGTATCCTGATTTCGGATCTACGGGATAGCGTTCGATCTGAAAGCATTTCATGCCATCCAAATCCGTATCGCCAATGTACTTGTAGGTATACTTTTCCACTTCTTGAGAAGTCATGTCCTCGTAGGCGAATTCGCTGCCGACGAAGGGTCCCGACTTGTTATTGGAAGCGATGCGCTTCACGCGTTTCAAAGCTGGCAGATAAAGCCATTGGTCGTCCGCCCCCACTTTGTGAGTGTAGGACAGGAAGGCCGTGCCTTTGACGTCTCGCGGCTGATCGAAGGTTATCAGGGTTTTGTCGCCATCGCCCACGCCCTCCAAGGTCTTGAGAGACATTTTTCGTGTACTGGATTCTCCATGCCGATTGGTCAGGATCATTTCCATATCGACGACGGTGTCGCCGAACCCGGTATCCCGCTTATCCGACTCGACCGCGATTCTCAGGCCTTTTTCCTCAGGCGTTTCCGCCATTAGGCCCGGCATAGCAGCCAGCAAGGCCGCGAATTGAAAGGCTAGTACTTTGCTCGTTTGGTATTTCATTGTTCTAAATTGATTTCGTTTCGATTTTTCGTAGGAACGATTTTCCTTTCGTCTCATCGCGGGATGAACCCGCTCCTACAGGTTCATTTCTTACGCAATTGCCGGTTTTTCCTCCAAGGTTGTATTCGACTCGACGCTCTTTTCCTTCCGTCGGTCCACCACCAGCAGAAATGCTGGCAACAGGATGAAGTCCGCGATCAAAGCGAAAACGATCACGATGGCCGTCAGCTGCCCCATCCAGCTATTCATACGAAAGGAAGACATTCCAAGTATTATGAATCCGATCGAGAGGATTACCGTCGTGACCGCTAGGGCTTTGCCTACCGTTTGGAAGGCATAGCGTACGGCTTCCGGTCCAGCCAATCCCTTCTCGCGTTTGGCGCGTATGTACTTGCTGAGAAAGTGAACCGTATCATCCACGACGATACCGAGTGTCATCCCGGACACCATGGCCAGCGAGAGTCCCATTTCGCCATACAGGGCGCTCCAGAACCCGAAGCCCAGAACGGCTGGCACGATATTGGGAATCAAACTAATCAATCCATAGCGAGCGCTCTTCAAAGCGAAAGCCAGAATGAGCGATATCGCCAGAACAGCCAAAGCGGTACCGCCAAGCATGCTCTTGATATTCCGTTCGGATATGTGAGCGAACATGACCGTTGGGCTCGCTGCATTCACATGCATATATTCGGGGGCATTGTCGCGCAGCCATTGTTCGCCCGTGGCGATCAACGCTCGCAACTCCTTAGTTGCGACGTCGCGCGTCGTAACCGTCACCCGGCTCGCCGACTTGTCCACGTTGATTTGGTTGTTCAGATCGAGCCCGTAAGGCAGCGAGAATTCGTAGAGCAAGAGGTACTGAGCCGCCAGCTCGCGATTGTCCGGTATGCGATAGTAGCTCTCATCGTCGGCGTGCATGTTCTTATTCAACCGCTTCATGATGTCGGCGATCGAATTGACCTGCACCACGTCGGCTTGCGTGCGGTACCAGGTCGCGAAGCGCTCGAGCGTTTCAAGGTACTCTGGCTCGCTGATTCCACCGCTGCCTTCCGCAGGTAGGGAGAACTCGAAGTTGTTCATGCCCGTCAGGTTCTCCTCGGCGTAATCCGCGTCCTGACGGAACTCCATCGATTCATCGAAGTATTGGACCCATTGATCGTTCAAATCGATGCGCGGTACCATGGCGCCAAGGCCAATTACAACCGCTACCGAACCGACCAAAAAACTGACTCGGCGACGCGCCAGCAAATCGCTGAAAGTATCGAAGAAATTGGTTTCGGAAGTCTTCACCACCTTCGTTTTGAACGGCAGCATGGAAACCACTGCCGGCACGAAGAAGATCGATACTGCCCAGGCAAACATCACTCCAGTGGCTACGACATTGCCCAATTGCTGGAATGGAGGCGAGTCGCTGAAATTCATGCTCATGAACCCTATGGCGGTCGTCACGCTCGTCAGGAGTACCGGCATAAAATTGACCCGCAGGCTCTCTACCATGGCCGCATTCTTTTCGCGTCCGCTGCGGAGCTGCTGAAAGAATGTGATGAATATATGGATACTATCCGCAACAGCCAAAGTCATAATCATGGTTGGAGCGCTCATAATGGGCGTGCTCAAATTGTATCCATACCAGCCCATCATGCCCATCGCTCCTAGCACCGAAAACATGATCACCGAGCCCGCCAGAGCCGTCGCCATAAACGAACGAAGCAAGATCGCCATAATAATGAAGATGACCAGGAACATGGGCGCCATCACCGATCCCATATCGGTCATCGCGGACTCCGAAAACGCGTTATTCAACATGACGACGCCCGCTTTGTGCATCTCGATATTCGGATACAGCTGGGCGAACTCCGCTTCGATTTCGCGAATCTTGGTCACTACTTCCGGCACCTCGGTCATATCGTTAATTCCTGGGAGCGTTACCGTGATATTGACGCCAGTCGTGTAGCCCTTGTCGTTGATCAAACGATTGTACAAAGCCGGTTCCGCGAGGGCGGCCTCCCGAATCGCGTCCAATCGTTCGCGATCCAGGACTTCTCCCTCCGGAACCAGATCGGCCACATACAAATCGTCCCCATCCGCGACCGAGTTCTGGAAATTCGTTATCGAGTCGACCCGCCGAGAGTAAGGAACCTGCCACCCTTGCGTCGTCACCCATTGCACCGCTTCCAAGAAATCCGCCTCGTAGATCGAACCCTTATCCGCAGTCAGGACGATCATCACATTGTCGTCCTTTGTATATACATTCTGCAAGGCATCGAAGGCCTGCAGCTGAGGGTTGTCTTCCGAGAAGAAGATCCGATAGCTGGAATCGAAACGGATGCCTGGCTTAATCGACAAATCGCCGTTTTCGTCCCGATTGAATTCGACGGGACCAACAAGAGCGATAGCCATCGCCACTAAGGTCGCTCCAATAACGGGCCACCGATAGCGAATCGTCTGACGGGCGAGCCGTTCGATCCAATTGTCCTCTGCGTTGTTTTGCGCGTTCATTATATTCGTTGGTTTCGTGTAAATTCGTTATTCGTCGCTAAAACCGACCAGTTGGTATGGCGTCATTGCAAAAAAAGCTACGGACGGAGAAGATTGAAGAAGATACGCAGGCCGCGATCCATTCGAACCAAGTGAACCATATCCCGGTTGACCTTTACCATGCCAATCGAGCCTTCCAACAGAGCCACGATGGCCGCTGCCGTCGACTTCGGGTCGACTTCCTTTTTCACATTGCCCGCATCGATGCCCGCTCGAAGCGCCTTTTCCAATGCCGTTTGCCACAATCGGTACAACTCCAGCAGTTTTAGACGAAAGGTCTCGTCCTGGGCCGACATCTCCTGAGCCAAGTTATTCAATGGGCAACCTGACTCCATAATCTGGGGCATCTCCTCCATCATTTCCTGAAAATGGTCGAGAATCGACAGAATATCCGAGACCGGATCCACTGACGTCGCCAATGGCTCTACCCACGTCTCCACAATATGCTGCCGAATGCGCTCGTCGACCACCGCGTATCCCAACTCGTTCTTCCCCTTGAAATAGTGGAATAACGCTCCCTTCGTAATACCCGCCTGCTCTACGACCTGATTGATGCTCGTGCCCTTGAAGCTGCCGCGGTGAAAGAGATCCAGGGCCGTTTCCAGGATTCTCGTACGCGTATCTTCAGCTTGTCGGACTTCGCTCATAATATTCGATGGTCACGATTAAAAACCGACCAGTTGGTATGTTGTCAAGTAATTAGTAGAATTTTCTGATCCTACGAGACTGTTTGCAGGCGATTCCGCTGTTGCCTAATGTCTAGTACACGTCGCGAGCGTAGCGCTTTTCCTTCTGCATTTGCTTCACGAAAGCCGCGGCGTCCTCCTCGCTCTTGCCGCCATGTTCGGCAACAATATCGATGAGAGCCTGATGCACGTCCTTAGCCATGCGGCTAGCGTCGCCGCAAACGTAAAAGTAGCCGCCTGCATGGATCCATTGCCAGATCTCGGCCGCGTTCTCCCGCATGCGATCCTGGACGTAAATCTTGTTCTCCTGGTCTCGAGAGAACGCCAGATCGATTTTGTTCAATAGGCCGCTCTCCAAGTAGCCTTCCCACTCCGACTGATACAGATAGTCGGTGGCTTCGTGCTGATCCCCGAAGAAAAGCCAGTTCTTGCCGTTGTCTCCTCTTGCTGACCGCTCTTCGATGAAGGCTCGGAAAGGCGCGATACCCGTACCGGGCCCAATCATGATAACCGGCAAGGATCCGTCTTCCGGCAATTTGAAGTTCTTATTGTGATGGAAGTAAACGCCCGCAGTCGCTCCCTCGTTCCACATATCGGCGATAAAGGTAGAGCAAACCCCCTTCTTTTCGCGTCCATAGGCTTCGTAGCGAACCGCTCCCACAGTGAGATGCACTTCATTCGGATGCGCTGCGATGCTCGAAGCGATCGAATAGAGACGGCCCACAAGCGGACGCAAGAAGGCAACGAAATCCGCTGCCGTCAAATCGCCTGCCGGATAGTCCTTCACCACGTCAACCCAGTCGCGTCCCCAGGCGTAGTCGTTCACCCACTCCCGATCGCCGCACTTCTCGAGCAACTCGTCATTGGCCGCAGCCTTAGCATATTTCGTGAGTACGACTTTGGTTACGACCCGAAGGTCCACCTTGTCTCGCAGGATATCGCCCAAGGGCAGTGTCGTTTCCTCATCCACTGCTATGTCGGTCGCCGCATAGAATCCCGTGGCGTCCAGGAAGGCCGCGATCAAATCGGGCGCATTCTGCGGCACCACTCCTAAAGCATCGCCGGCATCGTAAGTCAGCCCAGATCCCTCCAATGATATTTCCGCATGTATCGTCTCCTTGGCGGAACCTTCCCCATTCAGGTTATACTTCTTGAGAAGCGGAGCTGGGAAGGGATTGCTCTTGTTGTATGGGGAATCGTCGGAAGCGGAACTCATGTGGATCTCCAATAGTGTTTGTTAAATTGAATCTCATTCGCCTCGGCCGAGGCTTCGGAACAGACAGCAACAAGCCAAAGCCTCCGCTTGAACGCAAGACCGGAAAACACGAGCATATGACCTATCTCTCTAATTCAGTCGCTGGACGTTTTCGGCGCTCGAGAAAAGCCAATCCAAAAGGCAAGGATCAGGACAATCGATGGGATTCAAACCAAAATCGCTTGCAGGCAAGTTCCGACGATTCAAAATCGACGCCTACAGCTCCAAGTCGTGCCAGTTCTTAGTCAGGAATAGATTGCCCTTCACCCCTTCGACGAGCGGGCGATAGCTGGAAAGCGGCCCCGCCTCTTCTTCCAAGGTACGAACGGAAACCCCGACGAAGGCTACCGCGGAACGCTCGCTTTCCCGGCAAATGACGTCTAAAGGACGCTCGTCCGACACCACCACTTCGAGTTCCGCTTCGATGCGCGCCTCTTCGGTCAAGGCGCGCATGCTCTCCAAAGCTGACTGCTTGCCGCCTTCGTTTCGTATGATCCTTAAAATGCGGATACGAGCGTCACGCCAGCGTCGATTGTTCTGCATGAGATAAGCTAAGGTCAGCATCATCGAGCCGTTGGCTCGGGCCGACCACCAGACATCGATTACTGGATACAACTCGTCGTCGGTCGCATCCGCTTTGGCGTAAACCAAAAGATTGCGCTGCATTTCCAAAGTCTGCCTGACCGTGCGAGCGAAGTCATGTTCCCGCAGCCAACCGCTGCCCCACTCGATGAGCAAGGTATTGGGCTGAAGCTTTCCCAGGCCCGTCGCTTGCAAGAGCGTCGTTACCCCTTGCTCGAAGTCCCTCGAGATGACCACTTTCGAAAACGCCGAAAGCCCTTGCTCGACGATCATCTCGTCGGTCAGGCGCTTCAGGTTCCTTTGCCGCTCGACCAATGGCCGCCAGTCCCCAAGAAGAATATGCGAGAGAAACAAGACCCCGCGATTGGCCTCCAGATATCGAGCGAAGCGCAACAGGTTCTCGCTCTCTTTCAGATTGCTCATCAAAACCAACAAGGCCGGTCGCCAATTGCGTTGATGATCGCGCGACTTGGCGAACTTGAGCAACCCCATACGGGCGATGGTGAACCAGAAACCGCTCCGCATGTCGCCCCACGCAGTACGATATACGCGACGAGCCAGTATCACATAGAAAACTACAACGACCAAAGCCGCGGCGATGGCAGCAACGGCATTCAAGAGCAGCATAATGGCAAAACAGGCCACAGCTCCTAGAAGAGAAATCACCCAATGCACTTTGAACGTCGGCCGGTAGGAAGGATTGCCCGTCCAACGCTCCAAGCCCGCTACCAAATTGACTGCCCCATAGGTCGCCAGGAAGAACATGGATATCAAGGGCGCGATAAGATCCAAATCGCCCAGTAAAACGCAGACCAACGCGATCCCTGCGCTCGCTATCAAAGCGATCCTCGGTTCGTTGCCTTTCCCATAGCCCTTGGACAAGAAACGCGGCAAGACGCGATCCTTGGCCAGCGCTTGCAAGGTCCGCGGGGCCGCCACCAAACTCGCCAGCGCGGATGACAAGGTCGCCGCCCATAAACCAGCGATGATCAAAGGCGGGAAAACGGCGATGTCCTGCATTACCAAACTGTTCCCCTGCAGCTCGGAGCGCTCGCCCATCAGAGCCAACCAACAGAGCTGGGCCAGGTAGACGACAAAGGTAAAGCCCACCGCCCAAAGAGTGCCGCGAGGAATGCTTTTGGAGGGATTGCGTAAGTCGCCCGACATACTCACGCCTGACATGATCCCTGTAACCGCGGGGAAAAAGATGGCGAATACAGTCCAGAAGCTCTGCCCCGTTTGAAAGTCCGCCTCCAAATTGGAACGCCAATTCTCCTGAATGTCGAAACCAGCGAAGAACGACCCCAGTGATAGCGCCAAGGTCGCCAGAATCACGTACTGCGTCCGGATCGCGATTCCCGCCCCAAACCAGGCGACCACAAAAAGAGCCCCCAATACGCCCACCGATAGGAAGCGCTCGTTCAGGTCAGGGAAGAGGCAGAGCGCCGACTCCGTGAAACCGACCACATAAAAAGCTACCGAAATGGCCTGAGCCAAATAGAGCGGCATGCCAATGCTGCCCCCGAACTCCAAGCCCAGGCTCCGCGAAACCAGAAAGTAAGCGCCGCCCCCTTGAGCCCGCTTATTAGTTGCAATGGCCGACAAGGAGAGCGTCGAAATCAAAGTGACCAACTTGGCCAGGCAGAGCATCAGGATGGCATTGCTCAAGCCCGCATTGCCAACTACCCATCCCGAGCGAAGGAAGAGAATAACGCCCAGAATGGTGAGTACGTTCGGTACGAACACCCCTCCAAAGGTCCCGAATTTAGAGTCGCCTTTCGACATGGAATTCGAGCAGCAACATGGGGCCTCGCCTTGCCGAGGCAAGTTTCGAAAACGCTAATTTTCAAGAGCCCTTTATAGGACCAGGCAGTCTATCCTACCCCAGCGGAAGACACATATCAAATGACCTGTCGGAGCCTGCTTGCAGGCGATGGATCCACGTTCCTGAACCTACAAGTCAGTCCCGCCGCATCGAATCACCCTTCGCCCACCGACTCGAACTCTTCGAGAAAGCGATCCGCGTCGCGATAGCCGATAAAACGCTTCACTTCATTCCCATCGGAATCGAGAAAGATGATGGTCGGGATCGAGCGAATGGCGAAATGGGCCGCCAGATCGCGATGCTGGTCAACGTCGATCTTTATCGCGATCGCCTTCTCCTTGACAGACTCGATCACTTTCTCGTCCTTCCAAGTCGTGCGATCGAGCACTTTGCAGGGACCGCACCACTCCGCCTTGAAGTCGATCATGACCATCTTTTCCTTCGCCTTCGCTTGGGCCTGAGCGGACGCGTAATCGCTATCCACGAAGAGTTCGTCCGCTCGAGCAGACATGCTTGCGAAAAAGAGCGCCGCCAAAGCGGAAAATAGAAACCGTTTCTTCATAGGCATACTAGGTTCGTTTTAGGTAAGACGAACGAACTCGGAGCTTTTATTCAGTTTTTGCAAGATTTCCTTCTTCGACTGAGAAGCGATGAGTTTCTCGAAATTTCGATTGCATCGCTGCCTAGGACCGTATTTGCCTCGACTCGTCCGATCTCCCCGGCTCGGATATTCCTTCCCGTACTCACATAGCCCTATGGCCCTCCTATTCCAGATCTTAGGCAGTCTGGGCGTTTTCCTCTTTGGAATGCGCCTCATGAGCGAATCTATCCAGAAATTCTCCGGCGAACGGCTCCGCTCGATTATGGAGTCGATGACCGGCAACCGAGTCGCCGGCGTCACCACCGGATTTCTGATCACCTGTTTGGTTCAATCCTCATCCGCAACGACCGTTATGGTCGTCAGCTTCGTCCACGCTAGACTACTTACGCTCATACAATCGATCGGCGTAATCATGGGCGCCAACCTCGGGACGACCACCACCTTCTGGATCATCTCGATTCTCGGTTTCAAGTTCAGCCTGTCGACGATCGCCATCCCTGTCATCGGAATTGGAGTGGCCATGTCCTTCCTAAAGTCGTCGCGACTCAAGGACGTCGGCAACTTCTGGACGGGCTTCGGACTACTCTTCATGGGCCTGAGCCTGCTCAAGAACTCCGTCCCCGATATTAAGAGCAATCCGGAAGCGCTCGAGTGGATCTCCTCTTTCGCCAACTACGGCTTCGGTTCCATCCTCATCTTTCTCGTTTTCGGCGTCATCCTAACCATAGTCGTGCAATCGTCGTCGGTCGCCGGCGCCATCACCTTGACCATGGCCTACAAGGGCTGGATCAACTACGAGCAAGCCGCCGCCGTCATTCTTGGAGAGAACATCGGTACCACCGTTACGGCCTATCTGGCTTCGTTGACGGCCAACACCGCTGCCAAGCGCGCGGCCCGAGCTCACTTCATGTTCAACATCATTGGCGTGATCTGGATGCTGGTTCTCTTCTATCCCTTCGTCTCCTTGATCGATGGATTGATGCCAGGCGATCCCGGCGAGGTCGTAATGAGCGAAGATGGCGCCACGACCATGCCTCACCTGCCTAATCACATGGCGCTGTATCACACGCTTTTCAATCTGACCAATATCTGCTTGCTGATCGGATTCGTTCCGAAGATCGCTCAGCTCGTGGAGTGGATGATCAAGCCAAAGGTGAGCACCGGTCCCCAGTTCCGCTACCTCGACACCATGTCCTGGGGCTCGGGCGAATTGAATTTCTCGGAAGCGAAGCAGGCCATCGGAAAACTCGGCGATCTGAGCAAGCGCATGTTCCAGCAGTTCCTCTACATCTACAACAATCCCGATGAGGATCTTTCCAAAAAGGTGAAGGAGATCAAGGAGATGGAAAAGGAGAGCAACGAAATCACGTCGGAACTCTTCGAATTCCTCATCCACTGTTCGTCCGACCAAGTAAGCGAGGAAACCCGCGAGGAAGCAACGAGCTACCTGCGCGTCATTGCAGAGTTGGAAGAAGTCTGCGACTGCTGTAATCGCCTCACCAACCGAGCGGCCAAGCGCTACCGCAAGAACCAATTCATCTCTAAGGAAATCGAAGACGACATCGTGCAGTTCGGCGAGAACGTAGAACGATTCATCGAATTCTACCAATCGAAGTTGCAGTCCAAGGTCTCCGCAGCCGACATGGAGGTTGCCGTCGATCTGGAAGATATGATCAACGACAAGCGTCGCAAGTTCCGCAAGCGCGCCGTCAATCGGATGAACAACACCAACTCCGAGGCCCGAGCCGAACTCATCTATATCGAGATTGTCAATACCTTCGAGCGTATCGCGAACCACTCTCGCAATATCCTCCAGGCATTGCCCAAGGAAACCGACTAGAGAGAGCCCTAGAGTTCCGCGAACGAAATTGTACTGCCGCTCGGCAGGCTAGCGTAACTCGAGTTCTTAGACAGTCGACGCGAGCTATTTCAGAGCCAGCAAGTCTCGCATGACTTCGACATCGGCCAAGGCGTCGGACATCGCTCGATAGGCTCCTATCAACTGGCGCGGCATTCCGAAACTCGGGAAACGCACCTCCAAGGTTGCCGCGTCGAATCGGAATATCGCATCCAGACCTTCGATACGAGCTTCGCAATGCTCGCAAGTCGATGGATAGTCGACAGAGACCATACTGCCCTCGGCCTCTTCGATGCCGTCAATTACGTCTTCGACTCTCGTCTCTCGCTGGAAAACGCAGCGTAGACGTTCGAATTGAGGACCCACTGACTCGTTAAACCCGCCTTCTTCCAGAAAATCCGAACTGACCGCCTCTCTCAATTCCGTTTCTACCCAGTAGCTATCCGGCTCGTCGTGAAATAGCTCATACCGTCGCTCCAAAGTAAAGTCCTTCGCTTCGATCCGAGCGGACCCGTTTTCGATCGAAAGCGAGATGTCCTTGCGTCGATAGCCCATGCCTTCGCGGAAGGCCGTAAACAGTTCCTCTCCCCATTCGGTCAGCTCTGGCTCCGCCAGTCGGGCCAGAAATTGCTGGGCTCGGTCGCTGGCAAATTTCGGCGGCGTGTGACGCGATTTGTCGAATCCATCCATCCGCTTCACCAAGCCTTCGAATTGGCCGACAAAAGAGAGATTTCGAATCAAACGGCTGCTGGAGTCTTGGGCATTGGAATCCATAACGGGATCGCAGATACTTGACACTCATCGGCCGCACGCAAGCCTGTGTTCCCATGTCCCAGACGGATACCGAAACCGCGATTCCAACCCTCCCGCCACGAAAGGCGCTCGTCACGGGAGCCAGCGGATTTCTGGGAGGCAAGTTGATTCATAGACTGCTCGAACAGGGATGCGAGGTCGCGGGACTCTGCCGCAGTCCTCAACCCGAGCTGGAAGCGCTAGGCGCCTCGATGCATTACGTGGACCTAGCCAACGCCAAGGAGGCTCGAAGCGCCTGCGAAGGACAAGACGTCGTCTTCCACACAGCCGCTAAAGTGGGCGTTTGGGGCAAGCGGAGCGACTTCCATCAAGCCAATGTCATTGGCTCCCAAGCCATCATCAATGGCTGTCGCGACTTCGAGGTGGGCAAACTCGTCTACACCAGTACGCCCAGCGTCGTCTTCAACGGGCTCGATTTGTCGGGGGCCGACGAGTCCCTTCCCTTTGGAACGGAGATCCCTTGCCCCTATCCCGCTACGAAAGTCATCGCAGAAAAAGCCGTTCTGGCAGCTCACGGACAACCGCCAGGCAATCTGAAAACGGTGGCCCTGCGACCTCACCTCATCTGGGGTCCAGGCGATCCCAATCTTATTCCTCGCGTTCTCGACCGCGGACGCAAAGGACGACTGCGTATCGTAGGCTCTGGCGAAAACCGAGTCGACCTGAGCTATATCGACAACGTGGTCGATGCTCATCTCTGCGCCGAAGCGGCCCTGGATCGCTCCGAAAATAATCCCGGAGGCAGAGCGTATTTCATTTCCAATGACGAACCGGTGGAACTGTGGCCCTGGATCAATGAGCTCCTGCAAACGCAAGGCATCGCCCCGATTGCAAAAAGCATCAGTTTAGACAAAGCTCGAAGGATAGGCGCGATTCTCGAAGGTATCTGGTCGATTCTCCGCTTGAAGGGCGAGCCGCCCATGACGCGCTTCATCGCCTCGGAGCTAGCCAAGGATCACTGGTTCGACATCTCGGCCGCCAAACGCGATTTGGGATATGTCCCTCGCGTATCCATGGCAGAAGGAATGAGTCGCCTCTTGGATTCTCTCCAGCCTTAAGCCTTAGTCTCGACCTTCCGTCCAAACAGCATCAACACGCCAAACGCTGCTAAGGGGAAGAGAATGTAAAATAGCCACAGCGGCATCGATCCGCCGACAGCCAGATAGCCGATCGCTCCCGCCAAAGACATCGTAGTCAGCGCGTAAAGCAACTGGGTCTTCACGTGCGCGATGTGATCGCAGCCAGTGGAGATCGACGTTAAGGCGGTCGTATCGCTGATGGGACTGCAGTGATCGCCGAAAATTGCCCCGTCAAGAATAGCGGCCGCCGTAAGAAAGAAGAGCAATCCGCCCCCTTGTTCATAGGCTCCCAAGCTAAAGGCTAGCGGGAGGATTATGGGAACGAGAATTCCCATAGCTCCCCAACTCGTTCCCGTAGCGAAGGACATGGCAGCGGCCACCGCAAACGTGAAAAGAGGCAAGGTCCAAACGGGCATGTCATCGCCCAGCAGGGCGATTAAATACTGAGCTGTCCCCAGGTCCTCGCATATCGCCCGCATGGCCCAGGTCATCATGAGGATGAAAATGGCCATCCACATCGTGGGCAGGCCGCTTACGAATGCCCGACTGCTCTCCCGAAAACTGAGCAACCGTTGACTCATCGTCAGAGCGAAGGCCACTAAGGCTCCGAAGACCGCTGCCAAAAAGAGTATAGGCATTGCTCCCGCCCCATTCGACCCGCTGACCGTTACGCCGAAGGCTTCTCGCCAATCTTCGAAGTTCAGAAAGGAGAAACTCCCGCCCTGTTCGAGAATTCGGTAGCGTCCTAGAAAAAGGATGCCGCAAAGGATGCCCAGAATGACGCAGAGAATAGGCGCTGCAGCATTGATCCAACGTTTAGGAGTGTCCCCTTCCGGCTCAGCGCTCTCTGCCGCTTGAATTCCCAGAGGCTCGCTGGAATCGCCCACGAGCTTGCCCTCTTCCACCGCCCGACGCTCGGCCTTCAGCATGGGGCCGAAATCGCGTCCCATTGCGGAACTCATGAACAGAAATACCAGCGTGCCGATGCAGTAGAAGCGCATGGGCAGCATCTCCAAGAATATCTCGTATCCAGAAAGCGCTATGCCAAGGGCTTTCGCCTCGTCCCCGAGCAGCATCGCTTCGAAAGCGATCCACGTCGAGAGCACCGCCAATCCCGCCACCGGAGACGTCGTCGAATCGACCAAGTACGCTAGCTTCTCGCGGGAAATCCGCCACTTGTCCGACAGCTTGCGCATCGTGTTCCCCAATACCACCGTGTTGGAGTAGTCGTCGAAGAACATCGCCACTCCCGCTCCGCCAATCGAAACCAAGGCCTTGCGGCGGCTCGTCGCAAACCGCCCCAAGCCATCGACCAAACCCGCCAAGCCCCCATTGCGAGACAAGAGATGAACCAGGCCAACTAGAGTGAACAGGAACAGGAAAACATAGAGATTGAAACTCGAATTGAGCGTCATCCATACATAGTCATGGAAGGCTAAAGTCGCTACGATCAGGGGATTCAGTCCAAACGACAGAAAGGCTCCCGCAACAAAGGCGCTGGTCAGAGCGAAGACCATGGAACGGAAGAACAGCGCCACCAGAATCGCTAGCAATGGAGGAGCGAGGGAAGTCCAATGGCCCACTACCTCGGGAGCTTCGCTGCCTACTCGCAACGAGTCGACAAATCCTGGCGCCTGCGCTTCCTCTACGACCTCTGCCTTGATAAGCGGCTCGACAGGCACCATTGCCAGAAAGGAACATGTCGCCAGCAAGGTCAGGAAGAACGCGAGCCAACGCTCCGGTCGTTTCCAATAAGGAGTCGTATCCATAGGGGAGAAAAAAGCCACCCTCGGAACATTGGCGCTCGAAGGCAACGGCAATTCGCTCCGTCAGCTCTCGAGCCCGATCAACGTCCCTACGAAAAACGCCCCTCGGAACCGAGAGGCGTGAAAGTCTTAGGAATGGAGCGTCCAACTACAGCGCGTAGGCGCCTAGCTGCTTATCGACGCCGACCCGCTTGAGCTTGGAGAAGGTCGGGATTCCATTTTCGAACGGAGTCTCGACTTCGCCTTGGATGAGCGGCGTGGCGTACTTCACGAAAGGATAATTCATGCTGACCCCATCGTCGTTGATCCAATCCGCCGGCACTCGCTTAGTGCCTTGCGAAACCTCGGCTAGATCGACCAATCCCGTTTCGCAAACATACGAATCCGCATCGCCCCGCTGCAAAGTGACCATTTTGCCCGACTCGCCCTTTTCGACGGCTGCGGTAACAGCGCTCTGGCCAGCCAGGTAAGCTTCGTCCGAATCCGCCTTCGAAGCGCAGTGCGTCGCTGCGCGCTGAGCGATGCCGAGCTTCGCGTAGCGAGCGCTGACATTCAAGCTGCTCTCCGCCAAGCCGCGAAGGTACTCGCCCGAGCCCCCCAACTGAACGTTGCCGAAAGCATCCGTCGTCGTCGACCCCAGAGCGACATAGTTGCCATCCGAATCGACGAGTCCTTCCCCTACGACGACGATGCAGTGCTTTTCGCGCTGGAGAACGCGCTGCACGTCCTCGACGAACTTCTCGGGCGAAAAAGGAACTTCGGGAAGGTAAATCAGGTGCGGCGGATCGTGCGGGTGGTCGCGACGCTTGCAGAGGGATGCGCCAGCCGCGATCCAGCCATTGTTGCGACCCATCACTTCGAGGATGGAGACGTAGTCGCCTTGGCCCACCGCTTCAGCGTCGGCCGCCATCTCACGCACCGTCGTGGCCACGTACTTGATGACGCTGCCATAGCCCGGCGTGTGATCCGTGCGGGTAATGTCGTTGTCGATGGTCTTCGGAATTCCGATAACCCTCAACTCGTAGCCTTGAGCCGCCGCCAAGCTGTTCAACTTAGAGGCCGTCGCCATCGAGTCGTTGTCTCCAATGTAGAAGAAGTAGCGGATATTGTGCGCCTGGAAGACTTCCAAGGCTCGCTCGTAGTCGGCATCCTTCTTGAATTGGAATCGGCAGGTTCCCAAGGCTGCGCCCGGAGTGGCTCTAAGACCGCGAATCGCTTGCTGCGACTCCGAGGCCAAATCGATGAAGTCCTCGTTTAGGATGCCTACGACGCCATTGAGGCTTCCATAGATTTCCTCGATGCACTCGTGATTGAGCGCTTCTTCGATGACGCCTGCGAGCGTGGCATTGATTACGGCAGTCGGTCCCCCCGACTGACCAACGAGGCAGTTTCCTTCTAGTTCGGCCATTGTGAAAAAACAGGTTCTTAAAGTAGCTGGAGAGTCAAAGATTATCCAAACTCGCTTGGCAACCAAATTTCAGGGCTGAATCGCCTTGGCCCCGAAGTATTTCCGAAAAAGGGCCAAGCGCTGCCCAAAGCGCTTGAATCGGAGCCGTTAGAGCGCCCCCGAATCCCTCCAATCCTCAGGCTTGACCCCCAAGGGCTTCCCCACCATTTAAACACGCCTTATGTCCAAAGCCAAAGCATCGAACAATTCGCAAATGGATGCCATCGTAGCCCTCTGCAAGCGCCGCGGGTTCATTTTCCAGTCTTCGGAAATCTACGGCGGCTACAATGGATTCTTCGATTTCGGCCCTCTCGGAGTCGAACTGAAAAAGAACATCAAGGACGCCTGGTGGAAGGACATGGTCCAGCGGCGCGACGATATCGAAGGCCTGGATTCCTCCATTATCATGTCGCCCAAAATCTGGGTCGCCTCCGGGCACGTTGGCGGCTTCTCGGACCCCATGGTCGATTGCAAGGTATCCAAAATGCGCTACCGAGCCGACCAGCTTTTCTACGCTCCGGTCCAAGTCGACGGCGAAACGATCGGCTACGTCTCGGTGTTGGAAGATGGAGCGATGCAGGCCGACGCTGAAGCGGCGGCTGAGAAAATGAAACGCAAGGGCGGCCACCAAGGCGAGCTCGGTCCCATCGCGCTCAAGGACTATACGGAAGCGGATCCCTCGGAATACGAGCTCATCCCCTCGCCCGCCACGGGGGAAGCCGGTTCGCTCACTCCTCCTCGAGAGTTCAATCTCATGTTCGAAACCAAGGTCGGCGCTTTGAGCGACAGCTCAGCAACCGCCTACCTGCGTCCGGAAACCGCCCAAGGCATCTTCGCCAACTACAAGAACGTGGTCGATACGGGCCGCGTGAAAATCCCTTTCGGCATCGCTCAAATCGGCAAGGCCTTCCGCAACGAAATCACGCCTAAGAATTTCATCTTCCGATCGCGCGAATTCGAGCAGATGGAGATCGAGTACTTCATCTCCCCCGACGCCGACTGGAAGACGATCCACCGCGAGTGGATCGATGCCTGCAAGCAGTGGCTCGTATCCGTGGGCATCGCCGAGGAACTGGTCGGCGAAGACGTGCACCCGGAAGACAAGCTGTCCCACTACTCGAAGGGTACGACGGACCTGACTTTCCACTTCCCTTTCGGCGAGCAGGAACTCTGGGGCATTGCCTGCCGTGGCAACTTCGACCTCACCCAACACGCCGAACATTCCGGCAAGCCAATGGAGATTTTCGACGAGGCGACCAAGAGCAAGTACGTGCCTCACGTAATCGAACCTTCGCTAGGCGTCGATCGCGTTCTGCTGGCCATCTTGACCGCGGCTTTCTGCGAAGACGAAGTGGGCGGCGAAAAGCGCTCGCTCATGAAGTTCCACCCTCGAATCGCTCCTTATAAGGTCGCCGTCCTACCATTGCTTAAGAACAAGCCTGAGCTGGTCGAACGCGCCCGCGGCATCTACGAAAAGCTACAACGCAAGTTCAACTGCTTTTGGGACGCTTCCGGAGCTATCGGACGTCGCTATCGCCGTATGGACGAAATAGGTACGCCTTGGTGCGTGACCATCGATTTCGACACCATCGAAAAGGACGGCACCGTCACCTTGCGCGATCGCGATACGACTGAGCAAAAGCGCGTTTCCGAGGAAGAGCTCTTCGCTTTCCTCGACGAGCAGTTGTTTTAGAGGAAGCAAGGCGGACTGTGCCCAGTCAGCCAAAGGACGCCGCCCCAGAATCGATTGCCCAGCAGTCGCGGTCTGGCATCCAGCTAAGTCGCTTTGCCGCTCGATCAATTTCCCTATTGCATCCGGCGATCCCCTCCCTAGCGTGCCCCTCAAACGTTCGCTAGGACGTCACTGCTGCATGGGGAAATCGCTACAAGAATGGAAGGTCGAAGTCGAAGGAACGCTCGGTCGCGCCCTCTCCAAAAACCAGAACGAATATTTCGAAACGCTGGTCGAGCTTCTGGACATGCTCGATTGGAAAGACTCTTTGCGAGCCCAGGATATCGCCTTGCTGGATCCTGACTTGCTTAAAGTAGAGAAAGATCCGCGAACTCATTTGACTCATGGTCTATGGACCGAAGCCCCTGGCGATGAGTATTCGCTTTGGCAATACATAGCCCTCATTCTAGAGGATCGAGAGCTTGCGATTCCCGACTTCCTCAAACCTCACACGCGTACGGATTTGCTTCGAGCGGATCTCCTGACTCGCCATCGCGAGAAGGAGGCTAGGCTTTGGAAGAATCGTCTAGGCAATCTCTCGCAACGCCGCGAGTTCGCCCATACAGGATCCCTGGAAGCCCGACTCAAGCTTCAGGGTCGCGCCCTCAAGTGGGAAGCCAAGAGCGCTGGTTTCGCCGACTTCGCTCCTTTGCCCGCGAAGGAAATCGGCCAATGGCTCGCCAAGGACTTCGGTTTCCTGGATCGATTCGCGGCCGAAAGCCTGCCCCTCTGCGCCCTTTTCCAGGAATACTATCGCTCCACCCAGCGAACCCGTCTCGATCTCGATAAGGCCGAGGATTGCTCATTCGTCAATCTGCTCATCCATCGAGCGGATACGCGCGAACTGATCGTCAGCAAGGACGGAACGCCGCTAAGCATTAGCGACAAGCGACTCCACTGGACCGGTTCCGAAACGGGGCCGAACGAATCCGGCGACTATCGCCTATCCCTCGAATTCGAGAACGGCGAACCCGCTCCCTTCCCTCTTATCTATCTGCCCGGTTCGCAGTCTCTGTATCTGGCCGGCGACCTTCTCTATCCTGGTCCTAACCTGCTCAAAGCGGACGCCGACCCCAATCATCCCTTCGAGATTCCGCAAGAAGCAATTGAAAGCCCGGAAGGCTTGCTCTTCCTACGCAATCAGGGACTCGAACTGCCCGAACGGCTCATTGGGCAAATCGTAGCCGTTCCTCTGGAGTCCCGTCTCTACTTGAATCTCGTCGAATCGAAGGAAACCCTAGGCAAGCAGAGTTCGTTGCGCGTTTCGCTAGCCGCCGTCTCGCGAGATCACAAGCATTGGTTCGTCTTGACCGATCAAGGCTGGGCTCCCTCGGACAATCTGGAAACGGAGGATCCATCCGCTCCCGCGGAAAAGGGTTCCCTCTTCGAATATCCCGACGCCACCCCTTATCTTTCGCAACTGCGGGAATTCGAATTGGCGGAAGTCGATCAAGGCATTTGGCAAAAGACCATCGACTACGAATTCCCCGGAGCATTCACGCATTGGATACAACGCTTCCCCAGCGAATTGCAAATTATAGCCGACGACGAGCTCGACACGCTCGTGGACGGTAAGCCGATAGGTCGATTCGCTTTGAAGATAGACACCAATGAGCGACAGGACTGGTTCGACGTCCGCCTCGAGCCCGAATTGCTGGATACCTCGCTCACCGACAACGAACGGCAATTGCTTCTAAAAGCTCAAGGCGATTTCGTACGGATTCCAGGGAAAGGCTGGAAGCGTTTCGATCCCAGCGTCGCTCCAAGCCAGCAAGCTTTGCTGAAGCAACTCGGCCTGAGCGATGACGAAACCGCGGCGGGAACCCATTCCTACCATGCCCTGCAACTCGCTGAAATGCGGCTCGAGGACGCCGCCATGGACTCACTGGCCAATGGAATACGCAAGCGAGCCAAGGATATTTCCACCCGAGCCCCCGCCAAATTGCCCAAGGGTATTTCCACCAAGCTTCGTCCGTACCAGGAAGATGGATTCAAATTCCTAGGATTTCTTTCCCACAATCGATTCGGCGGCATCCTCGCTGACGACATGGGTCTCGGCAAAACCCTGCAGACCCTTACCTGGATCACCTGGCTCAAGCTCCATCGCCCCAAGGAAGAGCCTTTCAGCGTCCTCGTCGTATGCCCCAAATCAGTCATGCACGTTTGGAAGCAAGAGGTCGAGCGCCACTCCGAATTGCTGTCTATAGCCGTTTTCGATCCCGCTAGGGTTCATCCCGCCTCTTGGCAAGCGGCCGAAATCGACATCCTCGTCGCCAATTATTCCCAACTGAGGATCAACCAGCGCTTCTTTCACGAAGTCAGTTGGACCGTAGCTATTCTTGACGAAGGACAGTATATCAAGAATCCCCAGTCCCAAACGGCTAAAGCGGCATGCGCCCTCAATTCGGAACACCGAGTCGTTCTCACGGGTACACCTATTGAAAATCGAGCGCTCGATCTATGGAGTCTTTTCTCCTTCGCCATGCCTGGATTACTGGGCAGCCAGACGTCGTTTAAGCGCCAATACAAGGAGAGCGATTCCGAATCCCCTCAGAAGCTCTTTAATCGCACGCGACACTTCATGCTGCGTCGATCCAAGAAGCAAGTCGCTCCCGACTTGCCCGACCGTATCGAAGAAACGCTTACCTGCGAACTCGAAGGAGATCAGCGAGACCTCTACAATGCCGAGCTCAAGGGTGTGCAGCAGCGTTTGAACTCGATCCAGAGCGACGCCGAATTCGACAAACAGCGCTTCAACATCCTTTCTTCCCTCCTGCGTCTGCGCCAGATCTGCTGTCATCCGCGTCTCATCGACCCGGCCTACGCCGACATGAAAAGCGCCAAGATGGAAGCCCTGATCGACCACGTTTCCGAACTGATGGACGAAGGTCACAAGGTGCTTATTTTCAGCCAGTTCGTAGAAATGCTGGAGATCATTCGAAGCGAGTTGGAGACGATCGGCTGCAAGCATCTCATGCTGACTGGCAAGACCAAGAATCGCGAGGAACTAGTCGATCAATTCCAAGAAGACGAGTCCGTCACCGCCTTCCTTCTATCTCTTCGAGCCGCTGGATCCGGTCTCAACCTCACCGCTGCTTCCTACGTGATTCTCTACGATCCCTGGTGGAATCCCGCCGTGGAAGCTCAAGCGATTGACCGGACCCATCGTATCGGCCAGGAAAACGCGGTCAACGCCTACCGACTCCTTGCCCAAGGCACGGTCGAGGACAAAATCCAAAGCCTCCAACTGCAGAAGGAAGCCCTCGCCAATCAAGTCGTCCAAGAGGAATCCCTCAACCAGATCCTAAATCTAGACCGTCTAAAAGCGATTCTAGGAGCTTAGTTGATCTGCGTCCCGCTCTAGTTGTGCTTCGGATTCAGCTTGGCGATGAGGATGTTTTCGAAATTGAAGTACTTCTTGGCTGCTTCCTGTATTTGATAGGGATCGAAATTCTTAGCTCGTTCCGGAAACTCGATGATCTCCTGGAAGGGACGATCTTCGCGAGCGGCCGATGACAGGTTGCGAAGCCAGAAGCCATTGCTCTTGAGATTGCTTTCGTAGCTACGCAGGTGGATTTCCTGCACCTTCTCCAAATTCTTCACTCTCACCCCGCGCTCTTGCAGGTCGAGGATCTCGCTCAGTCCGGCAGCGATCAGCAAATCGGCATTGGCCGGATCGCAAGAAAAAGCGAAGCCAGTCGAATAGCGTTCCTTTGGCTCGCGTATCAACGAGGTGTATACGCCAACGCCATAAGTGCCCCCATTCTCTTCGCGCAAGGTTTCGCGCATGCGAATGTTCAGCAAATCGCGGACGACGCTGAGCAGATAGCGATTTTCCGTAGACCATTCCGCTTCTCCATTGAAGAGCACGCGCACGCTGGTCTTCTCCTCCAAGCCGAATTCAACTGTCACCTTGCGTTCGCCACTAGCAGGATCATCGCCTACATAAACGCCTTTCTCCTGGCGGTTCGTCGATGGCAGGGATGCCAAGTACGTCTTCGCGTAATCCTTGAGTTCATCCACATCGATGGCTCCGACGAATACGAAAGTGAAATCGCTGAAGTCGCGGAAGCGACTGCGATAAATCGCAAGCGCCAAATCAGGATCGATCTCTTCCAGCAGCTCGAGATTCAAAGGGCGATGGCGCGGATGATCGCCATAGAGCTCTTCTTCAATCGAGTCCTGGAACACGGACTGCGGCGATTGGGCCCGATTGACGATCATCGCCTTTAGTCGCGTTTCCAGTGACGAATAGGCAGCCCGATCCAATCGCGGTTGAGTCGCCTGCACATAGAGCAATTTGAAGAAAGCATCCAAATCCTTGGGCGATGAAGACCCGCTGAATCCTTCGTAGAGGCTGTTCAAGTACGGTGAAACGCTGATCGACTTGCCCGCCAAACGCTTTTCCAATTGAATGGAACTGAAGGGGCCAGCTCCACTTTCGCCCAGAATCATGGTAGACATGAGCGCCGACAGATATTCGTCGTCCAGCACCAGACTATGCCCGCCTGGGCTAAACGCATCCATAAGCACCTCGTCATTTTGGTACTCGGTCGCCTTGACGACTACCGTCGCTCCATTCGACAGCTCCCAAGTATGCGTGTCCACGGATTCATCATAGGACTCCGATACAATCTCGCCCGGAGAAGGCTCCTCGGCCAATAGAGGAGCATCGAGAAACTGGTCGTCGTAAGGATCGAGCTGAATCGAACTCGCCTGCTCGATGGAGGCGATAAGCTCGTTCTCGGAGGGCAAGGCCCAACCGACTTTTTCAGGACCGCTAAACAGAGCGACCCGACTTGTCTCCTGCTTGAAACGCTCTCCAATCGCGTTGACCTCCGCCAAGCTAATGTCCTTCAGAAACGCCTCCGTCATTCTCAATTCCAACTCGATTCCCGGGATCGGCTCGTCCACCGTGAACGCTCGAGTATATTCGCTGGCATAAGTATCCGAATCGGTCTTGTCGCGCTCTTCGTAAGCTCCTTCTAGGGAACGCAGCACGTCGGCCTTGACCCGTTCGAGCTCGTTCTCAGTAAACCCGTCTCGAACCGCTCGATTAGTCTCCCCCATCAGCGCGTTCATGCCTTCTTGGTAGCGGTCTTCCAAAAAGACCACTGTCCGTTGCAAAGCCTCTTTCTCTCGAGCGATCCGCGTCTCGCCCACGCTCGCTTGGATAAACGGCGGATTCGGCTCGCGAGAGCGTTCGTCCAAACGACGATTGAGCATACCGAAATAAAGTCGTTCCACGATCATCTGACGATAGTCGCGAGCGCTTTGGTCAGGCGGCACCGGACGTTTGGTCAGCATGCGGAAGGATGCGATGGTCAGCTCCGGGTCGGAATCGATCGAATACAATGTGTCTTCGTGATCCGGCACAGGTGACGGCGTCCTTTCAGGAGCGTCCGCTGGATTCTCCAATTTACCGAATATGTCGATAATGCGGCGCTCGATATCGTGACGGTCAATGTCCCCCACCGCAATAACGCCCATCAAGTTGGGACGATACCAGCGCTGATAGAACTCTTCGAATCGTTCGCGTGGCGCATTGCGCACGACAATCATCGAACCGATCGGCTTGCGCTGAGCATAGCGCGATTTGTAGAAAATGAACGGAAGCTGACGCTCGCTCAAACGTTCGCCGACTCCCTGGCGCGATCGCCATTCCTCCAGGATAACGCCGCGCTCCTTTTCGATCTCGAGCGGATCCAAGGTCATCGCAGTCGCCCAGTCTTCGAGGATTTCAAAGCCCGTATCCAGCAACTCCGGCTGATCGGTTGGCAGCTGCAGCATGTAGACGGTTTCGTTGTGGGAAGTGTAGGCATTTACATGCGAACCGAAGCGCATGCCCGCTTTCTCCATAAAGTCGACAATGGCATGCCTCTCGAAGCGTTTCGTGCCATTGAAGGCCAAATGCTCGAGAAAGTGAGCGAGGCCGCGTTGGCGTTCGTCCTCTTGCAAAGAACCCGCATTGACGACCAATCTTAGAAAGACCCGTCCCTCTGGCTTCTTGTTTTCTCGAACATAGTATTTAAGGCCATTATCGAGCTGTCCCGTCGTAATCGTGGGATCCACCGGCAAGGGAACATCCATATCCGGAAGCTCTTGAGCAATCGATCCGCAGCAGAGCCAAAGGCTAGCAAGCAAAGATGCGAAACGTAGGGGTGTCAGCAAAGTCATATAGAAATAGGTAAAATCGGATAACGAAAAGGTTCCCTCGCAAGTTGCGCGATTCCTGGCGAAATTCGGATCATGTCCTCTCCCTATTCGAACGCAAGTCTGAGCTCCCAAGCCTGGATCGCATTCGAATCGCCGATTCCTGTATTGCCCCACTCAAGAAGTCTCGCTTGGATCCCCGCCCGAGTATGAGTCGACCCGACCGAGACGGCATTCTTCCTGTCACCGCCCTTTCCGGATTCCTAGGCGCCGGGAAGACCACTTTGCTGAACCAACTGCTGAAGCAAGCCGACGGGGAACGCATCGCAATCATCGTCAACGATATCGGCGAAGTGAATATCGATGCATCCTTGATCGAATCCGAGGTCAAGCAGCTCGACGGCCCGATCGACCAGGTCGTGGAACTGAGCGGCGGCTGCATCTGCTGCTCGATTCAAAGCGATCTCGTCGAAGCCGTTTCCGAGCTGACCCAAAAGCGGAAGATCGATCGCCTCATCATCGAATCGACCGGTGTCGCTGAGCCCGTATCCATCGCCCAGACTTTCTTCTCCAACGACATCGCTGGAAGGCCTCTCGAAGACAGCGCTCGCATTGACTCGCTTATCACGGTCATTGACGCGGCGTTTTTTCTCAAGGAATGGCAAGCGCATGAAGCCAAAGGCGCCCAACGCGCTCTCCTGAGACAAGAAGACGATCGCCCCATCTTCGAGCTCATTCTCGAGCAAATCGAATGCGCCGACATTCTGGTCGCCAACAAGAGCGATCTGCTAGACGAAGCCGGAAAAGCAGAAGCAAAGGCCGTTCTCGCCAGCCTGAATGGGCGAGCCCTATACTACGAAACCGTTGAAGGGAACATCTCCAAGGAAGCTCTCATTGGACGCAATCGCTTCGATCCCAAACGCACCCTGTCCGGAGCCTCGTGGCTCCAGCATATCGAGAACAGCCATCCCGCAACGAGCGATTCCTCCGTACGTTTCGAACGGACCCAAGTGGCAGCGTCTTCATTAATCCAACCAACGCTGAACCAGACCTTAGGTTCTATCGAAAAGGCTAAGCGCTCGATCCGCAGTTTCGTCTATCGAGCCCGCGAGCCGATGAACGCCGACAAGTTCGCCGCGGTTATCAATCGATCGATTCCCGGCCTGCTTCGAGCGAAAGGGTACTGTTGGATCGAAAACCAAAACGATTCCGTGGGATTCCTCTCGATTGCCGGTTCGACTACTCGATGCGACTTTCTCGGCAGTTGGTGGATCGCAGCCCTGGAAGCCGGCAAGATCGATCGTTCCCAGATTCCGGCCGAAGTGGAACGCAAGTGGGAAAGCCCGCACGGCGACCGGCGCCAAGAGCTCGTGTTCATCGGCATCGACCTGGACGGCGAAGCGCTCAAGAGGCAGCTAGACGAATGTCTTACAAATCCACAGGAACCGCTCAACGATCGATCCGTAGAATAGCAGGATCGCTCGACAGCAGACTCCCTCGGAATTCTCTCCGCTTAGCTATCTCTCTTGGCGAATCCAGCCAGCATTAGCCGCGCCGAGTAGAGATATATTGTAGTTGCGGATTATATACACCGGAATCTGCTGCAGAATCTTGCGGACCTGCAAGCATCTATTCTGTTCGAAGAAGTGCATAAACTGATTTCCATCCAAAAAGAATGGCTCGTTTTTGCCAACGATGCCTCCCGCCAGAAATAGCCCTCTTTTTGGCAAGACGATACTCGCGAAATCAGAAGCTGACTTCCCGTAAATTTTCACGAACAATCGTATCACTCCTCTGCATACAGGATGGCTTGTGGCGTATTTCGAGATCAAACGCGGCTGATCTAGCGGGCTCGCCGATACGATTTCCGAAAGCGTATCGTCTATCTGCGACCCACGCTCTTCCACGAAATAATGAAACAGAGACGCGATCCCCTTGCCGGAAAGCAAATCCTCGATTTCGATGCACCATTCGCCATCGCGGCGCAAACGATCGACGATCTTCTGAGTTTCCCGATCGAAGGAAGCGAAACTGGCATGCCCTCCTTCGGACGGAACCGCTCGAGCCGCTTCGCCATCCCCCAGCATGATGCTCACTCCGAGTCCCGTTCCCGCCCCCACGATCAATCGCGTATCCCCTTCTGGACTGGGCTTACTCCCATCGGTCCGCGGGACGACTGTCACTTGATCGGGATCCTCTAGATCGAGCAGGGGAACACCGAAGCTGATTGCCTCGAAATCGTTGATTGCCCTGATGGTAAACCCAAATTCCTCAGTCAATGCATCGCCGTCCACATCCCAAGGCAGATTCGACATGGAGCAGCGGTTGCCTTCAACGGGACCCGCGGCGCTAATGCAACCAAGAGATGGAGTCAGCTCCGGATGGCGATTCTTCGCCTCCTTCAACAACCGATCGACCAACGGAGAAATACTATCTAGGGCGTGACTGGGAGCGCTCGCTTCAACGAGAATCGCGTAATCGTTTCCCCGACGAATCACCAACGCCAGATTCGCATTCGTGCCGCCTATATCGCCCGATAGCACAGTCGGTTCCCCATTCCATGCTTCGTCGCTCCAATCTATCGATACTTCGCGATCCATCATCCCCCGTCACCATCCAGTCCGCGGTCCATGAGACAAGCCTAAACAGCAACCGCGAATCGCTCGTTTTCAA
>Ga0208127_1000010_pt1 | contig 90670 bp, 93 predicted proteins | sample ETNtaG_6_FD_185751 | JGI IMG/M metagenome (GOLD analysis project Ga0208127, IMG submission 185751) | Marine microbial and viral communities from oxygen minimum zone, Eastern Pacific Ocean - ETNP201306SV45 (SPAdes) (version 2) | ecosystem: Environmental > Aquatic > Marine > Oceanic ... | reverse complement strand
CGCCTAGTACTAAAACTTCACCATCTCGGTAAAAAATTTCTTGATCCCGATTCACAACTAGGTGCTCGAAATTCCCTCGTATATAGCACCCGAGATTCCTCGATTCTCGAGTTCTTGGAGCCAGGGAAGAGGGTTATCTAGCATTCCTAGACTCCAAGATCCTTGCGGCAGGACACCCAAAACCGACCATTCTGCTGCAATAGCCGCAACCGCCGCTGCAGCAGAGGAAGGGTGGTCTATCGCGCCCAACACCTCTGTAGTTTGCACTGAACCTCGGGCACCACGTATTTCAATACGCACTGCGCCTGGCCCTCCGTCGTCGTGAGGACGTCGCAACATAGGTAACCACGCGGTCAGTCGATCGCGTCTGGTAGCTGCAACCTTGGCTGTAATTCGCTCGGCTTGTGGAAAACTTGCAGCTAAGAGAAACGGATCTACGAGCGCAGCTCGATAACAGTCGCTCGCTCCAAGCGGATCAGGGAACCAGACAAGTTCACGACCGGTACCGCTCGGTCGTTTTACCCAACTGCTGTCACGCCACTCAACTGCTTCTTGCGTTCTTGCACGGTGCAGTTGCCGCTGACATGAGGGTCCACCTGTGCCCATGCGGGCAACATGTATTTCATCGACGCGATCAAACTGTTTTCCGCCGTGACGTGCAAGTAAACAACTTAAACCAGGAGAAAACGCGGCACCCACAATTACTGAACGATCAGCTTTCAGAGCCATTTCATCAAGATCAAGGAGTCCCTCTACATCATTTAATGCATCAGATAGTGAAACGACGTGGGAGCCATTTCCGAGTGCCTCTTCAGCAAGTTCTCGATGTCCCCCGGGTGGTTGAGCCAACACAGTGACGTCTGCTGTCGGTAAAGGTCCAGGGGCAACGACTTCAATATCTATATCGATCAATTGTCGGACAAAGCCATGAATTCGTTCAGGCCGTCTAGCCCCAAGAATCAATCTGTCAACCAAACCTGAGGCGGCTAGCTGGCGCGCGACTCGCCGACCCACAACGCCACAGCCGATAACAGCAACTGTTGACACGTCAGCGAAAATCCGGGCCGCTTAATTGTCGCCACTTACCTTGGCGTGGAGGGACACCGCCTGAGCCTCTAAGACGCAAGATAGCAGCCACAATTGTTCCTACTCCCATTGCCAAGATTGCCCGGCGTAATACTCGCACAGCTACCTCCGCTCGAAACCGCACCACGAGTGATGTCATTAGAGTTGTTCGGAATGTGGGGCTAGCTGGAGTCGAACCAGCGACCTCACCCTTATCAGGGGTGCGCTCTAACCAACTGAGCTATAGCCCCGAACGAGTGACCGATGGTATCGGGGCTTTAGCCGCGTAACCAACGTGATTCGTATTTAAGAGGGCGGTTGATCTTCTTCCAATAAGGTCACCCGGACTCCCCCAACAAGATCACTAATGAGATTAAAGATGATTGTCAGCAGCACATTAAACGCCACACCCGCTACGAATAGCACCGCTCCTATGACTGTTGCCCGCCGAAAAATTTCGTCGCCGTTGATTTCCCAAACCTCATAAGATCCAACTTCAGCGACAAAAGATTCGATATTTGATACCACGCCTGACTGCACGGCCGCAGTCCATAGCAAGTAACCAGCAATTACAGTCGCTCCATATAGACAGGCATATAAAAGAACTGAAACCTTCAAGACTGACCACGGATCGATATGTCGAATCGTTCGTCGCGTTCGCCGGACACGTGCCCGCCGCTTGCCCAGCCATCCAAGTTCTTCTTCAGGCAAGAGAATCGGTTCTTGGATTTCGAGAGATATCGCCGAATTTTCTTCGCCTTGACTCCGCGTTGGAACTTCGACGACCGGTGATCTTCGCGTTTCAACTACTGGAACAACTTCCTTATCAGACGATCTCTCGATTCGGTTTTCATCGTCGCGCTTTTCGCTAGTCGGGGGACGTCTTACGACTGGCCTTTCTCGAGTCCTCTTTTTTTGCCCCTTGAGGGATCGAGCCGAGGCGGACCCCTCTATCTTTCTTTTTCGGCGGACACGATCCCCAGTTTGTTGTTGATCTAGACCGACTGCGCGCGCGAAGGTCTCATCATCAACACCATCTGCAGGCGTGTTAGTTGATTCAGGTTGATCGAAATCAGCCACGCGTCGAAGTGTACGGCAGGCTGGGGCGCAGCTGGGCGCGACAGTTAGTTTGCTGCTTCAGTTTCAACAATTTCGTCTAGCTCCAAAGTAACGGGCGCCAGTGCTGCAACCGTTTCGTCGGACCCGACATTCATAACCTTTACACCGGTCGCGTCGCGTCGCTGTTCTGCTATTTCCGAGACGGCTGTACGAATTAGTACACCTCCCGACGAGACCATGATCACTTCATCGTCAAGCTCAACCATCCGAGCACCGATGACTGCTGCACCCCGTGCCTCAGTTAACTTGATTCCTTTGACGCCCATTGTTCCGCGTCCCTTACGGGGATAAGCCTCTATCGGAGTTCGTTTCCCATACCCACCTTCGGTAACAGTCAACAGATAACGCTGATCATTTTCTGAGGTTGCCGCTGCTGCGACAACAACATCATCCGTGCGGAGCTTCATTCCCCTGACGCCCGCGGCGCTTCTGCCCATTGGTCGAACCTGATCTCCAGCGAACCTAATCGCCTGCCCGGCGCTACTTACCAAGACAATGTCGTCATCTTCTCGAACCTGGATAACACGAACCAGCTCATCTCGATCACGAAGATTTATTGCTATGAGTCCATTAGTTCGGTTCTTGTCATATTCCGAAAAAGCCGTCTTCTTAACAACCCCGTTGCGCGTGACAAAAAGTAAAAACTCGTCAGCCACAAATTCTTGTGCATCGATAACCGCTTCTACAACTTCGTCGGGTTCTAACTGAAGCAAATTGACCACTGCAGTCCCACGAGCTGTGCGTTCCATCATTGGCACTTGGTATGCCTTAAGACGATAAACCTTGCCTCGGTTAGTAAAGAATAAAAGATACGAGTGTGCAGTTGTAGTTAGTACGCGAACCAAGATGTCGTCATCTTTTAGCCGAGCTCCTTGGACTCCCCTACCACCTCGTCCCTGCGTGCGGAATGTGTCTGCAGCAACCGACTTGATATAACCGCCCTTGCTTAGAGTGATCACAACCGGTTCGTTGTCGATTAAGTCTTCAACTTCCATATCTCCTTCATCGAAGACAATTTGGGAACGACGGGGGGTGTCGTGTTCTTCTCTGACCTCTGTTAGTTCGTCTTTAATTACTGCCCGCAATTGACTTTCATTACTAAGGATTTCTTCCAGCTCTTTGATGCGAGCTTGAAGCTCTTCCAATTCTTCTTCAAGACGCGTTCGTCCCAGTCTGGTCAAGCGACCTAATTGCATATCGAGAATATGGTTCGCCTGCCTTTCACTAAAGGAAAAGGGCTCTAGTTGAAGTTCAGAAAGAGCGGAGGATCGGTCTTCGCTAGCTCTAATAAGGGCGATGATCTCATCGATCAGATCCAGTGCTCGGAGGAGGCCTTCAACGATGTGGGCGCGATCTAGCGCCTGGTTAAGACGGTACTCAGATCGTCGTGTTACCACGTCGATTTGATGTTCCACGTACGCTTCCAAAGCATCTCGAAGGTTTATTGTCCGAGGAATTCCATCTATCAGTGCCACCATGTTCGCCGCAAAGCTTGTTTGCAAAGGGGTGTGTTTATAAAGATTGTTTAAGACAACGCTGGCGGGGGCGTCCCTTTTAAGTTCGATAACAAATCTTGTTTTCCCTTTAGCTGATTCATTTCGTAACTCTCTGATGCCTTCAATGATTTTTCGGTCAACAGCATCAGCAATCTTTTGTTCGATATTTTCAACTGATTGTTGGTATGGAATTTCAGTGACAACTATTTGAGTGTTTTTCCCATCTTCCACGATTTCCGCTTGGGCTCTTATTCGAATAGAACCACGACCTGTTGTCAAAGCACTAGTCAAGCCAGCACGTCCCATAATCAGGCCCCCGGTTGGAAAATCAGGGCCCTGCACAAATTCCATAAGATCGGTTACTGATGCCTCTGGGTTATCGATCAAGTGAAGAGTTGCATCAATAATCTCAGTCAAATTATGTGTGGGAATATTTGTAGCCATTCCTACTGCAATTCCCTGGCTTCCATTAACTAGCAGGTTCGGAAATCGCGCTGGCATTACAACAGGTTCTTCGCCTGACCCGTCAAACGTTGATACCAAGTCGACGGTGTTTTCATCAATATTCTCGACCATTCGCATCGCAAGGTCTGTCAGTCGACATTCGGTATATCTATACGCGGCTGGAGGGTCGCTGGGAGACCCGAAGTTGCCATGTGGGTCGATCAAGGTGTTTGCCAGACTGAAGGTTTGACCCATTCGAACCATGGCTTCATAAATCGCGTTGTCACCGTGTGGGTGATAATTACCTATTACATCCCCGACTACGGTCGCGCATTTTTTATGTGGTCTGTCAGGCCGCATGCCAGTCGAAAACATGGACCACAAAATTCTTCGGTGAACTGGTTTCAGTCCATCGCGAGCATCCGGTAACGCTCGCGCTGTGATAACCGACATCGCGTAATCAAGAAATGACTGCTCCATTTCTTGTTGGATCTCGATTGGTTCTATCGACAAGTGACTTTCGCCATCTGTGCTTCCGTTATCTGATGAAGGTAAGTCGGCCATGCTCGTCAAATATCCAAGAATCGGACGTCATGTGCGTTGTTTTGAATAAACCCTTTTCGACTCTCAACATGTTCGCCCATTAGAACGCTGAAGATGTTGTCGGCTATTGAGGCTTCATCCACTGTGACTTGGAGCAGCGTTCGCGTTTCTGGGTTCATTGTTGTTTCCCACAGCTCATCGGCATCCATTTCGCCAAGTCCTTTCAGCCGTTGGAATTCGTTCTTATGGTTGGGTTTATCCACCAAAAAGTCGGATTTCATCGCGTCGTCTTTCAGATACACCGTGTCATTTCCTACTTTGGTGGAATACAACGGCGGCTGAGCGATGTAGATGTGGCCACCTAGCACCAAGTCCTTCATTTGCCGCCAAAAGAAAGTCAGCAGGAGAGTTCGAATATGACTGCCATCAACATCGGCGTCACAAAGTAAGACAACTTTGTGATACCGCATTTTTTCAACATCAAAGTTGCCTTCTCCATCACCAACTCCTGCTCCAATAGCGGAAATCAGCGCTTGCACCTCAGTGTTTTGAAACATCTTTTCAAGTCGTCCACCTAAACGTTCGACATTCAAAATTTTGCCGCGAATAGGAAGAATCGCCATAGTTCGCGGATCTCGAGCGTCCTTAGCAGATCCTCCAGCTGAGTCTCCTTCAACTATGTAAAGTTCACTTTCAGCTGCATCGCCCGATGAACAATCAGTCAACTTTCCAGGAAGACCAGCACCTGCCAATGCAGATTTTCTTACTGTGTTTTTTGCTTTCTGGGCAGCCAATCGCGCGCGCCGTGCATCGATTGCTTTATTGATTGTTCGTTTTGCTTCTTTAGGGTGCTCTTCGAGCCAATCATTCAGAGCGTCGTTCGTTGCCTTTTGGACCAAACTTCGCATTGAAGTATTCCCAAGTTTGGCTTTCGTCTGACCTTCAAATTGGGGCTCTTGAAGACGAACACTTACTATTGCTGTCAGTCCTTCGCGGATATCGTCGCCTTGCAAATTATCTTCTTTTTCTTTAAGGAGATTCTTGGTTCGCGCGTACCGGTTAACTGTAGAGGTCAACGCAGTTTTAAATCCTTCTTCATGCATGCCGCCTTCAATGGTGCTAATCCCATTTGCGAATGAGTGAATTCCATCAAGTTGATAGCCAGTGTTCCATTGGAAAGCGATTTCAACCTCATCTCCCTCTTCGGCTGCAGAAAGATATCCAACATCTTCAAAGAGTGGATCTTTGGCATCGTTGAGATGGCGCACGAAATCTCGAATTCCTCCGTCATATTGGAATTCAGCGTTTACGGGAGAAACTTCTCTTTGGTCATGAAAAGTGATCTTCAATCCAGCATTCAAGAACGCCATCATTTGAAATCGTTCTAAGAGAGTTTGAGATCGAAATTCGACTGAATCGAAAATTGATGGGTCTGGAGCAAAAGTAACGCTGGTGCCGGTTTGAGCTACGGGGGCTTCACCTATGTTCTCTATTGGGCCAACTGGCTGTCCTCCATCACGAAAATCTTGTCGCCAGCGTCTCCCATCCCGATTGATTTCCAGTTCGACAGCAGTTGACAAGGCATTGACCACCGAAACACCGACGCCATGCAAGCCGCCTGAGACTTTGTAGCCGCCTCCTCCAAATTTTCCGCCAGCATGTAGAACGGTCATAACGACTTCTGCTGCTGATTTATCAGGATATTTAGGGTGTTGCTCTACGGGGATGCCACGTCCGTCGTCAGTAACGCGACATCTCCCATCGGGAAGAATTATTACTTCAATAGTTGTGCAATGACCGGCCATCGCTTCGTCGACCGAGTTATCAACGACTTCGTAGACTAAATGGTGGAGTCCAGCAGGCCCGGTTGAACCTATGTACATACCCGGTCTTTTTCTCACGGCTTCCAAACCTTCTAAGACTTGGATACTTTCTGCCTGGTATGTGACGTCGCTCACTGAACCCCTTTTCGTGAGCCAAACAATACCAGTAGTAGGGGTACCAAAGAGGCAGGGTTTGAACCGTTATATGGCTTCTGAACGCTTCTGAAGGAAACTCCTGAGTTATTAGCCTTTGACTTGAACTTTGAGGCCAGAAAATTTGAGCTTTGGATCTATCTGAGTCAATTTAGTTACTAACTCTGCTTCCAAATACCTGATTTCAGTAGCCCAACCAGGGTGGTCAACTTCAATTAATAGATAAGCATCAACTACTCGAAGAGGTTTGCAGTGGCTTGCGATCGTCTCACCGACCGCCTCTGTCCAGTTTTGATAAATGAGGTACATCGACCCACCATCATCGAAGTCGCTAATAAGGTTCCTTAGGACATCTTTAACGGAACGAGGTTCATGCCATTGCCGAGGTTCCTCGCTGTTAGCGCCCACGAATTTGTCCCTCATTTACTTCTAAGGTATGAGCCGGCTTGATTCCCTCAGGAACAGTTCCGGTCGCAGAAGTTAAAATTATTTGAGAGTCAGGAAGACACTCCACTAGACGACGAGCCCGATTTTCATCGAGTTCAGAAAATACGTCATCCAATAAAACAACAGACTGGTCCCCTGTTACCTGTTCCACATGTACGTAGCTTGCTAGTCGCAATGCGAGAGCCAAACTTCGTTGTTCACCTTGTGAGGCATGAGACCGAGAGTTCAGAGATCCTAATAAAATGGTTAAGTCGTCCCGATGTGGACCAACCAACGTCATTCCTCTTCTAACTTCATCAGCTCGATATTTGATTAGGGCGGCTGCGAGTCCGTCATCCCTCCAATCAGTATCTAAAAGCAATGCAACATCACTAGTAACGCCAGCTACTCGTTGGTAGAAATCCGCTACTACGGGTTGGATAGAAGCAACAAAATTTGCTCGTTGGTTTCCTACTATCTCAGCTGCTTCAATCAGTTGGGTGTCCCAAATAAGCAGGTTGGACTCCAACTCGTCAGTGTGACGCCCGCGTGCTTGTTTAAGAAGGTTGTTCCGTTGTCTTAAAATTTGGTCAAATTCAGTTCTAACTGCTCGAAACTCGGCGCTTCCTAATGCAATAGTTTCATCTAGTAGCGCCCGGCGAATCGAAGGTGGGCCCTTAATAATTTCTAAGTCGTCTGGACTAAAAACAACTATCCGAACAGTGTCACCTAAATCTCTAAAGCGTTTTACCTTCTGCTTATTGACCTGTGCCTTTGATCGGCCTTGGGATGCCAATTCGATCTCTACAAGCGCGGATCTACCGTTCTGGTCAACTTCAGCACGTAAATACGCGGATTGCTTTCCATCAGCTACTAACGCATCGACCTTCGCGCCTCGAAATGATTTAGCGCCGCTCAAGAGGTGAATTCCCTCAATAAGATTGGTTTTTCCGTGTCCATTTAACCCAACAACAAGTGTTGTCTGTTTATTGAGTTCGACGTCAGTTCTCAGGTGATTCCGGAAGTCCGTCAACCATAAGCGTTTAATGATCAATATCTTGACAAATCAGTTCAAGAGACCCGAACCGGCATTAATAGGTATAGGAAATCGCCACCTTCGCTTGAACGAAGGACTGCTGGTTTCAAAGCATCAAGCGTTTCAAGCACTACTTCATCACCCGGAGCCGCTTCTAGCCCCTGAATTAGATAGTCCGGGTTAAACGCCACAGTCAGCTCGTCTCCGTTGTATTGAGCATCTACTTCTTCATGGGCTTGACCGACATCTTGTGTAACAGCCATTAACTCCACATAGTCCGATTTCTGAGTAATTCTCAGTGGAGTAGTGTCTCGAGCCATTAATTTGACTCGCCGAACAGCTTCCAATAAGGGTTCTCGTCCGATTGTCAGTTGGTTCGGGTAACTACTCGGAATGAGTTGTCTGTAGTTCGGAAATTCACCTTCAATGAGACGTGTGGTCACCTGGACATCGCCATCTTCCACTGATACGTCAAAACTGACTTCGCGTTCACCCAATCGCACAGTCACTTCTTCTGAATCACCTAAGACACGACCTAGTTCATCTAGAGCTCGAGACGGAACCAAGACTTTTTGACCTTCACTTAGAACTGTCGCTTCAGGAAGATCCCGAACTGCCAAGCGGTATGAATCAGTAGCTACTAAACGAAGACCTCCATCTTCAGCTGACATCAAAACGCCTGTAAGAATGGGGCGAGCATCATCTCCACTTGCGGCTCGAACAACTTGTTTCAGTCCTGCTGCCAAATCGGAGGTAGCTACTGTTACCTCATCCCCAGTTGGGTCAGATAGCGAAGGAAAGTCATCAACTGGGAGCGTACGAACAGAAAACTGCGAACGTCCACCTGAAATTTTTGCTTCCTCGCCGGTCACCTCAACTTCAATAGCACCAGAATCAAGGGAACGAATAATATCTACAGCTATCCGCGATGGCAGAACTGCCTCACCTGGTTCTGATATGGCAACCGGAACTGACGCCTTCACTGTTATCTCTAAATCACTTCCCGTCATAGTCAATAGATCGTCATGGGCCTTGAGATGAATCCCAGTGAGGACAGGCAAGGCACCACCTCGGCTGCTTACGGCCCGGCTTGCCGTTCCTAATTGTTCGACGAGTGCGTCGCGTTCACATCGAAATTTCACGTCGCCCTTCTTCTTTCTAATTGTTTTTTAAAATTCAATAGTGGTAATAGGTCTTGTGGATTGTGGACAAATAGGCATAATCCCTAGTCATTGGGTATTTCTTTATCGACACTACTGTCCACTGCTACCCACAAGAGACTGACCCTTTCGGAATGTTTCCTTTAATTGTGTGGATAACCAAACTTTGTCCACTTCATCTCCACAATGTGATCCAGAACTTTATCCACGTATTAATTGGATTTGATATCTGAGATTAACGCGCTGACTTGATCGTAAACCTGGCGCCTTTCCGCCATTTGATTTCCGACTTTCTCGACAGCATGCATAACTGTGGTGTGATCCCGGCCGCCAAACTCTCGAGCAATTGCTGGGTAACTGAGATCGGTTAATTCTCGAACTACATACATGCTTATCTGACGGGCTTGTACAAGGCTGCGGTGACGTCTCTTGCCTTTGAGTTCATCCACGTCGTAACCAAACATGGCAGATGTGGCGTCAAGGATCACACCTGGCGTTATTGGTCTGGATTCATTGTTATGAACAATATCCCCAAGGACTCGCTCTGCTAGATCAACGGAAATTGGTTCATCAGTTAGCGAAGCGTAAGCGCTAACGCGAATTAGGGCGCCTTCTAATTCTCGAATATTGTTGGTTATAAGTTCGGCAATGAACTCCAAAGCCTCGTCTGGAACATCGCTGCTAGCTACTTCTGTTTTCTTTCGGAGAATCGCGAGTCGTGTTTCAACATCTGGTGGTTGGATGTCAGTTATTAGGCCCCATTCAAACCGGCTTCGAAGTCGGTCCTCTAACGTTGCAATGTTTCGTGGTGGTCGATCTGAAGAAAGAATGACTTGTCTTCCAGCTCCATGAAGAGAGTTGAATGTGTGGAAAAATTCTTCTTGGAGGCCTTCTTTCCCTTCCATAAATTGAATGTCGTCAATTAATAAGACATCAATATCGCGGTAGCGACGTTTAAAAGTACTGGTTGTGGAGGTGCGGATTGCCTCAACGAACTCGTTCATAAATGTTTCGGTTGAGACATATCGAGCGGTGTAGTTGGGATATGTACTTCGAATGTAATGAACTATTGCTTGGAGTAGATGGGTCTTACCTAATCCAGCTCCGCCGTGAATAAAGAGCGGGTTGTAGCTGCGCCCTGGGGTCTCAGCAACAGCTAGGGCAGCCGCATGGGCGAAGCGGTTACTGGTACCAGTAACAAATGATTCAAATGTGTAAAGGGGGTGAATAGTGTCGGTATAGGAATCGCTGTTGGAGATATTTGAGTCTCTGATACTGCTTGCCGTGGTACCAAGTCGATCTTGTAAATCTGCTGCCGGCAGGGCTACTTCTACACGAGGTTCCTCGACGACTAATGGTGAGTTTTCTAGTTCTGGTTGTACTTCAATCTCAAGTCTTTCAGTACTGCATCCAGCGTCGGCTAGAGCTGCCTCGACCATAGGTAAGTATCGATTTAGTACCCGATCACGAATGAGATTGCTTGGAGCGACCAGGACCACGTGTTCTGCTGACATCGCTACCATATGCAGGTCACGAAATGATGTGAGCCAGACTGCCTCTGACACTTGACTCCGAAGTAATCCACGACAAGTTGTCCAAACAGCATCAGCATTGAGGCTGATGCTTTGGTTATCGTTAGTTTTTTCGTAATTACTTAACGTTTCATCAGCCATAGGGCCCCACAAGCCACACCGTGTGGAAAACCTGTGGCTGCTGTGTAAAACCCCAAGTTCCACTTATTCGCGAGTTGTGGAACCTAGCACTCCGTGGCCAAGAAGAGCAAAATAACTACTTTAAGTGATAACTTTGTAACTATTACGCCATATTTAGCACGTTCCGCGCGAGAATTAGAACAACAGTCTAAAACTCAGGACTTTCTAAACTGATGTTTCCGTTTCATTGTGTTCCCCTCTAGGCTGAATCTGTTCAGATGAAGTCAAATGACTCGTCAGGCAAGATTTAAAAAATTTTTATCCACCCGTCCAAACTGTTGTCCTGTTACGACAAACGCGGACTCTAGGTACAACGGCGATGCAATTCACGATCGCGGCCTAGCTCCTTCCCTTTCAGTTACAACAGCGGACTTTCTGAGACCCGAACCGGAGTCCAAAAATATGAAACGCACCTTTCAGCCCAATAATCGGCGACGAGCTCGCCGACATGGGTTTCGCCACCGAATGTCGACTAAAGCCGGACGTTCCATTATCAAAGCCCGACGCAACAAGGGCCGCCAACGGCTGAGCGCTTGATTGAAAGTTGTAGCCAAAGAGCCGATTTTGTCGCGCTAAAACGATCCAATCGGATATCTGGGCAGCGCTTTTGGATGATGTTCTCCCCTGACCCAACTCTAGATAACCCGCGCGTTGCGTATGCAATAGGCCGCCATTTTGGAAATGCCGTCCAGCGAAACCGTGTCCGACGGCAAGCTAAGGCAGTTCTGCGCGAAGTAGAGACAGAACTTCCAAAAGGACGCTACTTAATAGGAATTCGAGGTTCATCACCAGCCCCTGAGTTCAAGCAGCTGCATGACGAATTGAACGATCTACTTATGCGAATCGAGGATCAAAAATGAATCTCCCCAAATCATTGTTGATTAAATCGATCCGTGTTTACCAAGCACTTACTAGCCGGCGAGTTCCTGTTTGTAGATTTGATCCCACCTGTTCTGGCTATGCCATAGAAGCATTGTTGCAACATGGCGCTATTAAAGGTAGTTGGTATGCGATCCGTCGCATCGCTAGGTGCCATCCCTGGGGAGGCTGGGGCTATGACCCCGTGCCCCTCGCAAATCAGAGAGTTGAGGTCTGATGTTTGACTTAATTGCTCGTGTTTTAGCTTGGTTCTACGATTTTTCTGGTAGTTACGCAATCTCGATCGTCTTGTTGACCTTTTTAATAATGCTTGTTCTAACGCCTTTGACACTTAAAGGCACACGCTCCATGATGCGTATTCAACAGCTGCAACCGGAGTTAAAGCGGATTCAAACGCAACACAAAGGGGACCGCCAAAAAATTAACGAGGCGACAATGGCCTTGTATCAACAACATGGTGCGAACCCATTAGCCGGATGTCTTCCCACTCTGGTCCAACTTCCTGTATTTATAGTTCTTTACCGGGTCATCAACGGTATGACCAAGATCGGTGCAGATGGAATACCGAACCCCTCGTATCTAAAGAAAGATTCAGATCTTTATCAGGATTTAGTTGCTGACAATGGTGAGATGGTCTCTTTTGGGATTGATTTATCTGAAGCGGCTAAAGATGTAATTCAGGCAAACTTTGTCGATGGGCTGCCTTATTTGGCCCTCGTTGCAATTACCTTCGTTCTCTCTTTCCTCCAACAGGCCCAGATGAAGGCCCATCGTGGAGACGCTGCTGCTCAGAATCCACAGATGGAAATGCTGATGAAAATCATGCCTTACATGTTGCCTATCTTTGCGTTCCTGGTTCAGGCGGCTCTTGGTGTTTATTTCATTGCATCAAGCCTCTACCGAATAGCCCAGCAGTCCTTTATTCACAAAACAATGAAACCCGTTACTGCGGGCGCGAGTCTTATAGAAGTTGAGGAAATCCAAGAAGAGCCTTCAACTAAAGAAGTAAGTAATCAGCGCTCGAAGAAGGCTATTGAAGCGCAGGATGAGCGTCGTCGGGCTCGTGAGGAACGAAGCAAACAACGTAACTCGAAGGGGAAACCTTCGCCCTCGAAAAATCAGCCCTCTCGAAAGACGCAGAAATCTAAAGCCGAAGAAGAACAAAATCCCATTCAATCCAAACGCACCTCGGGCGACGGACGCACGAAGAAGCGGCGCAAATGACCATGGACTGGATCGTGACTACTGGTTGGACAGTTGAGGAAGCACTTGACGTTGCCCTAGACGAACTCGCTGTCACTCAGGATGACATTGAATTCGAAATTCTTAAAGAAGGACGACACTCCTTGTTTGGGTTTCGTAAAAGTCTCGCTCAAGTACGCGCAAGGGTTCGCCCGATTGAACCACCAGCCAAACGCGAATGGAGACGACCTCCCAAATCGGAAAAGCGCAGGAAATCAAAGAAACAAGCCGCAACTGCTAAACCAAAGGCTAAAAAAGTAACCTCGAGTAAACAGCCGTCAGGTAGCAAAACACGCCAAGAAAACAACCAAAAAAATGGGCATAAAAAATCGCCAAGCCCTGCGAAAGAAAACAATTCTGGCAATGACAAAGAGGGAGCCAAGCCCAAAAAGACGAGAAAGAGAACTATTAACGGAAGTTCAGATGGAGCGAACATACGTTCTACTGATGCTGTGGTTGAGCCTCTTTCTGATGAATCTTCCAAAACTCGGCGAACCAGAAAGATCGACCACTAGGGATTAATCCCCTTTAATTAGAGGCAGGAGACTGCGATGACTACAGAAATGAATGTTGAAGAACAGCAGAAAATGGTTGGAGAGTTCCTACAAGGACTTGCTCAATCATTTGGTATCCAAGCTAATGCTGAGAATGTTTCTTCAGATGAAGATAGCTTCGAAGTTAATTTGGCTGGTGAGGACAAAGAACTTGGCCTGTTGATCGGACCCAAAGGTAATCATCTTGTTGCGATCCACGAGGTGTCTAAAACCATGTTACAACGACGCTTACCTGGAGTTAACCGTGCCCGAATTCGTGTTGATGTCGGAGGGTATCGGAGCCGTCGCCGCGAAGCATTAAGCGCTTATGTTCAGGAACTAGCTAAAACCGTTATTAGTGAAGGAACTGAAAAAGGTCTAGAACCCATGAACGCTGCGGATCGTAAAGTTGTTCATGACACCGTTAACGAAATTGCTGGCGTTGGTACTATCTCGGTTGGTGATGAGCCGAGACGCCGGGTAGTTCTTGTCGTTGTCGACGACTGAGAGATTTTGTGAGCCTGCCGCAGCTAATTGCGGTCTTAGAGAGAGCACAGATCTTGGGACATATAGGTTCCGGGTCTATACAGGGTTACTTGGAACATGCCCAGGCTCATCTTGCCGTGGCTTCCCCAGGCGTTAAGACGCGTTGGTGTGATCTTGGTTCAGGTGGTGGGCTGCCGGGATTGGTCGTGGCTGTGGAGAGACCGGACGTGAAATTGACGTTGATCGACCGTTCAGCCTCACGAACGGCCTTCCTTAAAGATGCCGTAAGACTCCTTGGAGTTACTTCTAACGTTGATGTGGTTACTGGAGATGCTACCGAGTTGGCTCACCAAGAGATCTTTAGAGGTGTTTTTGATGGAGCTTTAAGTCGCTCATTCGGAGCTCCTGCTGTCACAGCTGAATGTGCCATCGGTTTTTTGGCGAAGGGTGGACAACTGGTGGTGAGCGAACCACCCGAGTCAGATCCTGAGCGTTGGCCCTTACCTGAAGTCCGAGCTTTAGGTTACTCCGGTTTGGAACCCATTGAAGGACCCCCTCGCTTTGCGCGTCTTGTGGTAGCCACTCCCCCAGGTCCAGAAGTCCCTCGTAAATGGAAACATGTAACCAAAAGACCTCTTTTTTAGGTTTCACGTGAAACTGGGTTCGTAAGGGTGTTTGGTGTATTTCCCGTTAGCGCTGTTGATCTAGCGAATTTATGGACTCGGTGTCTAGTTGTCTGGATACTTAGGGGTTTGTATCAAAGAATAAGTGACCCGTAGTGGCCTAAGTAGATTTGTAACTGACCCCATCTCATCGTGGTAGTGGAGTTTCTCTAGAAATGTAGTTTCACGTGAAACAACCGCTCAATGCTTGACCTAACAGCTGAAAGAGACTGTGATTGGGATGTTCGCCTTAGACAAATCGGTTAGCTGAAAGAGACTCGTACTATGCCACGGATTCTTGCGGTAGCTAATCAGAAGGGTGGTGTTGGAAAGACCACCACGGTCGTCAATATCGCTGCGAATATTGCAATTTCAGGCGCAAGGACTTTGGTAATCGATCTTGATCCCCAAGGTAATGCTACGACCGGGCTGGGAGTCGATTCTAAAAGCATCGAACGATCGAGCTATAACGTTTTGGTTCAGCAGCTTCCCATTAGTGCTGCCAGGGTGCAGACCGTTGTAGAGGGCTTGGATCTGGTGCCTGCGACGATGGATCTAGCAGGCTCTGAGGTCGAACTAGTTCCTATGTTCAGTAGGGAACTTAGGCTGCAATCAGCGATCTCACTGATTGCTAACGAATACGATTACATTTTAATTGATTGTCCACCGAGTCTAGGTTTGCTGACAGTCAACGGATTGGCTGCTGCAACTGAGGTAATTGTCCCGCTTCAGTGCGAATACTATGCATTAGAGGGGCTCAGCCAATTATTAAATAATGTCGAATTGATCCGGCAAAGCCTTAACGCTGAATTACATGTGTCTTCGATTGTGTTGGTTATGTTCGATGCTCGAACCCGGCTAGCGCAAGAGGTAGCTGAGGAAGTCCGTCAACATTTTGGAAAGTTGGTCTTGGATACGGTTGTTCCGCGATCAGTTCGTTTGTCGGAGGCGCCGAGCTATGGGAAACCAGTCGAACTGTATGACCCAACTAGCAGTGGTGCTACGGCTTATCGACAAGTTGCTGACGAAGTTATTCACCGTGGCATAACAGGGTCGCAAGACATGTCTGAAAGGAGCTCGTGATGGCGCGTCCCACAGGAGGACTCGGAAGAGGAATAGGAGCGTTAATTCCTCCGGTAGATGCTGGGAATGAATCCGGTAAAACTCTGAAGACCGAGCCAGGTATAGATCAACTAGGCAGGCCAGAAACAGGCGGGTATATAGACATACCATTAGAGGCAATTGCAGTTAATCGTCTTCAGCCTAGAAAAGTATTTGAAGATGATGCACTGCGCGTTCTTGCTGATTCAATAAGGCGCTTCGGGGTTTTACAGCCTGTAGTAGTCAGATCCCATGACGGACCGGAACCCTATGAATTAATAGCGGGAGAGCGGAGGTGGAGAGCCTCTAAATTGGCTGGGAAAACGACGGTGCCTGCTGTTGTCCGAACTGCTAATGAGGAAGCCAGCCTGGTTGAAGCTCTGGTGGAAAATCTGCATCGTCAGGATTTAAACCCTCTGGAAGAAGCGGTTGCCTTCCGTCAATTGCTGGACGACTTCGCAGTAACTCACGCTGAGTTAGGGGAGCGGCTAGGAAAAGGGCGTGCAACAATTTCCAACTCCATCCGCCTGCTTGATTTATCGCCCGATGCTCAAGAGGCGATAATGCAAGGGAGAATTACAGCCGGACATGCTCGAGCTCTGTTGTCTTGTGACGCTGACACTCAACAAACACAACTTCTCAAGAAGATCTTAAACGAGGGTCTCTCGGTCAGGGAAGCTGAAACATTGGCTAAGACGATGACATCGAGCAGTCGGGTAATAAGTCGGCCAAAACCATCGAATTCGTTGCCTGAGGCATCAGTATTGGAAGCGCAGAATCAACTAAGCGACTATCTAAATACTACTGTGAGTGTTCAAAAAAACGCTAAACGTGGTAAAATTGTGATCGAATTTGCGACAATGGAAGATTTGAAGCGAATCTACGATCTCATCGGCCCTAAGTGACACGGCTTTTCAAAGGCCTCGCGAAACACATAATTTTTGGATTTGGTGTGTTAATGCAGGCCTGTTTCTGAAAAGTCCCGTAATGCATCGGTTATGACCTTAGACATTGATAGGTGATCTTTTACCAAGGTATTCACATCCCCGATTCTGATTAACAAAGCGGGCATGCGCGTTTCTCGGAGTAAAGGAAGCCGCATTCCTATGGATGGAATTTCTCCGAACAAGTCTTGTAGACCATCTGATACAGCTGCGCCTACTTGTTTGCCTGTTGGACTTTCGAAATGATCGCCCAGAAAATGACAAATTGAGGAACCCTCTTCTCGAACTTCTATACCGATGCAGAAATCAGCGTTAAATCTGTTGGCATGCTGGGCATGATTACTCCAGTCAGGATGATGGGACGTCACTACTTCAGCACCTGCGTCTGCCAGTGTTCTGCGGAGAGAAGCGACGACAGCGTCAAGCCCACCGCCCTCCGCAAGTAGAACTTTTAAGCCAGTGAGCTGACTGCCGAGATTCGAAAATCGCTGTTCCTCTTGTAGACGATTGGAGTCTGTCGCCTCCCCGAAACGGTTACCGACGCGTTGTAAACACTCAATTGTTACGGGTCCGCAAACACCGTCGGGCACTAACCCTGCGTTGATTTGAAAATCGACCAACGAGCTAGCGGTTTGTTGGCCATGGATACCGTCAATCTGGCCCATTGAGAAACCGAGAGAAGTGAGCAACCTTTGTAGATCACTAATGTCATCGCCCCTAAGGGGCGGCACCTGAAGATAAAGCAGTCGAGAACCTAGCCGGTGACCAGCCTCTATAAGTTGGCTCCAGGTCTGAGGACCGCAAATGCCGTCAATGTCTATCGACCTACTTGATTGGAATGCTTTTAAAGCTGTTTGAGTTGAATCACCGAAGCGACCATCTAGGTCACCAACATCGTGATTAAGTGATAAAAGTCTGGTTTGGAGATCACGAACATGGTCCCCTTGAGCCCCGATGCCAAAGGGACGGATACGCGATTGATCTATAGGAATTCGCCTATCTCCTCAAGGAGTGCACCTTTGGGTTTTGCTCCAATGAGTTTCTTGGCTGGTTCGCCATTTTCGAAAACAATAAGAGCTGGAATACTCATAATTTCATAGCGCCGTGCAAGATCGGGGCTGTCATCGACGTTGACTTTGGCGATTTTGATGTTCTCTTGCTCGACTGCGATCTCTTCAAGGATTGGTGCAATCATCTTGCATGGTCCACACCACTCCGCCCAAAAATCAACAAGCACCGGGGTATCTGAAGAACCAATGGTTTCATCAAATGAATTCATATCAAGGTCTGTAATTCCCTCGGCCATCTTGAGCTCCTCATGTCGGGTGAAGGCACTCTAGTGCCAACTGCAAAATATATATTGACTTAATTGCCTGAAAGACCAGACTTCCGGATTTGTTAGAAGTTTTGATCCTCTAGCCATCGTTCTGCATCAATTGCTGCCATGCAGCCAGACCCAGCAGCAGTTATGGCTTGACGGTAGTAGTCGTCTTGAACATCACCACACGCGAAGACACCAGGAACTTCGGTGAGGCTGCTGTCGGGCTGTGTTTGGAGATAACCATTTTCTTTCAGGTTGAGGTGGCCCCTAAATAGATCGGTATTGGGTCGATGACCGATAGCAATAAAGAGTCCGTCTATTTCGAGCAGCCGGGTGTCTTTGGTAACTGTGTCCTGAAGGATTACTCCAGATAGTTTCTCTTCTCCTTGGATTTCGGCTACCTGACTGTTCCACAATATTTCGATTTTAGGATTTTCAAGGGCTCGTTCGCACATGATTTTCGAAGCACGAAGTTCGTCGCGTCGATGTATCAAATACACCTTCGAAGCAAATCTTGTTAAAAACGTCGCTTCCTCGACCGCACTATCTCCGCCTCCAACCACTGCTATTTCTTGATCTCGGAAAAAGAAACCATCACAAGTGGCGCAAGTTGAAAGACCATGGCCAATAAGCCTTTCTTCATTGGGAAGGCCGAGCATCAAACTTTGAGCACCAGTCGAGACTATGACGGTCTTGGCCTGGTAGGAAACGTCTCTAACTTTGATTGTGAAGGGGCTTTGGCTGAAGTCGACGTCGGTGACTTTCTCAGTAATAAACTCTGCCCCAAACTTTGATGCCTGAGCGCGAAAATTTGACATGAGTTCCGGTCCCATGATGCCGTCTGGAAATCCTGGAAAATTCTCGACGTCAGTAGTGAGCATCAATTGGCCCCCTGGTTGATCACTTGTTGAAGAGGGTTCCCCTTCGATTACCAGTGGAGACATGTTGGCTCGAGCAGTGTAGATAGCTGCGGTGAGACCAGCAGGGCCGCTGCCGATAATTATGACGTCACGAATATCGTTCACAGGTTCTCCATCAGAGGGGTTCTTAGGTTGGCTCAAGCAACGCGTTTAGACCAAAGCAAAGTTCCGGCTATAGCAAATACGGCACCCAGTAGAAAATACGCGGCCCACACATCGCCTGGGAGTAGCTGGTTTACAATTTTCACCGAAGCAATGATTAATAAAACCATTGCGGCTATAGCAGCGATGCAGATGGAGAAGCTGTAAACGATAAGACGGGCAATGAAAAGGAGCGGTCCGGTCGTCTTTCCTCGCACTGCTTTAACCGCGCGAACGACGTTATTTGTCGCTTGGGCCGCGAGCTTGTTTGTTGACTTTTCTTGTGGTGGAGAAGTCACAAGGAAAGCTTACCTGCCACTTTTCACCTATTTAAAGCGGGTGTCGGTCAGCCATGCAGTGGGCGGCCTGTAACCGTCAGTTCGGTGATAGTTACGCGGTGCCCCCCTATAGAGAGTTCTTTGCCTAGATCGCTGATCCAAAGCAACAAAGTTGCGCCCGATGATCCTTCGAGATTGACGGTTGTAGTTCCACTGACTTGGTCGCGTTTGGCCACTGGCTCGCCCCAGCTTTGTATTGCCCCAAAGGCACTTTTGTCAGAGGCAAAGATTTCGAAAGACCAGTCGATGTTGGGAGAGCTCACCCGCAGCCGATCAATTCTTTGAGGGGGACCTAAACCGATGATTAGGCCCACTCCTTCTTTCAGCTTTCCGAAATCGCTGGTGGTGTATCGCTCCGTGTACCAGCCAGTGCTGCTATCTCCATCGTTGATGAAGATGATCTTTTCGGGGTGTTCTTTTTGATCATCTCCGGCAGGGTCAAAATCTATGAGTCTGACAATCTCGAGTTCAGTAGGTAGCGCACCAGGACGTTCAGTAACCGGGCTGTTTGCTGAGTTCTGGCTGTCAAAGTTTTCTATAAGAATTGGTTCTTCGGGTTCCAACCGAACTGCCTCTCGAACATTGTCAATGAGTGACGAGCCAATTTGTGTTCTTGTGACAAAAAGGCCAATAAAGATAATCAATACTCCTAGAACAGCAAGAAATGCGGCAGGGGCCAGCCACGATCGTTCTGCTTTTAGATAGTCGATCTGTTCAGGTTCCGGAGTAGTTGAAAGGCGATCTAAGTCATGTGAAAGCGATCTCAATGCCAGCACGAGTGCAGAAGCGCTAGACCATTGAGCATCACGGTCGACTGAGCGTTCGATTATTTGGTGAAATGCGCCCGTTATAGACGGGTGAAGTTCATGGCGTCCTTGGTGATTTAGTTGAGGTCTGAAGCCAACCAAGAGTTCATGAATTAGTTCCCCTAAGGAAACAATGTCATCTTGTGGGCGTGCCGGGATCTTGTTTGCGTCTCCAGTGGGTGGTCCCTCAACTATTACGACCGTCCCGTCTTTCCTATGACCAATGTGTTTTGCCTGTAAGTCGCCTATAGCGAAACCCGCTGAATGGAGTGCTGCCAACGCTTCACCGAGTTGTATTGCAATTGCCAAGGCTTCTGCAGAACCGACGTTTCCGTTAACCGATAGGTATTCATCAAGGTTTCTCTCTGGTAACGCTTCCGTAACAAGCCCGAACTGTCCGTCTAGTTCGATGGTGTCTAAAACGTGCAGTAGAGCCGAATGTTCAAGTCGCATTAACGATCTAGCTTGGAGCTGGACCCGCTTTCCAATTTCGCTTTCGGGGTCTAGAAATCTTATGGTTACAGGCCGATCTAAAGTTCGGTCTAACCCAGACCATGATTGGATTGGGCCTGAGCGAAACTGGTTATCTATTTGATATCTCTTAGATCCGTCTACCATTTTGTGTAGAGGAGCCGATCAGGTCGTTGTTTGAAAGGCAACGCCTATTGTTCCGATTCCAGCGTGAGCTCCAACGACTGGCCCTATTTGACCCACTAATACATCGACACTTACGCAAGCCTGAATTTGTTGAACGAATGAATCCACATCTTCGCAGGCGGCATGGCAAACAAAAATTTGTTCGATTCGGTCGGCATGTGCTTCGACTACGCCGATTAAATAACCGAGAGCCTTACTTCTGGTGCGTTGCTTGCCTGCTGGTTCAACTACTCCGTTTCGAACTTCAATAATGGGTTTGATCGAAAGCATTGAGCCAAGCAAGGATCCGGCTGCCCCGATGCGACCACCTTTACGCAGGTTTTCAAGGGTGTCTAAGGCAGCATGAACTTGCGTTCGTTCTACAGGATCGGATGCGGTCGCTGCGACCTCTTCGATGCTGGCGCCAGCTTGAGCTCTAGACGCGGCGCCTACCACAATTGATCCAAGACCCAAAGTCACCGTCCGGCTATCAATTACCCTGACTTCGATCTCGTCCTTGACTAATTCCGCTGCTTGTTGGGCAGCTTCGATCGTTGCTGAAAGTTCTCCGCTAAGTGTTATGACTACGACCCCGGTAGCGCCCTCGTTAGCAGCGCGTTGAAACTCCTCAACAAATGCCCCAGGAGCAGGGGCGGCTGTTGACGGCAACTCATCAGAATTTTGGCACTTATCCCAAAACTGATCTGTTGTGAGTTCAACGCGATCAACAAACTCGGTGTCCCCGAATCTGATCTTCAGAGGAACAATCTTAATATTCAGTGCTTCAACCAGATCGTCTGGGAGATCGCACGAACTATCAGTGACAATGTGAACCGAAGTCATAATGATTTTTCATCCTCTTCAGAATTTGATTTTGATCGACTTATTTGGAGGTCAGAAATTAGCTGGGATTGACTTGGCGTCCCGAAGACGTTTGAAACGCCAAAATGAACTATAAGTACTGCAACCCCGATCAGAGATATTTGGAGTAGGGGTTGCTCAATCTTAAGTTGTCGAAGAGCTACTGCTGTAGTGAATGCAAACAATGTTGGCAAGATGTGGCGCCATAGAGATGAATTAGTCAGGCGTTCGAGGTTCCAGTTAGAAAGAACGCGTTCGCGTAGCATCCAAAATTCGAACCACGCGCCAAGAGCTGAACCTAAAGCCAAACCAACTGGGCCTAGACGCGCTGGGAGGTCGGAAGAATTACGAGTTTCCTCGGACAGCGGTCCCCACTCAAAGGTCAAATCTCCGAAACCGATAATGCTTTGGTCAAGAACAAGAATTTGTTCGAACTGAAACATTAAGACAGCGCCAGCTATCAGAGAAATGAGGACTCTTGTAGTAGCTATTTGCGCTGGTGTTTTTGTGTCGCCGGAACTGAAACAGACGGTCTGAAGTAGTCGTGATGCCATCAGCGCTGGAAGACCTAGAGAATAAGCCGCGAGGGTTAGCCCAATTACTGTTAAGTCATCTGCTGTGATTCGGACACGAAAACCACCCAGATTGAATAGGGCGTCAGCTATCTGAGGCCCAACAGCGAAATACATTGCCAGAACTGGCCCAAGCACCCACAACATCTGCAATAGTCGTCTTGAAAGACGATTGCTCATATCCGCGAAGTCATCAGATCGGCTTAGCGCTGGTAACTCGGCTGCGACCATGCTTGTCGCTATAAGGGCAACCGGGAGTAAATACAGCGTTTGAGCTGCTGCCAAGGAAGAAGTGGCACCAAGAGATAAGAGCGATGCCAGTGCAAGATCAATAAAGGAAGAAAGTTGTACTGCCCCTCTGCCTAGAACTGCCGGGAAGAATCTTTTCAGGACAACAGCAGTTGCTTTATCTCGCCAATGCAGGTTGAGATGTATGTGAGAGTTTTGACGTAATACAGTTGGCAGCTGAATAAGGACCTGCAGCACCGACCCGATTACGAGCGCCCAAGCTAGTTTTTCTGCAGATGAACTGTCGCGAATTTCTGATACAGCGAGAGATATGAGGATCGCAATTTGGGCCAGGTTCCAAACTATGGGAGCAGCATAAGAAAGAAACAATCTTCCGTGACTATTGAGTACTGCAAGACACCAAGCGCTTATAACTAAGACTCCTGTGCCCAACAAAATGATCCGTACAAGTCGGACAGTCAATTCAAAACGTTCGCCAGTAAAACCCCATGCGACTGCCCTAGTTAATGGTTCAGCGGCAAGGAACCCTATTGCCGTTAACAAAGCTACGAGACAAATTAAAAAGGATGCGACTCCGCCAGCTAGTCGACCTGCCTGACGAGGGTCCTCGTCAGATAATCGGCTGTATTCCGGGATGAAAGCAGCTGATAGTGCGCCCTCACCGAAAAGATTTTGCAAAATATTAGGAATCCGTTGGGCAGCGGCAAATGCATCACCCACTAGTCCTATTCCAAGAACATTGGTGATGAGGACGGAGCGGATGACGCCAGAAAATCTGGAAAGGCCAATGCCACTGGCGGCTGCCCCTACACCGGAGATTTTCACGATCTTTTTGACTTTCTTCTTCGAGTATCAATTACCCACCAGCAAGCTAGGAAGACAGCAGCTCCAAGGGTGAGTCCCAGACCGACACCGGTTGGGGTGGTGGCTCGAAGCGCTGCTTGGGCTTTTCCTACCACTAGGCCACCATTGGGGGAGTGAAGCTCAATTGAGATTGGGAAGGAACCGGATCCAAGTGCTCTTAAACGGAAACGATGAGTTGTTACGCCAGGATCAAGAACAATTGTTGTGCTTTCACCATCATCAAAGTCTTCAACAGTCAATCGTTCGCTGATGATACGGAGTTCAACTCGGAGAGGGACGCTGGCTCTGTTCCTAAAACTAAAGGGAACAGATGCTTTCTGTGACGTCAACTGGATTGATTCGTCTGGCGGTATATCCACCAAACTTGTTTTTAGCCGAACCAGATCTACTGTGGATTTCCACAAATCCCGTTGTTCTAGCTGAGAAACAGCACTGGAGAGACTAAGTAATATCTGGTTAGCAAGCTGGTCATAGTCCTGGGCATCCTCGTCGCGAACCATTGAACGTAGAGCTTGTAGATGGCGGCTGGCGTCTCGATATTGAGTGAAGTCTTGAGTCGTAGAACCTTCTTGAGTCCGAACTGAAAATTGCTGTGGCTGACCATCCTCTACAAGGAAGGGAGTATTAACTGCTGAACTAGTAGGCAAAGGTTTAAGCCATTCTAAATCCTTCACACCAGAGAGAAAGGCATCAACGAAGTCGGGCCCCTGTCCGTTCCAGCCGAGGGCCACTGTAATTAGCGGTCTCGATTTGTCAGTTAAGGCGATGGTTGCGAGGTGCGACAGGAGGCGGTGAGCGGCGCTTGAGGGAGTGTCGTGAGTTTGAGCAGGGGCGAGATTGTCTATTACTAGGGCTCGCATTGTCGAAGAATTAGATACAAGTTCAACCGTTCCCCGGGGACTTTCTTTGGGAACCGGCGATAGAGAATCAGGGTGAATTACCACTTCACGAATTCCGCGGTCCCAACGAACATCAAGTTGTGCCTGATCGGCAGTCCCATAGTCAACCCATAAAGTCGTCGGAGCGAGCTTGCCAAGTCGTGTCAGTGCTTTTGATCCCGACTCGATGAGTGATGAAACTTCGGTTGCTAGCCCAGCCTCTAATAATGAGGCCTCGTTAATCGGAACAATAGAGTTTCTGACGATTTCGTAGTTTTGTGAAGGAAACCGTAATAGCGACGTGGCTACTAAATCACTATTTGCAGGATCAGCGTGAAAGGTCAGAGCCACCGGAACTGAAAGATGAGAATTAAGTATTTTTGCCCAGTTGGCAAGCGACGTCGACTGACCGGTAAAAGAGCTAGTAGAAGAGTCGAGGTTAGCGATGATTGCGATTTGTAGTTTGTCTAATGGGGCGCTTCCTACTCGGATCAAGTGTGTTGAAATCTTGCCTACAAGTTCTTGGTTTCCAGTCCGCATTTCTATGCTCACCGGGTAAATCCCTGGCCTAGCGATGCGCGCCCCAGTAGTCCCAGAATCGGTAATAGGAAAGGCTATTCTTGCTAGGCCCCAAGGATTTGGGTTGAGTGCCGTTACGTCAAAACTGAGCGACGTAAGAACCCCGCCTAAGTTTTGTCCAACTGTCGAATCGAGAAACTGGTCTTCGCTCGTTACTGGTTCGTGAATTGTGACTGTGATCTGGTCGCCGCTATTGATGACGCCGGGGAGCTGAAGGTCGAGTTCAAATGTCTCTCCGACTTGAGTTGTAGAAGATTGCCGAACAATTTGCATTCCACCAGCGCCTATTTCAGATGCGCTCAAGGCGTTAGCAATACCGACTAGGGCTCCCAGACCAATCATCAAAGTTGTCAATAGCCTGGATATCTTCACGAGCTGCCGTTCCATTTCAGTACAGCAAGTCCATCATGTTTCTTAATGAATCCCATGGATTCATATAGGGAGAGGGCGCCCAAATTATTTATTTGGGTGTTGACCAACAATTGATTCACAAACCGCTTGCGCGACCATTGAAGTGCATCGGCGACGAGAGCCCGACCGACACCCATTCGTTGGTACCCAGGGTCAACTGCTAGTCGTTGGAGAAAGCCGAACCGGCCCGACCGACCGGTTATAGCGAATCCCAGTGCTCTGTTAGCTGTTGCTATTCGTGCTCTGGTTCTGGGAGTGGCAGCGAGCGCTTCGGCGAGAGCCGAAGAGTCAAATTGCCAAAAAGTTGAAAAGGCCGCTTTGTCGAGCTCCAGAATTGTTGGCCAATCTGAACGTCGAACTCTGCGAGTAGCACGTGTGGGAATGTCGATCGGTGTATCAAAATTATGGGCTAAGAGAAAAAGCTCTTCATGGAGGTTAAATCCTAGATTCGTAAAAAAGCGTTGTTCGTTGGAATGCAAAGCTGACGTGAATATCTCTTGGATCCCATTTGTCTGGAGTGTTTCGATTACACGCAATACTTGCGTGGCTATCAACTTTTGTGCGGAGAACAACGGAGTTATATGCGCTGTTGAGTCGCTAATACAACTTATTCGGACGCGTACGCCGTTGGTGCTCCACTGGAGCGGATGGTCTGAGGACACGGACCCCTCCCTATAACGACGTTATAGGGGTGAGTTGGCCTCAAGTGGTCGCGCGTGGCCCAATACTGCTTATCCGGCTAAGCGAGTTTCTACGTGTTCTAACGCTTCATCTTCAGAAACATCCATGCTAATGGAAAGTTCAGAAATCAGAATTTGACGTGATTTGTCAAGCATGGATTTTTCTCCAGCAGACAGACCTTTAGCGGACTCGCGGAGTGCAAGGTTTCTGACTACTTCAGCCACTTGGTAAATATCCCCAGATTTCAGCTTTTCTTGATGATTTTTGAAACGGCGGCTCCAGTTAGCCGGCTCACGAATGTCTTTTTTTGCTAGGAGTTCGAAAAGATCTTCAACGTCATCTTCATCAATTGGAGGTCTCATACCAACCGAATCGGCCATGTCAGCTGGCACTGAAAGAGTCAGATCACCGTGAGCTGTCTCAAGTACTAAATATTCCCGCTCTTCCCCAAACGCTTTCCGCTTTTCGCGAGCAGTTATAAGGGCTGCGCCGTGATGGGGGTAAATCACTCGGTCGCCGAGGTCAAACTTCATGCCCACTCCGTCAAACTTTTGATTCCCGGCCCAAGGTGGAATCCGGGCCTCTTAGGTTGCCAGGACCAGAACCGATCTCCAACCAGTGAGCCGAAGATATCTCTGACTAATTTTGTATCCAATGGTAAATGCAGCCAGCTTTGCTTCTCCACGAAGCTACGGTTTCTCTTTATGAATGGCATCGCTCAATCCGATCGCGATGACCTAGATCAGCGTGTCGGAAGTTTAAGTGAAATCTATAACGCTGCGGGCTTCAGTTTTTTTCTTGTGGGGGGAGTTGTACGAGACTTGTTTCTAGGCACGCGTAGTAGCGATATCGACATCACTACTGATGCTCTCCCCGAACAAAGCGCCGCACTTTTGAATGATTGGGCAGACACAGTCTGGCACCAAGGCGAACGTTTCGGAACCATCGGAGCCCGCCGTGGTGACGTAATTGTGGAAGTCACAACTCACCGGTCGGAGCAGTACGAAGAGGCCTCTCGCAAACCGCGAGTGAAGTTTTCAAAGACAGTCGAAGACGATCTCGCTCGGAGAGATTTCACGGTTAATTCAATGGCAATGGAGATTCCTTCTTGGCGTGTAATCGATCCCTTTAACGGGAGGGAGCATCTCAATCAAGGTTTGTTGCGAACTCCGTTAAGTCCCGAAATAGCCTTCTCAGAAGACCCTTTAAGAATGTTGCGCGCAGCGCGCTTTGCGTCTCGTTATCAGCTGGTGCCAGATCGAGGAGTCGAAGACGCAATTAGAGAAATGGCGCCCCGACTGGCCATTGTTTCCAAAGAACGTATCAACGATGAAATGACAAAGTTTTTAATGGTTGACAAACCAAGCGCAGGCATTTCATTGCTTCAAGACACCGGCTTGATTGACGAAATTTTCTCGGTATCTGCAGATTTCAGGCTTGTCCAACCCGATGCACTTGATCTGACCTCTTGTGATCTTGAGCTACGTTGGGCAGCGTTATTATGGCCGATAATGCAGGAAGTATCAGAAGTGCGTTCGGTCTTGAACGAACTGAAGGTGCCAAAGACAGTTGCATCGCAAGTCCTTGGAATTCTGAAAGCAACGCAATATTTGGCTGATGCCATAGACCCCCAGCCCTCAGCAGTTCGGCGGCTATTACATAGGACTCGTCCATATACCGTCAAGGCATTTGAACTGCTGAAGGCGTACGAGCAAATGCCATCAGATGAACTCTGTGCTGCAATTCGTGAGGTTGAATCGAAAGAGGGTGAAGACGATTTCGTGGTTCCTCTGGATGGATTTGAAGTTGCTCGGTTGATCGAGCAACAAGGGCCACCGGTCGGGGAAATGCTGAATCGTCTCATGGAACATCGGCTTGAATGCGGCCCTATCTCAAAACAAGAAGCAATTAATCTGGTTTTGAATTGGAAAATTACCCAAGAGTCATGACTACGCTGCCAGTGTGCAATTTGTGCCGCACTTGGTGAAATCCGATCTCGTAAAAGGATCAGGAGAAGTTGATTATCGACTTCAACGCCGGCGCTTGCTTAGTGATATTGAGTCGGGCTTGGTCGACCGAGCTGAAGCGTGCGATATCCATCCAGAGCTTCTTCGTGTTGCCCGCAACGCAGCACCCAAAACCGGTGAAGACTGCCCGCTCTGCCTCAAAGCGGACATTCGTGTAGTCGCCTACGTCTTCGGACCGCGATTAGGCGCAGGAGGAAAATGCGTTATTTCTGACGATGAGCTTCAACGGATAAGCCGACGCCAGGGCGCCTTTGTCTCATACGAGGTCGAAGTGTGTGCCAGTTGTGGATGGAATCACCTGCTGCGACGGTACCCACTTGGGTGAGCTTCTTTTAATTCCGCCAAAGCAGAGACTCCCCATCTGTACTCTCCCTGATTGAGGACTGTCGCCAAGAAATTAATATTGGAGCACTGTCAGGTAAATGTCGGGTCCAGCTAGAGAAGAGTTAGAGGAAAGCCCTAGATATACATGGCGGCTTTTGCTCTATCTACTGGTAGTCATCTTAGTTTTCAGCTGCGGCGTAGTAGTGAGAAAAATTGGCGGATCAGCGGACATATCCGATTTAAATGCCGATGACAACGTCGCAGTTTATGACCGCCACGGTCTTCAATTAGGGCTTTTTCATCCAGAAATAAATATGGTGCCGGTGGCATTAGAGACAATGGCGCCAATTTTGATTGACGCTGTTTTAGTGAGTCTCGATCCTGACTATCTTTCGACACGCAGAACTGAAACCTGGCCTCTTTTAGAGCCAATTTTGAAAGGTAACTTTGTTAACGGCCAGACGTCTATAACGCAGCTTTACCTGAGGTTAGACAAGGGGGCTCCTACCTCACGATGGAGAGCGCTACAAGAAGCTTCGAAAGTTATTCAGCTTGAACGAACGTATCCGCGAGAAGCCTTGCTTGAGCATTACCTCTCACGAGTGCCCCTAGGCCGAAATACTTTTGGAGTGGAAGCAGCATCAATTAGTTGGTTTGGTGTCAGCACTAGGGATCTTGAGATAGGTCAATCTGCTTATTTAGCTTCCCAAATCGTAAAAGGAAATGGGTCTCTGGAACCGGACAGCTCGCCCTCTGCAATCCTCACCCGACTTCACGAAGAAGGTATGGTCACCAAACAAGAATACCTTCATCATGGTGAAATTCTGAGAGAAGGTCTTGGGTTTAACGACGATATCGAACTGCCCATAAAGGGGGCGGTCTCCGATATTGGTTTGATACCAGCTTTAGAACAAATCTATGAGGAGCTAGTGGAGTACTACGGGAAAGAACCTGTAATCAAAGGAAATATCGACGTTATTTCCACAATTGACCTCGGCCTCCAATCAAGAATTGCTGAGATTGCCGAGGAAGAAGCTTCCTTTTCGCTCGAACGGGAAGCTGCTGTAGTCGTTTTGGATGACCGTAACCAAGTTCGCGCTGTTTATAGGACAGGTGGTCTTGCAGTCGAAGATATTCGGTTGGGATCATGGAGTGATATCGCAGGGTCATCTGATCTCATGGAGACCGGTTTTGCCAGTGAAACTTCTCAAATTTCGTTGGTTCAGCTTGCAGAATTCCACTCGGTCTTGGCCCGCAAGGGAATCAAATTTCGAACCCACTCATTGCTTGAGACACTCGACAACTCCGGAGAACAACTCGATCGTTTCGGCCACGAAGAGTTAGAGATTTTTGATGTCCGAACAATTTCAGACTTGAGCGATGGACGCGACAACCTTTCGACCATAGATAAAACAATCGGCCCATCAGATGATCAGACTCAAGTTCAAGGAAATCAGGGTGCTGATGTTGAACTAGGAGTGACTTGGTATGGGGGATCCAGTAAACGGTTTGCAGTTGCGCTATGGATTAGCGATTCTCCCGAAGAACTAGCCGAAAATTCTGCGGAAGCTACCCGCTTCGCTGGTCGCATCTTCAGCGAATTACATCGTGACGGCTGAATAGGTACTCAATACCGCCCCGTTTTCTTTGAGGGATCTTTTGGTGGGTTTCGTTAGTTTAACCAATACGGTGTATCGGCTAATGGTGCGCGAATTGGCGCTTTATACCGTTGCAGAAAACTAATAACCCCTGCCCCACATGGGGCCCCGAATTCTTCGGGTCCGAAGGAGGAAATGGCGTGCGCGCATACGAACTCATGGTTATCCACGATGGAGACCTTGATGATGTTCAAGTTCAAGACGAACTGAAAGATTTACGTAGTCGGATTGAAGAAGTAGCCACGATTGCTGACGTTGATTTTTGGGGACGCCGGCGTTTTGCCTACGAGATTGATCACAAAACCGAGGGTTATTACTCAGTTATCGAACTAACCGCCGAAGGTGGGGCAATGGATCCCGTAGAACGAGTGCTGCGCATAACTGACAGCGTCGTTCGACATAAGTTAATCCGTCTGCCCGATGATGAAGCTGGTCGGCGCGGGTTACTAGGTGGACCGGCCCCAGAGAACGACAATCAATAGCTTGGGGGATTGAAATGGCTTTCGACAATAACGTTGTGCTTGTAGGCAACGTCACCCGCGATCCTGAACTTCGATTTACTCAAGGTGGTGCTGCTGTATGCAGCTTTGGCCTTGCATGGAATCAGCGGTCACAACAAGGCGAAGACAAAGCGCACTTCTTTGATATTTCCTGTTGGCGAGATCTGGCGGAAAATGTCGCCGAGTCAGTTACTAGAGGTATGAGAGTTGTCGTTTATGGCCGACTCGATTACCGCACCTGGGATGGACAAAACGGAGAGAAACGATCAGCAGTGCAGATTGTTGCCGACGAAGTCAGCCCAAGCATTAAATGGGCAACTGCCCAAGTAAGCAAGAACGAACGTGGGGGAGGCGGTGCTCCGCAGTCCGCACAGACCAATTCACCAAATACTGGCTCTGACTTCGGAGCTGGCTACGAAATTCCTGATGAGGAGCCTTTCTAATGGCGGGTAAGAAAAAACCACCGCGCATGAGCGCAAAAGACATGAGAAAACCTCGAAAGAAGAAGGTCAGTCCTATTGTCAAGGACAAGATTGAATACGTTGACTACAAAGACGTCAATCTGTTGAGAGCCTTTATTTCTGATCGTGCAAAAATTCGAGGACAACGAGTTTCTGGCAACAATCGGCAGCAACAACGTCAAGTTGCTAAGGCGATAAAACTTGCGCGTGAGTTAGCTTTGATCCCTTACCACCAGCGAGTTGTGACACAGCGAAAGGGTGACCGTCGTCGAGGACGCCCTGATCGAGATGATTCAAATTCAGAAAACATGGGTGATGAGTCTATGCCGGAAATGGAATCTGATGAATTTGTTGAGCTGGCTGAAGGTGAAACCACTGCACCAGCGGAAGAGACGATGGAGGAGGTAGTAAGCGAATGAAGGTAATCCTCCGATCAAACGTAGAAGGAGTGGGTAACACTGGTGACCTAGTTGATGTTGCCAACGGTTATGCACAGAATTTCCTTGTACCAAAAGGGCTTGCTATGAGAGCTACCGAGGGAGCAGCAAGCCAGGCCGAAGCTATGAGACGTTCGCAAGATCTCCGAAACGTGAAAGACCGAGAAGGAGCAGAGCGAATAGGTGAACAACTTGAGGCTCAGACAATTTCAGTTCAAGCTCGCGTCGGCCAAGATGATCAGCTTTATGGCTCTGTTACTACCAGCGAGATAGCAGAGGCTGTGCAAGCACAAACTGGAATTGAATTAGATCGTAGAAACATGTCACTTGAAGAACCAATTCGCAGTGTCGGTGTTCATCAGGTTGAGATGCGGTTGCATTCAGAGGTGAAGGTTCAAATAACTGTTGAAGTCAGCTCTATCGACTGAGGTATTGAACACCAAATAGTTACTGGGTTTGGGGGGATCATGGCCCTTGACGAGGCCATTGAGGTCTTGGATTCAGCGTTTCATCGACTAGTGATTCACAACGCTCACGTCGAGCGACTTTGGACTGGCGCCCGGTGGGCCGAAGGTCCCGTTTATGTTCCGAGCGCTCAGTATCTTGTGTTCTCAGATATTCCCAATGATCGAACATTGCGGTACGACGAAAGAACCGGCAATGTTGATGTTTTCCAATCCCCGGCTTTCAACGCGAATGGTCATTGCCTTGATCATGAGGGGCGAATAGTGACTGCAGAACATCGGGGCAGAGCAATTAGCCGAATTGGTCATAACGGCCTGCGAGAGGTGCTTGTTGATAACTATGAAGGCAAAAAACTCAACTCTCCAAATGATGTAGTCATCAAATCAGACGGAAGTGTCTGGTTCACAGACCCTACATATGGGATTGACAGTGATTACGAAGGCGATCGCGCCGAGTCTGAAATTGGCGCGTCATATGTCTATCGGTACACCTCTGAAGGAGATTTGGAGGTGATGGTCCGAGACATGGTTTGCCCGAATGGTCTGGCTTTTTCCCCTGATGAACAGATTCTGTATGTCGCCGATACTGGAATCTCCCATGTAGGCATGAAATGCCCTCCTGATATTCGGGCCTATTCCGTTGCTTCCGATGGTCGAGGTCTCAATGCCTACACAACCTTTGCAACGTGCACCCGAGGGGTTTTTGACGGCTTTCGGGTTGATCGGAATGGAAATATTTGGACCTCTGCTGGGGATGGGGTTCACTGTTATTCGTCGAGCGGTGACTTACTTGGGAAAATACGGATTCCTGAGGTGGTCGCTAATGTTGAATTTGGAGGACTCAAAAGGAATCGTCTCTATATATGTGGGACAACAAGCCTTTATTCCATGTACTTAAATACTCGAGCTGCGTGATCAACCGATGGTTCTGAAATGACACCCATTTGTGCGCGAAGCTGTAAACGGAGAAAATAAATTATGACCACTGTTATCCCTACACCAGACTCGAATAACGAATGGCGTCTTTCAACGCCAGGATCATCAGGGTGGGAGCGATCGCCTCGACCTGATGCGGTCAACAAATACTTCATGGTTTCCACGGACGGACATGCCCAGGAACCCAAAGATTTGTGGGCCACCCGAATGGACGAGAAATACCAGGACCGGTTGCCTGGGGTCATAATCGGTATGAAGGGCCAAAAGTTTCAAAAGACTGAAGGGTTCCGTAACCCATTGAAATTGAACAACATTCAGTTTGAAGGTCAAGATCTGCTTCGAAACAAAGCGGGATACACGCCGGAGGGTCGACTAGCCGATCTCGCTGCGGATGGAACTGACGCTGAAATTATCTTCCCGAATAAGGGTTTGACAATGTGGGCAACGTCTGACCCGGAATTCAGTCACGCTATGTGCCATGTCTATAACGACTGGGCCTGGGAAGTATTTGGACCTTACGGCGACCAGCTTTTGCCAATGGCGTGCATAGCGCCTGCCGCTCTTGATGAAGCCATAGCTGAAATCCAGCGATGTGCCGATCTTGGATTTAAAGGACTGCAATTACCAAGCAAACCAATATGGGGTGCTCCTGACCACGAAGCTCTTAATTACAATCTGCGAGAATTCGATCCACTGTGGGCAGCTATTTGCGAAGTTGATCTGCCAGTCACTTTTCACATTTCCACTGGAAGAGATCCTCGTACTTCGCGTAGCCGAGGTGGTGCAGTAATTAATTACGCCGTTCATTCATTAGCTCAAAATATTGAACCAATAGCTAATATCTGTGCTTCTGGAGTCGCAGAACAGTTTCCAGACTTAAAGTTTGGCAGTGTTGAGGCCGGTATTGGTTGGGTTCCATGGGCGTTGCAAGCAATGGATGAGGCCTATCTGAAACACCACTGGGCGGTGAGACCGAAGCTTGAATTGTTACCGAGTGAGTATTTCAAGCGACAGGGTTTCGCTACTTTTCAAGAAGATGCCGCCGGTCTTGATCTTGCAGTTGGACACGATCTAGTTCCCAACTTCATGTGGGCTAATGACTATCCGCATCATGAAGGTTCTTGGCCGCATTCAGCTGAGGCAATCGAACGAACTATGGGTGAGTTGGACGACGCCAGCCGGGCTCGCATCTTGGGACTTAATGCTGCTGAAGTATTCAGAATCCCGATTCCCGAGCGTTATCTGGATCATCTCGATGCTCAGGAATGTGCTCGTCGCATATCTCGCTGAGCCGACGAGAGGAAGAATGCCACGTCTCGCGCGAATTGAGTCTCAAATTCGGTGCACTAGTCACTAGGCGTGGTTTGTTACATATTTGTCATCTTCTGTGGATAACTAACACGGTTGTCCACAGAAAAAGGGGCATAAATCCCCAATGTCTGCCCCTAGTTCTACACATGAGATATCTGAGAAGCTAAGACTGATGAGTAACGACCCTTCTTTTTCTCCACCGCCATCAGGTTCTAATACCCGTATACCGCCGCATAACGTTGACGCGGAGGCTTCACTTCTAGGCGCGATGCTTCTGTCACGCGACGCAATTGGACCAGCTGTCGAAACGCTCAGTGGTGACCACTTCTATGTTCCAGCGCATGGGTACATCTTTGATGCCATTGCGTCTTTGTACGGAGCTGGAGAGCCTGCCGACCCAGTCACGGTGGCGGAGGAACTCACCAGATCAGATCTTCTAAACCAGGTCGGCGGACCTCAGCGGTTGTTGGAATTGCAGATGGCTACGCCTGCTTCGTCTAATGCGGCCCGTTATGCAACCATTGTTGAAGAACATGCTCTGCTGCGGCGGCTTATTGGCGTGGCGGGAGACATTGTTGAATTGGGATATAGCCACCCAGACGACGTAGTCAAAACCGTTGATGAAGCGGAAGCCATGATGTTCCAAATAGCGGAACGGCGAGTAGTTGACAGCACTAAACCAATCCGGGAACTACTTGACGCAAACCTTGATCGTCTAGAAGAACTGTACGAAAAGGGAGACGCCATTACTGGTCTCCCTACTGGTTATATAGATTTTGACGAACTTCTCTCGGGCCTCCAACCAAGCAATTTAGTGATCGTCGGGGCTCGTCCTTCAATGGGTAAGACAGCCTTCGGCTTGGGTATGGCGGCTAACGCTGCGTTAGAAGCGCAACGTCCTGTGTTGTTCTTCTCCTTAGAGATGGGACACCTTGAACTTACACAGCGGCTGTTGTGTTCGGATGCGAGAGTCGACTCTCAACGAATGCGCAATGGGAATCTTTCTGAGGACGATTGGCCAAAGATCACTAGAGCAGTAGGGAAATTAGGTGAGGCACCAATTTGGATTGACGACAATCCAAATCTGACAGTCATGGAAATCAGGGCAAAGGCGAGGCGTCTTAAGAGCCGGTTAGGTGACCTCGGACTTATCGTTGTGGACTACCTGCAGTTAATGAGCGGCAGAGGAACTGCCGAAAACCGGCAGGTCGAAGTTTCAGAAATGTCCAGAGGTCTTAAGATTCTTGCTCGAGAGCTAGAGACTCCTATCGTCGCGCTGTCTCAGCTCAGCCGAGCCTTAGAGTCTCGGACAGATAAGCGCCCGATGCTCGCCGATCTGCGCGAGTCTGGATCGATTGAGCAAGATGCTGACGTAGTTGCGTTTCTCTATCGAGATGAGGTGTACAACCCAGAATCTCCAGATTTAGGTGCAGCGGAAGTTATTGTGGCTAAGCACCGAAATGGCCCAACGGGGACTGTCCGACTTGCTTGGTTAAGCAATTACACGAGATTTGCAAACATGAGTAGACATCAAGACCAGGCGTAAGGTTGAGTTGTAGATGTTCCTAGGACCTGATCTCATTCCTTTCTTGATGCTTGCTCTTGGGGCTGCTCTTTTTGTAGGTAATGGACTGGCGATGTTAAGACCTCGACCGCAACCGTTGAACGACAATGAATTGCAGAAAGCACCTATTGGGCGCAGTTTGTTGATGGTGGTCGTCGGCTTAATAGCATCGGTATGGGCGCTGGCGACGCTTGTGGGGTGAGGTGTGACAGGTTGGAACCAGATGTCGCGGCGCGCGAGGGATGCCAGCGCTGCGGTAAAACAAAAGAGCACTAGTTCTGACGCAGTTTGTATTAATACAAAGTGGAGCGGGTGACGGGAATCGAACCCGCGTTCTCAGCTTGGGAAGCTGACGTTCTACCATTGAACTACACCCGCAAATTGTTCAGTGAACTAGTCGTGAAGTGTAACGAGGAACCCGCCCAAGGGTTCGATCTGGTTATGAAGCTTGCCTTTGAAGCAATTGACACTGAGAGTCAACGCTAGGCTGCCATTCTCATGATTCTCTCCGACCGGACAATCCGCGAGTTGCTGTCAGCAGGTCGAATTGTGATTGACCCATTAAACGAAGGAGATATCCAGCCTTCTTCGGTCGATCTGCATCTCGATAACAGATTTCGAGTTTTTTTAAATCACACCAGAAGAGTGATTGATGTTAAAGAAGATCAGAGTGAGCTGACTGAAGAAGTCGTAGTCGAAGAAGATGACGCCTTCGTTCTTCACCCAGGAGAATTCGCTTTAGGTTCAACCCTAGAACGTGTAGCTATTCCAGATGATTTAGTTGGTCGGATTGAAGGTAAATCTTCATTAGGTCGCCTCGGTTTACTTATTCACACTACGGCGGGATTTGTGGACGCAGGATGGGATGGCCATCTAACTCTCGAGCTCTCTAACGTAGCTAATCTCCCAATTACCCTTTACCCCAAAATGAAAATTGGACAAATCAGTTTCATCCAAATGACTACGGCCGCCGATGTTCCATATGGCGCCTCTTCTTTGGGCTCGAAGTACCGAGGGCAACGCGGCCCGACTCCTAGTCGGTTCCATGAGAATTTTGAATAAAGATTAATTGCTGTCCGCCGACTCTGAGTCTGATTCAGCCGCCTCTAGAGCATCAACTAGGTGAATTGAGATATCTGCCACTTTGATTTGGTCGTCTTCGAATCCTTGGCCTTTCACACCATCGTCGATCATTACGTAACAGAACGGGCATGCCGTGGCTATGCGACTGGCCCCAGTGTTGATGAGCTCTTCAGAACGTTCATCATTCACTTTTGTTCCGATGGTTTCTTCCATCCACATCCGAGCGCCGCCAGCGCCGCAACACATTCCCTTTGTGCCGTTTCGAGGGGCTTCGACTATCTCAACTCCACTGAGCGTTCCAATAACTTTGCGCGGGGACATGTAGACGTCGTTGTGTCGCCCCAAATAACAAGAGTCGTGATACACAATTCTCTCGTCCAAACGCGCTTCACTTAAATCAAGGGCCCCGGACTCCACTAGTTCTTCTAGGAACTGAGTGTGGTGTAGTACCTCCCAGTTGCCGCCATATTGGGGATATTCGTTGTTAAGCGCGTTGAAGCAATGAGGACACTGGGTGACTATTTTTTGAACTCCCATTTCATTGAGGTTGTTAATGTTCTCGGTTGCCAACATTTGGAATAGGTATTCGTTTCCTGAGCGCCGGGCGCTGTCTCCCGTGCACATTTCTGATGGTCCTAAAATGGCGAAATCCACCCCTGCGCGCTGAAGTAATTTGGCCGTTGCCTCCGATACCTTCTGGTTTTTGTCATCAAAAGAACCAGCACACCCGACCCAGTACAAGTATTCGTGATCGAACGGATCTGACGGATCGACTACTTCGATATCTATCTCTTCGGCCCAGTCGGCACGCTCACCGTTGTTCATATTCCAAGGGTTGGCGTTGTTTTCCATACCTCTGAAAGCACCACCTAACTCGCTAGGAAAATCGCTCTCCATGAGAGTGAGGTAGCGACGCATATCAAGGATCTTGTCAAGGATTTCAATATTGACGGGACAGTTCTCGTCGCAAGCTCTACAGGTTGTGCAAGACCAAAGCTCTTCGTTGCTAATTCGCTCAAACAAATTATTTGCTGAGACTGTTATTTCTGAATCGGTGCCTATTGGAGGTGAGACTTGTCCGTGTTCCCCGGTAGCTGCCATCACTTCGCCGGTCTTGAGAACTATTTCTCTTGGATCAAGTGGCTTTCCGGTTGCGTGAGCTGGGCACACAGCGGTGCAGCGACCGCACATGGTGCAGCTATCTGTGTCGAGTAGTTGTTTCCAAGTGAAGTCTTCGATTACTGATGCCCCAATGGTTTCAATGTCCTCAGCTTCCATTAAGTCTGGTAGCGCTCGCATTGCACCTTTAGGTCGTTCTCGGTCTTTTAGATACATGTTTAGGGGGGATGTGAACATGTGGCGGAGCATCGTTACCGGGAGCATCACGAGGAAGGCCATAAAGCAAAGGACGTGAGCAATCCACATGGCCTGGTGCCAGCCCGCAATGGCACCGACCTGATCAATCAACGCTGACAACGGGTACCCGATGAATGACCATTGTTCATATGATGGCCGACCTTCGAGTGCGATCCGAAAAGCTTCAGCTGCAAACCCTGTAACCCCTAGGCCTAGGAGAACGCCAAGAATAAGGGCATGTTCCGGTCGACTTTTAATTTTGATTCTGTATGGCTTTTGTATGTAACGACGAACTATTGACCAGATCATTCCGACGGTGAACATGAGGCCTGCTAAGTCCCCAACGAAACTAAATCCTTGATAAGTGCCACCGTGTAGGAATTTGAGTCGCTCAGGTAGCTGATGGTCAATTTCTAGGGTTGTTGTCACGGCGAGCAGGACTAGGAAGCCGTAATACAACAGTGCGTGCATAATCCCTGCTGCGGGGTCACGGAGCAGTGTCTGCATCATCACGCCAGATCGATAATCACCTAAACGTTTTCTAGCGTTGCTGCTGTTCGTCGCTCTGCGGTCAGGGGCACCCCTTTCCCAGTTTTTAACTCGTTGCGAAAAATTCCAAGCACCGAAGATTATGAGTAACGGAGTGATTACATAGAACGCCAGCTTTAGAGAGCCTGGGATGTTACCGAAAACTTCTCGATGGACGTCATTGTGGTTATGGAACTCGAACACAGTAGCGGCGATTCCGGAAACCGCTGTTACAGAAGCGAACGCGATTCCGATCGCGAGCGCGAGATGGTGCGGTTTTATTCGTGCTTTCACGTAGGCCAAGTTACCGGACACTTTGGACACAAACGTCAATGACTTAAATTGATTCTGACGCTGGCCGTAGAAGGGCTTACGTGACAAGGTTGTAAGACAGTGAGTGAATGAGGAGGCGTTCCGATGGTACGTCTGGTGACAGCGGTAATTAAACCTCACCGGCTAGAAGCCGTGGTTGAAGCGTTGCAAGATACAAATGTTCAAGGCCTTACTGCCTCCGAAGTTAGAGGTTTTGGTCGACAAGGAGGGCATACCGAGACCTACCGCGGCACTGAATACCACGTTGACTTTGTTCCCAAAGTCAGAGTTGAAATTTTGGTAGATGCCGCCGACACAGATCGGGTCGTCGATTGTCTCGTCGAAGCTGCTCGAACAGAGAAAATTGGCGACGGCAAAGTTTGGGTTACTGAGGTGGAAAGCGTCACCCGGATACGCACGGGCGAGCGAGGTGTTGACGCTTTATAAGTCTGCGAGTTAGTAGCGAGACTAGGTTAAATAACGCTCAGAGATGGGCATTGAGTTGGCGGGTCTCAGATCCGAGTCGAGTTCATAAACAATGGGTGCGCCAGTGGGGATTTCGAGCCCAGTGATCTGATCCTCTGGTATGCCTTCTAGATGTTTGACTAAAGCTCTCAAGCTATTTCCATGAGCGGCTACAAGCACAGTTCCGAATTGCCGTAGGTCTGATGCAAGCTGGTTTTCCCAATAAGGGATAAGCCGTTCGATTACGTCGGCTAAACATTCCGTGGTCGGTAGAAAATCTGATGGAACAGACCCATAGCGACGGTCGGTATTTGGGTTGTAGGGATGATCGGGGTCCATCGTGGGTGGTGCTACTGAATAGCTTCGGCGCCATTCGCGCACTTTTTCTTCGCCGTGAAGCTCAACGGTTTCCTGCTTATTCAGACCGGTCAAGCCCCCATAGTGGCGCTCATTGAGTCGCCAGCTCCTGCTGACAGGAATCCAGAGTTGTCCACAGGCTGAGAGAGCCAAATTTGCTGTCAAAATAGCCCTCGTTTGGAGTGATGTGTGAACGACGTCTGGTGTTACTCCTGATGCGAGCATCAAAGTCCCGGCATTAGTGGCCTCTTCGACCCCTTTTTCAGTCAACCCGACATCGAACCAACCCGTAAACCTATTTTCGAGATTCCACTGACTTTGACCATGCCGAAGAAGAACGAGGCGAGAAGCCTTTTGGACCATGATTTGAACCTTAGTCGCACGTGCAGACTCCAGGTAGGTTAAGAATCTTGGTATAAAAGTTGTAAATGGTACACTCAAGTTTTATGATAATAGTCCCTCGAAGATGGAGATAGTTCCCATAGCCCGAGATCTAGGGCGATTCGAAGGATTACCTGATTAAAACCCCCTGAACCAGGAGACATGAATGTCGAAAGCAGTTGGCATAGACCTCGGAACCACGAACTCAGTTGTTTCAGCAATGGAAGGTGGAGAACCGACCGTAATAGCGAACGCAGAGGGAGATCGGACTACCCCGTCCATTGTTGGGTTCGCTAAAGGAGGGGAAGTGTTGACAGGCGAGGTGGCTAAGCGGCAAGCGGTGACTAATCCTGACCGGACCTTGGCTTCCGTGAAACGACATGTGGGCACTAATTGGACCGTCGACATTGATGACAAGGCCTACACACCACAAGAAATCGCAGCGAGAGTGTTGCAAAAGCTGAAGCGTGACGCAGAACAGTACTTAGGTGATGAAGTCACAGAAGCGGTCATCACGGTCCCGGCTTATTTTGATGATGCTCAGCGCACAGCAACTAAAGAAGCGGGACAAATTGCAGGACTTGATGTTCTGAGGATTATTAATGAACCAACAGCTGCAGCCCTTGCGTATGGCTTAGATAAAGAAACAGATGACCAAACCATATTGGTCTTCGACCTTGGCGGTGGCACCTTCGATGTTTCTGTCTTGGAAATCGGTGACGGAGTTTTTGAAGTTAAGTCGACCGCTGGCGACACCCGACTGGGCGGAGATGATTGGGACGAACGAGTTATTGATTGGCTGGCCGATTCGTTTAAGGGCGACCATGGAGTTGATCTGAAAGCGGACCCTATGGCTCTCCAACGACTTAAAGAAGCTGCTGAGCAAGCTAAGAAAGACTTGTCATCGAAGCAGACAACTCAGATCAATTTGCCGTTCATCACGGCTACTGACAGCGGGCCTCTTCATTTGGATTATGAGCTAAGTCGAGCCAAGTTCCAAGAAATCACTGCTGATCTAGTTGATCGCTGTCGAGCACCTTTTAAGCAGTCCATCGATGATGCCAACCTAACTTCCAGCGATATTGATCATGTGATCATGGTTGGTGGATCGACGCGGATGCCCGCAGTGCAGGAATTGGTCATCGAAATAGCGGGCAAAGAGCCACACAAGGGTGTGAACCCTGACGAAGTCGTCGCAGTAGGCGCTGCTGTCCAGGCCGGCGTTTTGAAAGGTGACGTGAAAGATGTACTGCTGCTTGATGTCACGCCGTTGAGTCTCGGCATTGAAACTAAGGGGGGTGTCATGACCAGACTGATTGAACGTAACACCACAATCCCCACAAAACGAACGGAAGTTTTTACGACCGCAGACGACATGCAACCATCAGTAGAAATCCATGTGTTGCAGGGTGAACGCGAGATGGCTTCTGGAAATAAGACTTTGGGCAAGTTCCAACTAGTCGACCTACCTCCGGCACCGCGAGGAGTCCCTCAAATTGAAGTGACCTTTGACATTGACGCTAATGGCATCGTAAATGTCTCTGCGAAAGACCGAGCCACTGATAAAGAGCAATCAATAACCATAAGTGGCGAGTCGAATCTAAGTGACTCGGATATCGAAACCATGGTCAAAGATGCTGAAGCTCACGCCGAAGAAGATCGTCAACGACGCGAAGCAGCAGAAATTAGGAATAACGCTGACGCCCTCGTCTATCAGATAGAGAAAATGTTGTCGGACCAAGCTGAACAGGTAGCCGAAGAAGACAAATCGGAAGTAGAGGCTGCGTTGTCCACCCTCAAAGAAGCGCTGGCGAACGAGAGTGAGGAGATAGAAGCAATCCGCAAGGCAACAGAAAATCTGACGGAGGTCAGCCAATCATTTAGTCAGAAACTCTATGAATCTGCGGCTCAGCAAGCAGAGGGCGGGAGCTCCAGTTCCCAAGAGAATGTCGACGATGTTGTTGACGCTGAAATCATTGATGAGGACCAGTGAGCGACGAAAAAGAAAACGATCCCGGACAAGAAGAACTTGGATTAGAGGACGAACATTTAGAGGTTCTATCGCCTGATTCAGTACCTGACCCTGCGGACTCAGTTTCAGAAGACCCGTTGTCGGTCGAGCTGATACTCGAGTCGTTGGAAGGGGTCACTGCTGAACGCGATGATTTTCGAGACTCGTTGCAACGGCTCCAAGCTGAGTTTGAAAATTTTCGCCGGAGAAGCTCGCAAGAGTCGGAACAGCGAATATCTGCTGGTGTTGCAAGACTTGCAGAAGCTCTTTTGCCAATTCTTGATGCCTGCGATGCGGCAGAAGCTCAAGGTTTACGAGATGTCGAGCCTATCCAAACTGCATTGGTCGCAGTGCTAAACAAAGCGGGGTTGGCTCGCATGGAGGTTGTTGGAGCCCCATTTGACCCAAACCATCACGATGCAATGTCCTTTGAAACAGGTGAGGGGAATGAACAGGTTGTGACCGAGGAGTTGCGGTCCGGTTATTTGTGGTCTGGCACTGTGTTACGTCCAGCAATGGTCAAAGTTCAAGAGCAATAAATCGCTTTAGCCGAGATGAGGAATTGAGAGATGGCTGTTCAGCGCGAATGGTTCGAAAAAGACTATTACGCGGTACTCGGTGTCTCATCAACCGCTTCCTCCAAAGAAATTACCAAGGCATATCGAAAGCTGGCGCGTTCCCACCATCCTGATGCAAACGGTGGGAATGAGGAACGATTTAAGGAAGTTTCAGCGGCTTACGACGTTTTAGGTGATAGCGCCAAACGCGGCGAATACGACGAAGCTCGACGAGTTGGTCCTTCAGGTGCAGGGGGATTTGCCTCTGGGTCTGATGGCTTTAATGTCCATTTTGAAGATTTTGATGATCTTGGTGGCATGTTTGGCAACCTCTTTGGACGCGGTCAGCGAGGCCCCGTTTCTATGCGTGGTGTTGATCAGGAAACGCGCATACACCTCGGCTTTCGTGATGCAATCGATGGCGTCACGACGACTGTCTTGCTCGGAAGTTCCGGCGAGGGCGAGCAGCGTCAAGTAAAGGTTCGTATCCCTGCTGGCGTGGATGATGGACAACGTATTCGGTTGACGGGAAAAGGCGGGGCTGGACGCAACGGAGGTCCTGCAGGAGATCTTTACGTAATCGTTGAAGTAGCACCAGATTCAATGTTTGGCCGTAAAGGGCGCCATCTCACTTTGCTTATTCCCGTTACGTTTCCTGAGGCGGCTCTTGGGTCAGAAATCAAGATCCCCACATACGATCATTCGACGGTCACTTTAAAGATTCCATCAGGAACTAAGTCGGGTACGACCTTTCGGGTTAAAGGACGCGGTGTTGTGACGCCAAAGGTGAAGGGCGACCTACTAGTCACTGTTGAGATTGCCGTTCCCACGGAGCTAAGCCCAGAGGAAAGACAAGCACTTGAAGCACTAAGCGAGGTAACTGACTGGTCGCCTCGAAACGAACCACATGAGGAGGGGTAATTGTGGGCCCAATGTCAATGACGCCTGACCCAGATAGAGCCGTATATGTAATTTCTGTAGCAGCAGAACTTGCAGGCGTTCACGCACAAACGCTTCGAATTTACGAACGAAAAGGATTAGTTGAGCCGGCGCGGACTCCTGGCGGAAGCCGGCGCTATAGCGAAATAGATATAGCCCTACTTCGGCGGATTCAAGAATTAACTAATGAAGGGTTGAATTTGGCAGGCGTAAAGCGTGTTCTTGATCTAGAACGACGATTGGCTCAACTTGAAGCAGAAATGCAGCAGCTTCAGGCCTCAGTAAACGCCACTGTCATGGAAACCCACCGTCATTATCGACGAGAACTAGTGCCCCTTGAGCAAGCTGTTGTTCCTTGGCTAGATCCGCGCCGGCGCCGCTGATCCCTCTTCATGAGTTGTTTTTCTGTATAAAACAAAATAAAGGATCTTAATTCATCCTAGAAACCTCAGGTTCCGCAATTAGGATCTGACAACGTCAGCAGATGACGTTTGGAGTGTTCCTTGCCAGGATCAATAGTGGTTGGTACCCAATGGGGCGATGAAGGCAAGGGCCGGGTCGTCGATATTGTCGCAAAAGAGTGTTCCCATGTGGTGCGCTATCAAGGTGGACACAACGCAGGACACACGCTTGTCGTCGATGGAGAGGTGTTTGCCCTGCAGCTCATCCCTAGTGGAGTTCTATACGACCATGTGATGCCGATTATTGGTAATGGCGTTGTGGTCGACCCCTACGTCCTATTAGCGGAAATTGATACGTTGACAGCGAAAGGTGTTGACTGCGACCGCCTGCTGTTGAGTCCTCAGGCTCATTTAGTGCTTCCTTATCATCAGATTCTTGATGAATTGGCAGAAAGCCAGTTGGGAGACAACAAAATTGGTACGACTAAGCGTGGGATTGGTCCTGCTTACGCTGATAAGGCATCAAGAGTTGGTATACGCGTGGAAGATCTGCTCGATCCCGACCATTTGCGGGCGAGGCTGCATAGTGCCTTAGCTGAACGGAACGTCTTTCTGCGAGATATTTATGGTCACGAAGGTGTCGACCCTGACCAACTAGCTGATGAATTAATTAATGAAGTCGCACCTCGTGTAGCTCCATATATCGGAGACACCATTGGACACTTGCATGACGCCTTACATGCAGGGCAAAGAGTTTTGTTTGAGGGTGCACAAGCAACTTTCTTAGATCTAGACCATGGGACATATCCATTCGTTACCTCGTCAAACCCTGTAGCCGGGTATGCGCTTGTGGGCGCAGGAATTGGGCCTGGAGCTATTGACCAGGTAATCGGTATTGCTAAGGCTTACTTGACCCGAGTTGGGTCGGGCCCGTTCGTTACCGAACTAGAAGATGAAGTGGGTGACCACCTTGTTGAAATTGGCCGAGAATTTGGAACCAATACGGGACGCCGCCGACGGACCGGATGGTTTGATGCTGTCATGGCAAGGCAAGCAGTTCGGCTGAACGCTTGCACCGAGATTGCGTTGACCAAATTAGATGTTCTCGATCAGTTGGAAACCATAAAGGTTTGTGTGGCCTACGAGGTAGATGGCCAACGTTACGAATACCTCCCACATCTTCGACGTTTGCATGACAAAGCCACACCTGTGTATGCGGAATTCCCAGGATGGAAGACTGATCTATCGGGAGCTACAGAACGGAGTGATTTGCCGCGAGAAGCAGTTGAATACATATCTTTCTTAGAGCGCCAGATGGGTGTGCCAATTCGATTTGTATGTGTCGGGCCAGGTCGAGAGCAATACTTACGGTTTGCAGCATGAAAGTTTGCGTGGTCGGATCTGGCGGGCGTGAACATGCTTTCGTTAAGACACTCTCTGAAGACTCAGAAGTGGTCGTTGCACCAGGATCACCTGGAATCGAAGGAAGTACCAGTCGCCCCGTCATGGAGATCGATGCTGACTTGTATGTAATTGGTCCCGAAGTTCCGCTCGTAAACGGGCTTGCAGACGATCTCCGAATGGCTGGCTGCAATGTCTTTGGTCCTGGAAAGAGCGGAGCCCGCTTAGAAGCTTCGAAAGCTTGGATGAAAGATCTAGTGCACGCAGCGGGTGTACCTACCGCGCAGTATGCATCGTTCGATCAAAGTCAAATAAGAGAAGCGATTGACTTTCTAAAAACCTTCGGCCCCCCTTATGTCATTAAAACAGATGGACTAGCTGCTGGCAAAGGTGTTCTTGTCACGCAAAGCTATGACGAGGCTGTTGTAGATATACAACAGAAGTTGTCTGGGGCAGCATTTGGTGATGCCGGTAAACGGATCGTTATCGAAGAGGGACTAACTGGACCTGAGTTGTCATTGTTTGCATTGTGTGATGGGCAAGGGGCCGTTTTGATCCCGACTTCTGCGCAAGATCACAAGAGGCTTCTTGATGATAACTCTGGTCCGAATACAGGGGGCATGGGCTGTTATTCGCCCGTGCCAAGCATGACTCAGGCCAATCTTGAGCTACTAATGGATTTAGCAGTTCATCCCACCGTTCAGGAACTTAAAAATCGCGACATTGATTACAGGGGAGTTCTGTTTGCAGGGTTCATAATGGCTCCGGATGGACCAAAGTTGCTGGAATACAACGTCCGATTTGGTGATCCCGAAGCTCAAGTTATTTTGCCCCGTTTCGAAACTAGTTTGAGCGAAACATTGCTTCAGGTTGCGCAGGGAAAGCTCACAAGTCAACCGGTGCTCTCATCTGACGCGATGGTCACTGTTGTCCTCGCATCAGAGGGTTACCCCTCATCGCCCAGAACGGGTGATGTCATTCATGGTCTGGATAAAGCCAGAGCAATTGAAGGTGTGACTGTGTTTTGTGCCGGGGTCGAATCAAATGGGCAGGGCGAATTGCTGACCAACGGAGGTCGAGTTCTCAATGTTTGTGGCCGGGCTGCGACCGTGAATGAGGCTCGCGAGCTGGCATATCGGGCAACAAATTTGATCTTCTGGCCAGGTATGCAACATCGGACTGATATTGGTGCTTCGATTGAGACTGATTCGAATTGGGAGGTAATCAAGTGAAAGTAGCTATTTTGATGGGTTCGCCACGCGACGGAGACAAGATGGCTGGTGCATCGGAAATGCTTGAACGTTTTGATGTTCCGCATGAAGTTCACGTCATGTCGGCTCACCGGACTCCCGAGAAGGTGGCCGAACTGGCTACCAATGCCCGAGACAATGGTTATGGCGTAATCATTTGTGGAGCAGGAATGGCGGCGCATCTTGCGGGCGCCGTGTCAGCACACACGACAGTGCCTGTTATTGGCGTTCCTTTGTCAGGTGGTGTTAATGGTGGTATTGATGCTTTGCTTTCCACTGTGCAAATGCCACGGGGGATTCCTGTTGCGACCGTAGCTGTTGATGGATCTGCGAACGCCGCAGTACTAGCAGTTGAGATTTTGTCGCTGAGCAATCCAGATTTAGTTGATCAACTTAAATCGTTTAGAGATGAAGGTGCCAGGTGACAGCTGCTAAGCCGGCGGTGGCCAATGTTTTGGCCACCCGGTATGCATCTGCGGAAATGGCATTGATTTGGTCAGCTGAAAATAAGATCGTACTAGAACGCGAACTATGGCTAGCAGTCCTCGAAGCTCAAAAGGATTTAGGCATAGAAATAGCCGATGATGTGGTTGCTGCCTACCGCTCAGTCTTGACTGATGTCGACCTTGAGTCGATAGATCGACGGGAACGAGTAACGAAACATGATGTTAAAGCTCGAATAGAAGAATTTTCTTTTCTAGCTGGTTATGAACATATTCATAAAGGTCTGACCTCAAGAGACCTAACTGAAAATGTTGAACAGCTACAAATCAAACGCTCATTACTTCTGGTTCAACTTCGATTAGTGGCTGTTATCTCGCGTCTTGCAGAACTAGCTGTTCAATATCAAGACACTTCCATAACTGGACGCTCGCATAATGTTCCAGCTCAAATGACCACGCTAGGGAAGCGGTTCGCCAACCTGGGTCAAGAGACGATCCTTGCCTATCAACGCATTGGAGACCTGGTAGAAAAATATCCGTTGCGCGGGTTAAAAGGCCCGGTTGGGACCCAGCAAGACCTGCTTGATCTTTTCGAAGGAGATGAGAGCAAAGTCGCGGATCTTGAAGTACGAGTTGCCGCAGAATTGGGGTTTAGCGAAATATTGCGAGCAGTGGGACAGATATATCCGCGTTCACTTGACTTAGATGTTGTTAGCGCGCTGATGCAAACAGCGAGTCCTTTAGGCAATGTTGCCTTGCAAATTCGGCTGATGGCTGGCTTAGACCTAGCGACTGAAGGCTTTAGCGAAGGCCAAGTGGGTTCATCTGCCATGCCTCACAAAATGAACGCGCGTTCGGCTGAACGCGTAAACGGGTTTGTGTCAATCCTTAGAGGACATTTGACGATGGCTGCCTCCATTGCCGGTGATCAGTGGAACGAAGGAGACGTAAGCTGTTCAGTTGTTCGACGCGTAGTGCTCCCTGACGCTTTTTTTGCGATTGATGGAGCCATTGAGACCATATTGACAGTTCTTGACGGGTTTGGGTCTTACAGCAATGTCATTGATCGAGAATTGGATCGTTACTTGCCTTTTCTTGCCACAACACGCTTGTTAGTGGCGGCAATTAAGGCGGGAGCCGGTCGCGAAGAGGCTCATGAGATTATAAAAAAACATGCTGTAGCTGCTGCGTTACAGATTCGAGAAGGCGTGTCTGGAGAAAACGATCTCCTCCAACGTCTCGTCGATGATCCGACTCTTCCGTTAAATCAAGAAGTGATTGCTGAAGTGCTCTCTGATCATGAGGCTTTTGTTGGTCTCGCTGAGTCTCAAGTAACAGCTTTCGTCGCTGCTGCCAGCAGAATTAATTCTGAATATCCTGGGGCAGGGTCCTACCGCCCAGCCCCAATTCTCTAGTAGAGAAGAGATGTGAACGAACTTCAATTACTTCATAGTGGCAAAGTGCGAGAGATGTACATCGTTGATGATGAACATTTGCTGATGGTGGCGAGCGATCGAATTTCGGCTTTTGACGTCGTCTTTAACGAACCGATACCTGACAAAGGGAAAGTTCTGACCGCGATGACAGTGTGGTGGTCTGACTACTTAGACGCAGTTGCTCCTACCCATCTCGTTTCAGCGGACGCGGCGGATTTCCCGGACGAAGCGCGACGACCAGAATGGGTGGGCCGGTCGCTGCTAGTCCGGAAAGCTGAAATGTTGCCTCTGGAATGCATAGTGCGTGGCTATATCACGGGATCCGCTTGGAACGAGTACCAGACTTCTGGGACTATGCATGGGTCCGTTCTACCGAGCGGTTTGTTAGAAGCTGAACAGTTACCAGAGCCAGTATTTACTCCTTCAACCAAAGCTACAGAAGGCCACGACATCAACATCAGTTACGAAGAGGCTGTAAATATCGTGGGCGAAGATCTAGCTTCTGCGGCGCGATCAATCTCTGTTGAGGCTTATCGGCGAGCATCTGAACATGCTGCACAAAATGGTGTCATCATCGCAGATACGAAGTTCGAATTAGGCATTGTTGATGGTCAAATGGTGATAGCAGATGAACTGCTCACTCCGGATTCATCAAGGTTTTGGCCTGCGGAGAATTGGAATCCAGGTGCAACGCCGGTTTCCCTTGACAAACAACCAGTTCGAGACGCTACTGCGGCCACTGGCTGGGACAAATCACCTCCGCCCCCACCTCTTGCGAGTGAAACTGTGGATGCCACCCGTGATCGTTACATCACTGCGTATGAGCGAATTACGGGTGAATCATTCAGTAGCTGGTTAGGGCGAAACTGATGATGTTCGAAGTGAAGATAGAGGTCTCACCCCGTGATGGAATTGCGAATCCTGAAGGATCGACAATTGAACGGGCGTTACCTGCATTGGGCTTTGAAATGGCTCGTAGTGTTCGTGTCGGTAAATTAATTCGCCTCGAAGTAGAAGCTGAATCTGCTGCCGCCGCGCAGTCCCTTGTTGAAGATATGTGTAACCGCTTTCTAACAAACCCTGTTATTGAAGATGCACTTGTGGATGTACTCGAGACATGACTCAGCGTGTCGGCGTAATTCGCTTCCCAGGTACTAACTGTGAATTTGACACCATCGATGCGATCCGATGGCTCGGGGGTGAAGCTGAGATCCTTTGGCACAGCGATGCATCGGTAAAGAACGTGGATGCCATAGTGATCCCAGGCGGATTTGCACACGGCGATTACTTGCGGTGCGGCGCAATCGCACGGTTCTCCCCGGTGATGGAAGCGGTGGCTGATTTCGCCCAATCAGGTGGCCCGGTGTTAGGGATCTGCAATGGATTTCAAGTCTTAACGGAGGCGGGCCTTTTACCTGGCGCTCTGCAAAAAAATGCCGGTATGAAGTTTCTGTGTTCCATGCAACAGATCGAATTTGTCTCCACTCAAAATGTTGTTGGGAAGGGCTCTGCTATAGGAGACCACCTGCAAATTCCGATCAACCATTTTGAAGGTAATTATGTTTGCTCTCCTGAAGTTCTTTCAAGGCTAGAAATGCAAGAACAAATTGTGTTTCGGTATACCGACAATCCAAACGGATCAACAAAAGATATTGCCGGTGTATGTAACGAAGCAGGAAATGTTGTGGGCATGATGCCGCATCCAGAAAGAGCTACTTCTAGTCTTTTGGGTTCAAATGACGGAGCCGTCATCATTCAATCTTTTCTGTCTGCTTGATTGGTTCATCAGATGACGTCTTTCATACTCGCTACCTTTCATTAGTTAACATCTCCATGTGAGCGACGCTATAGGCAGGAATGCTTCGCAAGGCATCCGTAAGAACTCTGGCTCGGCGGCTAGGTTTGGGGCGTGAGCGCGGCCCCAGAAGATGCATCAGTTCACCGAGCGCTTGGTTTAAGCGACGCCGAATATGAACAAATCCATGGGCTTCTTGGGCGACACCCCAATCATCTTGAGTTGGCCATGTACTCGGTCATGTGGTCAGAACACTGTTCTTATAAATCATCCAAAGTGCACTTGAAAAGACTTCCGACTGAAGCGCCCTGGGTTCTGGTTGGCCCAGGAGAAAACGCCGGGGTAATAGATGTTGGTGATGACATCGCCATAGCAATTCGGATCGAAAGCCACAATCACCCCTCAGCTATTGAGCCGTACCAAGGCGCGGCGACAGGAGTTGGTGGCATTTTGCGAGATATCTTCACGATGGGCGCAAGACCAATAGCTGTCATGGACCCACTTCGATTTGGGCCTCTTGATGATCCTCGTAGTCGATGGATCGCAGAAGGCGTGATAAGTGGTGTATCTGGCTATGGCAATAGTGTCGGCGTTCCGACAGTTGGTGGGGAGATTGTCTTTGACGAAACCTATAAAGGCAACCCGCTGGTCAATGTTCTTGCTATGGGTGTGCTCCCTTCGCAACGACTTGTACTTGGGCAGGCCAGCGGTGTCGGCAACCTAGCGATTTTGCTAGGAGCCGCAACCGGCAGGGATGGGATAGGTGGTGTCAGCGTTCTAGCCTCAGCCGGTTTTGATGAAAACTCCGAAGGAACCGATAAACGCCCCAGTGTGCAAGTTGGTGATCCATTTGAAGAAAAGAGACTTTTAGAGGCATGTCTAGAACTCCTGGAGGAAGGCCTGGTAAGCGGGATCCAGGATTTGGGTGGTGCTGGTATTACTTGCGCAACTAGTGAAACAGCTTCTCGCGGTGGCGCCGGCATGGACGTTGATGTTTCGGCAATTCACTCCCGTGAAGAAGGTATGGAGCCATTTGAGTTAATGACTTCCGAATCTCAAGAAAGAATGCTGGCGATTGTCGAACCCCAACACCTTGAGAAGGTTTTGCAAATTTCAGCTCAATGGGAAATAACGGCCAGTGTGATCGGTCGCGTGACTGGTAACGGACAGTTGCGAATTTTGGATGGCTTTGAGGGAGAAGTCCTGGCTGAGCTCCCAGCCTCAACGCTCCATGATGATGCCCCTGAATACAACCGACCGATGTCACCACCAGATGATTTAACTGAACGACGATTACGGGATGCTTCTAAAGGTCCAGTTAATTGTGTTGAGGACCTTCTGGCACTGGTATGTGACGCTTCGTGGGTTTATAGCCAATATGACCATCAGTTGTTCCTAAACACAGTGGTGGGTCCTGGTAGCGACGGAACTCTTCTCCGGCTCAGACACCCTTTGACAGGAGAAGACACTGGGAGGGGTCTAGCCCTCTCCACCGACGGTAATCATCGTTGGTGCTACGTCGATCCGCGGCAGGGTACGAAAATGGTTGTTGCCGAAGCCGTCATGAATATTGCTTGTGTAGGTGCCGATCCACTTGCAGTAGTTAATTGTTTGAATTTTGGTAATCCGGAACATCCGGAAGTCATGTGGCAATTATCAGAATCAGTTGATGGTATGTCCGAGGCATGTATTGCCTTCAATGCGCCGGTAGTGGGTGGCAACGTAAGTTTGTATAACGAAACGAACGCGGTTGATATAGCACCAACCCCTGTTGTCGGTGTTCTTGGTATGCACCCCGCTCTCTCAGAACCGCCTCCGGGTATTGAATTAACACCAGATTCCCTCCTGCTGGTGCTGGGTCAGGAACCTGCCTCAGATGTATCTATGGGAGGGAGTCGCTGGGCATGGGAAGTTGGCGGTTGTAAAGATGGCTTTCTTCCGGAATTTGATCTTGACCACGCTGTCCGGACTGCGGCTTTCGTTGCTGACTCGGTTCAGAAGCAGAGATTGAAGGCCGTGCATGATATTGGAGAGGGTGGCCTCGCAGTAGCGCTTGCAGAAATGGCTATTCGATCTGGGATTGGTGCCAAATTAAATAATTACGACAACCATATTTTGATGTTCAACGAATCAGGGGGACGGGTTCTCGCTGTAATCGGAACTGAAGATTTAGACGATTTCCTCAAGGCAGCGGACACTAACGGGGTCGCTGCAACAGTAATTGGAGAAACTGGTGGTTCCTCATTGGTATTTGGCCCACTTGTCAACGTGTCGCTAGAGGCTTTGACAGCAGCTTTCGAAAATCAATTGTCGGAAGCATTGGGTCAGGGAACTGTCAGCGCATGACGGATGGAATCCGTGAAGTAGAAATAAACAAGCCACGAGAAGCTTGCGGTGTTTTTGGAGTTCTTGCTCCCGGACGCCCCGTTGCTCACCAGACATACCTTGGTTTGTATGCCCTCCAACACCGAGGACAAGAATCCGCTGGAATTGCAGTGAGTGACGGAGCCAGTGTCACCGTTGTTAAGGATATGGGTCTCGTCTCAAGCGCTTTCGATGACCGAATACTTGCTGCTTTAGAAGGAAATATAGCGATTGGCCACACTCGCTATTCAACGACAGGATCAAGTTCCTGGCGCGCCTCACAACCTTTTTATCGTGACGTCGGTGATCTCGAATTTGCCCTCGCTCATAATGGAAATCTCGTTAACACAGCCGAACTTGCTGCTGAAGCAGGAATGCTCGATGGAATGGTCACTAGCGACAGCGACCTCGTTGCTGAACTAGTCGCTGTTGAACTTTCAAGCGGTAAAGCTCCCGCCGGGAATGAGCTTCCCTGGGCTTTGGAACGTGTCTTGCCACGACTTAAAGGCGGCTTCTCCTTCGTGGCTATGGATCGCCATCACCTTGTTGGGGCGCGCGGTCCTGAAGGTTTCTGGCCTCTGTGTCTAGGGCGACTAGATAATGGCTGGGTAGTTGCCTCTGAAAGTCCCGCATTAGATACGGTTGGCGCTCATTTTGTGCGCGAGGTTGACCCTGGGGAGATGGTCGTTATTGATAGAGATGGGTGGACGTCCCACCAACCCTTTGATAACCCAGACCCGAAATTATGTGTATTCGAATTCGTCTATTTTTCGCGTCCAGACACGGTGCTATACGGTCGCAATGTTCACTCGGCGAGACAACGGATGGGGGAACAATTAGCCGATCAAGCTCCAGCACAAGCAGATCTTGTGATGCCAGTACCGGAGTCTGGTATCCCAGCGGCTCAAGGGTTTGCTCGGGCAAGCGGTATCCCTTATCGAGACGGACTAGTTAAAAATCGTTACATCGGCCGAACTTTTATCGCTCCCTCTCAGGAGATGAGAGCCTTGGGAGTCAAGATGAAACTTAACCCAATCCGGCACAATATTGAAGACCAGCGGCTGGTTGTGGTTGATGACTCGATTGTTCGCGGGACTACTACCCGAGCCATAGTGGAAATGCTTCGTGCGGCAGGAGCCGCTGAAGTGCATTTGAGAATTTCTTCCCCGCCTTACAGATGGCCGTGTTTTTATGGGATGGATACAGGTACGCAGTCAGAACTACTAGCTGCAAATCTGACAATGGATGAAATTCGTGAATATTTAGGGGTTAACTCCATTGCCTATCTTGAACTCGACCGTCTTATTGACGCTACCGGTGCCGCCGGTGCCGGGTTTTGTACGGCGTGTTTGAACGGGCAATATCCGGTGGAAATCCCAAGTGATATGGGGAGGGATGTCTTGGGAGAACGACAAGATGACAAAGGTTCTGATTTTATATCGGTATCGCAAATGGAGCTTGGTCAATGAGTCCCGATATCACATACTCCGACTCTGGAGTTGATATAGGCAAAGCAGACGAGGCCGTAGAGCGACTGATCCCGCACGCAAAATCAACTTTTCGTAAAGAAGTAATTAGCGAGGTTGGAGGGTTTGGGTCAATCGTTGCGCTCCCGGACGGATACGAAGAACCTGTATTGGTATCAGGTAATGACGGTGCTGGAACCAAAACGCTTGTAGCTAAGAGCATGTGCAGATACGACACCATCGGTATCGATGTGGTTGCAATGTGTGTCGATGACATTGTTACCTGCGGAGCTGAACCACTGTTTTTTTTGGACCAACTGACTGTGGGAAAAATTGATCCAGAAGTCATCGAACAACTTGTCATTGGGTTTGCCGAAGGATGCATAGCTGCTGGTTGTGCCTTAACCGGCGGAGAAATTGCTGAACATCCAGACTCAATGGATGAGGATGACTTTGATGTAGCAGGCTTTGCTGTTGGGGTAGCTGAACGAGCCGAGTTACCAACTAAGTCCTCAGTCATCCAAGGTGACTTATTGGTAGGCCTTGCCTCAACAGGCTTACGTTGCAACGGATACAGCTTGGCAAGACGAGTCTTGATGCATAGCCGCGCCACAGATGAGCCTGCATGGCCTGGCGCTGACCTGTCACTTGGTGACGAGTTGCTGCGCCCGTCAGTTATATATGCGCCAACCGTTCTGAGCGCGTTTCGGGACCACGAAGTACATGCCGCAGCCCATATAACTGGGGGAGGACTGGCAGGAAATCTTAAACGTGTGATCGGAGACCAAGTAGACATAGGTTTAGACGTGCAAACTTGGCGACGCCCGAGAATCTTTGAAGAGATCGCGAGTCGAGGCCCAGTTTCTGAAACAGAAATGCGAAACGTTTTTAACCTCGGTATTGGCATGGTTCTTATAGTTCCTCGTGACCAAATAGATGCGATCATGGAACTTGCACACGTGAATGGACACGAAGCCTGGGTTATTGGACAAGTGACCGAAGGCCGTGGCCAAGTGGGGTGGACGGACCAATGAATGAACTTGACCCGCTGCGGATCAAACTTAAGGAGCACCTGCTTGAGCACGCTGTGAGGACCGGCGATTTTGTTTTGAAATCCGGCCGTAAGAGCAACTGGTTTATCGATGGTAAACAGACGGTTTGTACGCCTGAAGGAATTCAACTGATTGCAGAAATTATTTTGGGCGAGATACACGGTATCGATGCTTTTGGCGGTCTAACTATGGGCGCTGATCCTGTTGCTTACGGCGTTGCAGCGATAGCTGCTGATCGGGGTCAAGAAATTCGGAGTTTCAGTGTTCGTAAAGAGTCAAAAGACCATGGCGTTGAGGGCCGTGTAGCTGGAGCGTTGCGTAAAGGGGACCGCGTAGCTATCACCGAAGATGTTGTGACTAGGGGGGTGTCACCTCTAGAAGCCGCCGAAGTAGTTCGAGCTTTTGGCGCGGACCCGGTGATGATTATTTCAGTTGTGGATCGCGGCGGCACCTGTGAACAAATGGCTAAAGAAGCCGGAATCAGCTTCTACGCACTACTGACAGCACCCGATTTGGGCTTTGAATATGAGGGTCCATAAAACAAATGCGTTAGGTCTGTTTGGACAAGTCCACTCGTCCCGCCACAATAGAGCGCTCGCATCCCGCACCAGGAGAACCGATGTCTCGACCCACCGCTGCTTTTTCAGCGACTTTAGAAGTTGAGCTTGCTCATGAGCCAGGCACCCTCGGCCGACTATGTACGGCGATTGGTGATGTTGGCGGAAATATTCGAAGCCTCAGGGGTTTCACCGTAACTGGTGGTTCGTTACGTGAAGAAGTAGTTGTTGACGCAGCCAGTGAATCTCATATCGAAGATATCTGTGAGGCAGTTGACGGACTCGAAGGAATCAAGGTCATTAGTGCAGTCGACCGGACGTTCAAGATTCATGAGGGTGGAAAGCTTGAAACCATAAGTCGAATTCCGTTACGAGACGCTGATGATTTGTCGATGGCGTACACGCCAGGGGTTGCTCGTGTCTGTATGGCGATTCATCGTGATGAAGCGGCATCGCATGAGTTAACAATCCGAAAAAACACGGTAGCGATCGTCAGTGATGGTACTGCTGTCCTTGGATTGGGTGATATCGGGCCAGCGGCTGCCATGCCTGTGATGGAAGGCAAAGCGCTGCTATTTAAAGAGTTCGCCGGCGTGGATGCATTCCCTATTTGCTTAGATGTGAATACCCCTGAAGAAATTATTGAAACAGTGATTCGACTAGCCCCAACCTTTGGGGGCATCAACTTAGAAGATATAGCGGCCCCCGGTGCATTCGAAGTTGAGGCGCGCCTGCGTGAAGCCCTTGATATACCGGTCTTTCACGATGATCAACACGGCACAGCCGTTGTGGCGTTAGCCGCATTAGAAAACGCGGTCCGTATTACCGGCAAAGAGTTCAAAGACCTGCGGTGCGTCATATTGGGAGCAGGGGCAGCAGGTGTTGCTTGCGCAAAAATCCTTTTAGGTCGAGGAATTGGCGATGTTGTTGTGTGCGACCGGAAGGGCACTATCTATCCCGGTCGAGAGGATATGAATACAGCGAAAGAATGGATAGCTCACAATACAAATATCGACCAGATTGCTGGCACGGTCGCCGAAGCCATGGCCGGAGCCGATGTTTTCATGGGTCTTAGCGGTCCTGGACTTATTACGCGTGATGATGTCGCAGCAATGGCCGACAAACCAATCGTATTTGCCATGGCTAACCCCGACCCCGAGATTCTTCCCGAGGAGATCGGCGATATCGCAGCGGTTGTGGCGACAGGGCGCAGTGACTATCCGAACCAGATCAATAACGTGCTTGCTTTTCCGGGAATCTTTCGCGGTGCCTTTGATGCCTCAGCCGCCGATATCACTGAAGGAATGAAAATTGCTGCAGCCTCGGCTATTGCCGCAGCTGTTTCAAGTGATGATCTTGCGCCGGACTTAATCATTCCGACAGCATTTGACCGTTCAGTTGTGCCAGCAGTTTCTTCGGCGGTTGCTGCCGCCGCAAGAGAAGATGGGGTAACTCGGACAGCGGCAACACGGATCCCCAACTAAGCCAAAATTACTAGAAGTCAGGGGCGTACACCCCTGACTTCTTAGCGTGGTCGGGACCGGCGTCGATCCGGTGACCTCACGCTTTTCAGGCGCGCGCTCTGCCAACTGAGCTACCCGACCGCGGTCCCGACGGGATTTGAACCCGCGACCTCCGGCTTGACAGGCCGGCGTGAACTCCAGACTTCACCACGGGACCAACCGTGATTGCCCTAGATAACCAAGGGCAAGGGATTGAATTCTGGCGTGACGGATGTCGTATTGCAACCTGATCGGCCTTATTCACGTTTACTTGTTGTTTCGGAATCCGTGGTTTAGCTCATCTGGTTGGACTGGACGCATCAGCAACTCGAGTGCATTCCACAATGTTCGTGACACTGGATCGAACAGAATTGGGAAAATAAGTCCAGCCGGAGCGGCAACCAAAAGTAAGAATGACGTTGAAACATCAGTCCCAAATACGACAAGGGCTAGAGAGACCACTGTGAGAACTAGCGCCGAACTGACCACTGTGTTTACAGCCACCGCTCCTAAAGAATGACCTTCCATCCGCTCAAAGTGCAAGCCGCAATTTGGGCAATCGTCCATCATGGCGAACATGCCCCAGGTTCTGAACAACCCTCGGTAACCGCAGACACCACAGGCCATCGTCAACCCGCGCCAAAGTGTTTTCATCAGGTCTAGATGACCTTTCTCATTTTTCTGGCCAGGTCGCCCCGTTGTCCAATTCTCACTGTGTCAAGACCTCGCCAAGTTGCCAACATTTGAAGTTCGGTAGCAAGAGCATCAATAGCTTGTTCGTTCATTCTGTCGGCTTCAGAGTAAACCCCGAATACATGTAAAACACCCGTTTTCATGTCAGCCTTTAGATCGACTCTGGCAGATAGTTGGTTGTCATGAAGAAACGGCAACACGTAGTAACCATGGATGCGTTTGGCTGCAGGTACGTAGATTTCCAAACGGTATTTGAAGTCGAACAATCGTTGAGTTCTTGGCCGGAACCACACCAATGGATCGAACGGACTGAGAAGGACAGACTTTGATATTTCGTCACTAATTTGTGCGTTAGCTGGGAGGTAAGCGATTCGATCCCAACCATCAACTTGAACTGGGAGCAACTCCTCACGTTCTACTAATTCGATAACACGTTGACGTCCATCAATTTTCGGCAATCTGAAGTAATCGATAAGGTCTTCTGTGCTTGCTATGCCAAGGTGATTTGCTGCTCGCCGGATTAGCTCGTAATGCGCATCGACTTCGGAAATTGAATTGTCCAAGGCACCTGCGGGCAGAACCTTTGATGTGACGTCATAAAAGCGCGTGAAATTGTTTCGGTGGCTTACCGATACTTCACCGATCCAAAATAGCCATTCGAGGGCGATTTTTGCTTCTGACCAGGCCCACCAAGCTGCACTTTTTGGTTTGCTTTGGAGTTGCCCGGCGCTCACTGGCCCATGTCGCGCCACATAGCGTGCGACTTTCTTAATGAAATTCGGGTTTTCGGCAGCAAACTTTCGTATCCCTTTCCAGACTTCGCCTTGTTCTGCCCGACGCATTCGCCAAGCGAATAGAGATAAATCTTTGACTGGTAGGTAGCTTGCTTCGTGGCACCAATATTCCGTGAATTCGCGACGGTCGTAAGCTCCTTGTTGTAGCAGCTTTGACAAATTGTCGTGGCAGCTGCCAAGACGTGCTCGGAGTACAAGTAAATGAGAGCGAGCAATTGCATTTACTGCGTCAATCTGCAAAACGCCGAGCTTGGTGAAAGCCCATCGTAAATGTCTGATATCTCGTTGAGTTGAGGAGAAGTGGTCTGTAGCCCGTAGCCCTTGGGCAGATATGGCTATAGAACGCGCCTGAGAAGCCGATAACTCGATGTGTTTAACAACCGACATCTCTGGCTGAAGATTTCAGAACAAATCTCTATCGTTCTTCTTTAAAGATCACATGTTGACGGATCACTGGGTCGTACTTCTTCAACTCAATCCGCTCGCGGCTGTTTGTTTTATTTTTGCGTGTGGAGTAGGTGTAGCCAGTGCCGGCTGTCGACTTGAGCTTGATTACCGGACGCTTATCGCTTTTTGCCATCAGATTTTCTCCCCACGACGTCGCAGATCAGCCAAGACTGACTCAATCCCGCGCTTATTAATGATCTTGATGCCCTTAGCGCTTACCGTCAACGTGACATGCCGTTTTTCATTCGGCACATAGAACTTTTTCTTCTGGATATTTGGCTTGAACCATCGCTTGTTTCTGCGGTGAGAGTGAGAAACGGTGAAACCGGTTGTTGGTCTGCGACCAGTTACTTGACAGACGTTGCTCATAGAAACTCTCAGCTTAAAGAAGTGTTGGGTAAAGCCATCGCGATGACGGCTTTTCAGGCTAACAGCGAGGCGAACCAATCACCATCCCCAGCTCATCAGTCTTCTTGTTTATAGATGAGGAATTATCTCTTGGCCGACTTTTTCAAGGACTTCGAATCGAGGATCGAAATTGGGGAGAATCATTAGTTGATCGAGGCCCCGTTCGTCGAGTTCGATGAGGCGTTCGATTATTTGGTCTGCCGTTCCAACTATGCACGTGGCATCAATCAGTTCTGGGGTGACAAATCTTTCTTCCTCAGGGATTACCCAACAGTTATGGCCTGCATGTATCCGTTGATGGATTCGTTCTGGGTCGTAGTCCTCCAGCATTGCGGTGTATTCCTCCCAAATGCCGTCGAGTCTGCTTCCTGGTGAGCGACCAAATTGTCGGTATTGATCGTAAGAGTAATGAACTGAAGCCATCGCCATTGCTCCTGCTTCTGCCTTTACTCTTGGACTTTCAATTGTTTCTCCATCATTCAGTACGACGATGGTTGTAAGGGACACAGTGAGGTAGTCATCTCTGTTTAGCTCCCGGCCTGCTTCTGTAGATCCCCGTTCAATCATCTCCCATGTCCGGTCCATTACTTGAGCGTCTGGGGGAATGGACATAACTGCGCCATCGCCGTGCTTGCCGGCTAATGCCAGCGACTTTGGACCAAACCCAGAGACGTATAGCGGGATCTCGTCATCAAAATTAACGAATCCCTTGTCCGGCATGATGTGACGTATCGGGCTTACTTGTCCGTTATAGGAATGACTTGCTTCCTCACCTTTCAATAGCGGTCTCAATGTTGTGAGGTACTCGTCGAACTCTGCAATCTTTTGCGGCTTGTGACCCATTATTCGCATCGCAGTATTACCCGTTCCTAGGCCAAGAAAGGTTCTTCCTGGGGCTAATGCGTTGATGGTGGCGATCGACGCTGCTGTGACTGGAGCTGGGCGTGTTCCAGATACCGATACTCCCGTGCCAATGTTGATTGTTGATGTGCGGTCAGCCACCAAAGCTAAAGCCGCGTAGCAGTCGGACCACAGCATTTGGCTATCAGCAAGCCAAGCATGTGAGTATCCCAGTTCTTCTGCCCTTACGACATAGTCAATATCGCCAACATGTGATGCAACACAAAGTCCAATATCCATGACGGCACCCTAGAACAAATTTGTCAGCGTTGGCCCACGGCGAATAAGCCACCTTCGCGAGAGCCAACATAAATGCGACCGTCCCAGACTGCTGGTGTGGACTCGATGCAGCCGCCGATTTCAATCCGCCAAATTTCAATAGGTTCGATCTTTGGTTGATGAACACTGTAAGCACGGAGATAACCGCCGCAGTCTCCAACGATTAGGATGTCGTCGACAACAACGGGTGAGCTCCATAGCGGACCTTCGAGAAACAGGGTCCAGAGTATTTCTCCAGAAAAACGGTCGATAGACATCAGTCGACCAGAGTTTGTGGTCACATAAAGAACTTCTTTATGCAGGGCTGGTGTGCTCCAGATGCCGCCGGGCAAAGTTTTACTTTCGTGCAGAGACCAAACCACTGGTGTTTCAGGTTTTCTTGGGTCTAATTTTACTAATTGTCCAATTTCACGTGACCGTGATGTTGACCGTTCGTATTCCGCGGCAACGTAGAGGAAACCTTCTTCGTCTATGACGATTGTTGCGTCAATGTCGTCTCCCATCCACCAGCGGAAAGTTCGTGATGGGGTATCGCCGCTCCATAATGGTGCTAAATCCCAACCTTGAACGAGACCGCCTGAGTTGGCAAACCAGGCGGTATTGCCGGAAATTGCGACAGAGTTTTCGATGGAGACGTTGTTATCCCCCAATGCCGCCAAAAGTTCATTATCCCAACCTGGTGCTTGAAAGACTATTTCGGGGCTTACGGTGACGAAACCAGAGCTGTCTACTGATCGGTTAAGTCGAACTATGTGAAACCAGCTATTTTCGCCGCCGGTGATGAGATGGTCATGAAGAATAAGTGGTGCTGCGTCCCAGTCATCGTTCCACATCATTGGGTTGACTTGATCGCCAGCCAAGCTCCAAAGCTCGGTGAGATGGTTAGCTCGGTCGAATGCCAAGATCCGTAAACGTCCGTCTCTTGACCCACTGTAGATAAGGGGAAAGCCATCTGGATCGACTGTTAGAGAGCCCTTAACAATGTCACCTGTCATGAACGGATCGACGACCGGTGAACCTGAAGATGCGTCGAGGAGATGGATGCCCCGGTCGTAAGCGCCGACAGCTAGCCAAGTATCGTCTCCCATCTCCCAAACTGCGGGCTGCCCGGTCCAACCGATTCCGCACCAGTTAGAAGTACGACCTCCTGTAGTGGATAAAGAGCACAAGTTTCCATTTTCAGGGAAACGCCATAGCACTTCGGGCATCAATGGAACTGGGCCGCGTCCGTACCACGATCTAGTTGGCGAACCTCTGAAGGTGAGAAGGCCCTGGACGGCATCACCCCACGCTGTCTGAACTTTCTTTGGGTCCCACCAGCCTTGGTAAGGCTCACTTGTAGCGCTTAGGACAGACGTAGGGGGGATAGTTGTTGAGTTGTCAAACAAAGTTGTTGAGGTTGTTATTTCCGGGACAAGAAATGACGAAGTAGTTGCTGATGAGTGTGGAAGAGTGGATCCAGTAGTAGTTGGTGCAACTGAACCCTCAGTTGAACAAGCACTGGTTAGTAAAAACAGGAATATGACCATGCCCCTCCAAAAAGCTTTCAGCGAACCTGAGCGGCTGATGAACTCAGTTTGGGGAGATCGGCTGGTCATTATGGCGCAGAGCCTATGTCTTCGAGCAGGATCAGCAGAATCACTGAATTCTCATTTACAGTTCATGTTTAGGAAGTAGATCTATATTTGATGAGTTCATCAGAAGAGCCAGCCGTAATTAACGCCGTGGTCGGCGTGGTAGACGACGATAAAAGAATTCGTCAGGCATTGGAACGTGCCCTGAGATCTGAAAATTATGAAGTTCTGACTGCAGCTGATGGATTGCAGGCGGTTGAAATTTCTGGCCAATTAGATCTCATGATCCTTGATTTAACAATGCCTGAGCTTGGAGGAATTGAGGTGTGCCGTCGTTTACGGTCTGAAGGATCGGAGATACCGATCTTGCTTCTTACGGCCCGCCATGAAACCGAGCATCGAGTCATAGGTCTTGATTCAGGTGCTGACGATTACCTGGCCAAACCGTTTGCTCTTGACGAGCTGTTGGCACGAATAAGGGCGTTGCTGCGACGTAACAGATCTTCAGAATTTGATCTTGAATCAACAGGTGTGTCTTATGCAGACCTATCGCTTGATAGGCAAGCACGACAAGCTCACAGGAATGGCGAACTTTTAGATCTGACGCGAACGGAGTACGAGTTACTCGAGCTTTTCTTAGAACATCCCAATCAGGTCTTGACCAGAGATCAAATTTACGAAGCTGTATGGGGATATGACGCCGCATTAGCCTCGAACAGTTTGGAGGTGTACATCGGGTATCTCAGGCGAAAAACGGAAATAGATGGCGGCGATAGGTTGATACGCACGGTACGAGGCGTTGGTTACGTTCTCCGGTCGTCATGAGCTTTCGTGCCCGGGTAGCCGTCCTAGTTGCTTTGGTGGTAGCTGTCGCCGTGGCAAGCGTAGCTGGTTCTTTTCTGTATCTCGCGAGAGGGCAAGCGGTCGACAGTATCGATTCAAAATTACGAATAAGAGCTGTTGATATTGCCGCGCTTGGTGAAAAGTTCGGTGGGCTTCGAGCGTTTGATCGTCGACTTTTCGGTAAGTACGCCCCCGACGACGTTTTGGTGCAACTCTTTGATAGTGAAGGTCAAATCCTGGCAAGCAACGTCGAACCGCTTCCTATTCGACCTGGGGACCTTTCGATTGCCAGAAGGCAACGAAAGGCGCAAATAACAACGGCCGAGATAGAGGGTTATCGAATGCGAGTCTTAACGCTCCCTACTCCAGTGCCTGGTCGGGCTGTGATGGTCGCTCGACCAATGGAGGAAGTAGATGCGCAACTTGCAGCTCTATGGCGGAGCAGTATTCAAATTTTTGTCATAGGAGTCGCAGGGGCAGCTGTAGCTGGGTTTGCCGTTGCAGGGCGCGTCGTGCGTCCAGTTCGACGTCTCACCGAAGCAGCTACGAGAGTTGCTGAGACACAAGACGTTGACCAACCAATCGACATCAACAGAGATGATGAGTTTGGGCAACTAGCTGCCAGCTTCAACGAAATGTTAAGTGCACTGAGTCTTTCGAGAGAGCAACAGCACAGACTGGTGGCTGACGCCAGTCATGAACTTCGTACTCCGATTACGAGTCTTCGCACCAACCTGGAGTACATGCAGCGCAACTCTTCAATTGACGAGGATGAACGACAAACGGTTTTGGATGATGTGTTGTTCGAATTGGATCAGTTAACCGGATTAGTTACTGAGTTGGTTGATCTGGCGACTGATCAACATCAAATGGATGAAGCTGAGAGGATAGAACTAGACGAGTTAGTCGATGCAGTCGTACAACGCCACAGCCGCCGTACTTCATCTCAGATCGAATACAGCGCTAACTCATGTCAGATCCTGGCCGCTCCAGCTCTAGTTGAAAGAGCTGTGTCGAATATGATCGACAATGCATTGAAGTGGAATCCACAAGATTTACCAATTCAAGTTCGAGTGGAGAATGGATCGGTAAGAGTTTCAGATAGCGGTCCGGGAATACCAGTCGAAGAACAGGAGCGGGTTTTCGAGCGCTTTTATCGAACAGAACAGGCGCGCTCATTGCCAGGGTCTGGCCTAGGTCTTTCAATTGTGCGTCATGTGGCTGAAAGTTTCGGAGGCCACGCGCAGATTGTTGATCGCGATAAGCCGGGCACAACAATTGAACTTTATTTCCCCCCACTGCCGTAGCCGGCTGTCGAAGGGAACTATTCGTTTGTAGACAAATTGGCACCCCCAACGGGATTCGAACCCGTGCTGCCGGCGTGAAAGGCCGGTGTCCTAGGCCGCTAGACGATGGGGGCTAGCAGGCCCAGACTAGGGCGCTGCGCTCAGGAAACCACCGATCTAGGAAATGGTTCCTTAGTTGTTTGCAACTTCTACTAGTTCGCCAAGTAGATGACTTAGATAATGGTAGACGGCGCTTTGATGTTGTTGAGGGTCGTCATCATCAAGAAAAGATGGTTCATCTTCTTCGCTAACGTCTAAATGTGTGCCGAGGACGAGCCGCAGATCGTTAATGCTCATGATCCAATAATTCAACGTCTCTTGGTCAAGCTCGGAGTTATTCAGTGTCGCTTCAACGGCATCAAGGTGTGAAAGACGCCTTTCCAGAAGTTGATCTCTCATTGAGCGTTGGTATTCCGCTTCATGCTGAACATCGTTGGCGTAGGCAGCTGGATACAAACGTCTCAGTGAAGGATCTACCTCTCCCTCGGCAGCCGTTGACAGAACTAACTCTCGCAACTGCTCGATCAGGCTTGCTAACAAGAGCCGCTCATCTTCGGCAATCTTGATCTCTATATTGCCGTTGCGTTTTTGCCGGAAGCGCCGGTCAAACAGCACCCTAGGAGTCCTTCTGCATAGTCGCCCATAAGCCATATTCGTGGAGCCTGAAGACATCAAGCTCAGCTTTTTCTCTTGTTCCGTTTGACACAACAGCTCGGCCTTTGTTGTGTACATCAAGCATTAGCTGGGTGGCTTTTTCAGCGCTGTATCCGAATAATTTTTGAAGAACGTGTGTGACGTAACTCATAAGATTTATTGGGTCATTCCAGACCAAAACAACCCATGGGATATCTCCGTCTGTTGATGGTGTCGAGTCCTCGTCTTCACTGCGGACTGGGGTGGTTTCTACTTCGGTCTCAGATTGGTTGTGTGTCAGGGGAAACGCAGTAAGCATCTCAGACCACCTTAATTTGCCGTCTGTCGTTGACGAGGAGTAGCCGAATAGTTGCTACCCACAAGAGTGTGGCGCCAGCTATATGGCAGCCGACAAGAAGCACGGGCAATTTCGTGAAGTACTGGGTGTAACCAATGACTGCTTGGCCGAGGGTGATACCAAGGGCAATGAAAGCTCGTCGTCGGAACAAGCACTCTTCTAGTCGGAGCACTCTGACAGCTAGGGAGAGGGTCAAGAGCACGAGTATGACTACAGCTGACCCATGAATTTTTGCTACGTACGGAAACGAAAAACCTAGACGCTCAACGTTTTCATCTCCGCCGTGTGGGCCGCTGGCTGTGACAATTGTGCCTGTCACTATCACGGCGATTGCCGCCGCGCCGATCACTTGACTGTGGTAGCGCAAACCTTTTCCTAAAGACGGCGTATTAGAAACTGGCTTGTTAGGTCGGGCAATGTCTTCGAGCACCACAGAGTTCCAAACCAAAATCATTGAAAGGAGGAAGTGACCCATAACTATTGGTGGCGATAGATGGCTCAAGACTGTGATGGCCCCGAGAATAATTTGAGCAGCGACCCCTGCCACCAGACCTAAGGACCACTTGGTAAGTCGTGTGGAATTCGGGACGCGTCTTATTGACCCTAAAACTGCAAGAACTACTGCGATGGAAACAAGACCGGTAATGAGCCGGTTACCAAACTCCACCCAGGCATGGAAATTAGCTTGAGGAATTAGTTGACCTGGTTCGCAGTTCGGCCAGTCGCTGCACCCGAGTCCGCTGCCGCTGAGCCGGACAGCAGCTCCAGACACCACTATGAGGGCAAGAAGCCAGAGAGCTATTTGCGTCAATCGGTGGTATTGGCGAGGGTTCAAATTAACAATTGCCACGCTCTTAAATTTAGGACTCAAATAACATTCTGAGCGAATCACGGCATCTAGTTGGGTCGGAAGGGCTTCGGGGCGTATCGTGGCGCACGATGGAGCACGGTATAACCACTGTCAAAAGTGGTGATGGAGGAGCAATGACAACACTTTCTGCTTTTGTCATGCTCACGAAGCCACGAATTATCGAGCTTCTTTTGATCACCACCGTTCCTTCAATGATTCTTGCCGAGGGAGGTATGCCAGATATTTCCTTGGTTCTTTTAACCGTCGTAGGTGGAACTCTCGCTGCGGGTGGCGCGAATACCTTCAACATGTACATCGACCGAGACATAGATCGATTAATGAAGCGAACAGAAGGCCGCCCCTTGGTAACCGGTGCTGTGTCTCCTAAGGCAGCGCTTATCTTTGCATTTACTCTTGAGATTTTGGCATTTTGCTTATTCGCAGTCTGGGTGAATTTGCTCTCGGCTGTTCTTGCCGTTGGAGCTTGTCTGTTTTACGTCTTCGTTTATTCCCTTTGGTTAAAGCGAACTTCAAAGCAAAACATCGTAATTGGTGGTGCTGCCGGCGCTGCCCCGGCTTTGATTGGTTGGGCTGCCGTAACAGGGTCTCTAGACCTCAGTGCCTTTATTTTGTTTGCCATTATTTTCTTTTGGACACCACCACACTTCTGGGCATTAGCGATTAAGTACGCGGACGACTACGAAGCGGCCTCGGTACCAATGCTCCCGGTGGTCACGAGCATCCGTGGCACAGCCATCAGGATGATTGCCTACACCGTCGTAGTTCTTGGGCTGTCACTTTGGTTTCATGGTGTAGCCGGAACTAGTTTTCTTTATCTAGCAGTTGCGGTAACAGGTGGTTTGCTGTTCCTGTGGCGTACGATTGAGTTGCTTCGCCGACCAAATTCGGTTCAAGCCATGAAGGTTTTTACTTACTCAATCGTCTACCTGGGGGCGCTGTTTATTGCCGTGGCTGTTGATGTGTTGGTATATGGAGTTTCCGCGTGAATGTGTCTGAGCAAAATAAGTGCCAAAAAGACTATGACAGAACATGCTTTCGAGTTACATGACTGGCAATCTGGTGAGTAAAGTGCACACTCAGCACCTGCGTGGGTTTTCCCGCGCATATGGGCACAGCCAACCGTTAGGTAGGCACCACCCCCTTATTATCGAGGCAGTAATCAGCAGGACACGATGAGCGAAAACACCACCGCTTCAACATCTCCCGGCGTGCCCGTGGAAGACCCGACCCCTTTTGGTTGGCTAACTACGGCTGACCACAAGCGAACTGGACGGCTTTTCATTGTCTGCTCGCTGTTATTCCTGGTCCTAGGAGCTGTTCTCGATCTATTAGTCAGATTGGATCTCACTTCTGCCACCGAGTTCGTAACCCTTGGTTCCGACAGCTTTGCTCAAGGGTTTGCTTTTTCTCGGGAAGCGCTCACACTGCTTTTCCTGATTCCGGCTTTCCTCGGCATATCGATGTACATGGTGCCATTGCAGATTGGTGCTTCGAACTTGGCATTTCCGCGTGCTGCAACGGCCTCCTTTTGGACATGGAAAATATCGGCTGTAGTGCTAATTGGTGCATACCTAGGTAATGGAGGCCCTTATGGTGGCTGGGCTAACGGTGTTGATCTGCACCTTCTCGCACTGAGTGGGCTTGTAGTCGCCTTACTTATGGGTGCCATCAGTGTTGCCACAACGATCATGACCATGAGGTCGCCAGGCCTCTATATGGACCAAACACCGCCCTTTACGTGGTCTTCTTTGGTGTCAGCGTCAATGTTGGTTGTGAGTCTCCCCGTGCTTCTTGGGCAGATAGCGATTCTTTACGTAGATCATCGCTACGGTCGGGTCTTCTTACTTGGTAACTACGGTGTGTGGGAACGCATCGATTGGATTCATCGAACTCCGCAATTATTTATATATGTGGTTCCGGTCCTCGGTGTTGCGGCGGAAATAGTTCTTGCTACCGCTCGTCGTCGGGTGTTTGAACCCCTTGCAATGTATTTCACCATCGGACTAGTCGGCCTTTTCGGTTTCGGAGCATGGACCAACTTTGGAATAACCGGAGAAGGCGCTGACATTATTGATGGGTTTGAAGGTGTTGTACTCGTTGCTCTGTACGGAGGAGCCCTTCTTGGGACAGTAGGGCTGCTTGGACTGTTAGGTCTGGCAGTGATTCAGAACCGCAAATTACCTAAAATAAGCACTCCGCTGCTGGCCGCCTTTGGGGCTGGAAAATTAGTTTTGGTTGGCGCGCTTGTGGGTCTGATTGGATCTGCAGTGGACTGGCTAGAGATAGCAGGTCGGGGAAATGACGGTAACCCTCAATTACGTATGACGACTTGGGTAACAGGTCAACAATCTGTGTTGATATACGGGGCCGGGCTGCTAGGCCTCTTAGCTGCGATTCATTGGTGGGCACCTAAGATTTGGGGTCGCCAGTTGAATGAATTAGTAGGTCTTTTGAATTTTCTGGCTATCGCGACAGGAGCACTTCTTGCTTTCGCTGGTCCCACCCTCTCGGGTCTTTTCACAGAGCAACCAGACTTTGTTTATGCAGATCCAGCTACAACTGCTCTGTACGCGGGCTGGGTTGATGACAGTGGCGCGGAAGGGTTCAGCGCCCTCGGAGCTGCAGGGGTAGTGATTCTTATTACGGGCGCTGGGTTGCTTCTTCTTAACTTGTTTATATCCGTGGGCTTGAAAAAGGGCCTTCAAGCAGATGATGATCCTTGGGGTGCACAATCTCCGGAATGGATGTTGCCCTCTCCACCGCCAATGGGTGAAACCGATGAGTTGCCGATGCTTACTTCAGGGACCCCATTACTCGATTCGACTGAATCCGAGGAGGTAACTGCGTGATGTCGGATACCACCCCAACTCTTGTATCTGGAGAACCTCAAAGGCCCAGAAATCAACTCGTAGCAACTGGGTTCGCATGCGCGGCGATTGCAATGATGATGGCGGGCGCACTTGGTTTTTATATGGCTCGGCGGCATGCTTCAGGCCCCCACCCAGGCTCTGATTGGCTTGATGGCTTAGCTGTACCAAACCCGCAATTTGACTACGCACTTCTGACTCTTGCGGCGTCGATGGTCACGGCTCACTGGGCGTTGTGGGCAAGCAGGCGACGAGACACAGCACACGCTTGGACCGCCATCGCCACGACGATCCTTTTAGGGCTTGGGTTTATCAATATGGTGATGTATAGCCTCAACCGTATGGGAGTGGAAATAGGCGCTGGTGAATATCAGAACCTCGCGTTCGCGACGACAGGCCTTGCACTGGCAGTCGTTGTTGTGGGACTCCTTTACCTCGGGCTAATGGGCCTCCGGTCTCTCGGTGGAAGTGTGGGGCAGCAAGGAAGTACGGCTTTTGGGTCCGCTGTTTTCTTTTGGGATTTCGCAGCTCTTGTATGGACTGTGACTTGGTACACGGTTTACGTGGTGAAGTAGGGGACTGATGCTCGGAATTGCAAGCAGATACTTTGCTGGACGCATAACACTTGCCATAGCGGCAGCCGTCGCTCTTGGGCTCGTTACGGGTATGGACGGTGATGGCCATATCGTCATGTTCGGGACAATAGTTTTGGGTACAGCAGCTGCCGCTTTTGCGCTTCTAGCGGGCTTAGCTTTATCAATTGGCGACGGCGACTCAATAGACAGAGAGCGTGCACGCAATCATCCCGCCGTCCCTGCCTGGTGGCCCATCATGGGTGCGATTGGGCTTGGCGTTCTGATGGTTGGGTTAGTCGTTGATGGGTTTATTGCCATTCTTGGCATCGCAACGCTGCTCGTCGCGGCGGTCGAATGGACGTTCAGCTCATGGTCGGAGCATTTGTCAACGGATCAAGAAGCTAATGCTGTTGAGCGGAAGCGAATCTTGGCCCCGTTTGAAATCCCTTTATATGGAGCACTCTCAATCGCCCTTCCTGTTGTCTTGATCTCCCGAATCTTATTGACGTCGAGCAAGAATGGCGCCAGTTGGTTCGCGATGATCGCGTCGAGCGTCGTCTTAGCCTTTGCCTTTGTTCTGTATGCGAAGCCGGATTTACGTAAAGCTGTGGTCGCATCGGTGCTGGTCCTAGGAGGCTTGGCACTCATAGTTGGAGGTATCGCAGCTACGGCCCGCGGCGAACGCGATTTCCATCACCACGGCGGCGACCATGGTGAAGAAGACCATGGTGAAGAAGACCATTCACAAGAAGAGCATTCCGCGCCAGGTTCTTACATCCCGGTGGTTATCAAATGAATGCAATGACTCGAACATCAACAGAGGGCGAAAGCCGAGAAATGCACAAATCTCAGTCCGTTATGCGTCGGCTGCTTCGTTTAGTCCCTCTTATGGCAGGAACGATTTTAATTGCGTCCTGCGCCAATGGACGAATTGATCCCACCGACCCCGTTGGTGAGAACGCTAAACAAATTGACGGGATCATGCGCTTGTCGGGCTACATGGCAACCGCTGTAGGCATCTTCGTTGCTGTTGCGGTCATCCTTGTGATCGTCAAGTTCCGTGAACGACCTGGCGACGATCCAAATGAGCTCCCAAAGCAAATCCATGGCAATCGAAAAGCCGAACTGACCTGGACCCTGATTCCGGTCTTCATGTTGGTATTTCTGGCTATCGTAACTATCCCGACCGTTTTCGATCTGAGTAGCAAAAGCGATGGCAGAACGATCAAAGTCGAAGGCCAACAATGGTGGTGGCAATTCAGCTATGACGTCGATGAAGATGGAATTACCGACGTCGTAACTGCCAATGAAATCGTGATACCCGCCGGCGAAGAAGTCAATTTGGACATCCGCTCGAACGACGTGATCCACTCGTTCTGGATTCCGCAGCTCAATGGAAAAAGAGACGCTGTTCCTGGTCGAGTTCACTCTTGGCGTATTAGCTCACCTGTACCCGGAATCTTTTATGGCGAATGCACTGAGTTTTGTGGGTTGAGCCATGCGAACATGCAAATGCGTGCAGTGGTCTTGAGTGATGAGGATTACAGCCAGTGGGTTCAAGAGCAACTGACGCCCGCCACTATCCCATCGGCGGCCGCGGCTAAGAGCGGTTATGACTTGTTTGGTAGGCATTGCGTCAGTTGTCACGTAATCAACGGCGTGTACGAGTCAGCGGCCGACGGCAATGCCAACTTGACTTCTGGCTACGCTCCTAATCTCACTCATTTGATGACTCGAACTTCATTTGCTGGATCAATATTTGAGCTCTATGAGGACGATGGCTCCGTCAACATCGCTGACCTTAAAGAGTGGATTCGTAATGCCCCTGGCCAGAAACCAGCTCGTGCTGAGAATCGCCAAGGCATGCCTTCTTTCGCCGAGACGTTGTCAGATACCGAGCTCGACGATCTTGTTACCTATTTAATGACCCTCGGTGGACCACCACCGTTAATGCCAAGTTGACCCGCACGCTGCGGCTTCCAGGAGATCGATCCCTATGGCCATAACCGAGGAAAGACCAGAAATCCTCGAAATTGAATCTGGAGATACCAGCCCCTCAACGGGCGCGTTCGCGCGACCGACTAACGCCAGTGGCTGGCGGGCATGGGTCTTCACAGTCGATCATAAGAAAATCGGAATTATGTATGGCGCTGTTGCCATGTTCTGGTTTCTATGGGGCGGCATTGAAGCCCTCCTAATAAGAGCTCAGCTATTCACGCCGGACGGGACAGTGCTTACAGCTGAGCAGTACAACCAAATTTTTACGATGCATGGAACAACCATGGTGTTCCTTGTCGTTATGCCACTTGCAGCGGCATTTGCTAACTACATCGTTCCCCTACAAATTGGTGCGCGAGACGTGGCTTTCCCGAGAATGAATGCTTTGGGTCTATGGATTTTCGTGTTTGGCGGAATTTTCCTTAACCTCAGCTGGTTTCTCGGCGGTGGCCCCGACGGTGGATGGTTTGCATACGCCCCAAACACAGGCGTTACTTTTAGCCCAGGCGCCGGCATGGACTTTTATGCCCTTGGACTTCAGATCGCAGGTATCGCCTCGCTAGTCGGTGCAATCAACCTCATTGTGACTGTCCTGAATATGCGAGCACCTGGAATGACCTTGCTTCGCATGCCGGTATTCACCTGGATGATTTTTGTAGTTCAACTACTCCTTCTCTTTGCCCTGCCTGTGATCACGGTTGCTCTAATCCTCCTGAGTTTTGACCGAACTTTCGACGCCAATTTCTTCAACGTCGCAATGGGTGCCGACCCGCTGCTTTGGCAGCACCTTTTCTGGATCTTCGGCCACCCCGAGGTTTATATCCTTATTTTGCCATCCTTCGGCATAGTCTCTGAAACCTTGCCGGTCTTCTCTCGGAAACCACTCTTCGGCTACTCAGTTATCGTCATATCTGGAGCGGCTATTGGCTTTATGGGATGGGGTGTTTGGGCGCACCATATGTTCGTGTCCGGACTTGGACCCGTGGGGGTCGCTGCCTTTTCGGCGACAACGATGTTCATCGCGGTTCCCACAGGCGTCAAGATTCTGAACTGGATCGCGACGATGTGGGGCGGAAACCTTAAATTTACAGTGCCAATGATGTTCTCAATTTCACTGGTATCGATGTTTACTATCGGTGGGTTATCTGGCGTAATGCATTCTGTTGCCCCTGCGGACACCCAGCAAACCGATACCTACTTCATTGTTGCCCACTTCCATTACGTCTTATTTGGTGGCGCATTGATGGGCCTATTCGCCGGCATGTACTACTGGTGGCCAAAAGCGTTTGGTTACAAGCTGAACGAATCTCTCGGAAAGTGGCACTTTTGGATTCTGCTAGTGGGCTTCAACATGACCTTTGGCCCGATGCACATCGTCGGGCTTCAAGGAATGGCGCGTCGGCATAGCCGATATGGCGCCGAAGATGGATTCGACTTCTGGAATGCAGTCGTTTCGATCGGTGCCTTCGTGATCTTGATTGGCATGATCGTCTTCGCTGTCAACATTGTCCGCACTTGGCTCGGCTACAAAGCTGGAACCGTTCCACAAGAACCAGCGGATCCCTGGGATGGCCGAACCCTCGAATGGGCGATCCCCTCTCCTACGCCAGAACACAATTTCGATTACGTGCCTGTCGTTACGGACGTCGATGATTTCTGGCACAAGAAGTACCAACCGGATGAAACCGGCAAACTTCGAAAGGTTGCAGACGGAAACGAGATTGCACAAAAAGGCGACCAAAATCCGCACCTTCCATCGCCCTCATATTGGCCGATTGTGTTGGCCTCAGCGCTCCCACTTATTGCCCTTGGATTGATCTACAACCTGTGGCTTTCAGGAATAGGTCTTTTGCTATTGCTCGGAGCGATGTACGGATGGAGCTTAGAGCCGGCAACTGATCCCGATGCAGGGCACGGAGACCATGACGAACATGGACCTGACGACGTTGATCCGCCGGAAGACGATGGTTCTGAGTTAGCTGAGGAGGCCCCCGTTGTCTGAAATAGCTCAAGACTCATCTGCTGAGATCGCTTATGGCCGAACTGAATGGGACGACTACCACCATCTACCCACAAATACGGGGCTGACCAACGAGAAAGTTACGATGTGGGCTTTCTTAGGGTCTGACTGCCTGCTCTTTGGTGCCCTAATTTCGACCTATCTGCTTCTGCGCAACCGGGTGGGTCCGTCTACCAGCGGTCCAACGGCTGCGGACCTGTTTGATATTCCCTTCACTTCAGTGAGTTCGTTTGTTCTTCTGATGAGCTCACTCACCATGGTTCTTGCTGTCACCGCCATACAACGAGCCGAGATGGAGACCTGCAAGTTATGGCTCTTAACGACAGCTGGTCTTGGTTCTATCTTTATTGCTGGTCAGGTATACGAATTCACCAGCTTCTATAGAGAGGGTTTGGGGTTCACCACCAATATCTCCTCCTCTGCCTTCTACACGCTCACTGGCTTCCATGGCGTCCACGTATCAGTAGGGATTGTGATGCTGGTTACCATGTGGGTGCTTGTTTCCGGAGGCCAAATAGGCCCCGAACGGGCCGAAACCATTGAGATAATTGGCTTGTATTGGCACTTTGTTGACATCGTGTGGATTGTTATCTTCGCGGTTGTTTACCTGATCCCATAGGACGAATGGTCACATGAATACAGCTGCTGTTTCAGATGAAGCTACGCACGATGAACATCACGACCACGGATTAAGCGACGTTGGTTATATCAAGATTGCTTTAATCCTTGGCGTACTTACCGCGGTCGAAGTAGCGACTTACTTCTGGGACTTTGGCATCCTAGAAGTTCCCTCACTGTTAATTCTCATGGTCGTCAAATTCCAAATTGTCGTGTCTTATTTCATGCACCTCAAGTTCGACAGCAAGGTCTTTACCTACATCTTTGTTACCGGTCTGATCCTGGCAATGCTGGTTTTTGCAGCAATGGGCACATCCATGGTGTTCTGGCAGAACCCATCTGGATGCGACATCAGTGCTTTTTGTTGAGTGATCTGACCTTTCTTCGCAATATCGGATTTCTGTCGAGCCTCGCACCCGATACCGTCAACTGTTGTGATTGACCTTCGCCGCCTAAGAGAAGAAACCGGATACAGAGCCGGAGCCGAGAAGAAGGGCGCAGACTCTTCCTTGATTCAAGCGACATTAGAGGCCGATGAACGTCGACGAATCGCCATGCATGCTGCCGAAGAAGCTCGAGCCGCCCAAAATTTGGCTTCTAAGGAGATTGGCAGAGCCGATCCTAGTGAACGTGAATCAAAAATTGCTGAGGCCAGCAGACTAAAGGCTGAACTTGAACACTTACAGGAAGTGGAAGCGGAAGCAGTCAGAGAAGTTGAAGAGTTAGCGCTTCAGATACCTAACCCCGCTGATGAATCTGTTCCCGCAGGCGATGAAAGTGATTTCATCACCGAGAAGGAAGTTGGCGAGCGGGCAGCACCTAAAAACTATGATCACGCCGAGCTAGGCGAGTTACTCGGATTAGTGGACGCTGAAAGAGCCGTTAGAAATAGCGGTAGCAGATTTGCATATCTAATGGGTCCCGCAGTCCGGCTCGAATTCGCGCTGGTGCAATTCGCCTACGACATTCTTGAAAGGCACAACTTTATTCCAGTTGTACCCCCGGTCCTGGTCCGCGAAGAGATGATGATCGACGCCGGCTTTTTCCCAACTGACCGACATCAGGTATATGAGATTGCAGGCGATGATCTGTTTCTTATCGGGACTTCGGAAGTAGCTCTAGCCGGCTTACATCGAGGCGAACATCTCGACCGAGAATCGCTACCTGTTCGATACGCCGGCTTTTCATCGTGCTTTCGACGGGAAGCAGGTACCTACGGCAAAGACACTAGAGGCATCTTCCGAGTACACCAGTTTGACAAAGTAGAAATGTTCTCCTTCTGTGATCCAGATGCCAGTTGGGATGAATTGGAAACCTTGCGTTCCCTTCAGGAAGAGATTGTGTCGTCCCTCGAATTGCCTTACCGAGTAATTAACGTCGCGGCAGGAGACCTGGGAGCAGCCGCCGCGAAGAAATATGATCTAGAAGTTTGGCTCCCGTCAGAAGGGGCATACCGGGAAGTCACCTCTTGTTCCAACTACACCGACTACTCAGCCCGAAGAATGAGTAGTCGATATAGAGATGGTGAAGGGACAGGCTTACTGCACACCCTAAACGGAACTGCGTGCGCGATTTCTCGAACCCTTGTCTTCTTGATGGAAAATGGACAACAAACCGATGGTTCGATTGCTATTCCGGATGCCCTTCGCCCATACGTAGGTTTCGACTCAATTCCGGGCCCAGACCAGTCATAAGCTCCAATGAATGCCAACCCACGCTAAACCAACTCCGGTCACTAACGTCCCGGCGAGATAAAGCGCACCCCGAATTTTCGAAACAGAGCCTAGGGTATGTACCTCTCTCGCCAAGCCTGAGACAGTGGTCATTGCCCCTATCCCAGCAGCACCAAGAACTGTAACAGTCGCACTATTTAGACCTGTCATTAGGCCAAGCCCGAGTGCTCCAGCCAGGTTAAGTATTAGCGTGCCTAGCGTTCCCCATCGAGCAGTCGCTTTCCACCGGATAAAGGCACCTAACCCGGCGAACACGGCGAACAATATCGCCGTCACCGTGCGTTCCCGAATGAACGGCCCAAATCGAAGCTAACCCCACAGCTAACGAGCGTTGCCGAACCCCAGAAAAATACGAAGGCCCAACGATGTTCTTCTAGCCCGCTACCAAGCAACACTGCCAAACCGGCGAAGCTGGTCAATGAGCCACACAGGCCAACGGTTAGCCATGTCTGATCCCAATTGGACCGGGATGAAGTCGATACCCAGCCGATCAAAGCACATCCAATAATATTCGCTGCCAATAAACCACAAGAATCGCCTAGTAAAGACGTGAAACCCCAACGGGAAGCAGCCCCTGTGACCGCAGCAGCCAATACTGCAGTCAAAGATCGTATTGCCATGGCATAGTGCCTAGTAGAGAAGCGGAGGCGAAACGGTGATGCCGGAACCAAACTCGTTGAAACAGACAAGAGATCTCTTAATGGCCGAAGGGTTGGCAGAATCCGAGGTGCCCGACGACCCGATGGACCTGTTACGTTCATGGCTCAAATTTGCACAAGAACTTGGCTTTCATAATGCAAACGCAATGGCAGTATCAACTGTGAATCAACAGATGGAACCATCTTCCCGGAACGTCCTGCTCCGAGGTCAAACAGATGGGGGACTCATTTTTTATACGAATTATGAGAGCTCTAAGGGATCAGATTTAGATCACAACAACAAGGCAGCGGCGCTCATTGGTTGGCTGGAGATAGAGCGACAGATACGTGTTACAGGCCATGTTGAGAAAACCAGTGTCGAAGTAAGTGATCAATATTTTTCGTCGCGTGAACGGGGTTCCCAAATATCAGCTGTGGTCTCGAAACAAAGCCGACCAGTCAATAACCGAGCTGAATTGGAAGAAGCATGGGACCAACTTGACAAAGAATTAGAAGGTCGATCGCCGGACCGCCCCGCCTATTGGGGTGGTTACTCACTGTTCGTAGACACAATTGAATTTTGGCAAGGGCGACACCACCGACTCCACGATCGGATCTACTACTGGAAAACCGAGAACGGATGGAGGTTAAGACGTTTGGCCCCCTGAGGTTTAAGCGCCTTCATAACGAATAGACCAGTCGCGTGCGGCTGTCGCTAGTCCATCAATCAATGCTTCGTGATGAGGTACACGGCCGGAGCCTTTGTACCCAGTCCACATAGGGCTCTTACCTCGGATGCGGGGAGGTAGTTCGACCTGGACGCCTCCTCCCCGAGTAAGATTGACTGGATTTTTGGGGTGTTGTCCGCGGAGCCCGACCGGCATAGAAGAAAGATCGTGAACTATCTCATAATGAGGTAGATGAGCAATTAAGCGACAGGCAACAAACTCCGCCAAGTCCCGATTCTGTCCGCCTAAAAGAACAGAACGGAGTAAATCCGGCCGGCCGAAACCGTGTATTGCCACGACGACATCAACATGTTCGATAAACCTTTTAAGGTTCTTTGACTCCTCAGGGCTCACCAGACGTGAAGGAATGTGCCACTGATTATTGGGACCTTGCAGCACGCCGTAATAGGAAGCACCGGACCGCTCAGATGCTGTACTTGCAATGTCATCAGTTACCTCTTCTAGCCAACCCCCATGAAAAGCCATAAAGCCGAAACGGGACCCTAGATGCAGCACCTCGTTTACCCCAGGCTGCGAAAGCAACGCTTCGAAGGGACGATCTCTTTCTAGGAGTTCGTGATGCCCTAGGTGTAATGCCATTAATCCGCCCTCTGAGATGGCTTTTCTTGCCTGGTCGAGCTCGGCTGCAGCAGCCAGATGAGTAAGCCAAGAGCTACGACCATGCTTAGTAAGACTCCGATCCGGACACCCCCAATATCGCTAACTGCATTCGTCAAATTCGAACTCCAGTCTTCTACTAACGCCACGAACCAATTGGAAGAACTTCCAGTTCGTTCAATAACCCAAAATATGACTAGATAGCCACCGGCTAAAACCATTAACACGCCGGAAGCTCGATCAACGTAGCGAACTAAGGATCGGACTTTCTCAAGGAAGGTGGAACGGGCTAGAGCTAAACAAACAGTCAACGCTAAGAGCGTGACAGACATACCGCAGGCGTAAAAAATGAACGCTGTGAAGCCAGACTTGAAGCCAGTAACTGAGGTAGAAACAACGACAATAAAAGTTGGGAGTCCACAAGAAATGGACGCAACAGCGTAGGAAACGCCAAAAATCACGAGACTGCGAAAATTCTTTCCCTGGGTTCCACCACTGAATTTCGGCAAAGCAATGTCTATCCTCCGACCGCCGGACACTAGGCAGCCCAGAACGATCAGCGTTACGCCAACGCAGATTGCCACCCAAGGAACAATTTCGCGGATAGCCGTGAAACCTAAAGAAACTAGTAACCCCGCGCTACCAAAGACGAAGAGGAACCCTGCTGAAACCACTGATCCGGTAACCAAAGCACGCATGATGCTCGTGCCAACATTTGGGCCTGAAGTGGCCTCTATCCCTAAGAAGTAAGAAATATATGCCGGCAACATTGCGAAACCGCATGGATTGATAGTTGCAACAATCCCAGCTGTAAAAGCGAAGGCCAAATTTACATCACTCATCACTAAACAGCTTTTCTACCCGGCTAATGAGTCCAGAATAATCAAGAACCCCGCTGTGACTTTCGAGACGCTCGCCATTTGCCGAAATGAATACGGTAGTCGGCATAGCAAAACCATCTAGGTTCGCCAAAAGATCGTATTCATCGAGTCCGACGGAATAAGTCACTCCAGTCGATTTAACTATTTCTCGTGCCGGTCGCACCCCTTCTACAGCCAGCCCCAAGATGTTGAGCTGGTCGCCATGACTTTTGTGTAGCCGCTCGAAATCAGGCATTTCTTTGACACAGGGAGCACACCATGAGGCGAAGAAATTAACAATAAGGGGTTGCCCAGAAAACATTGAGAGAGAACGATCATCACCGTCGAAGGTTGTAAATTCAAGACCGTAAAGAGTTCCGGAAGCCGGGCGCTGCTGAGACTCACCGACAGTCATATCGAGAACTTTTGAGGGTCCGCCTGACCCGCTCAATAAAAAAATCGACGCGCCGAGCACATACAGGCATAAGAAGCCGATTGCTAATCTTCTCCAAGAATGAGTCATGTTGCTTTCAAGCGTCGATTTGCGCGATTCGCATGGATCACGGTACCCCTGAAACGCGTCGGAGCCCCCGGGTAAGTAACCCGGGAGCTCCTCGACCGAGCCGCTTGCAACGTCATGCTGTTAGGCGGCCATTTCGGAGGCCCTCAGCGATTACGCGTCGGTGGTCTGCCAAAGAAGAAGCTGCTGCAACTCCTCTGTTTGATTAGGCCGGAACCAGGTCCGGGGGAATCGGAACTTCGTTCACCTCAACTACGGGTCGTGGCTCTTTAGGTGGACGTCCTCGCCCGCGCTTACCAACCACAATTCGCCCATTTTCGATTAGTTCGCCTCCCCAAATACCCCATAACTCTTTGCGGGTAAGAGCCGCATCTAAACATTCAGTGGAAACAGAGCATTTAGCGCACATCGCCTTTGCTCGTGCTTGATAGTTAGTGTTGTCCGAGAAGAACAAATGAGTCAATGTTCCGTTGTTGTCGTTGCACCGGCCGGCAACGTTCCATTCATCTTCGGTTTCGATGAGGAGCTCAAGCATTGGATTCTCCGAGTTTCTTTCTGTTGACTGAATAAGGACTGTGTGTGGGATAAAAAGCGTGAAGGCCGCCGGTTAACCGGCGGCCCCTCAGTGGATTGCTTTGATGTGCTGTCGCAGCTACATCTGCTTCTCCGAAGGCCGCCATGCCTGATGCTTAAATCCAGTGAAATAATTTCCCGGACGCATCGAAACAAAGCCTGTGCAGGGTTTTGTTGGAATATGTGAACTCACTGTCGCACCGCCGCCAAGGACCCGCGCTTGTGTGTATGGCTCGCACGACCAAATTAGGGATGGATAGTTACGCATGGTTCTCAGACAACTCTTACCTGGGAGGATTAGATAGATAGAAGGTCACCACAAATGTCGAAGCCGGGTCAAACGAATAAAATTGGCTAAAGCTGAGTGACGCAGCACAACAGGCTAGCTTGCGAGTGCAGTGCTTCCACTTGCTCGAAAGTTTCCGAATTAAAGCAGCTACTTAAACGAATATTCCAAAACCCCGTCGGAAGCGCGAATCGCATCGCTCTCGCCGACCCTTCGCAGGTGTTCAAGATGGGCAAATGTTTCGGACTCAGCCATCGGTCCCCAAGAACGTTGTTGAAAAAGCTCTTTCATGTACTTCTGCACTGAGGCTTGACCCAACGTATCGGAAGCCTCTCTAAGTAAGTCAAGGCGCTCATGGTGATGATGTTTTATCGCCTGAACGCGTTCTGAAAGATTTGTAAATGGTTGCCCGTGTGCAGGCAATCCTAATTTCACCCCATCGAAACTCGCGACTCGATCGAGGCTGACAAAGAAGTCTTTTAGAGGATCAGCTGCCGGACCAAAACCAGAGATGTGAGGTGTGATAGTTGGCAATACATGATCCCCACATAACATAAGACCTTCTTCGGGGTCGTAAAGGCACAAATGGTCAGCCGTGTGTCCGGGGGTATGGACAGCGACAAATTCACGCTTAGCGAGGCTGATGCGATCTGCGTCTTCGATTCGTTTCGTCGGTTTGGGTGTCGAAAACCAGGCCCCACCCCACCCTTTTCTCATCATCGTGTAACCAAGTCGACGGTGCCAGGGCATCTTGTAGCGTTCGCCGCCCCAAGGGGTAGGCCCTCGCGGACCGGTCTCTAATCCGGCGAAGAGTGGGTCGTCTCGAAGTTGGGCATTTTCACCGGCCGAGACGACGTTGTGGAGAGGTTCGTCATCTTCTTCTTCGAGGTTCCACCACATCCTAAAATTTTTATGTGTGATGATTTCGCATCCATATTTGTCGTGAAAGTGTCCTGCAGCCCCAAAATGGTCTGGGTGGCTATGGGTAATCACTATCGAATGAATGCGTTCCGGCGGAATCTCTGCTTGCCGAAGGCCATTCATCAACGCCTTCCAGTTAGCTGGTCCAGGCAAGCCGGGGTCAACTAATGCTGCCCCGCGTTCATCATCAAGGATGTAGCAGTTCACATGTCCAAGGCCTGGCATAGACATTGGTAGTTGGATTCGACGAACGTTTGGAGCTACTTCGGTTATTCCGTCTTCAGGTGGACGTTGTTCCTCACGCAATGGTCGATTCATCGGCGAGATTCTATCCGCTTATCTAATACGAATTTGATTTCTAGCTCAGGTTGAAGAGATGTTCCTTGTAGTGGCGCAACTCAGTAATGCTTTCTCTGATGTCATCCAAGGCTCGATGCGAGGTCTCTTTTTTTGGGATCCCTTTTAGGACTGCAGGATTCCAGCGACGTGCTAATTCTTTGGCTGTTGAAACGTCAATAGATCGGTAGTGCAGGAAGTTCTCAATTTCAGGCATATAAGCGTCTAAGAATCTTCTATCGGTTCCGATTGAATTTCCGCATAATGGGACAGATTTAGGTTTTTTGACATGTTCCATAATGAAGTCGAGAGTCGCTTGAGAGGCTTCTTCTAGGCGGGTAGAAGACAAACGTATCTGCTCAAGAAGGCCTGATTTAGTGTGCATATCTGTCACAAAATCATCCATTTCTGCTAGCTGAGCTTCATCAGCATGAATTACCAAGTCGGGGCCTTCCGCCACTATGTCCAATTGATCATCGGTGATAATGGTGGCAATTTCGACGATGACGTGACGTGCTGGCTCAAGGCCGGTCATTTCAAGGTCCATCCAAACAAGCATTCCATCATGGTAGGCGGCTTGGGCCTCCTAGACAGGGTGCCTGCAGTAGGCGCTAACTATGCATAGAGTCATGGTGTGCTAGTAATCCCAGTCCAACGTGTCAATTCCGATCTGCCCTTGCCGAATTATGCGAAAGCAGGTGACGCAGGCGCGGACCTAATAGCTAATGAAGATGTGACTCTTGCTCCGAGAGGCGGGAGGGCTCTAATTGGTACAGGTATTGCGATTGCCATTCCCCACGGTTATGCAGGATTCGTCCAACCGCGGAGTGGATTGGCCCTCCGACACGGGATCACTTGTCTCAACACACCGGGGCTGATCGATAGTGGATATCGGGATGAACTCAAAGTGTTGTTGGTAAATACCGACCCGAGCGAGCCTTACGAGGTTCAACGAGGAGATCGGATTGCTCAATTAGTTATCCAGAAAGTTGAACAGGTCACATGGGAAGAAACAGACAAATTAGATGATTCTGAGCGAGGCTTAGGAGGTTTCGGCCACTCGGGACGTTAGCTCTTGCTGAGGCTGTCCTACCCCTCTGCGAAGCTAACGATATGGAGACGCCGACATTATTCGAGCAGCAACTACCAATCGAGAATGAAATCATCAATCTCACCCGAATAAAAGTCCAAACTCGTATTCGCGAAATGAATGCCGAACGGAGTAGCCGACAAAGTCTTCGAGAAACAACAGCTCGGCGTCACGCAGCTATCGCCCGATTGCGCAGGCGTCAGCACGAAGCGGATGAAGTAGATAACGAATACTGGGTAAGACGTCGTAATAACATCCGTCTTGTCCAGTAACTCGTTGGCGGAAAGGCTGAGGTGACATGACACCTGCAATTCGTGTCGCCGAAGGTGCAGGAATTGAAATCAGCATTCACCGCTACGAGCACGATCCCACCAACCAACGATATGGACTTGAAGCAGCTGAGTCATTGGGAGTGCCACATGATTCTGTTTTTAAGACCCTCGTCATTGATCTAGGAGGAGCCAAAGAAAATCGCTCTGCGATTGCGGTTATTCCGGTGTCGAAAGCGTTAAATCTAAAGGCCGTTGCTGCGGAGTTGGGTCATAAGACTGCAGCGATGACGAACCCGGACAAAGCTGAACGGATAACGGGATATGTCAGAGGTGGCATAAGTCCGTTAGGAACTCGCACTGCCCTCGACACCGTTTTAGATCTATCCTCATTGAATTTGGAAACGCTTTATTGCAGCGGCGGCAAACGTGGTCTTGACATTTGCATTAGATCACAAGATCTCATCCAACTAACAAGCGCCAAATTAGCTGCTATCGCGAGATAAACGTAGGCCGCCCGGGTCTCGAACCCGGCACCTTGGGATTAAAAGTCCCCTGCTCTACCCGATGAGCTAGCGGCCCACCATCATCGTACCGGTGGTCTCCTACTAGGTCCTCCGCCAATGATGGTCATTTCTCTTTTGCCCACAGATATTTGAATGAAGCTTCGCGTGCATTCAGGTCTAGTTAGAACAAACCCAATCGCATGAAACTAGAGCATGTTCCGCCCCTCATCCCCGAGCTCTAGGGATTCAACAGCGGGTCGTTGGCGCATGCCACTAGCTCGGAGCCTTCCGGGCACATCTTCGAATTCAAGAGGCTCGACTTTGCATTTTGGACAGAGACAGGGTGGATGCATCAACGGGTTTGGCGGGGTATCCCATTCATTTTCAAGGGCGGTGCACTCCATCTCATCCACAATTAGTAATTCTACGACAGGGCAACGGCTCCAGTCCCGACGTGCCTGCCGACACTCGGCCCAGATTACAAAGACACATCATGGGAGAACAGTGAACATACAGATCTAATTCTTGCAACAGCGAAGCGATCTCAGTGCAACAAATGGCATGACACAATGCATCTGTGGGAGTTCAAACAAAGCTTTTGAAAACTCTCAATATCTCTGGATTATCGTCGTTAATTACCGGCCAAGGTTCAACCCGAATCTAAACTGACAGAGTGCAAGACAACGAGGATATTGCCATCGAGGTAGATGTTTCCTTGAACGAGGCGAAACTCAACGAATATGAGGTCGAGTTTTCAAAGGTTGAGTCAACCTTAAACGCGCTTACTGATGGAATAGATCCCACAGTGGCAGCGTCGTGGATTGACAAAACATAAGATCCTCTCAGCACGAAGATTTGTTACTCCAGGTCATGATCCAAAAGCTCGTCAGAAAAATCGGTGGTCTTGCCAGGAAGTAGCTCATCGCCTAGCTGGTACCACCTGCCTGAAAGATGATTTGTAATTGATGCCTCTTCGGCATTGGTAAATCGGTCCAGCGACCGAATTAGGCCGGCATGCCCGATGATTAAAAGACTTTTATAGCTTGTGCTGAGTTGTTCTAAACAGGGCACCACTCTTTGGACGACAGCATCATCCGACTCGTATCCCTCTGGCCAGCGCTGGTCAGCAATGGCGTTGGGCCAAGAACTCTCGATTTCTGCACGTGTTAATCCCTGCCAAATCCCAGCATCACGCTCGCGAAGTTCCATGTGAATGCTTACGTCACCTCCGGTGACTTGAGCAATGATCTCAGCAGTGCGGCGGGCACGCTTCAGATCGCTGGACGCGATTTTATCGAAGCCGTCGCCGATGTCGGCAAGCTTATGGGCAGCTGATTCTGCTTGACGTTCCCCAAGCTTGGTTAAAGGCGGATCAGCCTGACCCTGCCATTTTCCTCTAGCGTTCCACTCAGATTGACCATGTCGAAGAATAAGTAAGTCCACCAGGTGTTGATCTCTCTCGTAAGTACCTTAGAGAAGCTAGTGGTTTGAACGGGAAGGACTGTGCCAACCAAAGATAGGATCCGAGAATGGCCAAGGTGACGCTCCGACTGTTTGCAGGGGCTCGAGAAATCGCAGGAGCTGGAAAAATAAGTTATGAGGCCAATACTGTGCAGGGCTTACTCGCCCAAGCGCAAAGTGACTTAGGTCCCGAGTTCACGCAAATATTGGCCATAAGCCGGGTATGGCTCAATGGAGACCCAGTAGAGAATGACTCCGACGTCTCAAACGGGGATGAGGTGGCGGTCCTACCTCCAGTCTCGGGCGGTTGATGAGCTACTCGCAACGTACTTTCGCTGCTTTCTATGGACCAGCTGAGGGCTTGTTCGTTTATTACTCCGTTGGAGTATGTGCACTAATAACTCTTTTGCTGTTAGGGGCCGTTGCCTTTGGGATTGCTATAGGGCTGTTTGCTGTTCTGATAGCAGGCAGTTATGCAGGGCCTTCTGTTTTAGAGCGGCTTCCACCCTCAGCGTTGATTTTGGTTGTTGCCTATAGCGGGCTCTTCAATGACTTTCGTTTATCAGCGTTAGTCGTATTAGCAGCGATGGCCCTCACTCCTTTGATAGCCGTGATAGAGAGCAGAGGATCAATTTCACTGCTTCCTCAAATAGTGAGCATCACAAAGGTTTGGTTACCCGCAGGCGTCGCTGCATCCAGTCTCACTGCATTGGCTGCCCGGGACGCAGCGTCCGCTGGGTTGTTTTTAGTGCTTATCTATTTCCACGATCTGGGTTTGAAGGTATGTGCGCATGAGGGTTCTCAACGCCGTTGGGCTCCCGTTGTGGCCTTATCTGGAATTTTAGCTGTTCTATGGACTTCGGCTCAGATGTCGATATCCCGCATATCCCCCGAGCAGTATTGGCTGTTCGCTTGCATGATGGGTATTGCTATCCCGCTCGGACGATTAACAATGCAACTATTTGTATTCGAAGAGAAACAAAAGCACCTACTCCACGCTTCACATGCTTTAGCTGCACCGCTATGGACCGCTGGAATTGTCGTATTAACTTTTTAAATCTGTTTCTGTTTAGAATCGAGTGGAGTAGTGGCAGCTAGTGACATACCGTGGTCACTTGTGACAGAAACTGAGTTTCCCCACATGTCTGATGGACTTATCCGGAGAATAGGTGTTCTGTCCATGCACACCTCGCCCCTTGACCAGCCGGGCGCGGGTGATAGTGGTGGTTTGAATGTCTACGTCCGTGAATTGGCTGCCTCGATGGCGGGTAAAGGTACGGAGTGCGACATCTACGTTCGTCGGACAAATGCCGATGTCCCAGAAGTGGTAGAACTCGGGACAGGGGTCAATGTCATACAAATTGAAGCTGGCCCGTACGGACTTGAAAAGCCCGACCTACCAGCTGTGGTTGATCTATGGGCTCAAGGTGTAGCCGCATACTTAGAGAGACGACCGGTCAACGCTTTCCATGCTCATTACTGGCTCTCTGGTGTAGCGGGGCATCGTCTAAAGCACGAATTTGATTTACCGCTTGCAGTCACGTTTCACACCTTGGGCCGGATCAAGAGCATCGCTGGTGACTCCGAGCCCGAAGATCGAATACGAGCTGAAGAATTGGTCATTGGCTGCTCGGATGCTGTCTTCGCGTCGGGAAATGTTGAAGCTGATCAACTGGCGTCTCTGTATGGAATTCCCAAAAATCGAATCGAAATATTGACTCCAGGTGTAGAGAGCAAAATCTTTAATCCTGGATCCCTGAGCGCCGCTCGGGACGCTATCGGGCTAGGGGATTACCCGATGTTGCTCTTCGTTGGGCGAATCCAGGCGCTAAAAGGTTTAGATGTGGCGATAGGGGCTCTCGCTATGATGAACAATCAAGAAGCACGCCTTGTCGTGGTGGGAGGTCTTTCCGGCGACGAAGGTACGCAAACTTACAAAGATTTAAAACGGCGAATCGAAACCGATGGACTTGATGACCGCGTTATCTTCGTCGAACCTCAACCGCACCAAACTCTGACGGCGTATTATCGAGCGGCCGATGTTTGTTTAGTTCCGAGTCGATCTGAATCATTCGGACTTGTAGCACTCGAAGCCGCTGCTTGTGGGACAGCAGTTGTAGCTAGCAATGTCGGTGGCCTACGAGACAATGTCGCAGATGGCATCTCCGGGATTCTGGTGAATAAAAGGGATCCGGCGTTATTCGCCGCGGCTATAGATCGGCTTCTGGATAATTCAGAAATGCGATGTGAAATGGGACGTCAAGGTGCACTTCGTGCTTCCATGAATAGTTGGGATCTTGGAGCCGCTAACGCGATAGAAGTCTTTGCCCGGTTGACATCTAAAGAATTGGTTTCCTGCGCGTGACACGGGATGCTGCAACATCCGAAGAACTTGCTGAACTTGAGCAGTTAATCGATGAATGGTTCTACCGTCAAAAAGAAACCCTCCCAATCCTCTTAGATGTAAGTCGGGACGAAGATATCGAAAGACGTTGGTATGCCCGACTTGAAGGAGAGGAGCGAGATGTCACCACTGTGTGGTTGACGCTCGGTCAACGAACTCTGAAATATGAAACCTACTTTTTACCGTACCCAGAGGACAACAAAGAGAAAGTGTTTGAGCTATTACTTCGACGGAATTATGACTTGGTTGGGGCCCAATTTGGGATCGGTCCAGAAGAAGGTATTTTCCTCACCGGAGAGCTGCCCTTTCATGCCGTAGACGAAAACGAGCTCGACAGAATCCTTGGATCGCTGTGGGAGTATGTCGAAAGATACTGGCGTGCAGCACTGAAAATCGGTTTTGCCAATCGCATGAAAAGCGAGAACCCGAAGACGGCAGAGTAAAGAGAGTTGAGTGGCGCGCAGACCCGACCGCTACGGTTGTCCGTATGGTTGAATTGCTGATTGTTGGCGGTGGGAAAATGGGAGCGGCCCTACTTGGGGGCTTGCTAAGTAATGGGCACAAACCTGAAAATATTTTGGTGGTTGAGCTACTGAGTAGCCGTGGTCAAGAACTAACTGAAACCTACGACGTCAGGGTTTCAAGCGAGATAGAGGCATCTGAAGGTGCGATAATCGCGACGAAGCCTGACGTTGTTCCAACAGTTGCTTCAGAGATTGTAGAAGCGGGAACTCAACGACTCTTATCGGTAGCTGCCGGGGTGACGCTCAGGACCATTGATGAGGCAACCGGAGGCAGGGTCCCAGTTATTAGAGCAATGCCAAACACACCTGCGTTGGTGGGAAAGGGAGCGGCTGCAATTTCGGGCAATGACAGAGCAGACGGCGAAGACTTAGCTTGGGCTGAAGAAATTCTGGGAGCTGTAGGAACTGTTGTTCGAACTGAAGAAAAACTTCTTGACGCAGTAACTGGCTTATCAGGTTCTGGTCCTGCATATATTTTCTTGGTAGCAGAAGCAATGATTGACGCGGGAGTGTTGACCGGTCTTAGCCGCCCTGTGGCGGCAGATCTAGCCGTTCAAACTCTTCTAGGCGCTTCGACGTTGCTATCGGAAGGCAAACCACCTGCTGAGTTAAGAGCCGATGTCACGTCTCCAGGGGGCACTACTGCTGCTGGACTAAGAGAATTAGAGAGGCACGGCCTTCGAGCCGCATTCGCAGCCGCAATCGAAGCAGCCAGCCGGCGCTCGCAAGAACTAGGCCAAAACTAAGACATGTCGGAGTTTGCAACGATTACTTGTGTAACAGATTTAGGTACGGACGACGAAAGTGTTGGACTGCTGCGATCCATACTGCATGAGTTGAGCCCTGGTTCAAAAGTGATAGATCTATGCCACCACATAGAACCAAGTGATGTTCGTGGAGGTGCTTTGATGCTGGCGAGAAGCGTTCCCTATTTGTCACCAGGACTTGTGCTGGCATCTGTGGGGGACCTCGCCGGGAGGCCTGCGATCGCTGTCTCGGTTGGCGAAGGCCAATCAATTCTCGTTGGACCAGACAACGGACTGCTTGGCGCCGCTGTGGCGGTTGTCGGCGGCGCTAGTCAAGCTGTACAGCTGACAAACGAAGATTTTCATAATGTATCGCCAGGAGTTGTCCATTCAGCCCGCGACGTTATTGCCCCGGCAATAGGGCATCTAGGAGCGGGCGTTCCACTCCTTGAATTGGGTGAGCAGATAGACCCCAATCTCCTGCTGCCTTCTTTGATACCTGTGCCAAGAAAAGAAGATGATGGTGCTGTCTCAGCTGAAGTTATTAGGCGTACGCGCCAGGGAGCGGCTCAACTCAATATTGACCGAGACACATTGTCGGGCTTCGGTGAAGTAATAATTTTGGAATTTGGAGGTGATCAGCGGGTAGTTCGCCTCCAGCACCCTGCGGATGTTAACCCTGGACAATTAGCGCTTGTCGACGATGAATATGGCTTGTTGGCAATAGCTACAGGTCAGCAAGAAGGGATTGTGCCCGGGGAACTGTCCGTTGGAGCAGAAGTAACTGTGCGAGAAGCCACGTGAGACCCGCCACGACGTTGGTCCTGGGCGCGTTGCTGTTATTTATTATTGTGGCGGCAACCGTTCAGCTCCTGTTCATATCTTTATAACTTGAAGGTGTAAAATTTTTTCAACACCTGCTCTCTCAAGTGGAAACGAGTGCGCGACGCTGCGAGAATGCTGCACCGAAGCAAGCCCTCTCCCTGAACAAAAGGTTGTTATCTTGCAAACTCGGCCTGGAACTCCGTTGACCTGCAAGCGAGGGCTTCATTGATTATCGCTACACGTTCTAGCCCCCTGGCTCGGTGGCAGGCAGAAGCGGTGTCGTCGCGCCTGAAGTCTCAAGGAGTTGAAACTGATTTCCTGCTTGTCTCCACAGAAGGTGACAAAGATCGGGCACGTCAAATTCAGGACATGGCGGGCGAAGGAGTTTTTGTAAAAGAAGTCCAGGTAGCGGTTCTTGAAGGCAGAGCAGATATCGCAGTACACAGTGCGAAAGATTTGCGATCAAGACCAACTGATGGACTGAACCTCGTTGGCTTCTTAGAACGAGGCGATCCGAGGGACGCCCTTATAGGCAAATCACTTGATGAAATACCAGAGGGCGGAGTTGTTGCCAGCGGATCTGCTCGCCGTCGAGTTCAGCTGGTTGACATGCGCCCGGATCTCCAATTTGTTGGTCTGCGTGGGAATATAAAAACCCGGATCGAAATAGCTCAAAGCGTCGATGTTGATGCCGTAGTGGTCGCTAAGGCCGCTCTTGACCGACTTGGAATATCAGAATTAGCAGACCACGTGTTTGAAGCTGATCAAATGATTCCACAGGTAGGCCAGGGAGCAATTGCCATTGAGTGCAGAGAAGATGATCGCGACACGACTGGTTTGCTCAGCGAAATTGTCGATGACTTGACCGGCACCTGCGTCATGGCAGAACGTTCGTATCTAGCAGAGCTTGGCGGTGGTTGTGAACTCCCAGTGGGTGCTTACGCCTATAAAGAAGGGGCCGATCTTTATTTAGAGACGCTTCTCGCTTC